>JGI11705J14877_10000940_pt1 | contig 17305 bp, 21 predicted proteins | sample Etolaghawater15m_FD_14877 | JGI IMG/M metagenome (IMG submission 14877)
TTGTACCCGAAAGCGCCGGAAAACTTGTCTTGCAAGCCCTGGAGAAAACCGCTGTAGAACTGGCCAAAGGTGCGTTGGTTACAATCGATCCACTGCACCACAGGATTCGACTTTTGCCTTTTGGATCAAGGTAAGGATGCGGATTGGAGTTTGAGCGTTCGGGTCGGTGTGGCCGGGGGTATGGTGCAATGCGCTGGCGCTTATTGTCCTGCGGGGAAGAGTATGAATTTCAACAGCTCAAGTTTTACTCTTGTTTTGTTCGAGCAAGGTGATGGCGTCGGTGATCTGAGTCAGAAGTAAGGGTAGATCCCTTTCGACGGTTTTCCAGACGACTTGAAGGTCCACTTTAAAGTATCCGTGCGCCAGTGCATTGCGTGTGCCGTAAGCCGCTTTTAAGGGTATGGCTGGATTGGTCTCTGCGAAACCGGGAAAGTGGCGTTGAATATTGCCAGCGGCCTCGCCGATCACCTCGAGATTTCGAATGACAGCGTCCTGTTTCTCGAGATTTCCGATGAATGCAGATTGGTCGATATGAGTGATGTAGGTTTGAATACGTGAAATGGCCTGGTGGATGTGTTCCAGGTATTCGATCAGGGATGCTTCATCGCGCTGGCTCACAGTGCGCGCGCATTGGCCAGTACTTTCATTTTCCAGCGGTCTGGTAATGAACCGGGCGTGAGCACATCGACTTCCACGCCCAGCAATTCGGTCAGTTCGATGCGTATTGCGCCGAGGTCAAAAAGTGATGTTTCCGCAGTTGTATCCACCAGGATGTCAAGATCGCTTTGCTCCGTGTCCTGTCCAGTGAGAACCGATCCAAATACCCTGGGATTCGTTGCATGGTACTGCGCTACAATGCGCTTTATGGATTCACGGTGTTGTTTATAGGCGAGCGAGGGTTTCAAACGCGATCTCTCCAGATATTCGAATCTTTGCTAAAGGTAGGCTATGACGCGCCCGCCGTCAATCAGCGGGAGTGATCCCGCGTGCACCGCCAATCTCGCAGAATTCAGCCCGATAACATGGCTTTCAACCCGGCCAATTGATCCATGCCATGACTTTTCTGCTCCTCGGGGCTGCGCTTGCTGGCGCTGTGTTCCGCGCCTTCGAGGTCTTGCTCCGGCATCTCGGCGATGAAACGGCTGGGTTCGCACTGGATGACCTCACCGTATTTCTGGCGTGTTTTGGCGTAACTGATGGTTAGCCCACGCTCGGCGCGGGTGATGCCGACATAGGCCAGACGACGCTCTTCCTGCACCCCGGCCTCGTCCTGACATTGGAAATGCGGGATGTTGTCTTCCTCGAAGCCGACCAGATACACGAACGGGTATTCCAGGCCCTTGGCGGCATGCAGGGTCATGAGCTGCACGCTGTCGCCTGATTTTTCATCCTCACTGTTTTCCAGAATCGACATCAGGGTCAGTTGCGTCACCAGCTTGTCCAGCGTGGGTTCGTCCTGCTGTTTCTGCAGATTGCCGATCCAGCTGATGAGTTCTTCGACGTTGGCCATGCGCGATTCGGCCTGTTTGTTCGAGTTGCTGGTGCTGCGCAGCCAGTCGGCATAGTGCAGCTCATTGACCAGCGTGCGCGTCAGCGACATGGCGTCCGACTGTTCGGCCTGACGGCGCTTTTCATCCAGCCAGTCGGCAAAACGCTGCAGGGCATAGTGGCCCTTGCGCGACAGTTTCTGTTCGAGGCCGGTTTCGTGCAGCACGGCGGCCAGCGGACTGTGCCGCCACGCGGCGTATTCGCCCAGCGCCTGCACCGTGCCGCTGCCGATCTCGCGCCGTGGCGTGTTGATGATGCGCAACAGGGCGCGATCGTCGTCGGGGTTGGCGATGATGCGCAGGTAGCTGGTAATGTCCTTGATCTCGCTGCGCTCGAAAAAGGCGGTGCCGCCATTGATGCGGTAAGGCACCGAGTGCTCACGTAACAGCTTTTCGTAGATGCGCGACTGGTGATTACCGCGATACAGAATGGCGAAATCGGACCACGCTGTGTTGTCCTGAAAATGGCGCGAGATGATGTCAAAAACGACCTTCTCGACCTCGTCCTGATCGCTTTTGCAGGGCATTATGCGAATGTAGTCGCCATCGCCGGCGGCAGACCAGAGTTTCTTTTCGAACAGGTGTGGATTGTTGGCGATGACCTGGTTGGCCACCTTGAGAATGCGGCTGGTGGAGCGGTAGTTCTGCTCCAGCTTGACCACCTTGAGTTGACGAAAGTCTTGCTGCAGGCGTTGAATGTTTTCCGGTTTGGCGCCGCGCCAGGCATAGATGGACTGATCGTCATCGCCGACCACGGTCAGCTTTTGACGTACCTGACATATCAGCTTGATGAGTTCGTACTGGCTGGTGTTGGTGTCCTGATACTCGTCGATCAGCAGGTAATGAATACGGTCCTGCCATACATTCAAGATGTCGCTGCGCTGGCGAAACAGCAGCACCGGCAGCATGATCAGGTCGTCGAAGTCGACGGCATTGAAGGCCTTTAGCTGCTGCTGATAGGATTTATAGACACGCGCGGCGTGCGCTTCTATGGGGTCTGCAGCAACTGCCAGTGCCTGATCGGGATCGATGAATTCATTCTTCCAGCGGCTGATGATGTGCTGGGTTTGTTTGATCAGCTCCGGTTCCGGGCTGTCCTTGTGCTGGATGTCGGCCAGCAGGTCGAGGCTGTCGCGGGCGTCGAGTATGCTGAAACCCTTGCGGTAGCCGAGTTCGCTGTATTCCTGCTGCAGAATATTGAGGCCGAGGGTGTGAAAGGTCGAGATGCGCAGCCCCCTGGATTCCTTTTTGGACAACAGGCCCGAAGCACGCTCTTTCATTTCGCGCGCGGCCTTGTTGGTGAAGGTCACCGCGCGGATTTTGCCAGGCGGGTAACCGGCCTCGCGGATCAGCCAGGCGATTTTCTGGGTGATGACACGGGTTTTGCCGCTGCCCGCACCGGCCAGCACCAGGCAGGGGGTATCGACGGTTTTGACGGCCTCGCGTTGTGGGGCGTTAAGGTGTTGCAGGTTCATGCCGCGTATTCTATCGTGCCATCTGATTTTTGGCATAAACCGATCGAGATATTTACCGCAACGTGATGGATGTCATTTTATGAACGCAGCCTTGTATGGCATCGATGAGACCGGCTGGCTGCGTGACTTCGAGCATGTGCCTTCGCCCAATTTTGGCCCACGCCCGGCGAGCAGCGAGCCGCGCTTGATCGTGGTCCATGGCATCAGCCTGCCGCCCGGTCAATATGGCGGTGGTTATGTCGAGCAATTCTTCTGCAACCGGCTCGATCCGGCCTTGCATGCCTATTTTCAGGAGATAGCTCCGTTGCAGGTCTCGGCGCACTGCCTGATCGAGCGCGGAGGACGCCTGTTGCAGTTCGTGTCGTTCAACGATCGGGCCTGGCATGCCGGTGTGTCGAGTTGGCGAGGTGACGATAACTGCAACGATTTTTCCATTGGTATCGAACTCGAAGGATGCGACAGCGAAGCCTATGCCGAGCCTCAGTATCAGCGTCTGGCCGAACTGGTAATCAGCCTGCGGACACAGTATCCTGCCATCGCTCGCGACGCGCTGTGTGGCCACAGTGACATTGCGCCGGGACGCAAGACGGATCCGGGCCCGTTTTTCGACTGGCCCAAGCTCAACCGAATGATCGACAAGGCAGCATAACTATGGCTTTTTTAAGTATTCTGATTGCGCTGTTGCTGGAGCGCATCATGCCGCAACTGATTGAATTGCGCCGATTCAACTGGCTCGATGAGTACAGCCGCTGGATGGACGATGTGCTGCATGTGTCGCGCCTTGGTCAGTGGACGGTCATTGTCGTTCTCATTCTGCCGCCTCTATTGCTGGCCTGGCTGCTGGCCTCGATGTTCGAAAATGCGCTGTTCGGGTTGTTCGAGCTGGCGTTCAATGTGATTGTCATTTTTTATTGTCTGGGGCCGGCCGAACTCGATCGCGATATCGATGATTATATCGATGCCGTTGAAGCCGGTGAGGAGAAACAGCGTCTGAACGCGGCGCAGCGCCTGACCCGTGACGAACCGTCTAACGAACTGGCCGCGCAGGCGGTTCAGGTCTGCCAGGCCCTGTATGTGCAGGCCAACGGGCGCTTTTTCGTCGTGTTGTTCTGGTTTGCCGTGCTCGGTCCCGAGGCCGCCGTGTTATATCGCCTGCTTGAACAGGTTCTGACCCGCAACATCCTGCAAGCCAGTGTAGCCGGGCTGGCATCGACACTGGATCGTCTGCTGGGCTGGATCGAGTGGATTCCGGCGCGAATTTCCTTGTTTGCCTTTATGGTCAGTGGCAGTTTCGAAGATGGCCTGCAGGCGTATCGTGAGGGCAACCTGAGTGCGGTCGAGGTACGCGAACAGAATCACGAGCTGCTGTACCGCGTGGGCTGTCGCTGCATTGTCAATCAGGATGTGCAAAACGCCAACCAGGCGGTCGTCATGATTCGACGTTCGCGTGGCCTGATTCTGCGCTCGCTGGTTGTGTGGCTGGTGCTGATCCTGTTTGTCGGGTGGTTTGCTTGAACCGACACAATGTCGGCCTTGAATTCATTCGTCATGGGATGCCCGAGGGCGGCAGCCGCTATCGTGGTAACGCTATCGATGACCCGCTGTCGGAACTGGGGTGGCGGCAAATGTGGGACGCCATGGGTGACGACCATGACTGGGATGCCATTGTGAGTTCGCCGTTGCGACGTTGCCGCGAGTTTGCCGAGGCGTTTGCCGAGCGAGTCGGTGTCAGCGCGCATATCGAACCGGATCTGCGCGAAATTGGCTTTGGCTGCTGGGAAGGGTACACCCGGCAACAGCTATTGGCGACACAGCCCGAGGCCTTTGCCGCGTTTTATCAGGACCCCGTCAGGCATGCCCCGGCGGGGGCCGAATCGGTTGTTGCCATGACCGGACGTATCGAGCGGGTGGTTGATCGTCTGCTCGTAAAATTCAGCGGTCAGCGGGTTTTGGTGGTGGCGCATGCCGGGGTCATGCGTGCAGTGATAGCGCGGGTCACCGCCGCGCCAGCGCAATCCTTTTTTCGCCTGTCCATTCCCAACGCGATGCGTTTTAGCCTGTTGCCAGGGATTCCGGGCACTATTCGTTTTTAGTTGCCCGGTCAATTCGCTGCAACTCAGCAACCTCGATGCCGTGCTCGGCGGCCAGCGCCAGGGCGCGTTGCAGCCGTTGCGGCGCGCTGCGGCCCATGCATTGGTGGGCAGGGTCGCCATCGAAGGCCTTGAGCACGGCGCCCAGCAGTGCATCGCGATCGAAGCTTTGGCCGGTCAGGGCCTGTTGAATGTCGAGCACATTGTCAAACACCCGGTTCATGAGATCTGCGTGATCGCTCCACAGTTCGCTGACTGTGCCGCCGGTTTCAAGTCCGCAGATGTTGCTGGTGACGATGTACATGTTTTTGCGTACCAGTTCGAACAGCATGCTTTGTTGGTCGTTGATCTTGGCGCATGGAATGTCCAGACAATCGAGCGCGTCAACGATCAGATCGGTGGCCGGGCCATAGACCGGAGAGGGCACGAGTACCTTGAAGTCCATGCCGGGTTTTTTCTCGAACCATACGGAAATAACGCTGGGGTCGGCCAGACCGTGTTTGCGCCAATCGCCTGGTAGTAACTCGTTTTGCAGCAGGCCGAGTTTGCCACGCCAGGCTTCGGGCATGTTTGCAACGGTGGCATCAAGGTCCTTTTCACCCACAGCCAGTAAAACCAGTGCAGGTTCGGGAATCTGTCGGGCCAGTTGTGGAGCATTGTCATGGCGCAAAACCGGGTAAACGGGATGCCCTGCCTTAAGCAAAGCGCGCGCGAATACGCCACCCATTTCGCCTAATCCCACGATGATGACCGGTTGTTTCATACTATTCTCTCGTCGCTTTTCAAAGCGTGGCATTATGCCCAATGCAGGCCCCCAGGTCAGTAGCGAAGTGTTGGATATGACACGCGTCGTATTCAAAAACTGCTTATATTCAATGGTTTAATCAGGGTGGTCAGGGCTGGCCAGGATGGAGTTTACGAGGTGAATGAGTGTTCGATTCGTATAAAACTGCCGGTGGTGCTGTTGGATAAAACGGGCTAATCCGTTATAGTTCGTCGGTCAGGAAGCATTGTCCTCGACAGGGAATGTTACATAGTCGGCCCCTCCATACCCGTTCAGCACGGTGTCATCGGGGTTGCATGTTGCTTGAGACGGGCCTCGATCCTCGTTGATTGACAAGTGTCACCCACCACTGCTCATGCAGGCCGGGTATATTTGTGAATGAACGGTACGACGCCCTTCGTTTTTGAAGTCAGCGATTAGGATACTGTTACATGTTGAAGTTTCTCGATTCCGTTCCCCTGCCATTTTTTGTCGTATTGGCCCTGTTTCTTGGTCTGGCGCCGTTCTTTCCCGAGCCCCATCTGGTGGAAAAGATTCGTATGCTGCTAAACGGGGAACTGAAGCGCGCAATCGATATATTCGATCTGTTGCTGCATGCGACGCCCTGGGCGTTGTTGATTCTCAAACTTTCCACCCTGGTGCGCGTCAGTCGAACGACCGCCTGATCATCGATGTGGCCTGGCCAGTCTGTCAGGGCATATCTACCCACATGTTGTTGATAAAGCCCTGGGCTGGTTTGTAGCGAGCCTTGTAGTTCATCTTTGCACAGTCTTTGATCAGGTAACCCAGGTAAAGGTAGGCAAGGTCTTCGTCGAGGCATTTCTGGATTTGTCCGAGAATGGCGAAATGCCCCAGGCTGCGATGCTGTTGTTGCGGGTCGAAAAAGGTGTACACGGCCGATAGGCCGGTCCGGGTTCGATCGGTCACGGCAACGCCCAGCAATGTGTTGTCTACGCGAAACTCGATGAATTCGGTGTCTGACCAGTCACAGATCAAAAACCGCTGGTAATCGGTGCGGCTCGGATTTTCCATGCTGCCGCCACTGTGGCGACTATTGATGTAGTCTCGGTACAGCTGGAAATGTTCATCGACGAAACGGCCTTTCATCACTTTGGTCTGGATGTCGCTATTACGCTTGAGACAGCGCCGGTCGTTGCGCGATAAACGGTAATCGGCCACGGGCAGACGTAGTGAGATACACTCGCGACAGTCGGGGCAATGCGGGCGGTACAGGTAGGCGCCTGAACGCCTGAAGCCAAACTGGATCAGTTCATCGTAGGTTTCGATGTCCATGTCCATGTAGGGATTGGCGAAGGCGCTGATTGATTTCCTGTCGGGCAGATAACCGCAGGATTCAGGGCTTGAGGCATAAAAATGCAGGCGGGTATGGTCGTTCATCTGGATTAATATGCGTTTATCATCGGTGACTTGAGCATCATTTTAGACGCTGTTCATGCGTTAAAAGTGAGTAGTGGTTCACGTTTGATTATTACCTCCGCAGCCTGGTGAAAACGGGTTGTTGCGGCGAATTCATACCTCTTTGATTACAAACCCGAGCGGTTTGATCACAGCTCATTTTAGTCACTGTCGGGCAAACTGCGCTTTTTTTGTTGATCGGCGGAGCTTCGAATCGACAGCCGGTCAAACGCTTGTTGCCGCGACGCGCATGCCTGTTCGGATGACGCCTGGTTGGCGATGCACTCCGTTCATTCCGAACATGATCTGGCCGTCACGGCGGCGGTAGCTGGCGAGGGTTTTATTGAGCGATGGGTGCCGTTCGCCGAGTTCCGGGTCGAGCGACGGGATAACGCAGCGCGAGCAGGGTTTGACGAGATCGATAGTGATATTCGCGATATCGATGGCTGTCCAATGATCTTCCTCATGGGGCGCGCAACCCGCCACAACGATGTTGGGGCGAAAGCGTTCGATAGATAGATTGTCATTCAGCTTGTCGTTGAGCAGATCGATGCTGGCCTGACTGGTGACCAGCAGTGGGAAACCATCGGCGAATGACACGATGTCGCGGTTGTGGGCATAGGTCGGATCGACCAAACGCCGTTCCTGGTCGGGCAGGTAAACCAGGTCGCAGGGTATGCCTAGCCAGGCGCTGAACCAACGGCTGGCGGTCGATGACACAATGGCCGCGCGGCAACGGTCGTTCCAGATATGGACATCTCGCAAGTCTGGGGATTCCTGTTCGGCCAGCGGCACACGCAGTTCGCCCTGTGGCGATGTACAGACCAACTCCGATGCGTCGAGGCGCGTGTGTATGCGGGTCATCTGCGGGTAGAGTCGCTGGCTGATAAAATTCCCATCGCGGTCGACCAGCATCCAGTGCCGATCGTAGCGCAAACCTGTTGCAACCAGTTCGGCTGCATCGAGTTCGATACCGCGGCAGGATTTCACCGGGTAGATGAACAATTGTTGCACACTAATCATGGTCAGCGTGCAGACGGAAAAACAATCGCGTGGTCTCGCCGACCTCGTGCGCGAGTTGCTCTGCTTCCAATCCCATCAGGTTGGCGACGCTGTGCAGGACATGCGGCAGGTATTCGGGCCGATTGGTTTTATCGGCGGGTTTGTCGGGCATGTCGCGCGGCAACAGATAGGGTGCATCCGTTTCCAGCATCAGCCGCTGAGTGGGAATATCGTTAACCAGATCTCGCAGTGTTTGTCCTCGCCGTTCATCGCAGATCCAGCCCGTGATGCCGATGTGGCAATCGAGATCGAGCAGGGCATGCAGTTGGTCGCGGTCCCCGGTAAAACAATGGGCGACGGCATTGACCAGATGGCCCCGGTATTGTTTGAGCAGTGCGCAAAACGGCCCAAAGGCGTCGCGCTGATGCAGAAAAACCGGCTGTTGCAGTTCGATGGCCAGTTCGAGTTGCTGTTCGAAGGCCTGTAGCTGTTGCGCCTCGCTGGAAAACATACGATTGTAGTCGAGCCCGGTTTCGCCGATGGCGCGCACGGCCGGATGCCGGGCAATTTCGCGCAGTTGCTGGACACTGTTTGCGCGCCACTCGCTGGCATCATGCGGATGAACGCCCGCAGTACAAACCAGTTGAGCGGGGAATTGTTCGCATAGTTGAATTGCGAGTTCGCTGTGTTGTAACGAGGTGCCAGTGACAACCATTTGGCTAACGCCAACCCGTGCGGCTTGCTGTAATAACTGCCCGGCCTGGCCGATTAGCCGCTTGTTGGTCAGGTTGACGCCGATATCGATGAATTGCATGGGATCAAACTAATCGCGTATGCCCGTGCCTCGATTGAGCAGGGTCATGCAGGCGGCAAACAGAATAATAATGAAGCTGATGATGACCGCGAAGGCCGTGCCTATGCCTATATCGGCAACACCGAGGAAACCGAAGCGAAACGCGTTGATCATGTACAGGATGGGGTTGGCCAGCGACGCCGATTGCCAGAATTCGGGCAGTAACTGAATGGAATAAAATATACCGCCGAGGTAGGTCAGGGGTGTCAATACGAAGGTTGGGATGATCGAGATATCGTCGAAGCTCTTGGCGTAGACCCCGTTGATCAGACCGGCCAGTGAAAATAGCATGGCGGTTAAAATCGCGATACTGACGACAACCAGCGGATGAGACACCTCGGTGTGGGTAAAAAACAACGATACCCCGGTGACCGCCAGCCCGACCGTTAATCCACGCGCCACGCCGCCCGTCAGGAAGCCCAACAGAATGACGAAATTGGGAATGGGCGATACCAGCATCTCCTCGATATGGCGTGAAAACTTGGCGCCATAAAACGATGACACCACATTGGCGTAGGAACTGGTGATGATCGACATCATGATCAGGCCGGGCATGATGAAGTCGATATATTTCATACCGTCCATGAGGCCGATGCGCTGCCCGATCAGGTTGCCGAATATGACGAAATACAGCGCCACGGTGATTACAGGGGGAATGATCGTCTGTACCCAGATGCGGCTGAAGCGCAGGATCTCCTTGCGCGTGATGGTGGTGTAGGCGATCCAGTATTTGTGCAACCGGTTCACGTCGTGCTCCCGGGTTTGCGGATCAGGGATACGAATAATTCTTCCAGTCGGTTGACCTTGTTGCGCATGCTGTCGATGGGGATGCCTGCAGCGTCCAGTTGCAGTATGACGTTGTTGAGGGTTTCATCCTTGGGTATATCGACCTCCAGGGTGTGCTCATCCATCAGCCGCAGCTTAAAGGGACCGTTGATTGCGGGTAGGGCGTGTATGTCCTTCTTCAGGTAAAGCACGAAGGTTTCGCTGTTCAGTGTTTTCAGCAGCGATTTCATGCTGCTGTTCTGAATGATCCGGCCCTGGTTGATGATGGCGATATTACGGCACATCTGTTCCGCTTCTTCCAGATAATGCGTGGTCAGGATGATGGTCGTGCCCTGGTTATTGATTTCGCGCATGAAGTCCCACATCGAGCGACGCAGTTCGATGTCAACGCCGGCTGTGGGTTCGTCCAGTATCAACAGGTCGGGCTGATGTATCAGGGCGCGGGCGATCATCAGTCGGCGTTTCATTCCGCCGGAGAGGTCACGTGCCTGGCGTCGGCGCTTGTCCCATAAACCCAGCGCTTTCAGATAGAACTCGGTGCGTTGTTTCACCTCGGCATAAGGCACACCGTAGTAGCCCCCCTGGTTGGCAATGATCTCCTGTACCGGTTCAAACACGTTGAAATTGAATTCCTGTGGCACCATGCCGAGACGCGCCTTGGCCTCGATCAATTCGTTATCGAGATCATGATTGAAGATTTTTACCGTGCCCGATGTTTTGTTGATCAGTGACGAGACGATGCCGATGCAGGTGGATTTTCCCGCACCATTGGGGCCGAGCAGGGCAAAGAAATCGCCCTGCTCGACTCTCAGGTCGATACCTTTCAGCGCCTCCAGCCCGTTGCGGTAGGTCTTGCTGAGTTGGTCGATTTCCAGTGCGAACATGAAGGGATGGCCAAAAACGAAATTATAACCGGCAATCCTTTAGGGGCGGGAAAAAATGCGTTCTTATGCTATATCCATAGGACAACTCTTCGTCTCAATTTTGCCTCATGGATCATTTTCTCAACTCTCTGTACGTCCTGCTTGTGGAACCCTCCGTTGCTCAACGGCGTATCATCACCAATCAGTTCGAGGATCTCGGTATCAGCCAGTATGCAACCGCTACCACGGGGGGGCAGGCGCTGGCAGTCATCGAGCAGGAACAGCCTGATCTGGTCATCAGCGCCATGTTTCTGGAGGACATGACCGGTACCGATCTGGTGCTTGAAATGCGCGCCAACCTGGTTAGTGAAGATACGCCATTTATGTTGATTTCAACGGTTACCTCGTTCAGCGAACTCAATCCGATCAAGCAGGCGGGTGCGTCGGCGGTGCTGCCCAAACCCTTTACCGCGCAGGAGTTGAAGCGCGCCATTCACACAACCCTGGAGTGGGAGAATCCCGATTTACTGGAGCTGGAGCATTACGAGCCCGCGAACCTGCAAATTCTGCTGGTGGATGACAGCGTCATGGCGCGTCACATGATCAGTCGGACTCTGAACAAAATGGGAATCGTCAATATCGTCGAGGCGGATGATGGGCAGATTGCAGCGCAGGCGATTCGGCAACAGACATTCGATCTGGTCATCACCGACTACAACATGCCGGAAATGGACGGTCACGAATTGTTAAAATTTATCAGGCACGAAAGCGATCAGCGGGATGTGCCGGTTCTGATGGTGACCACGGAGGGTGATGAAAGTAAATTGTCAGCGGTTCAGCATGAAGGAATAGCCGCGATCATCGATAAACCGTTTGACGTCGCATCGGTCAAACAACTTATCGAGTCGATCTTCTCGCGCTTGTAATTTCAGCCGCTGTTATTGCTTGCCGGGCTGGTAGTGCGGGCTCCAGGGATTATGGCGCAACAGCAGGGTGTAATAATCTTCGGTCGGCACTGCGGTCGGCTGCTGTTCTGGCTCAATCTGATTTCGCCCTTCAGGTGGCGCAACGTTCAACCTGCGCGGCTGTGACGATACGGTTGGTATAGCGGGTGGCAGGCTTGTGCTGGACGGTGCAGGCGGCGTCGGCGGTGCTACAGGCGCGGGCGTCATCGCAGGCGCTTGTTGGGCAGCAGGTTCGACCACCATCACCGTTTTACGCGGCTGCAGCGCGTGGGTTTGTGTTGCCGCGGGGCTTGCCTGCAACTGGTTTTGATACACGTGGGTGATCAGATTCTGCTGCTCGCGCTCGTAATCCGGATCAAAGCCCATCACGACGTAACCCCGGTCAAACTGGATGTAGACGATGAGCAGGATTCCCGCCATTATGACGAGTATCGAAAACATCAGAAACAGTCGCAAAATTGAGTTGGTTACCATCGAATATTATTATATTGCTGCATACGGAAATGGGTGTGTGAGTTTATTGGAATTTGCTGATGCAGGCAAGATTTATGGCCTCTGAGCTACCCGTCACCCTGTTTGTGATGACGGGTTGCCATGTATGCCCCACAATGGAGCATTTGTTTCGGGATTTACTCACCCAGGGCATCATTAGCCGTCTTGAAGTGATCGATCTGGCGCAACATCCCGAGCTGGCTCAGCGCAATTCTGTTCGCTCTGTTCCGCATTATCTGCTTGGTGACGTGGCCTTCACGGGACTCAAGACCCCGGGTGAGATCAAGCAGTTGCTTGCGCGCAGCGAAATCGGGCAATGGGCGTCACGGCTGAGCGAAGAATTCAAGCAGGGTAACCTGTACGAGGGCGAGCAGCTCATTCGGGCTCATGAGCTGGCGCGCAGCGCCATGCTTGAACTGTTGCAAAGCCCGCAAACCGAGTTGGTGACGCGCATTGCCCTGAGTGCGGTAATCGAAAGCCTTGCTCCGCAAGGCCTGTTTAATGATCGGCAAGACGATTTCATCGCGTTGTCGAAACATCCGCAGGAACAAATCGCTCTGGATGCCTTGTATTACCTGCAACTGATTGGCAGCGATGCCTGCGTGGCGAGGCTGCGCCAGGTGGCGCAGGCCGATCATTCACAACTGGCCGTGGAAGCCCGGGACATGCTGATTGACATGGCGCTTGTGTGAAACCAGCGTTGCGCCATTTTCAGTGCATTTTCCTAAGCAAACTGCCAAATTTTTCTTGAGTTTGAAATAATCCCCACATGGAAAATGAGTCGATCGTATTTTCGTTGTTTTTGATCTTTTTTGGCGCCGCGATCATGGCTACCCTGGCCTTGACCCTGCGTCAGACACTGATCATCGCCTATATTGCGGTGGGCCTGCTGATCGGACCCTCGGCTACAGGCCTCATTCCTGATCCGACTTTGATCCAGAATATTTCCAATGTCGGGATCATCTTTCTGTTGTTCCTGTTGGGGCTGGACCTAAATCCGAGGGAATTGATTCGCCTGGCCGGCGAAACCACGCTGGTGACCGGCGCGAGTTCGCTGTTGTTGTTGCTGGCGGGGTTTGGTTATGGCCAGCTGTTTGGTTTCAGCGTGGCTGAATCGTGGATCATGGGTTCAGCGCTGATGTTCTCTAGCACCATCATTGGATTGAAGCTGATTCCAACAACCGTGCTGCATCACCAGCATACGGGCGAGATCATTATCAGTGTGTTGTTGTTACAGGATATTATCGCCATCATTTTGTTGCTGGTGCTGGAAGGCACAGCACGCGCCGATATGAGCCTGTTCAGCATGCTCGGTCCAATGCTGGCTTTGCCCTTGCTGGCGTTGGCGACCTGGCTGATTTCACGCTTTCTGCTGGTACGACTTATTACGGCCTTTGATCGAATTCAGGAATACATCTTTCTGCTGGCGATCGGCTGGTGTCTGGGGGTGGCCGAGGCGGCGGAACTGCTAGGTCTGTCGTATGAGATTGGGGCTTTCATCGCGGGCGTGTCGCTGGCGACAAGCCCGATTGCGCTGTTCATCACCAACAGCCTCAAACCGCTACGCGATTTTTTTCTGATCATTTTTTTCGTCACTCTTGGCGCGCGTTTCGATGTGTCGGTGTTGGATGAGATCTGGCTACCGGCGTTGGGCATGACGCTGATTGCCGTTTTGCTCAAACCGGCGCTGTACCGCCAGCTGTTGCGATTCTCCAAAGAGCCCTCGGGCCGTTCGACCGAGGTCGGTGTGCGTCTTGGCCAGATGAGTGAATTCTCTTTGCTGCTGGCGTTGCTGGCGACCGAAATGTCGGTCATTGCCAGTTCGGTCGGCTATCTGATTCAATTCGCCACCTTGTTGAGTTTCATCGTTTCTTCGACCTGGGTGGTCATGAAATACCCTACGCCGATCGCCCTCAACGATCGCTTGCGCAGGGACTGAAGAATTTCTTAAGTGCCTGATTTGGGTAAATAATTCTCATTTCAGCAGGGCTGAAACAAGTTAAGTTCGGGTTCAGTTTAACTGCCGTATAGTTCGCTCATGAATAAACAAGAAGGAGTCAGATCATGAACTCGAACACTGCTAAAAAGGTTAAATTTCAACTCGTTATGCTGGCCCTGATGTTGGGCGTCTCTGGCGCCTCGCTGGCTGATCGTAAACATCATGAGCGTGGGCATGATTACGCCTGGGGCAAGGTGCTGGAGGTGACTCCAATGTATCGCCAGGTGCGCAGCAGCGTGCCCGTCGAAGAGTGCTGGCAGCAGCCCGTGCGTCATGTTCAGCAGGTTAATCACAGTGATATCGCTGGCAGTACACTGGCAGGCGGCATACTGGGAGGCATCATTGGTCATCAGATTGGCAAAGGCAATGGACGCAAGATAGCCACTGCATTCGGCACGATTATTGGCGCCCAGTTGGGGCATGATGCCGCGCGTGGTGCGCATGGTGCGAGCGATTACAGCTACACCCGCTACGACAATGTGTGCGAGACCAAGCACAAGGTCAGTTACGAACAGGTTCTGGACGGTTACCGAGTCCGGTATAGTTATCGCGGTGATCAGTATGAAACGACCATGGCGCACAAGCCAGGCAAAAAAATCAAACTGCAAGTGTCGGTTCAGCCGGTCGCCAATCTGTAATAACCCCATCGCGCGGAGAACACAGCATGCGAGCCATCGTTATTGAAGATGATCGTCATATCAACGAGCAAATTGTCGGCCGCCTCAAACAGGAGGGTTTCGCCGTCGATTCGGCCGACAATGGTTCGGACGGCCTGTTTTTGATTCAGGAGTACCCGGCCGATGTCGCTATCGTCGACCTTGGGTTGCCACAGATGTCCGGTCTGGAGGTCATCCGCAAGGTGCGTGCCGATGGCAGTAAACTTCCGATCCTGATTCTGACAGCGCGCGGCAACTGGCAGGACAAGGTCGAGGGCCTGGATGCAGGCGCCGATGACTACCTGGTGAAACCCTTTCATCAGGAAGAAATGATGGCGCGTATTCGAGTACTGATTCGACGCGCGGCGGGCTGGTCGGACGCCAGCCTGAGCTGTGGACCGATCCGGCTCGACCCGTCGTCACAGCGGGTGTCGCTGAACGGTGTGGAGGTGGAACTCACCGCCTACGAATACAAGGTCATCGAATACCTCATGATGCATGCTGGCGAGGTGGTCTCGAAGAGCGTACTGACCGAACATTTGTATGACGAGGATGGCGATCGCGACAGTAATGTCATCGAGGTATTCATTCGCCGTCTGCGCCAGAAGCTCGATCCCGCGAATGATTTGAATCCGATTGAAACACTGCGCGGTCGCGGTTACCGTTTTACCCTGCCGCCCGCGCGAGCAGCGTCCTGAGGCGCTGTGCGCTCGATCAAGTCTCGACTGCTGTTGACCAGTCTGTTGGTGCTGGTGGTGTTCATGTTGTTGACGGCCTTTGTGCTGGAGCAGGCGGTTGAAAAACGCATGCTCAAGGCCGAAGAGGACAAGCTGGGCGCGCTGATGTACAGCATTCTGGCCGCGGTCGATCGTGATGCGACGGGTCTCAGCATCACGGTGTCGGACGCCAGGCTGTTCGAACATGCGCTGTTTGATCCGAATTCATCATTGCGAGCGCTGTTGTACAGCGAACGGGGAGAGATCTGGCGTTCCATTTCAACCTCCAATTCGTACCCGCGACCGCCAAACCTGGCCGATGAAGAACTTCGTTTCAGCCAGCTGAAACATGAAGATGCCCACTGGTTTCAACTCGCGTTTTCGATTCGTTGGCCCAACGTGCATGAACGTCTGGATCGCTACCATCTGGTGCTGTGGAAAAACGCGCGTGAATACAGTGATCAATTAAAACGTTTTCGCCAGACCCTTTGGGTCTGGTTATCGGTCACCATCGGGCTGCTGATGTTGTTGATGTGGCTGGTAATGTCCTGGGGCTTGCGGCCCTTGCGAGCAATCGGTGACGAGGTGAAGGCGATCGAGAATGGCCACAAGGATAGTTTCGACGCCGACTATCCCGGCGAGATCAAACCGCTGACGCAAAACCTCAATCGCCTGTTACAGCGCGAACGTCATCAGATGCAGCGCTATCGCCACGCACTCGACGATCTCGCGCACAGCCTGAAAACCCCGCTCGCTGTATTACGTGGACTCACGGAAAAATCCGCATGGCAGGATGAGGATTTAAAGACTTTGATCGAGCAAAACGAGCGCATGAACCAGATTGTTTCGTACCAGCTCAAGAAAGCCGCCACGGTCGGCGGCGAACTCATGGCGCGGCCGGTCAACCTGTCCGCGTTGCTGACCAAAACCGTCAATGCACTGCGCAAGGTATATCAGCACCGTGGGCTTCATATCGACCTTGACGCGGGAGATGATCTGCAATTGCGCATGGACGAAAGTGACCTGTTGGAAGTTCTCGGTAACCTCATCGACAACGCATGCAAGTACGGCAGCCGACAGGTCCGGATTCGCCTCATGTCGGGAGAAGGGCAAATCAATATGGTGATCGAGGACGATGGCGATGGACTGACTGCCAGTCAGGTCAACAGCATTTTGACGCGCGGCTTGCGCTTCGATCAGAGCCGTGAAGGCCAGGGTATAGGTCTGGCGGTGGTCAAGGAAATCGTCGACGCCTACGAGATTGACCTCACCTTTGAGAGATCGTCAAGGCTGGGTGGACTGCAGGTTATGCTTGGTTTCAGCAATGTTTGACCGTGATCAGGATACGGTCAGTGATAACCAAAAACCGTAGATGATGATCAGCGCGCCAGGCAGGTAAACCAGCCAGTCAGGCAGGCGTTTTCGGCTCCGGTCTGAGCGCCGCGAAAACGAGGATGAATAGGTCCGCATGGGATAGCTCCTGATGTGAATCAGGTGACATCTTATAGTACCTGCGAGCAGAATTTGTGTGACTCAAATCTGGAAATTGTGTACTGAATGGATGATCGTGGTGTGGAACGACCAACGGTATGTAAAGTGGATGACACATGCTCGGCGACACACACGGTACAACGATAAAAGCTCACCTTGCTGGTGTTAGA
>JGI11705J14877_10000941_pt1 | contig 17270 bp, 28 predicted proteins | sample Etolaghawater15m_FD_14877 | JGI IMG/M metagenome (IMG submission 14877)
AAAGCGCTCCTGGTTTCTATTGGCAGCTTGTTATATTTATCAGGCTTCAAGCCCAGGTCTTTGATTGCCAGGGCAACGACTGCTGCCCATAACTTTAATTCAGGTGAAGATGATCGCTCGCTCACCTCGAGCTCGAGTCGCTCGCTCATAATTTGAAATACCCCTCTGGAAAAATGCCGCGCTTGAACACGCGGCGTAGTAGTTTATCGACTACAAACCCAACGAACATGACGCCCAGGTACATCCCGAAGAACAGGGCGACAAGGCCGGCTGCGTTAATAAAGTCCATCTCAATCCTCCGCCTTGATTAACATCTCAATGTGTTTGCGCTGGATCAAAACCTTAGCGCCATTCTCCATGCGGATCTTGATGCTGCCTGGTTTGATCTCAATGACGACACCAACCTGGCCGAACACTGTGTGAAGCACGTCGCCGTATTCAATTGTCATTGCTCGCGCTCCCAAATGATTAACACCTTGCCGATCACTTTGCTCTTGATGTCTCGGCAACAGATGTGGTCTAAGAAGTAAGCCTCGACCTCCTCGAAAGTGTCGAACTCAAGGCGCCGAACAACGGCGCCCCTCACAATAATCCGTTTCTCTTTCACGCTGCTGCCTCCTCAACAATCTCAACGCGTCCGTCGTAGTCCATACCAGTCTCAAATGGGACGTAGGCAATGTCTTTGTCGCGGCCAGTCTCAGTGCTGTCCACAGTCACCTCGATGGTGTAGCCGTCGTACAATGGCATCCCATACTTAGGGTGCATAATCATGCCCTTGGCAATCACACGGCCTTCAAGGTAGCAGGCGCGGGTGTATTGGAAGTCATAGGCGCGGATCACGTCGCCGACTTTTGCTAAGTTTTGGTATTTCATCTCACTCTCCCCCTGGGCGGCTCACGCCGCCGCCTTCATAAATGCTTGTTCTTGCTCACGCTGGGCTTCATAGGCTGGGCTCTGAAACTCAACGAAGGCATGACAGTAGTAGTTCACGTCGAAGTAGTCGAACTGGATCTCGCTGCCGTCGTAGTTGAAGCGCAACCCGATCGCCCTGGCTTTCTCCTGGGCGTCGCGTAACTCCTCAGTCCAAACCATTGGGCGGTAGTCACGCTCGAAGTCTTTAGGATTTTCTCGAACAAACCGGAAACCGGCAGGCACCTCTTTGATGCCAATGTTTAAGCTCTGACCACCGGCGAATCGCTCGATGCGAACTGCGAACTTGAAGTCAGGCATCTCAGCCTTCAACATTTTGCGCACTTCTTTGGCAATGTCCTTGATGTCCATGCCAGCCTGGTAGTTGATTCCGTAACTGCGTTCGTACATGTCTCACTCTCCTTTCCGGGCCAGTCCCACACCGACCACATAGATAGAGTAAACAAACGTTTACCGAATTGCAAACCTTTTTGATTCCAAAGGATCAAGCAGCTGCTATAAGATTGCCCGAAACCTTGACGACATGAGGCGCAAATGGGTGCGATGAGCCGGCGCAAAGGCGCTGCTTTCGAGAGAGAGATCGCTAACAAGATCCGGGACAACCTGGGCTTTGATTGCAAACGAAACCTGGAGCAATACCAGCAGGGCGGTGACGATCTGTCGGGTGTGCCTGGTTGGAGTATCGAGTGTAAAAGGTACGCGACCTGCGTACCCTCAGACCTCAAGACATTCTGGCTGCAGTGTGAAGCACAAGCAGCGGCCAGGGAGTGTCGGCCCGTGTTAATCGTCAAGCAGGACAGGAAGCCTATCCAAGTTTTTGTGAACTGGATGGGACCTGGTCATGACTGCTATGAGCAGCATGACTTCAACAGCGTCGCAGAAATCAGTTTCGAGCTGTGGTGCGGCATCGTCAGAGAAACGCTCGAAGAGAGTGAGGAGAAATAGTATGAGTATGTTAGGACTGAGTGATTCAGCTGCGGAGTACGTCCGCTTCAAGCCATCGTTGAACCAGTGGTTAGTCGACGGCGAAGAGATCGAGCTCAAGGGTTTGTTGATCGATCCGGACAGTCTTAAGACTGGCTGGGGCAAAATCAGCGAAGGCGTCGCACCGGAATGGTCCTGGGATGAGCGTGCCGGAGTGCGTGGCAATCAACCATCACCAGATCACAAGCGCGGATTCAGCGTCATGGTTTACCTGAAGGACAGCGGCTGGAGAGAATGGACCACAACAGGCAGCGGCCCCAAGATGGGACTTGAAGCTGTATGGCCTGCAATCCATAACGGCGCAGCGAGCAACCAGGGCAAAGTTGCCAAGGTCAAATACAACGGCGCAATAGCGCAAGCGATCGGGAAAGGCCAGACCCGAGTGCCACAATTCGAGCTTGTCGGCTGGACCGATCGGCCAGAGGGTCAAGCAGCGCCAGCAGCTGCAGCGCCAGAACCAGTGTCAACACCCGCTCCCGAGCCGGCACCTGCACCCCAGCCGGCATCTTCATCGGACGATGAAACCTGGGAGTTTTGACGATTAGCCCCCGGCAACGGGGGCATTTTTTTAGGGTGCATTTATGAACAAGTATGCAGAACACATCGCTGAGGTAGCGCGAGATCTGTGGGGAGATGAGAACAAAAGATTATCCCACGGGTCAGAGTTGCGTTTCGGTAGCCAGGGATCGAAGAGTGTCGACACAGACAAAGGCACCTGGTTCGATCACGAGAGCCAGGAGTCTGGCGGCTTCACTGACCTATGCAAGATTGCCTATCCAGAAGCAAATGGACACATGGCCGACTTCCTGGAACAGAAGTTTCACATTGAAAAAGATCCTTCCTTTGCGTCGCAAAAACGCGATCAGATCACGACTTACGACTACATCGGTGACCACGGTGTCCTGGAGTACCAGGTCATCCGCACCGACTTTGCTGATGGCAGCAAAACATTTAGGCAGCAGCGACCCGACGGCAAAGGCGGCTGGATCAGGAACCTGAAGGATGTACGCAAGATTCCGTACAACCTGCCGGAGATCTTGCACCACAACAAGCGCGCCGTTTGGATTGTTGAAGGTGAGAAGTGTGTGGACCGGCTCAGAGAGATCGGGATCGTTGCCACAACGAACAATGGCGGCTCAGGCAACTGGACCGAAGAGCATAGCCAGTGGCTGAAAGATCGAAAGGTCGTTGTCGTCCCAGACAATGATGCAGCAGGAGAAAAGCACGCGGCCAAGGTCATCAACTCCCTGGTCGGCGTCGCTGCAGATATCAAGCTGCTCGATCTAAGCCAGGAGCTGCCGAACAAGGGCGACATCGTTGACTGGTTAGCAGCAGGACAAACTAAAGAGGGCCTTATTGCGAAAGCCAGGGCCGCTAAATCGATCATCGAGCAGCTGCCGGACCCAGGGGAGATCGAGCAGGAAAAGCCTGCAGTTTTCGAGGTCATGCGGCTCAATGATCTGATGTCGATGCCGCCGATCAAATGGCTGACTAACTCACTGCTGACCAGGCATGGGTTTTCTGTCATGTATGGCCCGCCTGGATGCGGCAAGACATTTGTGGCGCTAGATATCGCGCTCAGTGTCGCTGCAGGCAGAGATTTTCACGACATGGCAACAGACCAGGGCGCAGTTTTATACATTGCAGGCGAGGGCGTCGGCGGTCTCGGCAAACGGGTGAAAGCCTGGATCAACAACCGGGGCGCAGGCTGTGTGGAGCACGAGCTGCCTTTTTATATCCTGCCGACTGCTGTGAACTTTGCCGGCTCAGGTGATGTGGAAAAGCTGCTTGCCACAATTGACGAACTTGAGAGCCAGAGTGGTCAGTTCAGCCTTGTGGTTATCGACACGGTGGCAAGAGCACTGCTAGGAGCTGACGAGAACAGCGCGACAGATATGGGTAAGTTTGTGAAGGCATGCGACACGATCAAAGAGCACACCAAGGCTGCAGTCCTGGGCATACACCACTCAGGTAAGGACGGCGGCAAAGGCATGCGTGGATCAAGCGCACTCCTGGGAGCTGTTGATACAAGCATCGCTGTGAAGAAATCAGTGGACGTCATAACGCTATCGACTGAGAAGCAGAAGGACGCCGAGCCAGCTGATGACATGTTGTTCAAGATGAATGTCGCGGAGGTCGGCTTGATTGCGGACGAGAGCAGCGTGTATTTATCGAAGTGCAGCGCCGATGAGATCAACGCGAACAAGGCGTCATTGAATGAGTCACAGATCAAGGCGATGAATTGTTTACGCGACGCAACTGACAAGAATGGACAGATCAATGTCGGCATCGCCAGGGATAGTTTCAACTATTGGTTGGCCGAAAAAGAAGAGCTGGACCCTACCGACGCGAAGGCAAAAGCGCGGCTGAGAATGGCCTGGAAACGCGCACTTGATGCGCTGTTAGAGGCGAACATCGTCTTGTTCGCGGTGGGCCAGAAAACTGCTACCTGGATGCAAGAAACGAACAGCAGCGAACAAGGAGCGAACAATGACTAACCCAGTGTTTATGCGGGTTTGCGGCTGGTGCGAACAAGAGCGAACAACGAACGAACAAAAAATGGCACAGCAAGACAATGCGAACGAACAGAACAGAACCCTTAGTTCTGTTCGCTGTTCGCGTTCGCGCAGGGGTGAGAGATGAGAGATTTAAGACCAGAAGAGAAAGCTGCTTATGAATCGTTTCATGCAGCTGAAACGCAAATGAATCGAAAATGGGGCTGGTATGCCTGGCAGAAGATGACGACTCCTGATCTAGCGGCGAAGTATTCAAAAGCCAGGCAGCGATACATGGACGCGATCGATGGCATTGGTGACCTGGTCAAATGCTGCGAGAACCTGAGCAAGGGGTTAAAGGTGATCGATCGGCAGCTGCTTGAAGAGCGAGCGCCGGACGATGTCTTTTACCTGACTGCCAGGATCAACAAAAAGAACTATTACTTTGTGTCGGATCAGATGGACATGCAGCGAGTGTTGCCATTGATGAAAGGTAAGGACCCGATCGTGTACACACTGGACGAGATCGTGACGATCATCCAGGCGGACAAAGTCGATGTAGCCGACGAAATCAAGAAGCAATTCCCTGGCGCATATGTCAGGTCAATCGAATTTAAGCACAACCAGGAGCAGCTAGATGACGAAATCCCCTTCTGAACCGAGGTTCCCGAAGGTCGGGGACTATCCGAAAGAGAAGCCAGCAACCAGGACATACTCTGTGCTGCCTGCTCGAGCGATCCAGGACGACAGTTTGTCTCACAACACGCTGAGAGTCCTGGGAGCGATCTGTATCCACACAAACGCCTACGGAATCTGTTGGCCGTCGCTGCTTACGTTAGCCAGGCATGTCAATGTTCGCGCCGAGACAGTATCCAGGCATGTACAAAAGCTCATCAAGGCTGGCTACATCAGGAAGCTGCAGCGAAAGGCGTACCCGATCCACATCAAGCGGAAGAGTCCTGGCATTACGAATCGATACCAGGTGCTGTTCAACGGTAACGATCCATTGCCAACTAAGGAGCAGTTCGAGGCGCCGCGCCCCAAGATCGTGGAGGAGCCAAGCCAACTTGCTGACAATGACGACAACAATAAAAGATCAGGGGGTCTGGGGGATGGAAAAACGGACTTTAGGAGTTTGGCGCATGCGTTCCGCGCCGGAGTCGAGAGGGCGTCAGGCGCCGTCAGAATGGCCGACAAATCACTGCAGACCGCGCAAATGCTGGGCTCACAAGGCGTGACAGCTGACGAGGTAAGGGATGCAGCGATCGCAATGACCAGGGAAAACCTGCGTCGAGGAGCGTCGCCGCCGATGACCCTGGAGCAGGTCGCAAAGTGGGCCAAGCTGTACAAGAATTAGCCAATTGAGCAAGAAATGAACAACAGTTATCCACAGATTGAGAATCGTCAATTAAAACAACGACTTACAAAAGGGCCGATGTCGCATAACTATATTTATGTTAAATCTTGTGCGCTGCACAACGCCGGACCCTGTGGATATCGACCTTCCCCCCTCCCCCGGGTGCCGCTTGTGTGTGGGGGCTCTCGCTCAAAATTTTTCCGGAATCCAACAGGAGAAGTAAGATGAAAGACATCATCAACCCAAACCACTACCAGCGCGACGGCATGGAGTGCATCGACGCAATTGAAGCAGCAGTGCAAAACCTATCCGGCGCAGAAGCCTACGCTACCGGCTCCGCAATCAAGTATCTGTGGCGCTGGAAAGAGAAAGGCGGCCTGGACGACCTCAACAAAGCCAAGTGGTTTATCCAGAGAATGGTTGATTATCTTGAAGAGATCGAATACCAAGAAGAGCTGCAAGCTGAGGCGTCGCTCATTGAGATTGCGAGAAAGTTATGACTAACAAGATGACAGTGCGCGAGGCGCGTAAAGTCCTGGCAATCGGATCGGACGATGAGAAAGAGGCCGTCAAACAGGAGCTGCAAGCGATCGCCGCGTCGAACATCACCGATGTGTTGCAGTGGACGCAAACAGGTGGCATGGCTCTGCTCAAAAGCTCTGACATACCAGTGCATGTGCAGAAGGCGATCAAGAAAGTTAAAGTCACGCCCAATCAGTACGGCAATGCGATCGAGGTCGAAATGCATGACAAGCTATCTGCATTGCGTGTCCTGGCGCGTTATCACGGGCTGCATGAGCCCAACAGTGATTCAGACAGCAGGCCAAGTATCCTGGGCATCAATTTGAAAGGCCCTGAAGTAACCACCTATGAGGTATTAGAAGATGGCGAGAGCGAAGCAAGCGACAGATCAGAGCCAGAGATCGACCCGACGCCGAAGAGCGACGACGGACAGGACAATCTCTTCTGAAGAAGCGCTCGGCGGTCTTAACCTAGATTTCTCTGGCGCGCCGACAACCTGGAAGTTCCTACATGACAATTCGTTTGTACGCGGATTGATGGGGCCGGTAGGTTCCGGTAAGTCATACGGCTGCGCTGCCGAAATCATGTTGCGAGCCGTGAAGCAGCCACCATCGCCGAAGGACGGCATACGATACTCACGGTTCGTGATCGTGCGGAACAGCTACCCTGAGCTGCGTACCACCACAATTAAGACATGGCTTGAGCTATTCCCAGAGAACATCTGGGGGCCGATGCGCTGGTCACCACCAATCAGTCACCACATCAAGCTACCTGCTCGCGGTGACGCAGCCGGTATCGACTGCGAAGTGATCTTCATGGCGCTCGATCAGCCGAAGGACGTCAGAAAGCTGCTGTCTCTCGAGCTCACTGGCGCCTGGGTCAACGAAGCCAGGGAAATGCCGTTGGCTGTGTACAAGGGCTCACACACCGTGTCGGTCGTTATCCAACCAAAGGCAACGGCGGTTGTCCCTGGCGTGGTATCTGGATGGATACAAACCCGATGGATGATGACCACTGGTGGTATCGCCTGTCAGAAAAAGAGCCGGTGCGCGGCAAGTACAAGTGGGAGTTTTTTAAGCAGCCAGGCGGTGTGATCGAAACTAACCAAGATGACCCAGCTAGCATCCCTGCAGCGCGTAAGTTTTGGAAGGTGAACCCGCAGGCTGAGAACATCAACAACCTACCACCTGGCTATTACGATCAGCAGCTCGGCGGCAAGAACCTCGACTGGATTCGCTGTTATGCCGGCGGCGAGTATGTGTATGTGCAGGAAGGTCGGCCAGTGTGGCCGGAGTACGATGACTCGGTCATGTCGACAGACGAAATACAAATCGACCCAACGCTGCCAATCCACATCGGACTCGACTTTGGTTTGACGCCTGCGGCAGTCTTTGGTCAGCGAACAGCTGCTGGTGCCTGGCATATATTTAAGGAGATCGTCACCGACGACATGGGCCTTGAGCGATTCGGTCTGATTTTGCTAAACGAAATAAACGTAAATTATAGCAAAAACGATATATTGGTTTGGGGCGATCCAGCCGGCTCAAAGCGTGACGAAATCTTTGAGGTGACGGCGTTCGATCATCTCAGGACGATCGGTCTTAATGCCAGGCCGACAGCCAGTAACGACTTCCAGGTGCGCCGTGAAGCGGGAGCAATGCCTATGAACAGGTTTATTGATCGCAAGGCTGGGCTGCAGGTACACAAGGATTGTCAGCGACTGCGTAAGTCATTGGCCGGCGGCTATCACTTCAAGCGGATCTCCGTCGGTGGTGGGCAGGAGCGATTCCGCGATGCGCCGAATAAGAACGAACACTCACACGTCGGCGATGCGTTTGGTTATCTCATGCTCGGTGGCGGTGAGCATCGAGTCATTACCAGGGGGTACGGCGGTCGCTATGGTGCAGCCGGGCCACAGCAATTCCAGGCAACGACGGATTTTGAATTATGGTAACTGCAGCAGAAATACACCGAATGATTAACATGAGGCATTTAGTGGTGCTGCCATTTGTTCCGCAGCATGTGGATCAAATCGGCCTTTCCTCTGACGACCAGCACATGTTCGCCTCGATCCCAGATATTCAAAATCGTTTAGAACATGTGTCAAAAGCAAAGACTGCCTGGACAATTTTTTATCGAGGCAAACCCGCGCTTGTCATGGGATTAGAATATAAATGGGATACAAATTATGAGGCTTGGCTGGTGCCTGGCGAATTATCAATTGAACACGGCGCACTTTTAACTCGCGGTGCGCGACGTTTTTTTGATAAGATTGGCGCCAAACTCGGTTTACTGCGCATGCAAATAGTGGTATGTGTCGATCGGGAAAAAGCGGTACAGTGGGCCAGGTTCTTGAAATTTGAGCGAGAAGGTTTGATGCGCCGCTACGGGCCGGAAGGAAAGGATTATTACATGTACGCGAGGACGTATTAATGGGCGGATTGTTTGGCGGCGGTGGGCCGAAAGCACCAGATACAAGCAAGCAGGAAGCGCTGCAGGAAAAGCAAGAGGCGCGTACTGCGCGCCAGGAAGCAGAAGAGCAGCGTCGCCTGGCAGCGCAGCAAAGAGCTCGCCGTACCGGCGGAACTCGATCGTTGCTTTCACCTGAGCGTGAAGATGCGCGCCGGGGTCTCTCAACGAAGCTAGGAGGATAGCATCATGGGTGGATTATTCGGCGGGGGCGGCAGTAAAGCAGCACCAGCGCCAAAACAACCAGAAGAAGCGAAGCAAGTGCAGAAGCCTGACACAGAACGTCGTGAGCAGGCAGCTGCTATGACCGCACGTCGTCGCGGAGCTGGCACAAGATCTTTACTATCTGCGCAGCGTGAAGGTGCGCAAACTGGACTATCAACTAAACTCGGAGGTGGGCAATGAGCCACGTTATATCTTTAAGTGTGGGCGATCAAAAGCCTGAAGTGACATCAGCATCTGGAACAACTTTGACAGCTGATGATATCGATATTGTGATTGACGACACGGCAGTCACAACGCCTGGTGAAGCAGTGCGTTTGCTTGAGTACGCGATTCGCTTTATCCAGGATAACGACTATCCATCAGCGTAATGCGCAAAGAGCATAAGAGCGAGACAGGTGGCCTGACTGAGGCGGGGAGGAGACACTTTGAGGCGAAGGAAGGTGGAAACCTACAGCGTCCTGTGTCTTCTGGCACTAACCCTCGCCGTGTATCTTTCGCTGCTCGGTTCGCTGCTCAGAATCATCCTATGAAAGACAAGGATGGCAAACCGACTCGTTATGCCCTGGCGCTAAAGAAGTGGGGATTCTCATCTCCAGCTCAAGCCAGGGCTTTTGCCAAGCGAAACAAACAGGAGGCGTGAGATGCCAATGACTAAGAAGGGCGACAAAATCATGTCCGCCATGAAGCAGAAGTACGGCAAGAAGAAGGGTGAGCAAGTCTTCTACGCGTCGGAAAAGAAAGGCACCATCAAAGGCGTCGAAAAGAAAGGATCATAACTATGGCACGCATCTCACCTGAAGAGGTCCTAAAGCGCCACAAGAAGGCGGACGCCAGGAAAGAAGAGTGGCGCACGATTTATGAGGAGTGTTACGAATTTGCACTCCCGCAGCGAAACTTGTATGACGGCTACTACGAAGGCAAGACACCTGGTCAAAACAAAATGAACAGGGTCATGGATTCGACTGCGATCAATTCAACGCAGCGTTTTGCCAACCGCATCCAGTCAGCATTGTTCCCGCCTTATCGAGCCTGGTGTGAGCTGACGCCTGGTAACGAGATTCCTAAAGAGCGGCGCGGTGAGATTCGCGAAGCGCTTGAGGTTTACTCAGAGCGAATGTTTGATGTAATCCGGCAGACAAATTTTGACCTGGCTATTTCTGAGTTCTTGCTCGATCTCTGTGTTGGCACAGCCGTCATGCTTGTGCAGCCAGGTGATGATGATGCGCCAGTGCGCTTTATTCCTGTGCCGCAATACTTGGTTTCGCTTGAGGAAGGTCCATACGGTACGGTCGACAACGTGTATCGTCGGTTGCGTATTCGCGGCGAGGCGATCTCTCGCCAATGGCCTGACGCAGATATTCCGCAACGGCTGCAGGAGCAGATCGATCAAAAACCTGACCAGGAGATTGATCTGATTGAAGCGACGATATTCAATGTGGACGAGGACATTTTTTGTTACCACTTGATCTGGCCGAAGGATAAATCAGAGCTCGTGTACCGCACGATGACAATTTCGCCCTGGATCGTGGCGCGATTTATGAAGGTGCCTGGCGAAGTTTATGGCCGTGGTCCTTTAGTCACAGCCCTGCCAGACATCAAGACATTGAATAAAGTCGTTGAGCTGGTGTTGAAAAACGGATCGCTTGCAGTATCAGGCGTTTACACAGCAGCTGATGACGGGGTGCTAAACCCGCAAACAATCAAGATTACTCCAGGCGCCATCATTCCCGTGGCGCGTAACGGCGGACCACAAGGTGAGTCGCTGCGTCCATTACGCACAGGTGCGGATTTCAACGTCTCGCAGCTGGTGCGGAATGACCTGGTCACATCAATCAAGCGGATGTTGTACGACGATTCGTTGCCGCCAGACACTATGTCTGCGCGATCAGCGACTGAAATCGTGCAGCGGATGAAGGAGTTATCTCAGAACCTAGGCTCGGCATATGGGCGTTTGATTACTGAGGCAATGACTCCGCTTGTGCGTCGAATCCTGTACGTCATGGACGAAATGAACATTATCGATTTGCCTCTCGAGGTGAATGGATTACAGGTGAAGATTGTGCCAAATGCGCCTCTCGCCCAGGCTCAAAACATGGACGAGCTCGAGAAGGTTTTGCAGTTTGGTCAAATTGCCCAGCAATTCGGTATGCTCGGCCAGGTTGCCGTGAACCAGGAAGAAATGCTGGACTACATTGCAGTGAAGATGGGCGTACCTCAATCACTGCTCAATACACCAGAGCAGCGTGAAATTATTACGCAGCAAATGCAACAACAACAACAAGCAGCGATGCAATCACCAGAGGCACCAGCTGTTTAGGAGTGACATATGGAAGGATGGGATGGCCTGCGTGAAGCAGAAAACTATCACCTGAAAGACAGCCAGATATCGCAAGATGATGTCGATATTTCCTATGTGCGCTGCTTCTCTACGGAAGCAGGGCAGGAAGTTCTCGATCACCTCAAAGCAATGACATTGGATCAACCGTCCTGGTACCCAGGCGAAGATCCAAGTCACGGCTTTGCGCGTGAAGGCCAAAACAGTGTAGTGCGCGAAATCATGCGCCGAATTGAAAGAGGTAGAAACCTATGAGTGAAGACATGAGCGTAGCTGAAAGTACAGAATCAACAGAATCATCTGTTGAAGAATCTGGCTCCCTGCTGAATCCAGGCGCCGCAACTGAGGAAGCAGAGCAGCCGCAAGAAGACGGATCGGTTCCTCACCTGGTTACCGAGGATGAGCAACATGAAGCTGATGATGAAATCGATTGGGGCGATCGCCCTGATTGGATGCCAGAGCAGTTCTGGGACAAAGAAAACGGTCCAGCGCTTGAAGAGATGGCAAAATCGTACAATGAGTTGCGCGCCAAAATGTCAGCTGGCAAGCACAAGGCGCCAAAGGACGGCAAGTACGATATCTCAACATTAGTCGATCACGGCGTCGCAGATGACGATCCGCTGCTTGGAGACTTTAGAAGTTTTGCAGCAGACAACGGTTTGAGCCAGGATCAGTTCGATCAGATTGCGCAAATGCACTTGCAGCACATGAATGAGCTGTTCGAGCAGACTGAAACAAATCGAGAGGCGGAGCTCGCAAAGCTAGGCCCAAGAGGCGAAAAAGTAATTGCTGGATTGAACCAGTGGTTAAGCAAACTTGGTAATTCAGGTGCATTGTCATACGAAGAAGTTGACGCCCTGGCGTCGGCAATGGATCGCGCAGATCGTGTTAAAGCGCTGCAGAAGATCCGGGAAAGTTATGGAGAGCGATCAATTCCTGATACATCTATCCAGGAAGGCACTGGATACTCTAAAGATGACTTAATGTCGATGATGAATGATCCGCGTTATGGAAATGACATGGGCTTCACTAACGATGTCCAGAATAAATGGTACAAATTACACGGGGAAGGTTGACGCCCAGGGGCGCAAATTGCGCCCTTTTCCCTTGTTTCCACCCCCGCAAAATCTGATATATTCCTGCTAACCGACAACTCAGATTCCTGAGCCGGCGACCTGATTAATGCGGCCCTCACTGGATAACCGACACAGGTTTTACCCTTAAAAAATTTGTTTTGGAGAAAGTACAATGGCAGTACAAATTTCAAATGCCTTTGTTACCCTCTTTGACGCAGAGGTAAAACAGGCATACCAGGGACAACGTCTCCTGGCCGGTGTTACCCGCGAGCGCTCAGGGGTCGAAGGTTCTACAGTTAAGTTCCCTAAGATTGGTAAGGGATCAGCAACTATCCGCGTTCCACAGACAGATGTGACTCCACTCAACGTGTCCTACTCTCAGGTCACTGCGACAATGGAAGACTACATTGCTGCGGAATACTCAGACATTTTCAACCAGCAGAAAGTCAACTTTAACGATCGTCAAGAGCTCGTTCAGGTTGTATCTGGTGCGATTGCACGTCGCATGGATCAGATCGTGTTGGACGCATTAGACGCGTCAGGAACAACTGCGACTGTTTCTAACGACATTGGTGGAACAGACTCTAACCTCAACGTGACTAAGTTGCGTGAGACCAAGAACCTGCTCGACACAAACAACGTACCAATGGAAGGCCGCACAATCTTGCTTCACGCGAACAGCTTGCAAGCATTGTTAGGTGAAACTGAAGTTACATCTTCAGACTTCAACACAGTGCGCGCCCTGGTTACTGGCGAAATCAATACCTTCATGGGCTTCCGTTTCATCACTTTCGGTGATCGTGACGAAGGCGGCTTGCCGGTTGATGGATCAAGCGATCGTACTTTGTACGCGTTCCATCGCGACGCCGTAGGTCTTGGTATCGGCATGAACCAGACTTCACGCGTTGACTACATCCCAGAGAAGACTTCCTTCCTGGTTGCGTCAATGTTCTCAGCTGGTGCGGTAGCGATCGATGACGAAGGTATCGTCAAGATCACTTGCCGTGAATCATAAGGAGGATTAGATAATGGCTTTTGATAAGGCAAGTTTCCAGCCAATCGGCGGACAAGCAAAAGCAGGTAACGCTCCACAAATGTTTTCATATGTGGCTCCTACTGCTGACGCGATCGCAGACATCGACGACGAAGGTTACTTCAATGAAGTAGCTGACATCTTGAAAGTCGGCGACGTGGTCTATGTCTGGGACTCAAGCGTCCCAACAGCTAGCTTCTTGGTTGTACTATCAAACACAGGCACTGTGGTTGATACAGGTAATGCAACTGCATTAACTGTTACTGACACCTAAGATGGATGGCCCCCGCAAGGGGGCCGTTTCATAGGAGAGGCAAATGGCATCAGGTGATACCAAACTGTCCATCTGTTCGGACGCACTAATTCTTTTGGGGGCATCGCCTCTTTCGTCGTTTTCGGAAGGTACAGACTCAGCACAGATCTGTGACCGTCTTTATGATGATCTCAAGGATTCCCTGATCGCGGCCTACCCTTGGTCGTGGTCTTTCAAAAAAGTTCAATTAGCCAGGCTAACATCAACGCCTGTTAATGAATGGAAATATCAATATGGTTTGCCTGGCGATCGCATTGCCGGGGTACGCGCCGTTTATAGATCAACTCAAACTGGAGTAATGCCGATCCAGTATGGATGGGAAATCCAGGGTGACGCGCTCGATACGAGCGAAGAAGCTATCGTTGTTGATTATCAGTTTTCGCCAAACGAATCTGCGCTGCCAACCTATTTTGTGCAGCTGTTGAAGTATGCAATGGCAGCAGATATTGCCGAGACAGTCACAGACCAGCTCACAAAGGCAGAATATTTTGAACGCAAAGCGTTCGGATCTCCAGACGAGAACCGCCGTGGCGGATACTTCCGAGTAGCAACTACTATCGACGGGTCAACAAACTCGATCGAATCGATCGAGGATTACACGCTGATAGCCGTGAGGTCCTGATGAGTCGGGTTATCCAGGTTCAAACAAACTTCACGTCGGGCGAGCTTGATCCAAAGCTGCGCGCTCGTATCGATCTGCAGCAATATTACAACGGCATGGAGACAGCACAGAATGTTGTCGTGCAGCCACAAGGCGGATTTGTTCGCCGCGACGGCACTAAATTTCTAACTGAATTGCCGGCGTCTGCAGCGAATGGTGTGCGTTTTGTACACTTTGAGTTCTCGATCAACGACAGTTATATGTTAATTTTTGTCGATGAGCGTATGTATGTCTTCAAAGACGGCGTGCTGATTACAGACATTAACGGCTCTGGCGACGACTACCTAGACGTCCCCAAAATCACATCGTCCGTTATCCCAACTATGTGCTGGGCTCAGTCAGCTGATACTTTAATTATTTGCCAGGAAACAATGATTCCTCAGCGCATATTGCGCGGCGCGACTGATGCGTCCTGGACGATTTCTGACCTAGCGTTTGACTTTATACCCAAGTTTGCATACACGCTGACTGCATTTAACGGAAAAGGTAATATCACGCCTGACGCGCCAGACGGCAATATCACGTTTACATCTGATTACACTGCAGTCACAGGAACAGCTCAGGCTGGAGCAGCATCTACCATTACCCTGGCAGCGGGCGCTTCTGCTACTGATGATGAGTACAATAACCTGTACATTTTAATCACAGGCGGCACCGGATCTGGTCAGACTCGATTAATTACTGATTATGTCGGATCGACTAAAATCGCAACGGTAGATTCGGCTTGGGACACGCAGCCAGACGCAACAAGCACTTATTCAATACAGTCATTCAGCGAAAGTTTGCTAAACCAATACATCAATATCACGCCACAAGGGCGTGTGCGTGTTGTCGAATATGTTAGCGCAACGTCTATCAAAGCTATTTCTGAAGTGCCTTTGTTCGATGACAGTCAGATTGATGAGGGTAACTGGGAGGTAGAATCAGGTTACGAAGACACCTGGTCTGTCACTAGAGGATGGCCTCGAGCAGCTGTTTTTTATGAAGGGCGGTTGTACTTTGGCGGCGCGTCGTCAAGACCGTCGACTATCTGGGGCAGCCGCGTAGGGCAGTTTTTCAATTTTGATCCAGGCGAATCATTCGATGATGCTGCTCTCGAGGCGACCCTGGACACCGGCAGATTCAACGCAGTCGTTGATATGTATGCTGGTCGCAACTTGCAAATATTTACGACAGGAGCTGAGTTCTATATTCCTCAGACACTAGGTGACCCAATTACACCCGCGACGCTTGCAGTTCAAGAGCAAACATCAAACGGCGTGCGCCCTGGTATCAGAGTAGTCAACGTCGATGGAGCAACAGTATTTGTGCAGCGCCAGGGCAAGGCTTTGGCAGAGTTTGTTTTTAGCGACACAGTTAATGGCTATATCGCAACTAAAATCTCTTTGTTGTCGTCGCACCTTTTGAAATCGCCAACAGATATGGCTGTGCGAAAAGCCACATCAACAGACGAAGGCGACCGGCTTTTGATCGTCAACGATGATGATGGGTCAATTGCTTGTTACACGCTGCTGCGCTCTCAGGAAGTTATTGCGCCAACAGAATGGACGACTGACGGCGAGTTCCAGGCCGTTGGAGTCGACATCTCTGACACCTATGTTGTTGTCAAGCGAACCATTGATGGCGGGCCTAAATACTATGTTGAGATCTTTGACGACGAGCTGACGCTCGACTGCGCAACAAAAGGAACATCAGGGACCACAATCACTGGTCTAGAGTATTTGCGGTTCGAGACAGTTAAGGTAATCCGAGATGGCGTGGTTGAGGCTGACCAAAGTGTTCTACTGAATAGCATCACATTTGCCACGCCTGCCACGACTAGCTATCAGATCGGATTGGATTACACGCCATTAGTCGTAACGCTGCCAGCAGAACCACGTCTTGCGTCAGGAAATATTCGCGGATTTAAGAAGCGCATCCTGGAAGTCAACAGTGAGCATTTTGAGTCTCAGGCCGTTACAGTCAATGGCGAACAAGTTGCGTTTCGTCAGTTTGGGGAGGACGTGCTTGATATTGCAGTTCAGCCGTTTACTGGAATTAAGAAATCTGGGCCACTACTCGGATTCTCAAATGAAGGTAAGATTACAATTACACAGACAGTGCCGTTACAGATGAATGTGCTGGCGCTGGATTACAAAGTATCGGTAGGGCAATGATATGAGTTTTGCAGTAATTGGAGCGATCGCATCAGGAGTCAGCGCAGTTGCGCAGATCCAAGCAGGTAAAGCCCAAGCAAAGGCTTACCAGGCGCAAGCAAAGCAGGCTGAAATTCAAGGCCGGCAGCAGGCCATTCAATATCGCCAACAAGGTGTCGCTGTGCTGCGGCGTATTCGAGAGAACGTATCTGCTACTCGAGCTCGAGCAGCTGGTGCTGGACTAGATCCTTTTGCTGGTACTCCAGCTTCATTTCAGCGTTTTGCATTAAAGCAAGGTACGCAGGAATATCAGATCGCCCAGGAAAACGCTGCCTTGGCCGAAATTGGCGGCGAGCAACAAGCGTATCAATACCAGGCCGCAGCAAGCCAGGCGCGACGCCAGGGATATATTGGCGCGGTAAGTAGCTTTGGCACTGCTGCTTTTGGCATCCAGCAAGCCGGCGGCTGGTCAGCGCTAAAGATTTAGTAAGGGATAGTAATGGCGATTCAACGGTATCAAAGAGCAGGATTACAGATCGCAGATCAACCAAGGATTGATCCGATCGGTTTGCGTGAAGGCGCTCGCACACAGCAAATGTTATCTCAAGCCCTGGACCGTGTAGCAAGTTTTGCATTTCAGCGCGCAGAACAAGAATATAAAATTGAAGCCAAGCAGCTGGGCGCAGAAATGGTCCGCACAAAAGGTGCGCAGCCAACACTGCAAGAGCTTGCAGC
>JGI11705J14877_10000942_pt1 | contig 17252 bp, 13 predicted proteins | sample Etolaghawater15m_FD_14877 | JGI IMG/M metagenome (IMG submission 14877)
TTGGGTCGGGCATGCAGCTAAAAACCCTTACCATTTAATAGAGATAAAGGCAAAGTTATTTTGGTGCATTTACACTTTTACAAACGACTTTTTGTGTATTGAGCACACTTTTACAAACGACTTTTTGTGTTCTCGCTACACTTTTACAAAGGCCTTTTGACCTGCAAAAGGTTAACCAAAACACCTTGGTGTCAGCTCGACAGAGCGTAGCGACGAGAGATCCACAAAGAACAAATTACCCGCTTTCCCCGGGGGATCTCTCCTCCTTCCTCGTCGAGATGACAGGCTTTTTTTTAGGGTGGTGGAGACTATTGCCATTGACAAGACTCCCGTCGAGTAGGACACCCATTTTTCATTTTGCATTTTTCACTTTTCACTTTGCATTTTGCATTTTGCATTTTGCATTTTTCACTTTTCACTTTTCACTTTTCGTCACCTAATTCCTGCTACAAACCAAAGCAATTGCACGAAGCGCATAAACTTGTATAAACAGAAAAGGCTGCCCTTTTGAGACAGCCTTTTTTGTTCACAATGAAATCAAATTAGTTTTTAATGAATTCGTAAGTAAAGACAGGTTTACTCATATCCATTTTAAAGGTATAGTTACCAGCACCTTCAGGCATTGGGATATCAGGGCCACCTTTAACCAGCACATTACTGCCAGCATCTGCACCGTAGTTAACGTCCCAAGCGTCATTCATGCGATACTTGAAACGTAGCTCACCTGAATCCTGCGATTCGGTAACATCGATGGTGACTTCAACCACATTGAAAGGAGCAGCTGTAGCGACCATGTTAACATCTTCCGACCAATCGCCATTAAGGATTCCTGAACCAATAACACCCCAGCTTTGGGCTTCGTACGACCAAACCAGATTGTTCACATCACAGGTGAGCCAGTAGCCACCCGGTTCGGGGATAAGCAAGTTGCCGGCACCACTATCGGTATCCAAACCAAACTCAGTACCATCAGACCCGTAATTTCCGCCGTCTACCCAGTCGGGATTGGCGGTAAATTTGAAATTACCATCGAAAGTAGCTACTTCGGGGAAGTAGACATACCCTTCAAAAATACCATCGCCATCGGCATCCCAAATTTGTGGGGCTGCAGCCGGACTCCATCCTTGGTATGCACCGGGAACCCACATGCTGGGATCAGATGGTGGCGGAGGTGTGGGCGGTTCAAAAATGGTAACAGTAAAACTCAATTCCGCAGAACTGGCGTTGGTAATAGCGATAGGACCATCGAGCGAATTAACGGTTGATTTAACCAACACCTTCACCGGGGTGGGCACATCCGGGGTAAGACCTAACGAATACAACGTGTTGTTCATGTCAAAAACGATGGTACTGAAAGCCAAATCTGTTGTGTTAACAAGTTCTTTGGCTTTATCCCAACTGCTATCCGCATGCGCAATAGTCAAAGTATAAACTACAGCAGGAAGGACACCTTCTGAGATTTTATAAGACGCTGCCGACCAGTCAACCACGAAAGGGTTGGCTGAATCAGCGAGTAACAACACAATTTCAGCACCTGCCGTCGGCGAAGTAATGGCCGGGGTGACGGTAGCTGTTGCATTGTAAACAGGCTCTGCATCATTTTTCTGGCATGAGTTAAATGCCAATGCAAACCCTAACAACGCTAGAAATATTAATGAATTTTTTTTCATCTTCTTGCTTTTAAGAATTAATAATTAGGATTTTGAGTCAAATTAGGATTAGCATTTACATCTGATGCCGGCAGAGGAAACTCATTGTATTTTGCATCCGTTGCCCGGCCTTCTTTGGTGTTGCCTTTCCATGCCCAGACGTACTCACCACCAGTTAACCTGTTGTAGCGCACGAGATCCGTTCTGCGATGACATTCCCAGTAAAGTTCACGAGCTCTTTCATCGAGAATAAAATCAAGATTTACATTGGCTTCTGTTACCGCAGGTGCTCCTGCACGTGAGCGCATGCTATTAATGTGGCCAACAGCTGTTGAAAGGTTTCCACCACTACCACCGCGCAGTATAGCTTCTGCATACATCAGGTAAACATCACCTAAACGGAACATCGGGAAATCGGTATCGGGAAAACTCAGGCTGAAACCAGGAACAGAAGTCCCATCGGCTGTGTAATATACGTTACGGAATTTGGTAACGGCATAGCCATCGGTAAACAGACCAACATTATCGATATCAATATTTTGACCTTCAGTAAAGAACATGGCGCGTGAGTCGCTTGACTCGAATTTCTCAACTAGCTGGCGGGTAGTGCGGGTGCCTCCCCATCCACCATCTACACCATATTCAGCCGGGTCCATGTCGCCACCAATGGCTGCATGTATAATAAAGGTAGTTCCACCCCAGGTTTGTGTGTGCTCACCACTGTAACGAATGGGGAAAATAATTTCCTGGGTGGTTAACGGATCAACATCATTATTTGCCCAAAACAATTGCTGGAATGTAGGCGAAAGCGTGTAGCTGGATTCCATAAGCTTATTACAATAGGTAATACACTCGGTATATTTGGCTTCTTTGATATACACTTCAGCATTCAGATACAATTTAGCCAACAATATCCAGGCAGCACCCTGATCGGCACGACCATACTCATTGGTTCTGGGAGCTACCAAAGTGCCTTCGATATCAATTAATTCCGACTCAATGTACTTAAACAAATCTGCTTTTGAAATCTGTGGAGGGAAGAAATCGCCCACGGGGTCAGTTTCAACTGCAAAAGGCACAGAACCGAATAAATCGAGGGCATGCCAGTAGCTTAAGGCGCGCAGCCAACGGGCTTCGGCACGGTACACCTTTATTTTATCTTTCCATTCCTGCGACACACCTCTATCGGCCAATTTGTCATCAGTTGTCTGACGAAGGAATTCATTTGCCAAAGAGATTTGATAAAACACGCGGTAGTAGAAAGCGGCGATAAAACCATCACCATCACCCCATTGTTGGTAGTGAAAATCTTTGATGGTAGCATCATCCCAGCCAATAAGGGCCTCATCTGTGGTTAGTTCCTGGTGATACCAGAAACCACGCAGGTATTGTCCGAATCCTTCATCAATACCGCTGATGTCGCCCATCCCGGCAGGACCTTGTTGACCGGAAACGGCCAGACCGGCATAACATTTCGCTAAAAAATTGGTGTAAGCTTCCGGATCATCGAATGCAACGGTAGCTGTAACAATATCCGGGTCAATAGGTTTCAATTCCATGTTTTTGATACAGGAGCTTGTAATGAACAGCAACCCTGTAACAATTGTCGTTATATAAAGAAATTTTTTCATCGTTATCTATAGTTTAAATTAGAACATCAGGTTAACACCAAAAACCCATACACGCGACCGGGGATAAACACTGTTGTCGATGCCACCATTCACTTCCGGATCAATGCCTGTATAATTGGTTATAACGAAGGCGTTGTTCACAGTAGCTGATAAGCGGATATCCAGCCTGTTTTTCAACAAGTTCTGGAACATGTAGCTAAGTGTAATGTTGTCCATACGGAAGAAGGAAGCGTCCTGAATATAGTAATCAGAGAAATACTGAGCGCTGTTGAAGCCGGTTTCAGCCACATCAACAGCAATATTGCTGATGTATGGTCCTTCGGAGCGATACAGGCGGTTGTACCATCCGTTTTCACTCTGCACGTTATTGTACATGTAGTTGCCAAAGTTAGCGCGACCGGCAAAAGAGAAGGACCAGTCCTTATAGCTGAAATTTGAAGAAATACCAAAGAACATGTCGGCATCAGGACTGTTGAAGAAGTATTTGTCATCTGTTGTAATCTGACCATCACCGTTACGGTCTACGTACATTCCTTCGATTGGTTTGCCAGCTTCGTCGTAAACTTGTTCGTAAACGTAAAATGTGCTGCGTGGCTGACCAACAGCATGTACTTGGATGTTGTTACCCACACCACCGGCGATTCCACCTGTGGGGATACTTGCTCCATCGTAAAGGTTTGTAATTTCATTCTTATTAAAGGTTGCATTGAACCCCAGTTCCCAATACATATCGGGTTTAGAGATGATCTTGCCGTTAATGGATAACTCAACCCCACGATTTTCCAAATCACCAATGTTTTTTGTAATGTAGTTGCTCAGGTTCGATCCGGCAGGTACAGGAACATAGCTTAACAAGTTGGTGGTTTTTCTGATGTAATAGTCAACGGTTCCATAAATTCGATCGTTTAGGAAAGCATAATCCAACCCGGCGTTCCAGGTAGTAGTTTCTTCCCATTGCAAATTCTCATTGTAACCTTCGGGACGCAGAGTCAGGTAGTATGTATTACCAAAAGGATACATGGCCAGAGGCTGTCCGTAAGTATAACGACCTAAGTAATCGTAAGCGCCGGTAACAGCTTGCTGTCCGGTAACACCCCAGCCCAAACGAAGTTTCAACTGTGTAATCACTTTTGAATCGGCTAAAAAGGCCTCCTCATTGATTTTCCAACCAAGAGCCAATGCGGGGAATACACCCACCCTGTTTTTGCCGGGAGCAAATCTGGTGGTGATGTCCTGACGTACAGATGCAGTTAGCAGATATTTGTTGTTAAAAACATAATTTAACCTTCCAAAGTTTGATTGCAGATACACCTCGTTTCCATCCTCAAAATGTTCTTTTATGTACTCTTGTCCTGTGGAATCACCTGTAACAGGATCAATAATAACCGGCACATTGCTGTTGTCGCTAATGGAGTAATCATAAAAATACTGAGTTGAAGTACCTACCGTTACATCAAATTGGCTGCGGATGGAGGCTACCTCTTTATTATAGTTAAGGTAAAACTCACCTAACATGTTTTTATGCTCATTGCTATAGGTGTTGTCTGCACCACCACCCTGAGCACTGTTGTACGACCAGGCTGCGTATGGAGGAACTTTGTAAGTTCCTTTATTCTTTGAATAATCCATACTTAAATTCAAGTTGGCTTTCAACTCAGGCATGAAGGGCATTTTATAGTCGAACTGGAGGTTTCCATATACTCTGTTAGCATCGGATTTATCGTCAGTAAGCATCAGCTGCGAAACAGGGTTAGCTGTACCTTGTACCACAGGATCGCCGTTGCTTTGCAACCAGGCCCAATAGCCACCATAGGTACCATCGGCACTGTTAACAGGTTTGGTTGGATCTAACTGCAGGGCAGCGTTAATTGCGCCTCCGTTATTGAATTGGTTCTTAATAAACGAAGCATTCACGTTGAAATTGATGAGCAGATGATCGTCTAAAAGTGAAGGATTTAATGCGGCCGAAATGGTAGTACGTTTGAAACTGGATGTTTTCACAATACCGTCCTGGTCGGTGTAGCCTAAGCTAAAGCGATAAGGTAGATTTTTGTAGGCTCCGGTAGCTGTCAGGTTGTGGTCCATCGCGGTGGTGTTGCGGTAAATTTCATCCTGCCAGTTGGTGTTGTGAATGGTTTGATTATAGCCCGTACGGTCGTCAGGCAGGTCAGTATAGACTACAGGATTGCCATTGGGGTCGGTCCATGTACCAAGCATGTCCACATGGGTTGGTTGCTTATCATTAATCATCTTAACAAACTCCGACGATGAAAGCACACCGATGGTTTTTGGTATCTGATAAAATGAAAACTGTCCTTGATAATTCAGCTTCAAAGGCGTACCGATTTTAGCACGCTTGGTGGTGATGATAATAACACCATTAGAGGCACGTGAACCATAAATGGCCGTAGCAGAAGCGTCTTTAAGTACTGTAAACGACTCGATGTCATTTGGGTTGATGCTGTTGAGCGGGCTGCGTGTTCCGCCGCCGCCATCATTCGAAATCGGAACACCATCGATCACAAACAGAGGCTCGTTACTGGCTGACAGTGAACTACCGCCACGAATAAGAATACTGGATGAAGTACCAGGAGCTCCACCATTGCTGGTGATTTGTACCCCGGCCACTTTACCCGCGATGAGCGAAGCCGGGTTAACAATCGCTCCTTTGTTGAAACTTTCTGCGTCAACAGCAGTTACTGATCCGGTGGCATCCCTTTTCTTGGCCACACCATACCCAATAATCACAACACCCTCCAGCGATTGAGCCGAAGACTGTAAAACAACGTTGAGGGTGGTTCCGGGTTGAACAACGAATTCCTGTGTAGCATACCCTACATAAGAAAACTCCAACACCTGGTTGGCATTCACCTGAATGGAATAGCTACCGTTGATGTCGGTAACAGTACCCTGCGTGGTTCCTTTTACAACAATGGTTGCGCCGGGAAGAAACATCCCGTCGGAAGCATCGGTTACTACACCGGTCACTGTTCCGCCTTGCGCAAATGCTGAGGTAACCCCACAGAATAAGATTGCTGCGAGCATGAGCAATTTTGTGGATAAATGTTTAAGCATTGTACATTAGTTTAGTTAATGAATGAATTGAATTATGAAATTAATATTTATATGTGCCGTTTAACTATAAATTTTTTGATAAAATTAATACTTTTTAACAAAAGAATAACCAAAACTTAATCCGTGAAAAATGTTTGTTGTTTTTTGTCTTGAATCCTAGGCAGGATATCTATGCCTCTCTCTCCTGAAGCTGGCTCTATTCACAGGTCAATAACTTTGTTCTTCAGTCTTATTTTGTTGTTTTTCCGTCTGTTATAAAATAAACAATCACTTTTCAGGACAAACAATGGCAGTCCCCATCGGATTTTTTAATCGCGAACTCCAAAAATTTCAATCGTTTGCACTGCCTCATTGCCCTTTTTTTAACCTGCTATTTGGAATGAATTCTAATAACCCGGATCACATACCCAATTCGGCGCTCAAGGGTGAGACGGAACCTAAACAAATGCAGAAGTGAAAACAGGAAGCCTGTAAAAGAAAAAAATCCCACCCCGACTTTAACATCGGGATGGGATATTTATTTTCACTGGTTTTAATCCAATCACCGCAAAGGTGATGGACATATAAGCGGACTATTAACCTCCTAACTGCGTGAAGTGACCTCCAACAAATGATACCCAAATTGGGTTTTTACCGGGCCTTGAACAATGTTTAAAGGCGCACTGAATACCACTTCATCGAATTCGCGTACCATCATCCCCGGCGAAAAGCTACCTAAATCGCCTCCGTTTCGTCCCGACGGACAGGTTGAATATTGTTTGGCTACGTCTGCAAAATCAGCTCCTTTTTCAATTTGCGTCTTTAGTTCGTTGCATTTTTCTTCTGTCGACACCAAAATATGGCGTGCACTGGCTTTTGGCATAATAATGAGTTTTAATGTTTGATAAATATTGGCGGCAAAAGTAAAAAAAGCGGCCAAACATTCAAATTAATCCATCTAAGTTAGGTCATTCCAATTCAAATGAATATTTTTGCAGTCAAACTTAATACCTTATGAATAATTCAATTCTAACACTCGCCCCTCAGTCGGTCTGGCATTATTTCAACGAAATTCTTCAAATCCCCAGACCGTCGAAGAAGGAGGAAAAAATAGTTGCTTACCTGCTCGATTTTGGAAAAACCCATCAGCTGGAAACCCTTCAGGACGCCATTGGGAATGTGCTTATCCGCAAACCGGCTACCCCCGGCATGGAAGACAGACCTTGGGTGGTGCTGCAAAGTCATATCGATATGGTTTGCGAAAAAAACAGCGATAAAGTGCACGATTTCGATAACGACCCCATCGAAGCACGTATCGAAGACGGTTGGGTAAAAGCCAACGGTACCACACTCGGCGCTGACGATGGAATAGGTGTTGCGGCACAATTGGCCATNCTGGCGGCCAATGATATCNCNCANGGACCTATCGAATGTCTGTTCACCGTGGACGAAGAAACAGGGCTTACTGGCGCATTTGGCCTGGAACCCGGTTTCTTAAAAAGTAAAATCCTGTTAAACCTCGACTCGGAAGACGAAGGACAATTGTTTATTGGGTGTGCCGGCGGTCAGGATACACTGGCTTGGTTGCCTTACGATTACGAGCCTGCTCCCGATGGTTTCAAGACCTTCGAAATCATGGTCTCCGGCTTGCAGGGCGGACATTCCGGCGACGATATCAACAAGGGCAGAGGCAATGCAAACAAGATACTAAACCGCTTTCTGTGGGAAAATAAAGCTGAATTCAAAATAAAACTCAATCAGTTCGACGGAGGTAACCTGCGTAACGCCATCGCACGTGAAGCCCGGGCTACCGTGTTAATTCCTGAAGAAAAAGCTACAGCCTTCACCGAAAAACTGGAGAAATACCGCCACACCTGTCAGATTGAATTTGCCATCAACGAGCCGGATTTACATATCGCTCTGGCAGAAACTGAAATGGTTGACGTGGCAATAGATGACGATTCATTCTTCGCCCTCTCCAATGCCATTTATGGCTGTCCGCATGGAGTACTGGCCATGTCGCCCACCATGGAGAACTTCGTTCAGACGTCTACCAACCTGGCTTCGGTAAAATTTCAGGATCACGAAATCCAGCTGACAACCAGCCAACGCAGCTCGGTGGAATCAGAAAAACATGACGCCACCAACATGGTGAAATCTGTGTTCAATCTGGCCGGATGCCTTACAAAAACATCGGATGGTTACCCCGGATGGACACCCAACCCGCAGTCGCCTATCGTGGACTTATCCGCAAAACTTTACCGCGAGTTGTTCAACCAGGAACCAGAAGTGCTGGCAATTCATGCCGGACTTGAATGTGGACTCATTGGCCACAAATACCCCGAAATGGACATGATTTCTTTCGGCCCTACAATCAAAGGAGCTCACTCTCCCGTCGAACGCCTTGACATCCAAAGCACCCAAAAATTTTGGGATCTACTCATCGAGATACTAAAGAACATACCAAAAGCATAACATCTGTTGTTTTTCAGGGAAAATCAACCCGTAACTTATTTTTGTCGCGGGTTGGTTTTTCCGAAAAATTAAGATACCTTTGACCACGTTTGCTAAATCAACTAGAGAAATGGAAATTAATTATCGGTTTTTTAAAACAGTCCTGGTAATCATTGCAGCCGGAATCTGGATGCTGGTGTTTCAGAACGCCGGACTCATTCCTCAAATAGCCCCACAACGTATAACAGCCGACTCGGCAATACTGGTTACCGGCGAAGTGGATGTACTTAATACCGTGTTTATAAAAGGTGCCGTCGACGCCAACATCGAAAGTATCAACGGGTACAGTAAGTTTTATAAAGATCCGCGTACCGGGGAGTATTATGTTATTCCAATTACCGATCCTTATCAATAACAGGTGATTATCTGTTTTCACACGACTTTCTTTTTATTACATTTGTCGGCAAAAAGTGCAGACCAATGATAAATAGCTCCCGGTTTCTATTGATTCTTCTGGTTTTTATGTTGATAGAATGGCCTGTATCGGTTCATTCTCAGGACACAAGCACAAGTCAGTTAAACATTCAGCTTGCACGCACCAACGACAGCCTCGAAAAGGTGTACCTGCTTAACACGATGGCCGAACGACTCAAGACCAGCGACATCGAAAAAGCCATTTATTATAGTAAAAAAGCCCTCAAACTGGCCAACCAGATTAAATCGCCCGAAGCCTGCGGCATAACCAACGAGCTCATGGGCGAATTGTTCGGGCTTAAAAACAATATCCAGCCTTCGATAAACTATTACCTTATTTCTGCCAAAATATTTGAAGGACAAGACAATCCGGAAAAACTTAGCACTGTTTACGGAAAACTTGGAATGCTCTACTACCGGAACAACTACGACATTCAACAGACCCTGGAATATTTCAAGGAGTCGCTTGAGTTCGCCATACAAAGCAACAACAAAGAACTGATCGCCGAAGCCTATAACCGGATAGGAAACATATTTTTCCAACAAGAGAACACCGAAGAATCCCAACAATATTATGTAAAAGCATACGACCTGTTTAATGCCATTGGCCACCGGGAAGGATTGGCTAAAACACTGAATAACCTTGGAGAGATTTACCGTATCCAGAACGAAACCGAAAAAGCATTGGACTATTATCAAAAAAGTCTTGAAATAAACGAACAGTTGAATAACCTCGACTGGATGGCCATTAATTACCTGAACATGGGCCGAATATACAGCATGCAGGGAAATTTGCAGATGTCGTTCGATTACTATGAAAAAAGTCTGGGCATTTACAACCAGATCAACAACAGTGAGGAAAGGATAAAACTCCAGATACTCATGGGCAAAGAATACCTTACCGCGGGCATGTTTCAAAAGTCGAAAGAGGTGCTTACGGAAGCATACAAAAAGGCTTTTCTGGAGCAAAACTGGGGGCAAATCAGAGATGCTGCCCAGAGCCTGAGCACGCTTTTCGAGGCCAACAACGAAACTGAGAAAGCCCTGTTCTATTATAAAACTTACGCACGCTTTAGCGATTCTATTCTGCTTAAACAGAAATCAGACATCGCCATCGAGCTGCAGTCGAGGTTTTTAAACAGCATCAAGGACAAAGAAATCCAGCTTAAAGATGCTGAGATATTGCTGCTGAACAACGACAAAGAAATAGACAACCTGAAATTCAACATGATGATTATGATCGTCATCATGGTCCTCATCATCACCGGCATTGTGGTGATGCGTGGGAGAAGCAAGATCAGGAAAGAAAGACTTTTCAGAGAAAAAGATGCCCTGCTGCATCAAAAAACGCAAGAACTCATGCAGCTGGAGCTAAAAAACAAAGACAACGACCTGATGAACTTCGCCCTGCATCTGGTACAGAAAAACCAGGTCCTGGTACAGATTAAATCAGAGCTGAAAAGCCTCTCTACCAACAGCGATCACGACACCAGCCGAAAAATAAAGGACATGTCGATTCACATCCAGCAACACCTCCAAATACAGCAGGAAATCGATGAGTTCCAGGCTAAGGTAGATCAAACCTACGACGACTTCTTTAAAAAGCTGAAAGCCAACTTCCCATCGCTCACTAAAAACGAAGAACGCTTATGCGCACTGCTCCGGCTCAACCTGAGTACAAAAGAAATTGCCACGCTGAATAACACCTCGGTAAAAGCCGTTGAGATGAGTCGCTATCGCCTGCGAAAAAAATGCCAGCTCGAAAACAACGAATGCCTGCCTGAGTACCTGCAAAATATTTAATATTCGTTTCGTAGTAGTTTCATGAGTTTTATTCACTTGTTTATAAAGCGCTTAGAATCCATCCTGTAGTGCCAATACAATTTATATTGTGTATTAATAAGCCATTTGTAGAAGCCATGTAGAAACAACTTCCAATTTTACTAATGTCCAAAGTTATATTTTTGACCCGGTTTCTTACACACCAAAACCAAAAGAAATGATAGTAGCTGAAAATGCAATCGATTTTGATTTAATTCACCGGTGCATCGAAAATGACCGAAGGGCGCAATATGACTTCTACGAGAAATATGCTCCAAAACTTTACGGTGTTTGTTTACGCTATGCCAAGACCATGATCGATGCTGAAGATATTCTCCAGGAGGGTTTTATTAAGGTGTTTAAATTTTTGAAAAACTACCGTGGCGAGGGCTCTTTCGATGGGTGGCTCCGAAAGATTATGGTCACCACCGCCATGAATTTCTACAAAAAGAAAAACCTGGTGAACAATGATGTAGAACCCGAAACCGTGCGTACTTTCTACCATGCTGATCATGATGTGGTGTCGGCCATGTCGCACAATGAATTGCTCCAGTTCATTCACGAACTTCCACAAGGCTACCGTACTGTTTTCAACCTGAACACCATCGAAGGGTATTCACACAAAGAAATTGGTGAGATGATGCAGATTTCGGTAAACACCTCTAAATCGCAACTCTCACGTGCCAGATATTCGTTGCGCAAGCGACTCGAGACTCTATTCCACCAGGAATCAGCCTTTTACGGGACAGCAACCTTTCAGGGCACTTATTGCTCCTGATCGCTGGTGTACCCTTGAAGAAAAGGGACTTTTACCCTTGTAAAACGTGACAAATAATCCAAACTTCAGGGATAGTACTTCAAAGAAAGATGTTTACCTTTGGGGGCTTTAAAAAGTCATTAAACCATTTGTTCATGCATACAGCTATACCCCAAAAGAAGGCAAAAAAAGAATATCTTCTTTCGATCTCAATCATAGGTGTTTTGTTTTTTATTTTCGGGTTTGTAACCTGGCTTAATGGAATTCTGATTCCCTATCTTCAAATCGCCTGCGAACTAACCAATTTTCAGGCTTTGTTTGTCACCTTTGCTTTTTATATTTCTTACACGGTAATGGCTCTGCCGTCGTCGTGGATACTTAAAATCACCGGATTTAAAAAGGGAATGATGGTGGGATTGCTGATCATGGCTGCAGGAACCTTACTATTCATTCCGGCCGCTTACACGCGCTTATACAGTCTTTTCCTGCTCGGACTTTTTGTGATGGGAACGGGACTGGCTATCCTGCAAACAGCATCAAACCCGTACATTACGATAATCGGCCCAACGGAGTCGGCAGCGCAACGCATCAGCATCATGGGCATCGCCAACAAGGTGGCCGGCATGCTGGCTCCCCTCATCCTGGCCTACTTCATCCTTCACGATGGCGACACCTTTGTAGCTCAACTTGAAGGCCTTGACGCCGTAGAGCGGAATATCCAACTTGATTTGCTGTCGCAGCGGGTAATTGCACCCTATCTGTTCATGACCCTGGTGCTGGCCGCCTTGGCTGTGGGCATCCGTTTTTCGCCTCTTCCCGAGATCGAAGACGAGAAAGATAAACCAAGCGATTTTTCTGCCGGCTCTAAGACCAACATCTTCCAGTTTCCGAATCTGGTTCTGGGTGTTTTGGCACTTTTTGTTTACGTAGGAGCAGAGGTTATCGCCGGTGACACCATTATTAGATACGGCATTTCACTTGGGTTTCCTATTGAACAGGCGAAACTTTTTACCTCCTTTACCCTGGCCGGCATGATTGTAGGTTATTTGCTGGGAATTGCCTTAATCCCCAAAGTGATCAGTCAGCAAACGGCCTTGGCTATCTCAGCTGTGCTGGGAATTGCCCTTAGCGTGTTGGTTATTACCGGAACCCCACTCGTTTCAGTGGTTTCGGTGGCCTTACTCGGCTTGGCCAACGCACTGGTATGGCCGGCCATTTGGCCACTGGCCATTCACGGGCTAGGCAAATTTATCAAAACCGGTTCAGCCATGCTTATCATGGCCATCGCCGGAGGCGCAATCATGCCGCTGGTGTGGGGCAAAATAGCCGACGATTACAGCCTGCAAATCGCCTACTGGATATTAATCCCTTGTTACCTATTCATTTACCTGTACGCTACCCGCTGGCATAAACTGCGGTCATGGAAGTAATACAGGGTTAAATTTTTAGAATCTACCGCAATGAAAACCATTAACACTTCTTGCCTATCCTCTGATGAATGCATTGGTATCCAGATTAACGGACTGGGACACTGCAAACGCATCAGCTGCAAATGGCAGGGCATCAGTGCCTGCTCCGGACAAAACATCATCAAAACCGGACGCAACAAACTGGGATACCGCATCGGCCCGGATGGCCTGATCGCTGAAAGTTAGTTTAACTCTTGATAATTACGTTAGCCTGACTCCCGTCAGTTACCAGAGACCACTTTGCATTTTGCATTTTNCACTTTTCATTTTACACTTTGCATTTTACACTTTGCATTTTACATTTTTCACTTTTTGNCACCCAATCAGCTAGTTATCACTTAGAAACAAACCAACCAAAAACAGTTTCCTCCGCTCGTATCGTCGGTCGGAAGGACACAGACTCTGGTTTTTGGAGACTCCCTTTTTCATTTTGCATTTTGCATTTTACACTTTGTACTTTTCATTTTGCACTTTGCATTTTTCATTTTGCACTTTGCATTTTACACTTTGTACTTTTCATTTTGCACTTTGCATTTTGCATTTTACACTTTGTACTTTTCATTTTGCACTTTGCATTTTTCATTTTGCACTTTGCATTTTTCATTTTGCACTTTGCATTTTTCATTTTGCACTTTGCATTTTTCATTTTACACTTTGTCCACAGTCCCCTGCCCCATAAACGCCCTTAACTTAAAAGAAACACTTCATAATTACCAGCAAATTCAGCCAACGCCAAAGCCAACGCCAATCACCCAAACCCCTTCTTTAATCTCCCGGTAACAATCCTTCCCGAAAAAAAAAGTAATTTCGCACCCTAAATCATTGTATAAAACATGAAACCAACACTTGTGATACTTGCTGCCGGCATTGGCAGCCGTTACGGAGGCGTGAAGCAGATGGACAAAATCGGCCCGTCGGGTGAAAGCATTATTGATTACTCGGTTTTTGATGCCATCAGAGCCGGTTTTGGAAAAGTTGTGTTTGTGCTCAATCCGCGGATAATCGACGATTTCAGAGAAATTTACGAACCGCGCCTCAAAAACAAAATCCAAACAACCTATATCCTTCAGGAGCTGCACAATATCCCCGAAGGCATATCCTATAACCCCGAAAGGGTAAAACCCTGGGGAACAGGTCATGCAGTGCTGGTGGCTGAAGATTATGTGAAGGAGCCCTTCGCCGTGATCAATGCCGATGATTTCTACGGCAAAGAAGCCTTTTCTGTGTTAGCCAACTTCCTGACCAACCCGGAAAGAAAACCCAATGAATATGCTCTGGTGGGCTACAAACTCGCTAATACGTTGTCGGAAAACGGCAGCGTGAGCCGTGGCATTTGCCAAAGCCAAAATGGATACCTTACCGACGTGGTGGAACGTACCAGCATCTATAGGAAAGAAAATCAAATCGTGTTCGAGGATAACAACGAAGAAAAACCGCTGAACGATGAGGACATCGTTTCAATGAATTTCTGGGGTTTTACTCCCTTGTTTTTTAGTCAGCTTAAACGCGACTTCATCCATTTTATCCGCGATAACGCACAACAGCTTAAAGCTGAGTTTTATATCCCTACAGTGGCTAACAACCTGATAAAAAGCAACGAAGCCAGTTTGCGGACACTTACCAGCAACGACCAGTGGTTCGGCGTTACTTACCAGGAAGACAAAGCCGTGACCATCGACAAGGTGGCGCAACTGGTGGAAGCAGGACATTATCCGAAAAACCTTTGGGAGTAATCAGCCAGATCAGTTTAAAGAAATCAGGCAAATCCGTTTTGGGTTTGCCTTTTCTGTTTTTAAAAAAATGGATGTCAAGTTGATAGGCATAAACTACGCCTTAGGTTTATCTCCTTTATAAAGCGTTGGAAAGGCAACTTTGTAATGCACGATCAACAAACGGAGTACGATAATAAACAGGATCGGGATGAACTGCATGGCCGGGTGACTCCACCAAAACCTGTCGATAAACAGATAAAGCGCGCCACCCAGTATGCTCACCGTAGCATAAATCTCCTTTTTAAAAATAATCGGCACTTCGTTTACCAGGATGTCGCGTATTACCCCGCCAAAAGCTCCGGTTAACGTTCCTAGAATGATGCAGTTGATATAATTCAGATCGTAAGCCAGTCCAACCTGAACGCCGATCACAGTATAAAGTGCCAATCCTACGGTATCAAAAAAGAAAAGGGGCTTGAGCATCAAATTAAGTTTTGCCCTGAATACAATCGCAAAGACTGTTCCGGCCACAATAAAATAAATGTAGGCCGGCTCATATAGCCAAAACACAGGCTTTCCCTCCACCAGGATGTCACGCATGGTCCCGCCTCCCACTGCAGTCACAAAGGCAATGATCAGCACACCAAACGGATCAAATTTATTGTTCATGGCGGTAAGTGCTCCCGAAATGGCGAAAGCAAACGCACCCAAGATGCTTATGTAGTTCAGAATTTCATCCATGTAACCGTGTTGTTTTGATCACCACTAAAAACGAGAAGAAAAACCCCTTCCCTCTATACCTGTTGAGCTTGTGTTGGCTTTTGTGAACACATTAAAAACCAACTCCAAAGCCAATGCGGATGATGGGATTGGAATAAACATAATTGCTGTATTCAGTCTCCAGCAAGTTGAATAGAACGGCTATGGTAGCAAACCCGCGTCCGCCCATCGGCTGCACAATCCCTCCTCCAACAAACAGACTGTTCAGCAGCTTCCGGGTATTCTCACCAACAGGAACAGCATAGGCAGGCACTTCCAGACTCAAAGCTTCGTACTCTACCTGGGCAAAAGCGAACTTATAAAACAAATACCGTCCAAACAAACTCGCACCATAGTCGTGCAGGTTATACCGTTGGCCACCATAGTCTTTATAACTGCTGTATATATAGGTAATCCGCGTACCCACGTGAAATTCAGGGGTGATTTTGTAACCCACGATGGGGGCAATCTCAAAACTGCCACCGTAACTCGAAAAACTGCCTCCTATCATTCCACCAACAAACCAGCGCTGTGGCTTCACTTCCACCTTTTGCGTAGGAGCCAGATTCATGTACTGTGCATTCAAAGTCTGACCGGCTAATCCGACCAAAACAATGGCCATTAAATATTTTAGTATTGTTTTCATGTCCGTGATTTCTTCAAAATATGCAGACAAAAATACAATAATAATGCCTGAATAGCGTATCTGCATAGTGCGATTCTATAAAGTGTTGCCGCTTTTATGTTTAATTCTTTTTTTAAGGTGCTATTGTTCCTTCTGTGTACCTTCGTGACTTCTTTGTGCCTTTTGTGAAATAGTTATTACACAAAGTTTCGCAAAGGATTCACAAAGTTTCACAAAAAAGGTATCAAACGAATGATCAATTAAATTTATAGCACTTCAAAAAAAGAAATAGCAGCTTTTAACCGCAACACACGAAACAGTCGCCCCATTTTGTGTATTGATGTATCTTTGCACCTTTATTAATAGCAATTATGAGGTTATCATTTCTGGTCAGAATATTTTTACTTTTCGCCGTGGTGGGCGGAATGCTTTTCTCTTTTTCCTGTAAAAAGCAGGACGCCATCAGCACAGACAGCTCGTTGAAGTTGAGTTTTTCGACTGATTCTGTGGTCTTCGATACGGTTTTTACCACCCTTGGAAGCACCACCAAAAGGCTCATGATTTACAATAAATCCGACAAAAAGCTAAATATCAGCCATGTCTCGCTATCAGGAGGTGTCGATTCTCCCTACCGCATCAACGTGGATGGTGAGTCGGGCGATTCTTTTTCGGATATCGAGATCAGCAGCCAGGATAGCTTATATGTATTTGTTAGGGTGACCATCAATCCAGAAGACCAAAATAGCCCTTATGTGGTGGAAGATGACCTGGTCTTTTATACCAACGGAAACGAACAAAAGATAAAACTGGTGGCCTGGGGACAAGATGCCCACTACATCATCGCCGA
>JGI11705J14877_10000943_pt1 | contig 17252 bp, 30 predicted proteins | sample Etolaghawater15m_FD_14877 | JGI IMG/M metagenome (IMG submission 14877)
AACACCGTGACTTGGCTGGCCGATCAGCGCCCGACAAAAAACCGGGGCGCGGATCATGGCATTGCGTCGAATCTTTTCGGCGACGGCACGGGCGGCAAGCTTAAAGCTAAGGCGCACACTAAGGCGCTCGAGCTTTTGGCCGCCTAACCCGCCGCCTCATAACTAATAGAACCGCCCGGCCCCGCGCCGGGCGTTTTTTTATTGTGCAAAGATAAGCGGGCGCGGTATAAGACAAATCCCACAACACACAAGGAGTCAAAACAATGGCGAATTATTCCCTAACCCGTAAATCCTCGAATAAGAAAACCGGCCCGATTCCCGTTAGCACGACAAGCGCGGACACTTGCCCGGCGGCTTGCCCTTTTAAGGGCGCGGGATGTTATGCGGACGGTTATCCCTTAAAGGGGCGCTGGGATGAAGTGACCCGGGGCGAACGCGGCGGGACGCTCGAGCAATTTTGCGCGGACGTTGCGGCGCTGCCCGCCGGGCAATTTTGGCGGCACAATCAGGCGGGCGACTTGCCGGGCGACGGCGAGCGCATCGACTCCGCCGGGCTCGCGGCTATCGTCGCGGCGAACAATGGAAAGCGCGGGTTTACGTTCACCCACTACAGCCCAGCCCGCAAACGCAACGCCGCCGCAATTCGCAAAGCCAACGCCGCCGGGTTTACCGTTAACCTAAGCGCAAACAATCTCGAGCACGCCGACGAACTAGCGGCGCTGGACATTGGCCCGGTCGCGGTTGTATTGCCCGCCGCGTTTGACGCTCGCAAAACCACCACCCCGGCAGGCCGCCCGGTCGCGCAATGCCCGGCAACGTATCGGGAAACAACGTGCGCCGATTGCCAGCTATGCGCCCAACAATCGCGCCGCGTTATTGTTGGTTTTCCCGCTCATGGCGTTCACAAGCGCAAGGCGGACGCCGTCGCCGCCTAACTAATCCCCGCCTTGCACCTCGAGCCGCCCGGCCCCGCGCCGGGCGGTTTTCGTTTGCGCGTTGCGATAGTGAATCAAGGCGCGGCCCGCCGCCCGCCCAGCGCTGAAAGCTACCGTGCGCCGCGTACCGTGGCCCGTGGCGCGTGTTTCGCGGCCCGCCCGGCCCGGACCCCGGCCCCCGGCCCAGCGCCCGCCGTGCGCGATCCTAGCGCCTGCCGCTTTGCGCCTTGCATTATGCGCCGCCATATGCGAAAAAATGCGCGCGGCATATCCCGCCGCGAAACAAGGAGTCCTGACATGTGTGAAAATCTAGTTAGTTACTACGTCCCCAGCGGTTTCGATTATCGCGAGGTGCAGACCCGGTGTGGATCAACCGACATCCATGGCGAGGAAGCGCTTTGTGACGATTGCGCCGCCGATCCTCGAGCCCGGGCCGAGCATGAGCGCCGCGCCCGACTCAGCGCCGAGGACAATGCGACGGCCCGCGCCGCTGGATGGGGGGAATACTAATGGTCCGGACAATCGACCTAACCCCTAGCTGGGAAACCGCCGTGCAAGTTTATTGCGCCGTGCTCGAGAATCCGAACGCGTCCCCTGAGGGGCGTGCCACGGCCCGCGATGAAATATACCGCTTGGCCCGGGCGTTTGATCAAATGAACGCCGAACCGGACGAACCCGAGATTGAATACCTCGAGGCCGTGGACTAGCGCCCGCCGCCCCCGAACATCGAGCCCCGGCCCAGCGCCGGGGTTTTTTGTTGTGTCGAGTCCCGCCCTATGGGATAAATCCCGTGCGGCTCAATCCCGGGCCGCCACACAAGGAGTCAAAAACATGAGTGAAGCATTCATCCCCCCAGCCCCCGCGACCCCCGAACCGGAGATCACCGTTCAGGGATTCGGCACGGGCACCCTCGCCGAGATCGAGCACCACATCGCCCAGCTAAAGGATGAGCTGGAGAGCGCCCGCCTCGAGCTCGAGCTGGCCCGGAAGCGCGAGATCGAGCGCCAGCCCCTAGTCGAGGCGATCCAGCACATCGTGGACCAGAGCCTTGATCGCTGGGTTCTGAGCGAAGGCCCGCTCGAGGTGCTGGGGGCCATCATCGAGTCATCCGTCGAGGATCAGCTATCATCGTCTATTGACTCCCATATCGAGGCGGCGCTCGAGAATGCCACGGTTGATGTCGAGGCCTATATCCGGCTGTAACGCCCGCGACCTTTACCAGCGACCCCCGGCCCAGCGCCGGGGGTTTTTTTATGCCCGGCCCCCGGCCCGCCGTCCTCGAGCTCCCGGCATCGGATCCCGCCCTCGAGCTCCCCGGGGAATCGGATCCCGCCCTCGAGCTCCCGGCATCGGATCCCGCCCTCGAGCTCCTCGCCCTCGAGCTCCCCGGGACATCGAGCTCCCCGGGGGATCGGATCCCGGTGCACGGCCCGGGTCCCCCGGCTATCGGGTCAAAACCCCGGGAATCCGCGCTTTCCAGCCCGATCCGCGCCGCGCCGCCCCCGCGCCGGGGGGACGAGGGCAAGGGCCATGTTTTTCACAAACAATCACCAAATTTTTGATATGACTAGCCGAGTTGGCATTTTGATGTTAAATGTCCCATATGTTTCACGTGAAACAATGATTTAGGGTCCCCCGATGGATGTTCTGGCTAACCCGGTCCTAGAAGAAAAAGCTTTGAAGCTTCAGCTTCGTCTCGCGCAGCTCGAGAAGAACGAAGCCTGCCAAAATAATTTTCTTACCTTTGTAAAGACGGTCTGGCCCGAGTTCATTGCAGGACGGCACCACAAGATTATTGCGGAAAAGCTGGAGCGTGTAGCGAGCGGCGAGCTTAAACGCCTGATTATCAATATGGCTCCTCGTCACACCAAGTCAGAGTTTGCGTCGTACCTGTTCCCCGCATGGATGATGGGGAAGAACCCCGGCATGAAAATCATTCAGGCTACGCACACCACGGAACTTGCGGTCAACTTTGGTCGTAAAACAAAGAACCTTCTTGAAGACGAGCGATATCAAGAAATCTTCCCTGAAGTGAAGCTCGCTGCGGACAGTAAGGCATCCGGTCGTTGGGACACGAACAAGGGTGGTATGTACTACGCTGTCGGCGTGGGCTCGAACTTGGCGGGCCGTGGTGGTGATCTGGTCATTATTGACGATCCGCACTCGGAACAGACGGCTATGTCCAATTCCGGCTTTGATGACGCTTGGGAGTGGTACACGGGCGGTCCTCGACAGCGTTTGCAGCCGGGCGGCAGCATCGTTTTGGTCCAGACCCGGTGGTCTGAAAAGGATATGACGGGTCAGCTTGTCCGTTCGATGGCCAAGGATCCCCTCGCCGATCAGTGGGAAGTGGTCGAATTACCGGCTTTGTTTGACGACGACACCCCTTGTTGGCCGGAGTTCTGGAGTATTGAGGATCTGACCGCGGTCCGCGCATCTATTCCTCCGAGCAAGTGGAATGCTCAGTACCAGCAGAACCCGACCGGCGACGATAACGCTATTATTGCTAGGGAATGGTGGCGTAGGTGGGAACGAGATACGGTCCCTCAGTTGCAGTATGTCATTCAGAGCTACGATACGGCGTTTTCCAAGCGGGAAACTTCGGACTTTTCTGCGATTACGACGTGGGGTGTGTTCTATCCTGAAGAAGGGGGCCCCCCGAACCTTATCCTGCTGGACAGCAAGAAGGGCCGGTGGGACTTTCCGGAGCTTAAATCGCAGGCTTTTGACATGTACCACTTCTGGGAGCCAGATACGGTCATCGTGGAAGCCAAGGCTTCTGGTCTGCCCTTGACCCACGAACTGCGGAACACGGGCATTCCTGTTGTGAATTTCACGCCCAGTAAGGGCAATGACAAGGTATCGCGTGTACATGCGGTATCGCCTCTGTTTGAGGCAGGGATGGTTTGGGCCCCCGACGAAGTATTTGCTGACGAGATGATTGAAGAGGTTGCGGCCTTTCCGAACGGAGAGCATGACGACCTTGTCGATAGCATGACGCAGGCTTTAATGAGGTATCGTCAGGGCAACTTCATTCAACTGCCAACAGATGACTGGGAAGAACAGATGGGTTCTGCTAAGATAAGGGCTTATTACTAAGGATTTTGTCTGATGGCGATGAACCGTCGCGCAGCGGTAGCGAGTAAACTACTGAAACAAGCCGGGTATACCGGTGATTTGATGCGCTTGGCGGAGTCCCTGCCCCCGGAGACGCTTGTACAGTTCGACAAGCTATTAAATCACAAGGAACCTTCTGTGGGGCCCGGTATGGATAGCGGCATTGTCGTCGCTTACAAATCCGGCGAGGTCGTGCAGGACAGGCCCATGCAGGGCAACTTCTCGGAAGAGGGTATTGCGGTTTATGAAGACGGCGGTGCCGTCGAACCGCGGTCCGCGGACCCTGAAGCAGAAATCTTGGCTATTCTCGATCTTCTGGATGAAGAGAACCGGAAGCCGGAGCGCGAGAGGGACCCCGAAAGGATCGATGAGCTTTATTCACGGCTCACGGAACTTCAGTCTATGTCGGCCCCGCCTGTCGCATTTGAGGTCTCGGACGACGTTTACCTTCGCCCCCAGTTTGAGGCCAGCTTTGGGATTGGTGAAAGCAACCGTCGCGTGCCGTTTTTTGAGGACACGGTCAAGATCCGTGACCGGAACATGGGTGGCATCGCTCGTTTAGGCGCGGAGATTGGTTTTCCCGGATTTTCTGGAAACGACCGGCTTAGTGGCGGCGTGACGGCTACGTATGATCGCACCAAACGCCTGTTGCCCGACGAATTTATTGCCTTTGGGGCCCCGTCTGATATCCGTTTCGGTCCCCGGGGTGTTGTCCCCCGCGGTTATGATGTAAGCTACTCCTCTGGTCCGCACACATTCTCAGGAAATGTGACGCCACGACAAGAGGGAGTCAGTCGTGATGCACCGGGAGGTAGATCCGTACTTGACCTTGGCTATACGTATTCGACGCCGGAAGCGTCGTACTCTCTTCAGGCGACACCTTTCGGTCGTAGTGTGGTCACTGACCAGAAAACCGGCGATACGGAAATGGACCGGTCGATTATGGCGCGTTACACAACGCGTTTCTGATGAATATAGTTCCGTGATCCGTGGACTGAGGAGAGTGTTACTTAAATAGGGGCCCCCGGCAGCGCGCAGCGGCCCACGGCTCTGGATGGAGCCAAAGATGTTGAAGAAGCTTATCTTGTTACTGGTGTTCCTTGTGCCGTGTTTCACGGCCCACGGATCTTATGCTCAAGCGACTTTTTGCACGCAGGATGCGGAGAATGTTGCGGAGAAAATGGCGGAGTACGGAGAGGTTTTCTTGTTTTCGGGCATCTCCAAGATGGGGGTGCCCTATTTGTTTTATGCGGGCAAGAGGACGTACACGGTGATTATCATGGACCCTAATCGGGGGTATTGCACAACGCCGCATATCTTTGGTGATATTATTGAGATGGGCGATAATGTGAAGTTGCCTGAAACTCTTAATAGTTTATGATATAAGAGCGCATTACTGACGCAGGAGAAACCTGATGGCTTTACAGCCCAATGGCGGTTTGATGGATCGCAACGTGCCTTCTCAGTTGGATGAGGAGGATTTGCGTGCGGAGATTGAGATAGAGCTTCCGGGTTCTCAGTATGAGGAGAATGTTCTTCCGTTTGAGGGGGACTCTCCGGTTGAAATCGAGATGGAAGAAGACGGGTCGGTCATGGTTGACTTCGATCCGGATGATCGTCGTGGTGAGAACGACGACTTCTACATGAATTTGGCCGAGGAGATCCCGGACCGCGAGCTTGGTCGCATTGCCGGTGAGCTTTTGGGCGAGTATGACGCCAATCGGTCCAGCCGTCAGGACTGGGAGGATGCGTATTCCAAGGGTTTGGAGCTTCTGGGTTTCAACTACGAGGAGCGCAGCGAGCCGTTCCGTGGCGCGTCGGGCGTGACACATCCGCTTTTGGCCGAGGCTGCTACGCAGTTTCAGGCGCAGGCGTTCAACGAGCTTCTTCCTGCCGGTGGTCCGGTGCGTACCGTGGTTATGGGCGCGGATACCACGGCCAAAAACCAGCAGTCGCAGCGCGTTCGCAACTTTATGAACTACTACATCACGAACGTGATGGAGGAATACACGCCAGAACTGGACCAGATGCTGTTCTATCTACCTCTGGCGGGTAGTACATTCAAAAAGGTGTACTTTGACGAGACGCTAAATCGGGCGGTAAGCAAGTTTGTACCGGCTGAAAACCTGATTGTGCCGTATGAGACGGCGGATTTGGAGACTTGTCCCAACATTACGCAGGTTATCCGCATGTCGTTGAACGATTTGCGGAAGCGTCAGGTGTCTGGTTTCTATCTGGACATCCCTGTTCACCCCGGACAGGACGAAGATAACGAGGTTCAGGACGAAATTAACCGGATTGACGGGTTTTCGCCCTCTCAGATCGACTATGACTGCACCCTTTTGGAGTGCCATGTCGATTTGGATCTTGAGGGGTACGAAGAAGTTGACGAAGACGGCGAAGAAACGGGCATTAAGGTGCCTTATATCGTCACAATCTCGCTTGATAATGGCCAAATTCTGTCGATTCGCCGGAATTACCGCGAAGAAGACGAACTGAAGAAGAAAATTCAGTATTTTGTTCATTATAAGTTCCTTCCGGGCTTTGGCTTTTACGGTTTGGGTCTTATTCACACGATTGGCGGGCTGTCACGGACCGCCACAGCAGCACTGAGGCAGCTTATCGACGCCGGAACCCTGTCGAACCTCCCAGCGGGCTTCAAAGCCCGTGGTTTGCGGATTCGCGACGACGACGATCCGCTTCAGCCGGGTGAGTTCAGGGATGTTGACGCACCGGGAGGGGCTATTCGTGACAGCCTGATGCTGCTGCCGTTTAAGGGCGCTGACCAGACGCTGTTCAGCCTGCTCGGTTTCGTTGTGGATGCGGGTCGTCGCTTCGCCACCATCACCGATATGAAGGTTGGGGACGGCAACCAGCAGGCTCCGGTCGGTACGACCATTGCGCTGCTGGAGCAGGGCTCGCGGGTCATGTCGGCTGTTCANAAGCGCTTGCACTACGCCATGCGGCTGGAGTTCAAGATGCTGGCCCGGGTGATGGCNGAGAGCCTGCCGGACGAGTACCCGTACAGCATTGAGGGCGAGGACTCGAGCGTCAAGGCGGAGGATTTTGACGACCGCGTGGACGTGATCCCGGTCTCCGATCCGAACGTGTTCTCTCAGGCACAGCGCATTGCGCTGGCGCAGACCAAGCTACAGCTAGCTTCTGCGGCTCCTGAACTGCACAACATGAACGAAGTGTTTCGTGACATGTACGACGCGTTGGGCGTTCGTGATGCGGACCGACTTATGAAGCGTACTCCGGTCGATGAGCCGGAGCCCAAGGATCCCGCGCAGGAAAACATTGATGCGCTGGACATGATGCAGCTTCATGCCTTTGAGGGGCAGGACCATCAGGCGCACATCATGGCGCATCTGGTGTTTGCCAGCGGTCCGATGGTCGCGGCCAATCCTGTGATCGCAACGACGTTGCAGAAGCACATCATGGAGCACGTACAGATCGGTGCCCGTGAGCAGGCGATTGTGGCATTTATACAACAGTCCCAGTCGCAGCAGGGTCAGCCGTTGGACGAGGAGCAGATGCTCCAGATGGAGGCTTTGGTTGCCCAGTACGTGGCGCAGGGCATGCAGCAGGTGCAGCAGCTTAGTCGTCAGGTCTCGGGTGCCGATCAGCCGGATCCTCTGGTTCAGCTTAAACAGCAGGAACTCCAGATCAAGGCGCAGGCCGAGCAGGCAGACGCGCAGGTCGATATGGCCAAGCTCAACCTCGACGCGCAGAACCAGCAGATGCGGTCCGATCAATTCCAGCAGCGGTTGGCAAGTCAGGAGCGCCAGACGGCGGCCCGTATCAACTCTGCTATGGAACGTGAAATCCTTAAACAAACTCAGGGCTAGGAGATAATCATGGCTGGTGTGAAGATTGTAACGAACAAGCCGGGTCCGGCTCCCAAGGCGGTTGAGTATGCCGACATCAAGGGTCAGGGCCGTATTCCGTATGGCAAGACCGCGGATGCGCCGATGGCTGGTAACGAGCCCCGCAAGATGACCATGCGTGGTGCAGGCGCTGCCCGTCAGGGCAAGAGCTTCATGGGGTGCTAAATGCCCTTGAAAAAAGGTACTAGCCGGAAGACGGTTAGTGAGAACATCCGCAAGATGAAGAAGGAAGGCTACCCCCAAGATCAGGCGGTAGCCGCTTCTCTTGAGCAACAGCGCCGAAGCAAGAAGGTGATGAAGGCGAAGAACGGCGGCGTTGTGGTCCGCGGTTTTAGCCCTATTGCTCGTCCACAGTACTTCAAGGGCGTATTTTAGTCTAAGAGGGCCTTATGGACGGCGCTATTGACATAAGGCTGATTGTAACTCTCGGCGGCATTCTTTTTAGCGTTGCAGGAGCCGCTGCTGTTGGCAAGATGCAGATCAAGGTCATTCAGGAGACCCTGAGTGATATTGAGGCCCGGCTCCGAAAGATCGACATGCGTATCGACCAGCTTGAAAACGCGGAAAGCGTTATCAGGCAACGCCTTGATATTCTTGCCAAGATGAACAGCCCGGAAAACCTACGCCGGGATCATATGCAGATTGCCCATATTCTGGCGGATATCGCTTATCTCAAGTCTGAATCAGAGCGGATGCATAAGATTCATAACGGCGTACATCCGCCTGTGGCAAGCGAGAGGAAGGCGACATGAACTTTAACATACAGTCGGTGCTGACCGCGCTGGCTCCAATCCTGTTCGCGGCGGTCGGATACCTCATCACCAGCCTGAACGAGCTAGAGAGCCGCATCCAGAAAACAGAAGGCTATCTGATGCTGCTGGTCACGCCGCAGGGTGAGATCGTCGCATCTCCCGCTAACAGCATCGAGCGGCAGAAAATGCGTGAGGATTTCATGAACATAATCCACGACATGCAGGTTCGGGTTAAATTGCTAGAGGCGGATAAAAAATGATAGGTGCATTACTCCCAGCGGTCCTACCGCTAGTCAAAGATGTGATTGGCTCCTTCCTTCCGGAAGACCCGAAGAAACGTGCTGAAGCCGAGCGCAAGATTGAAGCGCAGTTAACGGAGCACCTTGCCAAGATTGATCTGGCACAGCTTGATATCAACAAGACGGAGGCGGCTCACCGTAGTATCTTTGTGGCTGGCTGGCGTCCATTCATCGGTTGGTCCTGCGGCGTTGCGTTGGCATGGAATTATATCGCGCAGCCTATTCTGGTCTTTTCGCTTGCCCAGACTGGTAATCTAGTTGAGCTCCCAGCACTAGATATGTCGCAGATGATGCCGGTCCTCATGGGGATGCTCGGGTTGGGCGGCCTACGGACGTTCGAAAAGTACAAATCGGTGAGCAAATAGATGTCCCCGGAACTACTGGAAAAGCTTCGTGAAGAGTTAGCTCGGGACGAAGGGGTCGTATATGAAATATATTTGGACCATCTTTCTCTTCCCACTTTTGGTCTTGGCCATCTTGTTCGCCCTTCTGATCCGGAGCATGGCCAGCCTGTGGGAACGCCTGTCAGCGAAGAGCGCGTAAACGAGTGCTTTGCAGCAGACGTTCAAACCACACTGGACGACTGTAAAATCTTGTACCCGGACTTTTCGGAACTCCCGGACGAGGCGCGGTTGGTCATAGCCAATATGATGTTCAACATGGGCCGCCCACGTTTGTCCCAGTTCAAGGGCATGAAGGCGGGCGTTGATGCGCGGGACTGGAACCGTGCCGCAGACGAAATGGTGGATAGCCGTTGGTATAAGCAGGTTACGAACCGTGCAGAGCGTCTTGTAGGAAGAATGAGAGCTCTCGCTTAAATAAAATCAAATACCTAGTGACAGAATATATCTGACATGCTAGGAGACCATGTGAGCATATCAGAAGAGATGCGGTAAAACATGGATGAGATATTCTTTGCAGAAGCCACCTTTCGGATTATCCGGGAAAGGAGGGAGAATATCTTAGACATCCTTCAGTACAACAACGTGAAGGACATGGAGCATTATCGTGAGCTCATGGGCAACTTAGAGGCCCTAAATCACGTTGAACAGGAACTCAAGAGCCTGCTAGATAAACAGGAGCAAAGCATTGACTAAAGCTAAAAAAGTGGACCTTGAAGCCGTGAAAGCCGGTGTAGAAGGTCTTTCTTCTATTTACGAAGATCGTAAAGAGAAGGTTCTGAACCCCGATGCCATCGGGAAATCCCTCCTAGAACGCCTGCCGACCCCCACGGGTTGGCGTATCTTGATCCTCCCCTATCGGGGTAAGGGCAAGACAGAAGGCGGCGTTATTCTTCCAGACCAAGCCGTTGAGGAACAACTGTTTCCACACAGGTCGGCTATGTCTTGAAGGTTGGCCCCCTTGCGTACCAAGACCCAGAAAAGTTCCCCACCGGACCGTGGTGCGCGGAAAAAGACTGGGTCATGTTTGCCCGTTATGCGGGTTCCCGGTTCAAGATCGATGGTGGTGAGGTTCGTCTTCTGAATGACGACGAAGTTCTGGCCAAGATCCTTGAGCCCGAAGATATTCTTCATTTCTAGGAGAGCAAAATGACTGATGAAAATGTGATTGAGAATGATGACGCGCCGGATGACGCGGACATCGAGATAGAGGTTGAGGAGGAAGACTCCCCAGAAGCCCCGTTAGCCGCCGAGTCGGACGATTCTGACGACCGTTTTGACAAGGCCGAAAGCGCGGTGCAGAAGCGTATTGATCGCTTGACCAAGAAGATGCGGTCTGCCGAGCGTGAGCGCGAAGAGGCGCTCAACTATGCTCGTCAGGTGCAGAGCGAAGCAGAGCAGCTCCGTCAGCGCATGGATGCTCTGGACAACAACTATGTTCAGGAATACAGCAGCCGCGTTGAGACACAGGTCGCGACCGCCGAGCAGGAACTAGCTCGTGCCATTGATCTTGGCGATACGAACGGCGTTATCGAGGCCCAGCGTAAGCTTACGTCTTTGGCTTTAGAGAACGACCGCGCCAAACAAGCCAAGATGCAGCAGGACCGTCTTCGGCAGCAGGCGGAACAGCAGGCACAGATGGCGGCTGCACAGCCGCAACAGCAGCGTCCGCAGGCAAAACGCCCTGATCCGCAGGCGGAGCAGTGGGCGTCTCGAAACGCTTGGTTTGGTCAGGATGAGGCGATGACTTACGCTGCCTTCGGAATCCATAAGAAGTTGGTGGAAGAAGAGGGATTTGACCCAAGAAGCAATGATTACTATAATGAGTTAGACAGGCGTATGGCGGACGAGTTCCCCCATAAGCTTAAATCTAACGGGGGAAGCAAACGGCCCGCACAGACGGTTGCTTCTGTATCCCGCGGAAGTTCTGGGCGCAGTAGTGGGAAGAAGGTTAGACTCACCCCTAGCCAAGTCGCGATAGCGAAGAAATTGGGTGTGCCGATTGAAGAATACGCGAAATACGTGAAGGAGTAAGCTATGTCTGAAGTTGAAAACGAAGTTGAGACCTCGGTAAAGCGCACCTCCCGCACGCGAGAAACCCGGAGTGCTACGGAACGGCGTAAGCCGTGGGCTCCACCGTCCATGTTGGACGCACCGCCCGCCCCGGACGGTTACAAGCATCGCTGGATCCGAGCGGAGACGCGTGGCTTTGATGATCGAAAGAACATCAGCGCCAAGCTCCGTGAAGGCTGGGAACTTGTACGTCAGGATGAATACCCGGACTTTGAAGCTCCGGTAATCGAATCGGGTAAATACGAAGGTGTGTTTGGTGTGGGTGGCTTGCTTCTTGCCCGCATGCCGGTTGAGACGATTGCAGAACGGAACGAGTATTTCCGCCAGCGGAATGCCGACCAGATGCAGGCTGTTGATTCTGACATGATGCGCGAGAATGCACATTCAACGATGACGATTAGCAAGCCTGATCGTCAATCTCGTGTAACCTTCGGCGGCCCACGCAAGGCGTGACCGCCCCTTTAGGAGAAACCTACTATGGCAAATCAGGAAACTGCCTACGGTCTTCGTCCTATCGGGCTTGTTGGTAGCGGTGCTAACTCGACTGGTGTGACCCAGTACGAGATCGCTTCTAACAACACCAATGCGATCTTCCAGTATTCGATTTGCGTGCCGACTTCGGCAGGCGTTATCGATCAGGCTGGTGCCACAAACGGTGGTACTACGCAGGCGCTTGGTGTCCTGATGGGCGTGGAGTATCAGGACTCGGTTCAAAAAAAGCCGGTCTTCCTTAACTACTGGCCCGGTTCGGGCAGCGTAAGCGTTGACACCAACTATCCGGTGAAGGCGTTTGTTGCTGACAACCCCAACCAGCTCTTCAAGGTTGCCTCTGACGCATCCCTGACCAACCGTGCAACGGCTCTGGCGGCAGTATTCGCCAACGCTTCGCTCGGTACGTCTGCCCGCACGGGTAGCACGGACACGGGTTCCGCCAATGGCGCTCTGAGCGTTTCTTCGATTGCGACTACGGCTACTCTGCCGCTGCGTATCGTTGGTATCCTCGATGACGAGGCTAACAGCGACTACACTGCTGCTGGTATCCCGCTGATCGTTCGACTGAATGCTCATTTTAATTCGGGTACGCGACGGTTTGATTCTCAGACCACCGCTGACTCGACCGGCATTTAGGAGGGTAATTAAATGGCTATTTCTCGCGCACAGCTTGCGAAAGAGCTAGAACCCGGCCTGAATGCACTGTTCGGGCTGGAATATGATCGTTACGAGAACGAGCATGCCGAAATCTTCGAAGAGGAGTCCTCGGACCGCGCCTTCGAAGAAGAGGTGATGCTCGGTGGATTCGGCACTGCGCCGGTCAAGGGTGAAGGCACTGCCATCAACTTTGACGACGCGCAGGAGACCTACACTGCTCGGTATACGCACGAGACCATCGCGCTGGCTTTCTCCATTACGGAAGAAGCCATCGAAGACAATCTTTATGATCGTCTGGCCTCGCGCTACACCAAGGCTCTGGCCCGCTCTATGGCCCAGACCAAGCAGATCAAGGCTGCGTCCATCCTCAACAACGCCTTCAGCACGTCCTTCCCGGTTGGCGATGGCGCGGCGCTTTGCTCGTCCGCTCACCCCAGCCTGTCGGGCAACCAGCGCAACCAGCTTTCTGTTGCTTCGGATCTCAATGAGACCTCGCTTGAGCAGATGCTGATTGACATTGCTGGTCTGACTGACGAGCGCGGTCTGAAGATCGCCGTTCGTGGCATGAAGCTCATCATTCCGAAAGAGCTTCAGTTCATTGCCGAGCGTGTTATCAACTCGAACCTTCGTTCGGGCACGGCTGATAACGACACGAACGCCATGAAGTCGATGGGCATGCTTCCGGAAGGTGCGGTGGTTAACCACTTCCTCACCGACACGGACGCGTTCTTCATCAAAACTGACGCACCGAACGGTTTCAAGTACTTCAATCGCTCTCCGATTAAGACGGCGATGGAAGGCGACTTCGACACCGGCAACATGCGGTTCAAGGCCCGTGAGCGTTACAGCTTCGGCGTCTCGGACTGGCGTGCGGTCTTCGGTACTGCTGGCGCTGCGTAATTGCAGAGCCTGTAGGCTTTTGGAAGGGCGGCCTTGTGCCGCCCTTTCTTTTTTTGTAAGATGAGTCTCACCTGACAACCGGATAAACGGTTGACCCCAGCCAAGACAGGAGAATGACATGGCTAACACGACCTTCACGGGCCCGGTGCGCTCGGAAAATGGATTTAAGTCCATTAGCAAAAGCTCCACCACAGGAGCGGTCACCGAAATTTCCACCTACGGCGGCGCTCCGGTTGCTTTGAGCGACGGCGACGTAACCCTTACCAATGCAACGCACAGCGGGCGTGTTCTCGTTGTTCCCGACGGTGGTCAGGACAACACCTACACCCTTCCGAGCCCTGTTGCCGGTTCTAATTTTGTGTTTGTTTACGGTGGTGCGGCGGCAGACGCCACAGACTTCATCGTAGACTCAGGTTCCGATACCAACTATTTCATTGGCAATGTCGCATTTAACGACACTGACGATGGCGCTGCTTCTGTTGTTTTTTCTGACGGCAACTCCAACAGCAAGCTTCAGGTCAATGTGCCGGGTTCTGCGGTCGTGAACATCGTGGCTAAAGACGACACTAATTGGTACGTTTGGGGTTCTGTTACCGGGGCTACTGCGCCTGCGTTCTCCGATCAGTAAGAGAGGATAAACAATGGCTGATGCGGTAACATCCCAGACTCTCGCCGATGGTCCTAAATATGCGGTGATGAAATTCACCAATGTTTCTGACGGAACTGGCGAGAGCGCTGTAACTAAAGTGGATGTATCCGCTCTTGCTTCTAGCGCGGATGGCGACGCCTGTTCTGGCGTCGTCATTGAGCGTATCTGGTGGCAATGCATTGGTATGAAGGTGCAGATCCTTTGGGATGCCACCTCCGACCAGTTCTGCATTGAGCTAGGCGAGAACCAGAGCGGGAACCACGACTATACCATATTCGGCGGACTTACTAATAACGCCGGTGCTGGTAAAAATGGTGATGTCAAGTTTACGACTGTTGGGGCCACGGCTGCCGACACGTACACTGTTATCCTTTATCTGCGTAAGCAGTTTAATTAGGAGGCATTCGAATGGCTCGTGAAGTAAGTTCCATATCTCGCGTTGGGACAAGCGAGCCATTTGAGCTCCAAGCTTCTCGCAGCCAGATCTCCTACCATAATACCCTGTTCAAGTACGGGTACAACCCTGCAATTCTGAACGTCGAAGAAACCATTTGGGATGCGGGCGGCGTCTACGCTTATCCCGGATCCGCGGTGGCCATGACGGCTACTTCGGCCAGTGGTGCGACGGACTCGGGCGTTACCGTCCTGATTTCTGGATTGGATGCTAGCTATAACGAGCTAGAGGAAGAAGTCACCCTAAACGCCAGCGGGACAGCCACAACAACGGGTCTGTTTCTTCGCGTCTTCCGGGCATACGTTAGCGGAGCCACATCTCCGGCTGGCAATATCACGATAGCCAATGGCGGAACGACGTATGCTCAGATCAGCGCCGGTGAAAACCAGACCCTGATGGCGGTATACACCGTCCCCGCCGGAAAAACCCTGTACATTAGCGAGGGCATCGCTACGCACGGCACAGGAACTTCGGGCGGCGTGTTTATGACCGTTCGCTTTCTTGTAAAGCCGTTTGGCGGTGTGTTCCGCACACAGGTTAAGCTGGATGTTGCGGAAAGTCAGATTTACTATCCTTTTGCGTATCCAATTAAGGTGACGGAAAAGTCGGACGTAGAAGTACGGGCTATCTGTAACAAGAACCAGAGTAACGCTATGTCGGCGTCTTTTAACGGCGTTCTAGTAGACAACGGAGATAACCTCTGATGGCTACCACCAAGGACGTTAAGCGGCTTCCTTCGGGGCGAATCAGCTATCGCGGTGAGACGTTTGCGGGGTTTAACAAGCCCAAGCGCACTCCCGGTAAAAACAAGAAAAGTGCGGTTCTTGCTAAGAAGGGCCCCGAGATTAAGCTAGTTCGATTTGGCGATCCAAACATGTCGATCAAAAAAGACCAGCCGGGTCGCAAGAAAAACTTTCGTGCTCGCCATTCTTGTGATACCGCCAAGGATAAGTTTAGCGCCCGTTATTGGTCCTGTAAGGCTTGGTGATCCGATGTCTGAGCCTGACCTCCAAGAGATTGACAAGAAAGTCACGGTGATCGAAGCCATCCTTCACCGTTTAGAGACAAATCATCTTGCTCACATTGAAAAGGACGTAGCGTCTTTGGACAAGAAGGTTTGGATGATTCTTGGGGGCATCGCCCTACAGTTGGCGGCCTTGCTGATAGCAGTCGTGGGTGCCGTTATGGCGTTTTTAGCATGAAGAGCCGCGTTAACCTTGGAGCCGGGGCCTGTAAGCCCGTAAGGATGCGTAAAGGCGGCGTGGTACGCAAGAAAGAGGGCGGCACGATTTGTCCCGAGGGCAAGGCGTTGGGCAAAGCGCACCTTTGACAAATACCCGTCAGCCTACGCTAATCTGGCGGCTTCGAAATACTGTAAAGATCCAAACTACGCCAAGTCTTCCAAGAAGCGGAGGAAGAAAAGTGGCTAAAGGTAAACTTCAGGAGTGGCTTGATGAAGACTGGGTTCGGATTGATAGCTCGGGGAATATCGCGGGTGAATGCGGTACTTCTAAAAACAAGAAAAACCCTGACCGATGCCTTCCTCGCAGCAAAGCGCAAAGTCTCAGCAAAGGTGAGCGCAAGTCTACTGCGAATAAGAAAAAGCGTGAAGGCTCTAAAGGAAAGCAGTTTGTCCGTAATACGAAAGCTGCGACCGTAAAGCGTATGGAGGCTGGCGGTGCTGTTGGGGATCGCCGTTTCCACAAAGGCTGCGGTGCCGTGATGAGCGGTCGCCGCAAGAAGACACGGTATGCGTGATGGAGTTCACGGTCGGGATTGAACGGGACATTTGCACGGAAATCCGGGCTTGGTCTGAGCACGCGATTGAAAAAGCCTCTCCCATCTTCAACAATCTGCCGCCTTGTCCGTATGCCCGGAAGAGTTGGGAAGAAGACAAGGTTCTCATCTTGTTCAAGCACGAGTCTGGATACCAGACGCTTTACAAGGTGCTTTCGGAGTTTGAGGATCGGTACGACGTTGTGATGCTGGTGGAAACGGTGTTTCGGGAAGACCCCGACGCATATCATCAGTACTTGGATGACCTGAACGACGCCGTTTCGGAAGGTTTTTTCATTGATCGGGATATGTGGGTTATGGGTTTCCATCCTTCCGACGACCCAGACGAACAACTTGATGGTGGCACTTTCAATCCTTTGGTAGAGGAAGAGTACGCAATTACCTTTATCCAGAGGCTTTCAAAGCTCCAAGAAGCGGCAGACAAGCTGAAAGAAAAAGGGTACTATGACGGCTATGAAGCAGACACAAATGCTTCGGATATTTATGCGCGACGAGAACGCCTGTATCGTCGTCTGATAGGAGATTAAAATGGCTATGAAACCAAGAGTCCGGCTCGGCAACGGCGGCCCCGTCAAGAAGATGCGCGGCGGCGGCATGGTTAAGAAGATGCGCGGTGGTGGTATGGTTAAGAAGATGCGCGGCGGCGGCATGGTTAAGAAGATGCGCGGCGGCGGCATGGTCAAAAAAGGAAAGTGAACTAGCTGATGGCGGTCTCGGGCAGCACCGACTTCGAACTCGATGTATCTGACTACATCGAAGAAGCCTTTGAGCGCTGTGGCCTTGAAGTTCGTACTGGGTACGACCTCAAGACCGCAAAGCGTTCGCTTAACCTTATG
>JGI11705J14877_10000944_pt1 | contig 17249 bp, 15 predicted proteins | sample Etolaghawater15m_FD_14877 | JGI IMG/M metagenome (IMG submission 14877)
TTTGCATTAAATATGCTATCAGAATTGTTTGCATCTTTTTTCAGGTTTGTTGTAAAAGTAAAATATAGATGATTTTCTTGGGACAATGTGTTTGAATTTGAAACATGTAAAAAAACTTCATTGGCTTTATTCTCGACACAATAGAGAATAATATTTACTAGTATTTTGCTTAGGTTCAGAGTATCGGCATAAATATGTTCTTTAACATTTTTTCGAGGGTGTAATGTAGCTCTAAGGGTATCTCTTTTATAATCTCTTTAAGAGTTCCAGAGACATCATTAAAAAGGTTAGAAAAGGAAAGTCTTTCATTGAGTATTTCCACTTTTTTGGATTTAAGACGTAAAAACTCTAGTAGATTACTTGCAATAGAGAGTAGTTTGTTTTCTGAATTCTCTATAAGATGTATTTCCTCATTTATAAAGTTCAAATCATTCGTTTTAGATATTTTTTTGGCTACATCAACATTTTCTTCTGCAATAGTATGAATATTTTCACTCATATTTGAGAGTATTGTGTTGTGTTGATTTTGTATGTTTTCGTTTCTAGTATTTTCTTGAGCAATTTTATTTTTTAATCTACGTATTTTTTCGGAGGATATAAAAAGTGTTAAAATAGAGATAAGGGCTAAGCTAAATAGAGCAAGCCAAATAATAAATTCTTCACTTTGGTATGCGATTTTATCAAGCTTCATATCAGCAAAGAGTTCAATATACATAAGAGTAAGGTAGAAAGGAATTTTATGCATTTGCTGAACCTGTATAGTAGATTATATTAGTCTTTATTATACATCGGTTAGTTTAGGAGAAGCAAAAAAAGAATTGGCTTAGAGGAGAGTTTGAAGTTGTAGTAAACCTTGCCAAATAAGAGCACTTGAGATTCCTGCTGCGAACCCTGCGATAATATCATCACCCATAACTCCAAGCCCGCCTTGGACTTCACGGTCGATTCTTCCAATTATAGATGGTTTTACAATGTCAAAATATCTAAAAAGTGCAAATGAAAGAAGTACTTGGATGATAAAACCATTTTCCCATACCATTATTTGAGAGCTATCTATCATAACGGATGGAGCTATACTTAAGGCAAACCACATACCAGCAAGTTCATCTATAACTATACGTTTATCATCGTGGATACCACTAGCAGCTTCGTATTTGTTGATTGCCTTAATTGCGATGATACTAATAAGTGTAGTCGCTAAAAAAAGTGTTTGGGATCCAAAATACATTAAAACAAGTACACCAAGAGGAAGTGATACTAGAGTTCCAATAGTTCCAGGTGCCTTTGGTGCGAGTCCACTATATCCAAGTGTTATAAAAAACCAATTCATTAGAGTAATCCTTATGTAAGTGAAGTTGTTTGATAGAGTTTCATAAGTTCTATATAAAAATCACTTTCTGTATGTTCTCTTAAAAGACCTTCTACGGGAAGTATATCTGAGTATAGTTTCTCAAGATTTTTAAACCTTGAAGGAAAAAGCTTTGAAAGTAAAAAAGCTGAAATCTCTTTTCTGATTAAGATAGTTGGAGGAAGAAGACCAAGTTCAAGGAGTTCAAGTATAGTGTCGGCATGATAAGCAATTTGGTGATGTTGTCCATGAGGACAAGTACTTTTACCTACTAAAGTTGTACATTGATTACAGTATACATATTCACTCTCAAGTTTAATCTCTATATCAATCCCGATAAAGTTATCGATGATAGATTTATCTGCATTGGCATCATAAAACATTCCAAGTCCAGTATGATCTCTACTCACTGTTAATCTATCGCAACCATAGTTCTTCGCAACGATTGCATCTATAGTAAGTTCATTGTGCCCAGCAAATATATAAGAATTTTCAAGTGGAACGATAACAACTCTGTTTTTTGGCAAAAAGTTATTTAGGAAAAATTCTAAAGCTTCTTTTCTAAGAGCATAGTTTAGATTTTTTTCTTCATTTGACTTGACTAAAAATATAACAAGAAGATCAGTAGTGTCAATAGCTTGTCTGATAAGACGTTCGTTGGCACGGTGAAGTGGATTTGCCGCTAAAATTAAAGCTGTGGTATGTTTTGCATTAATATTTCGTTTAGCTGTGTTGATAAGTTCTTTGTTCTTTGTATTTTGATTAAACTCTGTTTGAAGGAGTGTATATTCTCCGCTAATAGCCCATGAACCAAGTCTCTTGATAACTATTTGAACTCCAGGGTGAGATAAATCATCTGTACCAAAAATATATCGCATTCTTTCATTTGGGTCTGTTTCAAATGTTTCATCTACTATTAATGTAGCAAACTCTTTACCTTCACAGAGAATAGTAATCTCTTCACCCACGTTTAGAGATCTAAGTACTTTTTCATTTTTAGCGCCAGAAGGAGCTAAGATAAAAGGAAGAGGAAAGGTGACACCATCTATAAGTCCAGTTTTTAGTACCAAATCTTTTTCTTTTTTGGACATTAAACGAGTGAGTGGTTTGAGCAGACCGCATTTAAGAATCTCTAAGGCTGATGCTGCTTCTCTATCTATAAGAAGTGTTTTATTTTTTCTTGATGATGTCATACTTTTTACGTCTTTCCCATAAACTTTTTCTACTGATACCAAGTTTTTTTGAAAGCTCCGTATCTGGAAATTTATGTTGATAGTTTAGGACTATATATTTTACATAGTCCTCAATCGGAAGAATATCTCCTTGTGCAAATACATTAGTTTCATTTTTAATCGTAATAATGTTGTGTGCAACATCTTCTATATTATCAGTACTTGAGACAATTATATCTTTATGTGCAATGAGTTCACAAAAAGTTTTCTTCTCGGTCTTTTTAAGTGTTTGATAATTAATCGCATAAATTATACAGTTGTCTTTAAGAGACTCTATCTCGCTTAGAGCTTTTGGGTTAGAAAGGGACAGAAAATGTATGGGTTTCTTTTTTGCAGTAGAATGATCAAAAGCAAAAGCATCTGCATATTTTTGAAAACTAGATGATATATAGAGTGGAAGTTCTATATCTTTATGAGGATATTCTTGTGTTATAGATGAAAATGTATGTTTTAAATAAGACTCATATGATTTATTTTTAGTTTTTAGTTTTTCATAATCTTGGTAATGATCTATTTTTCTAATAAGCTCTTCAATCATAAAAGGCTTTAAAATATAATCTTTCGCTCCAGCTGCAAGAGGTTTAGAAACTGTGTCGTTGCTGATGTAAGAAACCATTAAAATTACAATCGATTTTTTAAAGGTCTCAATAACCGGATGAAAGTCCTGACCATTAATATTTGTTGAGAGTAAAACCACATCGTAGTTATTACTTTTTATCGCATCTTTAGTTGATGTGCACATCTCACAAATATGACCTAGTTCACCCAATTTAGTGGCAATACTTTGTGCCAAATAAATTTCATTCTCTATAATTAGTATTTTCAAATAGTTACCTTCATGATTGTGTCCAATCAAAATATTTTAAATTTGCATTTGCAATCACTCCAACACCTTCACCCCGTCCGATAAATCCGAGTTTTTCTGTTGTTGTTGCTTTGATATTCACTCTACCCGTGTCAATATTTAAAATATCTGCGAGTGTTTTTCTCATTTGGAATTTGTAGTTTCCAATTCTTGGTTTCTCTGCTGCTATCGTGATATCGACATTGATTATCACAAAACCGAAGTTATGAAGTTTTCTAACAACTGTTTGTAAAAGTTCTTTAGAATCAATCCCTTTGTACAAATCATCGTTATCAGGAAACATCATTCCTATATCGCCCATGCCTGCCGCACCTAAAAGTGCATCAATCAGAGCATGTATCGCAACATCACCATCGCTATGAGCCTTAAAACTAAGCTCAGAATCTATTTCCACCCCACCAAGCCACATTACACCGCCATCTTCAAATGCATGGACATCAAAACCTGTACCGCTCAAGGTGTCTAATGAAGGCTTTTGCAGACAAGGTATTTTATTTAAATCATGGATATAGGTAATTTTATGTGCATCATCTTCACCTAAAATAAATTCTCTTGTGCCACCATCTGAAACAATCGCACTACTTTCATCGGTAAACTCTATATTAGTTTGTAGAGCATCTTCTAAAACTGAAGTACGAGAAAGCTGAGGCGTTTGAATTCTTTTAACCTGATCCCTATCTATTGTTTGATTTACGTAGACTATAGTATCTGTTACTTTTAGGTAGGGAACAATACAATCAGCATCATTTTTTTTAGCAATTATGCGTGATAAAAAATCTTCACTTATGCATGCTCTTGCTATATCACTTACTAGGACATATTCGCTATCCACTACTTGGAGCGCATTCTTTAAAGATTCTTGACGTGATTTACCACCCACAACAAATGTGTAATCAGCATAATTTTTCATATATTCAATATCTGCAGCATGGGAAGTAATAATAATTTTAGAAAAAAATGTTGTCGCTTGCAGTCTATCTGCTACAAATTGCCACAAAGGTTTATGGTTTATTCTCAACCATTGTTTCTTTACATCAAGTTCAAATCTACTAGAAGTACCAGCAGCAAGTAGTATAAGTGTCAATTGAGACAATAAAACCCCTCGATTTTTAAAGTGTTACGAAATTATACACATTGAAACTTTTTTTTAACTTTTATGAATGAAATAAAGGTAAATATTTTTTCTAAATTATAGAGATCAATTTTTCTCTTTAGCTTAGATTAATTTTATTTGATTATATTGCCAGTATATAAACTAATTATTTCAGGAGATACTATGAGAGCATCATGGGTAGATAAAAGAAAAAATGATTCTGTTCGTACACAAATGTACTATGCAAAACAAGGAATTATTACAGAAGAAATGGAATATGTTGCAAAGATAGAGGACCTAGCTCCTGAGTTGGTTCGTTCTGAAATTGCTAGAGGTAGATTAATTATACCAGCTAATGTAAATCATACGTCACTAGAACCAATGGCTATTGGTATTGCTTCAACATGTAAAATCAATGCAAATATTGGTTCTTCTGCAATTGCATCAGATGTAATGGGTGAAGTTGAGAAAATGGAAGTATCTCAGCATTATAAGGCTGATACAGCAATGGACCTTTCAACTGGTGGAGATTTAGATGAAATTCGTAAAGCCGTAATTGGAGCTTCTAAGATTCCTATTGGGACAGTGCCAATTTACCAAATCCTTCACGATGTTGGAAATAAGATTGAAGACTTAAGTATAGAAGTTATGTTAGATGTATTAGAGCGTCAAGCACAACAAGGTGTATCGTATTTTACAATCCATGCAGGTTTCTTACTTGAGACTATGCCTAAAATCGCAAAGCGTAAAATGGGGATTGTTTCTCGTGGCGGTTCACTTATGGCTGCTTGGATGATGCATTATCACAGAGAAAATCCTTTCTATACTGCATTTGATGATATTTTAGATATCTGTGCAAAGTATGATGTTTCTCTTTCTCTTGGGGATTCACTTCGTCCTGGTTGTTTAGCGGATGCTTCTGATGATGCGCAATTAGGTGAACTTAAAGTTCTTGGTGAATTAACGCTTCGCGCTTGGGAAAAAGATGTTCAAGTTATGATTGAAGGTCCAGGTCATGTTCCTTTAAATCAAATTGAGCGTAATATGAAAATACAACGTGAGCTTTGTCATGAAGCACCTTTTTACATTTTAGGCCCATTAGTTACGGATATTGCAGCTGGATATGATCATATCTCTTCTGCTATTGGTGCAGCTATCGGTGGATGGCATGGAGCTTCAATGCTATGTTATGTTACACCAAAAGAGCACTTAGGTCTTCCAAATGCTGATGATGTTCGCGAAGGAATCATTGCCTATAAAATTGCTGCTCACGCTGCTGATATCGCCCGTGGACGTAAAGGTGCTAGAGATATTGATGATGCAATGAGTGACGCTAGATACGCATTTGATTGGGAAAAACAATTCGAATTAGCACTTGATAGTGAAAGAGCTCGTGAGTACCATGATGAAACGCTTCCTCAAGATGTATTTAAAGAAGCAGAATTTTGTTCTATGTGTGGACCAAAATTCTGTTCTTATAAGATAACGCAAAATATTATGGAAAATCCTGAGGGAATTGAAAGAATTATTAGAGAAGCAAAAGAAAAAGAAGACGCAGAAGCTTTAGCTACAGCTTAAGATTTTTACCTCAATAATCTAAATAAGACAATTTTTGTCTTATTTAGATACTATTCAAAAATATAAAAAACTCATAAGATAAATTATAAGGAAAAATAAATGACTGAAGAGATTGTAAAATCAGCCTTAAGTAAGGTTATGTACCCAGGATTTACGAAAGACATCGTAACTTTTGGTTTTGTTAATAACATAGAAATCACAGGAACTGATGTAAAATTCAATGTAGAAATTACTTCATCTGCACCAGAAGTTGCACAACAAATTCTTGATGAAGCAAAACAAGAGTTAGAAGCAGTTGGTGCTACAAATGTTACACCAATTATTAAAGCACCACAAATGCCAAGAGAAAGTTCTTCTCAAGGTAAAAATATGGCTCCACAAGTAAAAAATTTCTTGATGGTAAGTTCAGGTAAGGGTGGGGTTGGAAAATCAACTACATCTGTTAATATCGCTATTGCTCTTGCGGCGCAAGGGAAAAAAGTAGGTTTATTAGATGCAGATATCTACGGACCAAATATTCCTCGCATGATGGGTGTTGCAGGCCTTAAGCCTGAAGTAACTGGAAATAAAGTGCTTCCTATCAAAGCATACGGAATAGAGATGATGTCTATGGGTTCACTTATGGAAGATGGTCAATCTCTTATGTGGCGTGGTGCTATGATCATGAAAGCAATTGAGCAATTCTTACGTGATATCTTATGGTCTGAACTAGACATATTAGTTATTGATATGCCTCCTGGAACTGGTGATGCACAATTATCTCTTGCACAATCTGTACCGGTAACTGTTGGTTTAACTGTTACAACACCACAGACTGTATCTTTAGATGATTCACGTCGTTCTTTAAATATGTTCCAAAAGCTTAATATTCCAATTGCTGGAATTGTTGAGAATATGAGTGGATTTATCGCACCAGACACTGGTGTTGAGTATGATATCTTTGGTAAAGGAACTTCAGGTCCTATGGCAGAAGAGTTTAACACTAAGATTATTGCAGAGATTCCAATCGAGCCAAGTATTAGAACTGGTGGAGATGAAGGTAAACCAATTACTTTTGTAGATCCAAGTTCTGAGTCAGCTAAAAGATATACAGCGGCTGCTATCTCTATAATCAATCAGATTGATGAGATTAATGCAAATGGCGGTGTTGATAATGCTGCAGTGCAACCAAACACACCTCCAGGTGTAAGTGCATGTTCAACTGCTGCTGCTCCTAAACAAGAAGCGCCTCAAGGTGAATCATGTGGAACAGGTTGCGGCTGTCACTAAAATAAAAATAGCATAACCAATCTTTTTCTATAGCAAAGCTATATACGAAAAAGATTTTAAGGAGATAGAGCTAAAAGAAGTGAAGCAGTTCACTTCTTTTTTAACGCTCGTCTTGTCGCTACGCTCATCAGGTACATTAGTACGCTTCTTCTCTAAGCTTCTTGCTACTACATCACTCTTTTTATTTTAGGACTGTTTTAAGTTTATTTTTTTCATTTTGATATTTCTATTACTTAGATTCTGTTACAATACTTAAGTAAAGAATACTTAATAAGTGAGCTTCTTGATGTTGGAAAATTCAGAATTTAAAATTATGATTGTTGATGATGAAATATTTAATATTGAAGTTGTGATAGGATTTTTAGAAGATGAAGGTTATTCACTTTCTTATAATACAAATCCAAAAATAGCTTTACAAAGAATGTTTGATGAAGATTTTGATTTAATTCTTTTAGATATCAATATGCCCGAACTTAATGGTTTAGATTTATGTAAGCGACTTAAAAATGATCTAAAAACGAAAGAGACACCTATCATATTTTTAAGTGCTTTTAATGATACTAAAACTATTACGAATGCATTTTCTTCTGGGGCTGTAGACTATATTACAAAACCTTTTAACGGCCTAGAACTTATAGCAAGGGTCAATACTCATATAGAGTTACGAAAATACATTCAAGAGCTTCGAGTTAAGCAAGAAAAACTAGCAAAAATAGTTGCGACAGACTCTTTAACGGGACTCGCAAACCGCTTACGTTTTGTATCTATTTTAAAAAGAGAAATTACTCAAGTAACAGAAGTGAATTCTCATCTGTCTTTAGTTTATATTAAAATTGATAATATGCAAAGAATCAACACAGTATATTGCTATAAAAATGGTGATGCTATAATTGTGAAAATTGCAAAAATACTTAATGAATCTAAAAAGACACTTCGATACTTGCAAGAATATTTGGAGCTGAATTTGCTTTGTTAATGCCTAATACTTCTATAGAAACCTCAAACAGAATAGTCAAAAATATACTCACTACAGTGCGAAGTACAAAATTTACAAATATGCAAATAACATGTTCTATAGGTCTGGGAACATATGTTTTAGGTAAAAACATGAAGCTTTTCTTCAAAGAGTTGAAAAGCTGATGCAGGAGATAAACAATAATGGTGGAAATATGATTGGTGGAATAATTTAGTTTTTTGTAATTTCTTTATTATTCTACAGTAACAGATTTTGCTAGATTTCTTGGCATATCTACATCATTTCCTAGTCTTACTGAAATCTCTAAAGAAAGAAGTTGCACCACTACCATCATTTCAAAAAATTCTAACATATAGTCTTCACAATGATTGATTTGCACAAAGTCATCCGCCTTATCAAACTCTAAAGCACTAATCGCACAAATAGTACTGTCTCTGGCACTTAATTCTTCTACATTGCTTTTAGATTTTTCGTAGAGAAGATGTTGTGGAAGTAGGGCAATGGTGAAGAGTTCAGGATCAGCAAGGGCAATGGGACCATGTTTCATTTCACCACTTGGATACCCTTCAGCATGCAAGTAACTTATCTCTTTGAGTTTCAATGCACCCTCAAGTGCAAGAGGAAAAAATACATCTCTTCCGATAAAAAAGAATCCATGACCATGCAGGTATCTTTTAGATAGTCTTTTAATACGTTCATGCATAGCATCTGTAACTTTCACACTTGCTGGAACAGCGCGTAGTAGATTAATTTGATGCGCTAAATCTCTAGCTTTCATAGCATTTCGTAATTTTGCAACATAAAGACTTAACATCCAAAACACAGTGACTTGTGTTGCAAAAGCTTTGGTGGAAGCTACACCTTTTTCTATGCCTGCTCGAGTTAAGATACAAGCATCAGCAAGACGCACCATTGAAGAATTGTCCACATTACAAATCACTAAAGTCTTTAGTCCTGCTTTTTTAGCCATTTTAAGTGTTTCAAGCGTATCAGCAGTCTCGCCACTTTGTGAGATGACAACAAAAAGTGTGTCTTTACACATAAGCGGTTCCCTATATCGAAATTCGCTGGCAATCTCGACAGAACATCTCACTTTTGCATATCTCTCAAACATATACGAAGCACTTAGTGCTGAATGGTATGATGTGCCACAAGCACATAGTTTTATCTCATTTATGCCGTCAAAAAGCAAAGGGTTTAATTCTTCGAAATTAACACTATCTTCACCGAGTCTACCCATAAGCGTATCAGCAATAACATCTGCTTGCTCATAAATCTCTTTTTCCATAAAAAATCGAAATCCATCTTTTTGAGCAGACAACTTATCTGTCGTTAAAAGAGAATAAACAGGTTCTTTTTTTGTGCCGTCTTTTGAGTAAATTACAAGTTCTTCTTTTGTGACATAACCATAATCGCCATCTTCAAAGTAGTTCACTTCTTTTGCTAAACCGATAATGGGTGAATCTGATGATGCAAAGAACTTTTCATTTTCTTCATTTACTCCAATGAGCATTGGTGAACCATGTTTTGCATAAAAAATCGTTTCATCTTCACCTTTAGTGACAAGTAAAATTGCATAGGCACCCTCAAGCTCAGAAATTGTTTTCTCAAAAGCTTCAAAAGCATTTTTTGCATTTTTGAGGTTTTTTTCAAATTGGTGAACTATAACTTCTGTATCTGTTTGGCTTAAAAATTTCACACCATCAGCTTCAAGCGAATGTTTAAGTTGGACATAGTTTTCTATGATTCCATTATGCACAACATAAGAGCTTTCGCCTAGGTGTGGATGTGCATTTAATTCAGTTGGCTTTCCATGAGTTGCCCAACGAGTGTGACCAATTCCTATAGCAAAACCATTGGTTGTAAAGTCTTTTGTTTTTTCTTCAAGGTTAACAAGTTTACCAACGGCTTTATAATTTGAAAAATTTTTATTCTGAAGAACAGCTATTCCAGCAGAATCGTAACCTCTGTATTCTAGTTCTTTAAGACCTTCTAAAAGTATTTTTTTTGTATTTTTATTCCCTAAATATCCAACTATTCCACACATGTATTACCCTTTTTTGTTAACAACTGATAGATTTTATCAGTATTATTACATATATTGTTTTGTTTGTCCATTAAGAAACTGTCTTTAACTCTATGTTTTGTTGAATGGATTTTAGCAGTTACAATATTTATATTTAATTTTTCAAACATCTCCATGATATATGCAAGTAAACCACGTTGATTTGTTGTATGAACATTTATTTCTGCATGTGTGAGTGAGTGGTCACAATCGATACTAATACATTTTTTTTCTAGATGAATATTCTTAATAGTAACTTTTTTCGTCATATCAAAAGCACTATGAATTATATTTTCCACTTCTAGAAGTTCATCGCTATCAACTGTTTTCTTAAATTCAATTTTAAAATATTTTATATCATCAAAGAGTGTAAAAATTTCCATACCACCAACATCAAGATGACTGAGTGTTGCCAAAAGGTAACTGATATTGAGTGGAATTCTTCTATATAACTCTATAGTTAAGGATTTTTCATGATGCATGTTAAAAGTGTAGTTATCTATATCTTTTGCAACAGCTGCAATTTTTACAATATCTATTGGAGTGTGTTTAAAAAAGAAAAGATTGGATTCGATACGTAAAATCTTTTTTTGCATAATGGAGCTTAAGTCTTTAAACTCTGGTAGATTTTTTACCCTTTTTTCAATTATTAATCGTTTTTTAGCATCCGTGATTCTATTTGTATTTTCTGATATCTCTAGAGCACTTTTGTATAGATCTAGAAGTAATTTAGAATTAAAGGAGTTGTACGTATCTCCAGCAACACCATTTATATCTGCATAGGTTAAAACATATAAAAGTTTTAGATTTTTAGAAGTTCCAATGTCAGACATAAATTTGTAAAGGGTTTTTTCATTATGGATATTTTCTTTAAAAGCGACACTGCTCATACGTACATGGTTTTTTACAAGAACAACAGCTATAGAGATAAGTTCTTCTCTTATCCCTAGTTTTTTTGCAAAAGGCACTATGATTTTTGCTCCGACTTCACTATGGTCTTGTTTTCTTCCTTTGCCTGTATCGTGAAAAAGAGTAACCACTTTGAGAATCAGTTTTTCATCCGTCGTTAGTTCATCGTAGAGATTTTGTATAAAACTATCTTTAATATTCTCAAGAGCCTTCACACATTGAATAGAGTGTATATCTACAGGGTATGTATGGTATCCATCAAACTGAGGGAGGTGAAGCACCTTTCTAAAGTTGGAGAAAAGTTCATGCAAGATTCCAGCATCATAAAATAGTTTTAAGAAACAGTACATATTTTGTTTTAGCAATAACTCTTTTAGAAGCTTATAGGTAGTTTGTTTTAAAGGATGTTTTATCTGTGTATAGGTAAATTGCGCTAGAAAACCTGCATCAAATTTATAGTCGATATCTGGAAGTGCTATTAAAATCTCTAAAAGAGTATTGATAGCTAAAGGTTTTAAGTGGTATGAAGCGTATAACCTGTTATCGAGTGAGTATATCCCTTTCGTAATTCTTGATTTTTTAAATTTGGCTACATAACTCATATCTGCAATATATGGTCGAACCATTTTTTTGACAAATATTTGGGTGAAGTTATTGATACGCCATAGCGCTTGAAAAACTTTTGTAGCCATTTTTCTTGTATCTTTAAAGCCAAGCATCGTAGTAATTCTAGGCATATGCTCTAGCAGAAGTCTATCTTCTTGTTTACCAGAAATCAGGTGAAGAGCACTTCTCACACGAAACAAAAGCTCCAAGGCTATTCTGTATTCTTTATATTCATCTTCGCTAAAGAGTTGACCGGTTAAGTTTTTTAAGTTACTCACTCCATAAATAGTCTGGGCTATCCAGTAAATAAGTTGTGCATCTCTAAGAGCTCCAACACCTTCTTTTATATTTGGTTGCATAGAAGATGGGTATTTTTTTCTTCTAGTTTGTGCTTCTTCAATTTTTGCTAAAATGAATTCTTTTTGATTATGTAAACGAATCTTTTGAAGGGCTCTGCCTGTTTCATGCCAAGTAAATGGTGAACCTGTAATAAGCCTGGATTCCATTAAAGAGGTTTTGATTGTTATATCTTCATTGCTAGCTTTAAAAAGGTCTGTAGTTTCATGAACTCTATGACCCAATTTTAGTCCGGCATCAAGAGCAAGATAAAAGAATTTTTCGATGATAAGTTGGGCATTATATCCATCAATTTTTTCATATACTATAAGCAAGTCGATATCGCTATGCACACATAATTGCTCTCTTCCATAACTTCCAAGTGCCACAAATGCTATGGGAATTGAACTTCTCATAGGTAAGTAGTTTCCAAAGATGCGTCGCAGTATTGTTTTATACATCAAATCTATTATCGAGTCTAGTTTTTTTGTATGTTTCACCAAAAAATCTTTGCCTTGGTTGTTTTCAAATAGTTGAGGTAAAGAAGCTTTATACTCGTTTATATAGGCTTTAAATAATTTAGATAGTTCAAAATCTGAACCGTTTTGTTCTATGATGTCTTCTATTTGCAGCTTAATGTCCACGTATTTTCCTCGTGTGTTTTTAACATTATAGTTTGTCTAATTTAAATTCGATATAATCTCTGCAATTATTTTGGAGAAATATAATGACAATAACAAAACGTGTAACTTTTATAGCAAAAGAGGGCGCAGAAGCTAAGATGAAAGAGCTTCTCTCTGCGATGGTTCTTCCAAGTAAGGCTGAAGATGGATGTATTTTTTACGAAATATTTCAATACGAAGGAAACCGCAGAAAATTTATGGCTTATGAAAGCTGGCGTGATGAAGCAGCCTTGGATGGTCATAAAGCTTCAGCGCATTATGCAGTGTACAAATCATCGTATGAACCGTATTGTGAAAAAAAGTATAGTGATGAGTTAGAGGTTTTAAGTTAAACATTCAGGTTTAATTTATTTATAGAAATACGAAAAGTTTTTAACTTTTCAAACTAGAAGTGTTTATACACTTCTGATAATAATTCAAGGATATTTATGTATTTATTTACAAGTGAAGTAGTAGCTCCGGGACACCCAGACAAATGTGCAGATATAATTGCAGACAGTATAGTTGACGCTTTAATCATAGCGGACCCAAAAAGTAGAGTGGCAAGTGAAGTTTTTGTAGCAGGAAAGCATGTGATAATTGGTGGTGAAGTAACATCAAAAGCTAATCTTACAGATGCTGCGTATGAAAAAATCGTTAAAGACGCGCTTATCGGAATCGGTTATGATGGAAAAAGCACTTTCACCAAAGAGCAATGTTTGTTTCCAGAGGACGTTAAAGTCCAAGTGCTTCTCAACCATCAATCACCAGATATAAATCAGGGTGTTGATCAAGAAGATGGTGAAACCGGTGCTGGCGATCAGGGTATTATGTTTGGATATGCTTCAAATGAAACTGCTGATTTTATGCCTGCTGCTATTACGTATGCAAGAGTTTTATCTGAAAAAGTGTATCACTATGCACTTAAGCATAACCATAAACTTGGTGTAGATATTAAAACTCAAGTCACACTTGACTACGGAACGAAAGATAACTTTGAAAACTGTCTCCCTCAATCAATACATACAATTGTAGTCTCTGCCCCTTCAAATGAAAATATGGATATTACAGAAGTACGTGAACTTCTCCAAGGTCTTATAGATGATGCCGGCTTGCCAACACATTTATACGACCCTAAAAAAACAATCATTCACCTAAACCCGACTGGAAGATATGTAAACCATTCTCCATTGCATGATTCTGGTTTAACAGGTAGAAAGCTTATCGTAGACAGCTTTGGCGGTTATGCGCCTATCGGCGGCGGCGCACAATCTTCTAAAGATTACACAAAAGTGGACCGTTCAGGCCTTTATGCTGCGAGATGGATAGCAAAACATATAGTTGCTGCGGGACTTGCTAAAAAATGTTCTGTTCAAATTTCTTATGCTATTGGTGTGGCCCGTCCAACTTCTGTTTCAGTGGACACATACGGAACGGTTATAAACGGTCTTGATGATGATAAACTCTCAACATTCGTATCTGAGAATTTTTCACTCACTCCAAACTGGATCACTGCAAAATTCAGTCTTGACAAACCAAGTGCTGAGACTTTTCTTTATGCAGACGTAGCTGCTCGTGGACAAGTCGGTCAAAGTGATTACCCTTGGGAAAAACTTGATGCACTTGAGATTTTTGAGAAATTAAAATAGTTTTCGATAGAATATATAAAAGAATAAATTAGCTAAAAAGTTGTAGGAGCATTGATTATGGATGAACATTTGTTGAAAAATATACAAATAAAAGATTTTAAATGCTTCAAAAATTTTAAGGCTGATGGATTTAAAAGAGTGAATCTTATCGGCGGGAAAAACAATGTTGGTAAGACTGCTTTTATGGAGGCTTGTTATATCAATACATATCCTTATGAATCAACAAATAGCTCTTCGATGGCATTAAGTGATATTGTGTTTACAAGATACAATCAGGTTATATTACAAGACTTATTATTAGAAAAAGGAAACTTGTTTATAGCTAAAGAGATTGAAAAGAAAGTAATTGAGTTCAATAAAGCATCACTGGTGTCAAATATATTTGATACTCTCTTGAAATACAAAGAGGGCGATTTAGGTCTTAGAGATAAAGAAGGTCTGGTGAAATATTTTTTAGGAAATAATCAAATCACTAATGATAAGTTAGAAGAATCTTATGGCAAAATTATTGAATTGGAAAAAGAAAAAGAAATTGATGAGCTTATAAGAAATATAGATTCAAGTATTAAAAGTTTTAGGATTATAAATTCTCAGCCTAAGTGTAATTTTATAGATAACTCCACATTTGTTGATATTCATGAGTTAGGGGATGGTCTTTATAAGTATATATCGATTTTACTATCTTTATTTATATGTCACGATAGCTACTTATTTATAGATGAAATAGACAACGGAATTCATTATAGTAATTTAGATAAGTTATGGGAAATAATTTTAAAAGTTTCACGAGAAAAAAATGTTCAGGTTTTCGCAACAACACACTCAAAAGAGTGTATAGAATCTTATGCAAGAGTTTCAAAAAAGTTCGAAGATGAAGATATGACTTATATAAAAATGAGTAGATTAGAAGATGGAACTATAAAGGCTGGTGTTAGGGACTATGAAATGTTTCAGGATACTTTAGATGATGAGCATGAGATTAGATAATGAAAGTAGCTATTCTTCATGAGGGAAACTCAAAGAAAACGAATGATAATGCACTTATAAAACTTTTACTTGAAGATTTAAATCTAGATGAAAATAGAGTTGAATTTTTTGGTTTTGGTCCTAAAAGTAACTTTTATAAAACTGATTATATAAAATATAAGAATTTAAAATTAGGAATTGAAGAAGAGTCGATTAATAAAATTTTATTTATTTTGGATGCTGACAAGGAAGAAAATGACAATACTTATGGTGGTCTTGAAAAAACTAAATTAGAATTAGAAAAAGTTATTGCTGAATTAGGTTTGGCAGATTTATCTAACATCTATGTAACATGTGACCCAAAAACACAAGATGGTTATTTGGAGTCTTTAATATTGTCATCAATACCAATAAAACATAAAGAATGTATTGAAACATTTTTGGAATGTTCAGAGTTTAAATCTAAAGAGAATCACAAAAGTATATTGAACCAAATATATAAAAGAGCATATCCAAATGTACCTTTTGATTTATCTCATCCAAATTTTGATGCATTAAAAGAAAAATTACATAATTTATTTAACAAATAAAATAGAGGAAGCAAATGAAAAACTTATGGTCCGATGAAGAGGCGAAACAATTTACAAGTGATTTAGAGTTAAGAGTGTATACATCCAACCTGCTTGGACGCAGTGATGAGCTTGTTCTTCATGGCGGTGGAAACACCTCTGTTAAGACTGTTATAGATGGTGAAGATATACTCTTAGTCAAAGGCTCCGGTTGGGATTTAGTATCTATTAAAGCGGAGGGTTTTGCTCCGGTGAAGATGCAAACACTTTTAGAGATGGCTGAGCTTAAAGAGCTTAAAGACTCTGAGATGGTGAGTGGACAAAAAGCTGCGATGATAGACAAGTCTGCACCAAATCCTTCTGTCGAAGCAATCCTTCATGCCATCATCCCTTTTAAGTTTGTGGATCATACACATGCCGATGCAGTTGTAACGATTTCAAACTCTCAAACCGGCATTGAAAACATCAAAAAAGTTTTTCCTAACTTTTTAATTGTTCCTTACATCATGCCTGGATTTATTTTAGCATCTAAGATTAATGAGATGATTAAAGACTTAGACTGGTCGAAGTGTGAAGGGATTATTTTACATAACCATGGCATCTTCACCTTTGATGAGGATGCTAAAAAATCTTATACAAAGATGATAGATGCAGTGACAAAAGCCGAAGAGTTTTTGAATGAGAATGCAGCTATAAAGTTCATAGAGAAAAAACCAAAAGATTTTAATCTGGATTATTTGCAGATAGATGATTTTTACAATGTAAACACAAGTCCATTAGCAGTGCATTATGCTTCACAAAAAAATCTCTCAGAGTTTGCAACACGCGGAGTGCTTACACCTGAGCATATAATAAGAACAAAAAGAATCCCTATGATTGTAGAGACTACAGATATAGAAGCGGCTCTTGAACTGTTTCGTATAGAATATAGAAATTATTTCAGACACTTTAGAACAAATGAGATTATGCTCAGTGAAGATCCAAAATATGTCGTTGTGAAAGATTTTGGAGTTGTAAGCTTTGGTAAATCACAAAAAGAAGCAGATGTGATTAATGACATAGTTTCTCATACGATGATGGCTGTTTTACGCGCGGATAAACTTGGCGGTTATAAATCCATAAGCCA
>JGI11705J14877_10000945_pt1 | contig 17235 bp, 15 predicted proteins | sample Etolaghawater15m_FD_14877 | JGI IMG/M metagenome (IMG submission 14877)
CCGATGCATGCGGATCGCAGCCAACACCCCTGGAGATGCGGTGGGCTCCACCGCCTGGAGCGCCAACGGCGCGGATCGAGGAACGCAACGCCTGCGGACTCCGCAGAAACCTGGCGGCACCCTACCACGCCGGCGCCCCGGGCCGAGGGCATCGGCGATCGGCAAGACGAGCTCGGACGGCCACGAGACAACCGCAGTGACGACATGTCGTGCCATACCGGAGATCGGGGCACGCCGAACAGGACGCCAGTCGCGTCGCAACGACGCCGGGCGCGGCCAACGGTTCGTCCGGGTGTCCAGCGAGGTACTCCGACAGAATCCGCGCCGCTTCGCCCGCCTTCAGCCGGACGGAGGCGGAGCAGCCTTTGCAGGTCGTGCTCATGTCGGCGTCACACTCACGCTGGTACTCCTGCATAATCGGTTCTTGGCTGGAATACCGTCACGACAAGCCAAGCTCTGCCTTCACGGCAGTGAACTGGTCGATGGCGAAGTCGAGGTCTTCCCGCGTGTGCACGGCCGAAATCTGCACGCGGATGCGGGCTTTGCCCTTGGGCACGACGGGGTAGGAGAAGCCGATCACGTAGATGCCGCGTGCAAGCAACGCGTCAGCCATCTGTGTGGCCAGTGTGGCTTCGCCCAGCATGATGGGGACGATCGGGTGTTCGCCGGGCACGATGTTGAAGCCGGCGGCCGTCATGCGATCACGGAAATACCGGGCGCTGGTCATGAGGCGATCACGCAAGTCGGTGGACTCCGACAGGAGGCCGAGGGCCTTGATGGAGGCCCCCACAATCGGCGGCGCCACGGAGTTCGAAAACAGGTACGGACGCGATCGCTGCCGCAGCATGTCGATGATCTCCCGGCGTCCGCTCGTATAGCCGCCGCTTGCACCGCCCAGAGCTTTCCCGAGGGTCCCGGTGATGATGTCCACGCGACCCATGACGCCGTGATGCTCATGTGTTCCCCGACCGTGCGCGCCCATGAAACCCACCGCATGCGAGTCGTCGACCATCACCAGGGCGTCGTGACGGTCGGCAAGATCACAGATGCCCGGCAGGTTGGCAATGGTGCCGTCCATCGAGAACACCCCGTCGGTGGCGATCATTCTGAACCGGGCGCCGTTCGCCTCGACCAGCTTTGACTCCAGATCCGCCATGTCACTTGTCCTGAATCGGAAGCGTTGGGCCTTGCAGAGCCGGATGCCGTCGATGATGCTCGCGTGATTGAGCTCGTCCGAGATGACAGCGTCCTCGGCACTCAACAGGGCCTCGAACAACCCGCCATTGGCATCGAAGCAGGAGGTGTAGAGGATCGTGTCGTCGGTGCCAAGGAACTCGCTGATCTTCCGCTCCAGCTCTCTGTGAATGGCTTGTGTGCCGCAGATGAACCGCACCGAGGCCAGGCCATAGCCCCAGCGATCCAGGGCGGCGTGTGCCGCTGCCACGACCTCCGGGGCCCGGGCCAACCCCAGGTAGTTGTTCGCGCAGAAGTTGATTACGCTCGCGTCCGGCTCGACATCCACACGAGCCTGCTGCGGACCGGTCAACACCCGCTCACCTTTGAACAGGCCTTGCTCGCGGATATCGGCCAGCGCATCGCGAAGATGGTCTTGAATGGGTCCGTACATGATCAGTTACTCCAATCCAGAACGACTTTGCCGCTGCGTCCGCTGCGCATCACCTCGAACGCCTTCTCGAATTCGGTATAGTGGAAATGGTGCGTGATGACCGGCGTGATGTCAAGGCCACACTGGATCATCATCGTCATCATATACCATGTCTCGTACATCTCGCGACCATAGATGCCCTTGATCTCCAGGCTGTTGAAGATGACTTTCTGCCAGTCGATGGGGGCATCGCTCGGGAGAATCCCCAGGAGGGCCATTTTCCCACCGTGGCACATATTGTCGATCATGCCGTGCAACGCAGCGATGCTGCCGGACATCTCAAGGCCCACGTCGAATCCCTCCACCATGCCGAGTTCGCGCTGCACATCCGCCAGATCACGTTCCCTCGGATCGATCGCGTCCGTGGCGCCAAGCTGCTTCGCCAGGGCCCGGCGCTCGGGAAGCAAGTCCGTGACAACGATGTGGCTGGCGCCGGCGTGACGGGCCACCGCTGTCGCCATGCACCCGATCGGTCCGGCACCGGTGATGAGCACATCTTCGCCCAGAATCGGGAAGGACAAAGCCGTGTGGACCGCGTTGCCGAGCGGATCGAAACAACTCAAGACGTCCAGCGGAATCCGTTCGTCCGCGCCCCAAACATTGGTCATGGGAATGCAGAGATACTCCGCGTAAGCGCCGTCGCGGTTGACGCCGATGCCCTGCGTATGGGAACACAGGTGACGCCGACCGGCCATGCAACTGCGGCAGAGGCCGCACACGAGGTGTCCCTCCCCGCTTACCAGATCGCCCACGTCAAAGCCCTTGACGTTACTGCCGGTGGCCGCTACGCGCCCTACGAACTCGTGCCCGATGACGGTTGGCACCCGGATCGTCTTCCGCGACCATTCGTCCCAGTTCCAGATGTGGACGTCGGTGCCGCAGATCGACGTCCGCTCGATCTTGATCAATACATCGTTGATGCCGGGCTCGGGCTCGGGAACATCCTCGAGCCATAGCCCGACATCCGCTCTACTTTTCACGAGCGCTTTCATGTGCGCCGACTCCTTTCGGGCAACCCGCCCTGTCTGTGATTCCTACTGGCATCGCCGTGTTTGTACGCTATCTTGGATGACTGCTCCAGTATAATACACACCGTCCGTCCTCTTTACAAGACGTCAATCCGATATAATGGACAGAAGCGGCGATGCCACCTACAAAGAGAGATACCGAGACAACGTCGAACGCTCCCCTCGAGTCGGCCATGGCGATTGCCGCGGAGGTCTGCCGGCGCATCAAGCAGTTGCGCACGGACCGGGGTTGGTCGCTCGAGCAGCTCTCCGCCGCCTCGGGGGTCAGCCGGTCCATGCTGAGCCAGATCGAGCGTGGGCAGGCCAACCCGACGTTGGCGGTCACGTTGCGGATTGCGCAAGCGTTCGACATGCCTTTGGGAGAGCTTATCGAGAAGGCATCCGCCGCCCCTCGGATCGACGTGATTCGGGCTCACGACGCCGAGTTCCACTATCGGTCTGACGACGATTGCCGGATCCGCACTCTATCTCCGCTGCACTTGGAGAAAGACGTCGAGTTCTATGAGCTGCGCCTTGCCCCGGGCGGCGAGTTGCGCAGTGCCCCTCACTTCGAAGGCACGCGGGAGTTCCTTACCGCGGAGAAGGGGCGTGTTCGCGTGGAGTCGGGCGACGCCGTCTCGGAACTCGGGAGAGGCGATTCTGCCAGTTATCGGGCGGACTTCCCCCACGCCATCCTCAACGCGGGCCGCGGTGAAGCGGTCGTCTTCCTGGTGGTCATCTACCGGTAGACAACAGGCCGTGGCCCCGGGTGCGTGCCGTGGCACGCCGAAAGAGCGTCCGGAGGCAGGCGGCGGATTGCGAAGTCCGCAGATCGGGGTACACTTGGGATTCGCGAAGTCCGCAACGCAGATCAGCAGAGGATTGGTGCACATGGCCAGGATCATTTGCTTCGGGGACAGTCTCACATCGTGCGGGGGTGAGGACGGTCGGTTCAGCGACATTCTCCAGGATCGCTTCCCCGACCACGAAGTCATCAACAAGGGCGCTGGCGGGGAGACGTTTGTTGACGCACACGAACGGTTCCAGGCCGATGTGCTGGATCTCGCCCCGGATGTGGTGTTGATCGAGTTCGGGGCCAACGACTGGTGGAAGGACGAACGACCGAACTCCGCGTGGGCGGGAGACCTGGAAGAGCTCGTCGTCCGCATCAAGCAGATCGGGGCGCAGCCCGTGATCCTCGGGGTATTCGGCGATTACCGGGCTGCCAACGGGGATCGCACGCCGAAAACGTACGGGATCGACGAGCGCGCAATGGCTTTCCGAAAGATGGAAGCGGAGATCGCGGAACGGCACGGGTGCCCGTACGTGCCCAACATCCAGGAGGACATCATCATCGACCGCTGCTGCTGGCGGGACCGGAACCATCCGAACGAGCTCGGGAACCGGCACGTCGCGGACGGAGTCGCTCCCATCCTGGAGGACTTGCTGGGCTGCAAAGCCAGGCCCATCCGCAAGGCGGGGCTGTATACGACTCGCGATTTCTGGCTGGAAGCCGTCCAGCTTGGGGGCGACCGACTCGCCGTCGTCGATGGCGAGACGCGCATGACGTTTGCGGAAGCCAACGACATCGTCGAGCGCATCGCCGGCAACCTGCTGCCGGCGACCGACGGTCCGGCCCCCAAAGTGGCCGTGTTCCTGCCTAACTGCGTCGAGTACTTCCTCGTATACTGGGCCGTTGTCCGCATCGGCGGCGTAATCGTGCCGCTGAACACGTGGCTCAAGGAAGACAACCTCGTCAGCATCTTCGAGAACGTGCAACCACAGGCGCTGATCGTGCGGAACCGGTTCGACCGCACCGTGCTGAAGGCTGCGGAATCCACGGATGCGTGTGCGGTGTTCGCACTGGACGCTGAGAAGAGCGAGATGACTCCCTACGATGCGTTGACTGCGCCAGTAGACGAGTCCCCGCTGCCTCCGCTCGAACGCGACGCCGTAGCCATCATCATGCACACGTCCGGCACCACGGCGGCGCCGAAAGGCGCCATGATGCGGCACAGCGACCTGCGGTTCAACGTGGTGGCTGCGATCAACGGGCAGCAGTTCAAGCCGAGCGATGTCCATCTGCTGGTCAATCCCATGTTCCACTGCACGGCGCTCTACAGCTCCTTGCCCACGGCGGCGTACCAGAAAGCGCCGGTTGTCATCACATCCGACAGCACTCCTGACGGATTGATGCGGTTGGTCGAGAAAGAGCGGATCTCGACGTTCCTGAGCGTGCCCACCGTGTTCCAGCGGATCGTCGGATTACCCAATCTGGGCGACTTCGACACGTCCTCTCTCAGGCTCATCGCCTATGCCGGGTCGATGATGCCCGTGTCCACGATCCGGCAGTTGCAGGCACACTTCCCTGAGGTGGACCTGCACAACTTCTTTGGTTTGACCGAGACGATTTCGATGACGCACGTGCTGTCCGGCGAGGACGCAGAGGAACGCCCGGATTCCATCGGTCGTCTGTTGCCCTACGTGTTCGCCAAAGTGGTGGACGAGGACATGGCGGAAGTGCCCGCCGGCACGGTCGGGGAACTGCTGTTCGCACGGGAGAACGTGATCCCGGGTTACTTCAATCAGCCGGAGAAGCTACCGGAGTCCATCATCGAGCTCGACGGTCGTGAGTGGTTCCGCACGGGCGACCTCGCCATGGTGGACGAGGAGGGGTACTTCTTCATCCGCGGCCGCAAGAAGGATATGATCATCGTCGGCGGCGAGAACGTCTACTCCGCGGAGGTGGAGGGCGCGCTGATGTCGCATGACAAAGTGTTGGAGGCGGCAGTGACGGGGATTCCGGCCACCGGGGTGCGTGCCAGTCTGGGCGAGATGATCAAGGCGTATGTCGTGCCGAAGGATCCGTCCCTGACGGAGACGGACTTGCGACGGCATTGCCTGCAGAGACTCTCGTCGTACAAGCAGCCCCATGTTTACCAGTTCATGGATGCACTCCCGCGCAACCCCTCCGGCAAGGTCGTCAAAGGCGATCTGGCGTAACCGGGCACAGGATGCCCGGGAAGACGTTTCCGACATCCGGCAAAGGTGTTCCATGGGTGAGACTCGGGTGTACACCTGTCGTCGGTTTTGCTGACATGTGTTGCCTTTCTGAGAAAAGACCGGGGAAGGTCGTACAACCGGGTTGACTTCTGCGGAATCTGTTGGAGATTCTCCACAAATTGTTGATTCAGAGCGGCAGACCGTCGGATACATCGCCGTCACCGTCCGGGCGGTCCCGCACAGAGGCAGGCCTGCCGGATTCTCGTGGTCTCAGTTGGCCTGCCCTATGCTACAAGGCTTGGCGAAAGGCGCGCAGAAAGGAAAGCTGCGCAGAAGGTCGAGACAATGACAATCGAACACCCACATGTTGTTGAACGGCTCGGAAGCGATCACGTGAGCTGGTGTCTGAACGAGCCCTGGCACCAACTGCGGAAACGCGTCGAAATGGCACGCGAAGCCCACGACGACGACCTCGCCTGGTGCTACGAGCAAGTCTGCGTGGTGAAGAAGCGCTACGAGAACATGGCAGGCGCGACCGCGTAGCCGCCCCTGCGCGCCACGCTCCTCCAGGGCCACGACACCGAACGTCCCCTACGCTCCCCGAACGGCGTCCCTCAGAATGGGAGACGCTGTGACACTCCTGTCGTACTGGCGACGGAAGTCTGTCGCTTTCTGACGAATCGCCGGCTTTACGGCAGGAGCATCTCCCCGTCGAACACGAATGCGGCGGGACCGGTCATGAAGACGTGGTTGTTCTCCGCCCAGTCGATCACCAGGTCTCCGCCGAGCAGATGCACCGTGATGTGGCGGTCGCAGTGACCGTTGAGCACGGCGGCCACGCCCAGGCCGCTGGCGCCTGTGCCGCAGGCCAAGGTCTCGCCAGCGCCGCGTTCCCACACGCGCATCTGCAGCTCGTCGCGCGCCAGGACTCTGGCGAATTCCACGTTCGTCTTCCGGGGGAAGCGTTCGTGGACCTCGATCTTGGGCCCGAGTCCGAACACCTGCCGGTCGGTGATCTCGTCGACGAACAACACGCAGTGCGGGTTGCCCATGGAGACGCACGTCACGCGGCAGGTCTCACCATCCACGGTCAAGGGCTCGTCCACCACGCGATCGCCGTCGGCCCGGACCGGGATATCGGCCGGTGTCAGGATCGGCTCGCCCATGTCGACCCGCACGCCCTCCACCACGCCGTCAGCCACGGCCAGGTCAAGGATTCGGATCCCGGCCAACGTCTCGACGCTGACAGTTGTCTTGTCCGTGTGACCCCTGTCGTATACGTACTTGGCTACGCAGCGGATGGCGTTGCCGCACATCTCGGCCTCGGAGCCGTCCGAGTTGAACATGCGCATCCGGAAATCGGCCACGTCGGACCGCATGATGAGCACGAGCCCGTCGCCGCCGACACCGAAGTGGCGGTCGGCCATGATCCGGGCCGCCTCGTCGGGACGCTCCAGCTCGGTGGCGAGGCAGTTGACGTACACGTAGTCATTGCCCGCACCGTGCATCTTGGTGAATTGTACGGTTCTCATTCGCAGCTCCTCAGGATGGCGTCGACCAGTTCCTCGTTCGTCAAGCCGCGGCGGGAGAGTGTTGCGACGCCATCGTGGACCATGATCTCGGTAGGAAGCGGACGAAGGTTGTAGACGCTTCCCATCGCATAGCAATACGCGCCGGCGTTGAGAATGGCCAGCAGGTCGCCCTCGCGAATCTCGGGCAGCTCACGATCGGCGGCGAACCGGTCGCCTGTTTCACAGATGTTGCCGCAGACGTCGTACGTCTTGAGCGCGCCGTCCGGGTTGCTCAGGTTCACGATGTGGTGGTAGGCGTCGTAGATCATCGGGCGGATCAGGTGTCCGAAGCCGGAGTTCGTCCCGGCGATAAGCCGGCCCTTGTTGTCCTTCAACGTGTTCACCTCGACGATCATGTAACCGCACTCGGCGACGACGTACTTGCCGGGCTCGAAGTAGAGATCCAGATCGCGTCCGTAGGCTTTGCAGAAGTCTGCGAAGATGGCGCCTATCTGCGCGCCGAAGCTCGCGTAATCGATGCGGTTCTCGTCCGGGCTGTACGGGACCTTGAAGCCGCCGCCGAAATCGACGAAGCGCAAGTCGGGGAATGCGTCGGGCGTGGCGATGGCCAGCACGTTGCGCATGCTCTGGAAGACCTTCTCGGTCTCCGCGATCCCACTGCCGGTGTGCTCGTGCAGACCGACCACCGTCAGGTTGTATTGCTTGACGAGTGCCAGCACCGTCGGCACGTCCTGAAGCAGTATTCCGAACTTTGTCAGATCTCCGCCCGTCTGGATCTTGGCGTGGGCCCCGGCCACGACGTCGGGGTTGACGCGCAGGCAGACCTCGGTGCCCGGGAACGCTTTGCCGTACTTCTCGAGTCGGGACAGCGACCCGATGTTGAACAGCACGCCTTTGGCCTGTACTTCGGCCATCTCCGCGTCGGTGATGCTGTTGGCCGTGTAAAGCAGGCGATCCGGGCTGTAACCGAGTTTCAGCGCCATCTCGACTTCCGCGGGACTGACGGTGTCGAGGTACGCACCGTCCTCCTGAAGGACTCGGAGCAGCGAGGGGTTGTAGTTGGCCTTCATGGCGTAGAGAACGCGCAGGTTCGGCCACGTGATGAAGTCGTAGAGCTCCCGGTACCGCGTGAGCATCCAATCGCCGTCGTATACGTAAAGCGGCGTGCCGTACTGTTCCGCCAAGCCGGCGGCCGGCAGTCCCTGAATCGAGTACCGACCGTCCGACAGATCGAGCGATGTTCCCAAGACCAATGCCATGTCCGATCTCCGCGATGTCCGCGCCGAGTGGTCCTCGGCGTATCTGAATAAACACTGGGAAGTACGTTTGCCTTCCGTTGGCAAACGGAAACGATAAACCCGATTGGCCGGAGTGCCACCCTTCTTGCGCGGCGAGCAAGGGCGTGTAAAGTCAGGGCGTGCGTCATGACCGGACTAACACAGGAGGACAAAATGGGTCTCTTTGACAAGCTGATGGGGCAGTTCATCGATGTGATCGAGTGGGTGGACGACACCCGAGACACGATGGTATGGAAGTTCCCGCGCCGGGACAACGAAATCAAGAACGGCGCCCAGTTGATCGTGCGCGAAAGTCAAGCCGCGGTGTTTCTCCACGAGGGGCAGCTAGGGGATGTGTACAAGCCGGGCCGGGTCCAGCTCACCACGTCCAACATGCCCGTCCTGACCACGTTGGCGAGCTGGAAGTACGCCTTTGACGCGCCTTTCAAATGCGACGTCTACTTCGTGAGCACGAGGCAGTTCACCGACCTCAAGTGGGGGACAGCCAATCCCATCATGCTGCGTGACCCCGAGTTCGGCCCGGTGCGGCTGCGTGCCTTCGGCAGCTACTGCGTGTGCGTGGCGGATCCGGGCACGTTCATACGCCAGATCGCCGGCACGGACCCCAACTTCAGCACGTCCGAGGTCACCAGTCAGCTGCGGAACATGTTGGTGAGCCGCTTCGCCGATGCCCTTGGCGAGGCCAAAGTGCCGATACTCGATCTGGCCGCGAATTACACCGAGATCGGAGACCTTCTCCGCGACAAGCTGCAGCCCGAGTTTGACGAGTACGGACTCACGCTCACGAAGTTCCTGGTCGAGAACATCTCGCTGCCGCCAGCCGTGGAGGAAGCGCTGGACAAGCGTTCGCAGATGGGCGTGGTGGGGAACCTGAACGCCTACACGCAGTTCCAGACCGCCAACGCCATCGAGGACATGGCGAACAACCCCGGCACCGGCGCGAACATGATGGGCATGATCGCCGGCGTCGGCATGGGCAACGTGGTTGGCGGCGCGGTGAACCAGGCTGCCGCCCCGCAACCCGCGGCGCCCCCGCCGTTGCCTCCGCAGGTCCAGTGGTTTGCTGCTGTCGGCGGCCAACAGGCCGGCCCGTTCGATGCCGCCGGCCTCCAGCAGGCTGTCGCCGCCGGCCAGGTGACACGTGACACGTTGGTCTGGAAACAGGGTATGCCGGGGTGGACAGCCGCCGGCCAGGTCGCGGAGATCGCAAGCCTGTTCGGGGCCGTGCCACCTCCGTTGCCGCCTCCGGTCCCCCCGCGATGAGGACGAACCCGTGAGCGAGACAGAGGCCCCGCCCAAACAGTTCAAATGCGGCCAGTGCGGCGGCACCATGGAATTCGCACCGGGGCAGGCCAGCCTGGCATGTCCCTTTTGCGGTTTCGCCAACGCCGTCCCACAATCGGAGGAGGACGTCGAGGAACTGGATTTCCACGCCTACCTGCAGCATGCGGCGGACGAGGAGGAGGCCGAAGAACATCACCTCATGAAGTGCGGCTCATGCGGTGGCGAGACGACGTTCAGGGATGACGTCGCGGCCGACCTCTGCCCCTTCTGTGGATCGGACCTGATCAAGGACGGGGGTTCGTCCAAGGCGATCAAGCCCAAATCGCTGCTGCCTTTCAAAGTTGCTCGCGAGGCAGCCCGCGAGGCGTTCCGGTCGTGGTTGAGCGGGTTGTGGTTCGCACCGAACAAACTCAAGCAGTTCGCCCGTGTCGAGAGCCCGTTGAGCGGCATCTATATCCCCTACTGGACGTATGACGCCGACACCACGAGCTTCTACCGTGGTCAACGTGGCGACGACTACTGGGTCACCGAGAGCTACACCACGCGAGAGAACGGCAAGACTGTGCGCAAGACCCGCCAGGTACGCAAGACGCGTTGGCGTCACGTCAGCGGCGTGGTATACGAGAGTTTCAACGACATTCTCGTGCTCGCCAGCCGCACCTTGCCCCGGCGCTGCACCGAGAAGCTCGAGCCGTGGGACCTGCAGAACCTGGAGCCCTACTCCCCCGAGTTCCTCAGCGGATTCCGCACCGAGCAGTACCAGGTGGATCTGGAAACCGGATTCGGCGAAGCCCGAGAGGTGATGGACCAGGCGATTCACTCCTTGGTGCGACGCGACATCGGCGGCGACCACCAGCGGATTCACTCCGTGCGGACTCAGCACGACAATGTGACATTCAAGCACATCCTGCTACCCGTCTGGGTGTCGGCGTACCGGTACGGCGAGAAGGTCTACCGTTTCCTGGTCAACGCACGCACCGGCGAGGTCCAGGGCGAGAGGCCGTGGAGCTGGGTGAAGATCCTGCTGCTCGTGCTGACTGTCGCCCTCGCCGTGGCAGGCGGAGTCTACCTGCGCGGCCGGTGACATCCCGCTGTACCCGATCCCCCGTCCGCTCGCCTGGCCAAGGGCAAAGACCTGTGCCTATGCGTTCTCATCGAGCACAACACCATGGGAACCTCTGCCGACGGCAAACAGAGAGAGCCCAGCGGCGTGGAACACCTGGGGCTCTCAGACTGCCCGCAGGAACAGGATATACTCCCGACGCATGGTGTTCGACATACCCGTGATAGGGCGGACGATCGAGCGCACGGCCTGCAAACGGTGACGTTCGGCAAGCTCTGTCATCACCTGGTGGAGGCCTTCCACTTCCTCTCTCGGCAGCTTCAGTGCCTTGCTCAACTGACTGTCATTCGTTCCGATGACAATCACGCAGTATCCGCCGCGTCGGAGTACTCTCGAACACTCCCCGACCACCAGATCCATGTCCTGCCGATAGAGTTCGTATTTCTCCGGAAGCGCCCTCCCTCGGAGCCCGATCATGTTGCCTCGCAGGTCGTCTTGGTCGACGTCCAAGTAGTCCAGATGGAAGGAGTCGTTCTCAACGTAGTCAATCGCGAAGCTGTAGGGGGGGGAGAAGAGCACGCCATCTACACTGCCGTCATCGAGAGGAAGCGATCGCGCGTCCCCCACATGAACGCTCGCGGAACCCAGCACGGACTCCATGCCATCCAACACACGACGGATCTTGTCCACGACGGCCACATAGCGTTCCATCACGGCACCAAACTGTGTGACTGGATCTTTGCGAGTGCTCCGCTCGCAGTAACCGGCTGAATCGAGGTAGGCCAGCAGCAGGAGATTGTGCGTGTCGATGAACGCGTCTTCGACGGAGGCTTGGCTTCCGTCCCGTTCGGCATCATAGCCGCCGAGTTCCTCCATCAGGCAACACGAGCCTCGCGCACCGGTCTTTCGCAGCTTGGTCCCTCTGGCGGGCAACCCCACCTTCTTCCTGAAATACTGATACACATCCTGGTAGCGGGGCAAGGCCCTCCGGGTCCGATCGATTGACATCGTGAGTGCGCTGAGCTTGGTAGCCGCCATGAACCGACAGAAGGGACTGGCGTCGAATCCCACAGAGTTGATCCCCATGAGGCTGGCCTCCACTGCGACGGTGCCAGACCCCATCATGGGGTCCAAAACGGTGTCGCCGGCCTGTAGGCCCATGGCGTTCAGTATCCCCTTCACCATCTGTGGATGGAACTTCCCGCGGTATGGGAACAAACCGTGTGTGGCGTATCCTGTTCGGAATTGGTTCTTCTCGAAGAAAGACTTGAGCCGGCTGGACGCGTGAGACGGGAGCTTGAGCGGAGTACCCGTCGACATCAGGAAATGCCGCGTCGGTTCCCCACCCACTCTGGCGAAGTAGGCCCCGTTTGCGAGCAGCTCCCTGTCATCAAGAAGGACGTTCTCTGCTAGCGCCAGCTCCAGCTCATAGATGTCGCTCAAGAATGGCAAGAGCTCCCGCGTCGCGGGGAAGAGGTGTTGCGCGGTCTGCTGCTGCAGGGCCTCACGTACCGATTCCGAGTCTCTCATGTCGTTCCATCCCCGTCAGGCATCCAGTCGTCTCGCCATCAGTGATCGAAAAGCGCAGGCTGGTTCGCTTCCTGGCAGCGCTGTGTGTGCTTCCGACGCGCGGACTCGGGCGTCCAGAGCCCCTGACGCTTCCTCTCGCGAAGGTCTTCCGCAGTGAACAGGTGATTTGCCTGCTCCCGAATCCTGCGGAGGTGTAGATCGTCTTCGTCGATGTTCGAGAATCGCTCGACGATGTCGTCCAGGGGGCCGATCTCGATGCCAGTCCACCGTCGGCTCTTCAGTTCCGCGGCCACGTAGGTCGTCCCCGCGCCGCCAAACGGATCAAGCACAAGTTGCCCCGGTTGACTCGCAAGGGTGACCACGCGATCCATCAGTTTCAGTGGCAATTCGTTGGCCCCCTTGCGCTTCTTGTATCTGGCGTGCCTCACAGGTGATATGTCGCGCCACACATCGCACAGGTTCACGCCGTCGGGATTCATCTTGTGCTTGTAGCCGCCGTAGTCTCTCAAGTCCGCCCGGCACTTGGGGCAAATCTCCATCGGCAACCTGTCAGGATTGAAGACGCTCGGCTTTCGTCCTTTGCAGTAGTACAGAAGTGAGTAGTGGGACGGATACAGCCGACCTGCAATCGGGAGGCAGTACTTGATGTCGACCGCAATCCAGTGGCGGAACGTCAGCCTCTCGTCGAGGAACTTCGCCAGAATCGAGTTCCACTTCGGCAGATTCCAGACAAACAGACTCCCTCCTGGCTTCAGCACGCGAATCAGTTCGCCCAACCAGTCCTGACACCATGAAACGTACTGCGCCTCCCGTAGGTCATCGTCGATGCGGGAGGGATACAGCTTCTTCAGGTTGAAGGGAGGATCTGCAAACGCCAGATCGACAGAATCACTCTCGATCACAGGCAATACTTCCAGGCAGTCTCCCCGATAGAGCTTGCCGAGTTCGGTCTCGAAGTCCGGCCTCATCGTGGGAGCGCCTTGAGCAAGAGGGCAGAGGGGGGATTCACCATCTCTGTCAGCCAGGATCTCACTGATCTCATCGGCGTGCTCACACAGCCTCTGCAACAGCGAGTGATCAAGTACACCCATCCGCAACATCAGTTTCTCGGCCGAGAGTCCCGTAGCCGCGAGTATTCGCCCCAACAAGCGGCCCGAGGGCAGAACCCCCTCGTCGTTGGCGCTGCGCAACTCGGAAGGGGCGATCCCCGTCCCTTTGCAGAACGAGCGCAACGAAACCGCGTCACGACCGTCGAGTCCCAGCGCGCGGAACAGCCTGTCACTGCCTCTGGACATCAAGCTCCTTGGGTGATGGAATGCGTGTCGGTAGTACAATGCACTTGCGGACTATAGTCCGTAGACGCCCGAGGGTCAATCAATATAGTCGCTCGCCATTCTGTACGCCGAGGAACGAGAGATGGATCCCTCAGTAGCTTTTGGCGTGGCCTTGCGCCGAATCCGCACGGCGAAGCGGCTGTCTCAAGAGAAGCTTGCAATCAAGTCCGGGCTCGACCGCAGCTATGTCTCCCTATTGGAGAGAGGGCTGCGGCAACCGACGTTGACTACGCTTCTTTCTCTGGCTCGGCAACTGGGGACGACCGCAACCGCCCTGGTCAGAGCTGCAGAGGAGGAGTTGTATGAAGCTTCTCGAGACTAACGTGCTTTTTGGCGGAACGACCCTAAGAACGACGTCGGCACTGGGCCAAGCCCTCGCTGAGGTGGAGGAGGCCGTACGTGCTGTGGACTGGCCGATTGGCACCGGGCGATTCTGCATCTGTCCTGAGCGGCGAGGAAACGGCGTCAGCCCCATCAAGAGACGATTCCAGTCCCTCCTCAGTGACGCCGGCTGGGCATTGGAGCACAGGATGGAGCTTGGATCGAGACTACGGCCAGGGCCGGTAGATGCAGCAAAGACGCTCGAGGACGGCCGCGTCTTCGCCGTTGAGTGGGAAACCGGGAACATCTCTTCGAGCCACAGGGCGATGAACAAGCTTGCTCTTGGAATGCTGGACGGCAAAGTTGCGGCCGGCGTCCTGATCCTCCCGACCAGAAAGCTCTATCAGTACCTGACCGATCGTGTGGGTAACTTCGAGGAACTGGAGCCTTACTTCCCTGTCTGGCGGCGCGTGGCAGTCAAGCGCAGCGCTTTGATTGTGCTCCGGATCGAGCAGGACGAGGACGACGACCACGTTCCACGCATCCCGAAAGGGACTGACGGTCGAGCCCTCGTCTGAAGTGGACCAGTGCTGGCCGTCCCCGTCGATCCCCGAGCCGCGTTACGGGCTCAGGACGTGCAGACCGTCCAGAACGCCGCCAGCCACCAGACGTTTGTCGGGAGTTTCCAGAAGGCAGCGGATCGGCAACGGATTCGTCAGTGAGGTCTGCCATGCCGTGCCGTCCCAGTACCGCAAGCCGCCCTGCGCTTGACTGCTGATCCAGACTTTGCCGTCGGACGTTGCCTGCAGCAGGTTGATGCCGCCTTCGTCGGACAACATGCTCCGCCAGTCCCTGCCGTCGAAATGCCACAGCCCGTTTGCGCTTGTCGCCACCCAGACGGCGCCGTCCGTGCTCTCCGCCAGCCCGAGGATTGCGGATTTCTCCTTCTCCAGATGACGCTGCCATGCATTGTCGCCATCTTTCACGAACAGGCCCTGGCCCCACGTGCCGCACCACACACGGTGCTGCGAGTCCTGGAGCAACGCCGTCACGTTCCGGCCACTCAAGTCATGCGCGCGCCGGGCCGGACCCGTGGCGGCCGCGAACGCGTGCACGCCATTCGCGTCTTCAACCACTCGGATCGTCCCGTCCGGGCCGCGCGTCAGGTCGACGACAGACACGCCCTTGAACTCCGGAACAGGTTGCCAGTCGGTACCGTCGGTGAACACCAGCACATTGGATTCGGTCCGGAGGTCCTTGCTGATCGCGTAGAACGTCCGGCCGCCGCCACGCACGATGGGGGCAACGGTTGTTCCTCGCAGAAACGTCTTGTTCTTCCCCCCGCCCACAAGGTGGACGCCGTTCCCCGTGCCGAGCCAGTAGCTGTTCTCTTCAGCCGGCGTGATGTCCCACATACTTGTGCGCCAGACTGCGCCCTCGCCGGCGTTGACGAGTATGCCTTCCTTCGTCAGCAGCATGATCTTGCCGTCGCGATGCAGTGCCAGCCCGGACAGTGTCCCGACCCAGACACCGCCGTCCTTTGCCGCCTTCAGCATCTGCACCTCGTTCCCGGGCAACCCGTCGTCGGCAGTGACGTTCCGCCACTCGCCGGCGCGGAGCGTGGCAGTGATGCTGGCAGTGCCCAGCAGGATGACAGGAAGACATTTCATGATGCACCCCTCAGTAGAGAGCCTGTTGACGTTGGTATACGGGCAAGTACTGCTTGTCCAGCGACAGCATCAACACCGCGAGCGCCGTGGCATAGGCGTCACCCGCACGCCGGCTCTGCAGCCGATTGTCCGGCGGGAACGGCCATCGACCGTCACCCAATTGATGCGACACAAGCACAGCACGAATCCGCGGAACGTAGTCGCGCCACGCCGCGTCGCCCATCTGGAACATGCCCTGGGTCACGTAGAACGCGCCGAAGTAGAAGTACCCTTTGTACTGCGTACCACCCCAGGTTGGAGGGAACTGCTCGAGGTACCGGTACAACGAATCGATCCGCGGATCGGGCTCCGATTCGAGCAGTCGCTTCACGCACAGTCCAGCCCCGGTCACAGCGGGCTCGGGGTCGCGCATGATTCCCGGACGATACACGAAACCCATGTTGCCGGCCTCGTCCGTCACAATACCGCTGTTGACGTAGCGCAAGCCGTCGCCAATCACGGACCGATCCACCTCGAACCCGCACTGCCGGGCGGCGTGCAGCGCGAGCAGTTGCCACGAGGTAACCGACAAATCGCTTTCCGGCGCGTCGGGCGTGTAACGCCACCCGCCCGTCTCGGCGAGGGGCTTGCGAGCCTTCTGCGCCGCGAGAATGACGTCGATCGCTTTGCGGCACCAGGCGGCCAGTTCCGCGTCGTCTGCGTCCTCTGCCGTGCCCAGATACGACAGTCCGAAAAGCGTGGCGACGGCGTGCATGTACATCCCCGACGGATCGCGTCCACCCAGGTAGCCGTCCGGTGTCATCCGTCCGCGCACAAACGTCATGGCGCGACGCACGACCGGCCCGAAGCGCTCCGTGTCCGCGGTATGCCCGTTGGCGAGGAATGCGAGACCCGCAAACGCGGCCGTAGCAGTGTGATACCGTTCGCTCGACCAACTCCCCGCGTCGGCCCCGTCCCGCACCTGATTCTCCGCAAGCCACTTCAGTCCGCCGTCGATGGCAGTCCCGACCTGTCTCGTCGCCGTCGCATCGTCCGCAGGGGCGGCGTGGAGCGTCGGGGGCAGGAAGAGAACCAAGGCAATCACGGGCAACGCACAACCGTAGAAACGCGTCCGTTTGTGGTCAACGCACGTCCGCATACGCAGGCAGACGGATGGAGTTGCGTTCCTCCCGGGCACCGGCACTCCGTGCGGCCCGGCTACGGGGCGCACCGCGTCCCCTACTGCAAATGGCTGTCTCATCTCACCCATGTCAACCAGTCAATACCGCAGGAAGTCGGCGATTGTCTCAAGATACTCTCTGGTGATCCGCGCGTACGGTTCGGGCGCTTTGGCGCGTCGGGCCTCTTCAAGCTCGCGCATGAGAAATGCGAGATGGGGATCGTCGCGGTCGGCACGGTCCCGTTGCGGGGGCCGCATACCGGCCTCGGAATTGAGGCCGCAACGCGCCGAGCGGAAAAGCAGGTCGGCCGCGGCCGCCGCGGCGTCGAGACGCTCCGGATCGGGCGCACCGCCGAGCGCGCTCAAGA
>JGI11705J14877_10000947_pt1 | contig 17226 bp, 13 predicted proteins | sample Etolaghawater15m_FD_14877 | JGI IMG/M metagenome (IMG submission 14877)
ATTGATTGGCCGGTATCTGGATCGATTTCGATACCGAATTTGTGCGTCATAATTAGAACTATTAGGAACTTAGCTCTGAAATTCGTGTTATTTTTGGCAGAAAACTGATTTTGACTGTCGTGCACGTGCTCGTGCTCGTGAACGTGCACGATTACGAGCACGCGCACGTTCACGAGCACGATTTGGGTTACGGGCAGCGCCCGCGTTAGGTTCGCGCCATACTGGATTTGACATAACGCCATCAAAAATGATATGCATAACCCGCTCCTGAAACAATCGGCCATTGCACATTTTTGCTATCCCCTCGCTACCAACACGATCAATATAACGGAGGCGCCATGTTTACGATATTGGACAAAAGCCAGGGAAATGTCCTTGGCGTTGAAATCAGCGGGCCGTACACCAAGGAAGATGAATCTGCTTTTGAAAAAGCGTTTGAAGACGCCCTTCCGGGGCATGACAAAATCCACATCCTGGTTAAAATCGATAAAATGGACATCGGCCATTCATCGGTTGGCGCCATTTTCAAAGATTCCCATTATGCGCTTAAAAATTTAGATAAATTCGGTCATCTCGCCATTGTCGGCAACAGCGCCGTTGAAAAGGCGTTGATCACCATGGACAACAAACTTTTGGGCAACGCGGCCAAGGGGCGCGTTGAAAAATATTTTGATGTTGCTGATCTGGATACTGCATGGGCTTTTGTAAACGAATAATTTTGCCCAAAACGCGCCAAATATGTTTCAGGAGCATTGCAAGTCAATTACCGAAATTCAGTAACGCATTTTATCACCCGCCGCAACTATCCAGGGTTTCATGGCGGCATCAATCAGATGGGCCAATTTGCGGGTGCTGTTCGGAGACACCAAATCGCCGGCCAGAACATGGCCATTGGGGTCTTCGCTGTCATCAAAATGAATCAACCGCTTCTGCGCAGCGCCCAGTTGATCAAAAAAACGCGCTGTGGCCCGGCTGCTGACAATTTTATCGCCAGTTGAATGCACAACCAGAGTCGGACAGGCGATCAACTTTTTGTCAATGGATTGCGCCAGGCGCACCAGCCCCATCATGGGCAGCAAGGCGCGGGTCGGGTAAGCAGCGGTCCAGTAACGCGCCTGCTCCGGGCGGTTATAATCGGCCTGATAGGTTTTGCCGATCAGGCATCGGCCCAGCACGCCACCCCACGGCCCACCCAACATCTTGCCCAGGGGGTTGGCCAATGCAAAATTGGGCGCCAGCAACACCAGGCCGGCAAGGTCTGCATTCTCCTTTTGCGCCGCCAGCCAGGCGGCCAGCGTACCGCCGGTGGAATACCCCACCACAATCACCTTCCGACCCAGCCGTCTGCCAATAGCCAGCGCCTCATGCGCATCGTTGACCCAGGCCTGTACACTGCCCTGCAGCAAGGCGGAAGGATCGCTTCGGCCGTGACCGGTCAGCCGGGCGTAAAACAAATTGGCCTGCCACGCCTGGGCCAGCAGATTGGTCAATGGCGCGGTTTCTTGCCGCGTGGCGGAAAACCCATGCAGATAAATAATTGAATAGCGGGTCTGACTTCCGGATCGATCCGCCCATACAATGCGTTTCTCGGTATGGGGAATAATATCCGGCACACGGCGTTCAGTATCTGCCAGATACCGGTCAAGGTCATCGGGCAGCCAAAGGGGCCGCAGGCCCGTATCGACGGCAACGCGAGGCCCTTTGAACCAAACGATTAGCAATATCCATACAATCAGCAATATAATCGGCATCATTTCGTTTTCCATTTCTTTAATTCCTGAATGCAGATGTTAAACATACGCGTCTGGAGGGTCGAATCTGCTTCGGTCAATTGGGTATAAAGGGCATCTGCATTTTCCTGGAGAAATGCTATCCGTTGGATCAGTCTTGGCAATATTCCATCCAGCTCTTCAATCGTCGACAAGTGTGAAAGCAGGTTGAGATCGACCCTAATGGTAGCAGCAAGGTCATAGGTGTCGCGGTAGGTAAATTTTGAGCCCCTGTATTTTATCTTCTTGGCGATGATTTCCCTGGGCGTTTCAATATGGATCATGCTGCCGTTAAAATCAAAACGCCGGCAATAATCATCTGTTACATTTGCCGCCAGGATGAAATCTATCTCACCTTCCGGTCGGATCAGTTTCAAATAATTACCCGGAAACTCCCAGTCATCTGCCAATTGTTTCGTCCTGGGATTTTTCATCAACGCCTTTAACGCGCCCGGATGTTCAAAAAATACATCCACGTCAAAACTCACCCGATGGTTCAAATGCAGGGCCAGGGCCGTTCCGCCACCCAATGCCCATTTCATTTCAGGCGCAAGATCAGATAAAACGGTCAGGGCCAAGCTCATGAGCGCGTCCCATCTGGAGGAAATACATCTCTTTGATCCATTCGGTGGTTTCATTATTTGCATAACCTCCGGGGTCCCATTTTTGATGGGCCAGATATATATCTTCAAAAGAAAAAATACCGCTAAGCACCATATCATGCATCAAGGATATGGGTGTTTCCAAAAAAAAGGTGGCCATGTGGTAGGACCATTTTGCGCAATAAAGCGAGCCGTTAATGCAGGAAATCATTGTTTCCCGGTCTATCTGATCTTTGACGGAAACATTGATATGGGTAAGGGCCGCCTGCAATTTATCCATACTGCATATTCCTCAAATTGATCTCATCTAGAACCGCTCAATCAATTTGTCAATCAAATAGGAGCTTTCGCGCATCGCCTGGTCGCTAAATGGCGCAAACCATTGCGCCACCTGTTCAAATTCGGCGACAAAACGCGCTTTGTCCGCATTTTCGATCATCTCCAGATTTTCAGCAAAGGCCGCGATGTATTGTTTCAGCAATTGCAGCCGCTCGGGCGAAGCGAACACGATGTCGGCATACAGCGCCGGGTCCTGGGCGAACAGGCGACCGACCATGCCCAGTTCGAGCCGATAAATCGGGCTGGAAAATTCCAGGGTGCGGTTCAGATTAAGATGTTGGCGATAAAGAAACCGACCAAAGGCAAAGGTGGCAAAATGGCGCAGCGCCTGCACCACGGCCATCAGATGATCATGTTCATCAGCATCGGACATGACCACGACCGCCCCCCAGGCCATAATCAGATCGATCAGCCAACGACAGGCCGCGTCATCCCGACCGGGGGTGACCACCACGATCTGTTTGTCCAGGGTCGCCGGGGTGGGGCCAAACAGCGGATGCAATCCGATAACCGGACCGGCATGGGCATCGAGCATGGCCTGCAGGGGAATCTTTTTGATGCTGGTCAAATCCGCCAACACGCAGTCCGGCGGCAAATGCGGCGCAATGCGCTCGATAATGGCCGGGGTTGTGGCGATCGGAACCGAAATCAAGGCCAAATCGATGCCTTGACACAAAGCCGGCGCCCGGCCCCAGTCATCGCGCCCCATCCAGCGCACCCGATGCCCGTTTTTTTCAAACCAGTGAGTAAAATAACGCCCCATCTCACCCTTGCCGCCCACGATCAACACAGTGGCGCCGCGCGCGCTGCCGGCGCTTCGGTCAACGGCTTGCACATGGCGAGACTGCTTGACAATGAGGCGAAACAGATCTTCTACAAATTCCGGCGAAAGATGCTTTTGCTCCGCCAGACGCCGACGCTCGGAAATCATGTTTTCTTCACGCGCCGGATGTGAAATGGACAGCCGCTGCGCTTTTTTAAACGCGGCAATTTGCGAAACCACTGTCTGGCGTTTACGCAACACATCGATCAATTCCGCATCGATCTGATCAATTTGACGGCGCAGTGCCGCCAATTGCGGATCGTCCACCTTCAACCTCCTAACGCGGGCGCTGCCAGCAACCCAAATCGTGCTCGTGAACGTGCGCGTGCTCGTAATCGTGCACGTTCACGCGCACGACAGTCAAAATCAGTTTTCTGCCAAAAATAACACGAATTTCAGAGCTAAGTTCCTAAGTTCCTATATGTTCCATTTCATCATGACAGCCCCAGATTAAAATTCCACAGTCCCGGCCGCTGCTTCAAGCTCATTTTTTTGGGTATGATCTCCTCCATGGTGACCATGAGCTGGTATCCTGCCTGAAGCAACATCCGGCGATGCGCTTCCAGATCGATCCGCCAGTTGGGAAAAATCCAGTAATTTTGATCATGTTGGCGCATCCAGCCACGCTCGCCGCGCGGGCTGTCAAAGCCTTGATGCATGTCCATCCAGGATGCGCGCGTTCGGGAAATACACAACGGCCAGTTGCCGCCAATCACCACCCCCAATGGTATGCGGCTGTAGGCCGGCAGGCGCAGGTAATCCGACCGGCCGAGTTCCGGGCTGACGATGACGCCGTCAACCCCCAGATCGGCCATCAAATTGATTGCCGCGGGATTGGCCAGATTGCAAAACGGCCCCGCCCAAACCGTCTGCCGGCCGGCCGACGGCAACAGCGCGCGCTGCCACGGCGAATTGATCACAAACCGCCGGGCGCCTTTTCGGCAGGCCTGGGCGATACAATCGATCCACTCAGCTTGATTGTCCGGCCAAATTACCGGCGGCAGCCACCACCAGGCACCACCAGGCGTGCGCGGCTTGTGATGCCGAAAGTTGAGACACGATTTGTGGCGACAACCACAGCCCGGACTGCGTTTGCCGCCCCCCGTCGCTGGAAGACGGCCGACGGCGCACCACCATATCAAAGGGACGCGCGGACGCGGATTTAACCGGTTTAAGCTTCCAGGCAAAGCGCCCGGCAGAGGCAGATTGAACCGGTTTAAGTGCATTTCCAAGCTCCTGGATATACTCCTGAAGCGCCTTTTCGCGGCGGTCGGTCAAAAAAACAGGCATCCCATGCAGCGAGCGCTGCCCCTTGCCGGGTTTGACGCCATAGCGGCCCTGTGCCGGCACGCCGGCTTTGATAACAATCGTCTGGCGGCCGCCTTCGTCCTCATAGCCGATACGCAACCGATCACCCGACAGCAACGCCAGACGCGGCGACAGATATGGGGCATTGGCCGGCCCTTTGACCTTGCCGACCATCATGCCCGAAGCCGTTCGCACGCCTGCCTGCAAAGGTTCCTGGGGACGCTGCGACAAAAAATTGTAATGCGTGCCCACCCGCCCCAAAGATTGCTCCAGCAGCGACAGGGCCGCCTTTTTGGCCTTGGGATCACGCCCTTCGTCACGCAGCATGCGATAGGCCGTCACCGCGTAATACACATAATGCGGCCCCTTTTTGCGCCCCTCGATTTTCCAGGCGCGCACCTGGGGAATACCGGCCAGCACCTTGACCAGCACATCCAGGCTTAAATCCAGGCAGGAAAAATAACGTCCGCGATCACCTCCCTGGGAATAGCGACGCCGGCAGGGCTGCACGCAGCGGCCGCGCAACCCGCTTTTGCCGCCCAAAAAACTGCTCCAGTAACAACGACCTGAAACCGCATAACACAGCGCGCCGTGAACGAACACCTCCAGATCGATGCCCGGCGGGCAGGCCGCGGCCATGGTCTTGATTTCATCCACGCTCAGCTCGCGCGGCGTCACCACCCGGGTAATCTGCTTAAAGCGCCGAAGCGTCTCCAATGCCAATGGAAACGTGCCGCCGGCCAGCGTCGATACATGCAGCTCGCCTTTAAAACCCACCTGTTGCGCCAGTGCCAAAACAGCCGGGTCCTGTACAATCAAGGCGCTGGGACCAACCACCCGGCCAAGCTCGTAAATGGCGGCAGCCACCTGTTCCAGTTCTTCGGTTTTGACCAAGGTATTCATGGCCACATAAACATCAATTCCGCGAGCACGCGCCAAATCGGTTAGCGCAGCCAACTCATCGAGGTTGAAGTTCTTGGCCTCCATGCGCGCTGAAAATGATTTCAGACCGCAATAAACAGCATCGGCGCCGGCTGCGATGGCAGCCAGGAAAGCATCCCGATTGCCGGCCGGCGCTAAAATTTGGGGAAAAGCCATACCTGTAAATCCTGATGCCGCCTCGACCCGGCGGTGTTCAATATAAAACATGAATGATTACAATGATCATTAAATTTCATTTTCGTCAAACAAAAACCGATCAAACCAGCCTTGGTGTTGAACCGAAGGGGACGCTGGAGCGTCCCGGGGAATGCGTTCCATGCCAGTCATTCTAATTATGGCGCATAAACCGTGATTGGGATCGGCACTGGATATCTCAATTGTCAATCATGGCCTGGCTTTGATCGCTATCCTCCAGCCAGGCCATGAACAATATGTACATAATGGCCAGGACCACTGCGCCGACGAACAGACCGATAATTCCCGACAGCATCATGCCGCCCAATGACCCCACCAAAATGATCAGCATGGGCAGATCGACCCCTCGGCCCATGAGCATGGGTTTTAAAAAACTGTCGCTAATGCCCACAAAAATTACCCAAATCAGAAAAAGCACGGCCGGAACAGTGGTATGGCTGGTGAACACATAGGCGGCGATCGGGCCCAGCACAATGAGGGGCGGCAATTGGCTGACAGCGCAGATCAGCACTAGCAATGCCCAGAATCCAGCTGCCGGAACGCCAATCACAAGCATGCCCAACGCCGCAAGGATGGCTTGGATGATCGCTACCCCGACCACCCCCTGCATCACCCCACGGATGGCGCCCACCGTTAAATCCGTGATCTGATTCCCGCGCTGGCCGGCAAACCGGACAACGACTTTTCTGGCAAGCGAAGCGCTTTTTTCAGATTTGGCCAGAAGCACGCCGGCAATGCAGGTTGATATGATAACCATGAAAAAACCGAACAGCCCGCCACCGATGGAGCCAATGAGCGGTCCCACGGCGCTTTTCATCTGGGGTGCAAATTGTTTGAGCAATGCCGCCAGGTTGGTTGAGGCCAACAGCCAGAATTGATGCAGATTGGGGCCGATCAGCGGCCAGTCGGCCACAGTGGCCGGCGGAGGAGGAATGTTTATATTGCCTGCGTACATGCGGGCGGTCAGCGCATGAATCGTATCTATGGATGACAGGGTCAGCAAAATGGTCGGAATCACCAGGCAGGCAATGACCGCCGTTACAAAAAACACCGCGGCCAGGGCGCGACGGCCACCTAAAACGTTGCTAAACCAGGCAATGAAAGGATCGACGGCAACGGCCAGAATGATGCCCCATACAACCGGGATCAAAAAGGGTTTGATCAGAGCGAAGGTCCAAACGACCAACAGGCCCAAAACGGCGATTCGGATGGCTGCTTCAATGGCTTTTTTGGTATACATGGCATGTTCGTTCGGGTCGCGGGGTGGATGGTCATTCAAGGAATTCAAAGGTTGTCCTCCATTGGGTAGTGATTGGCAGATTGGCCGGGCGCATTCCCTATTTCTTACAATTCTTTGACACCGGCGCCGGTTCCGTTAAATGGGATGTAATGATCTTATTATTTCAATATATTGTGCTGCAATAGCGGTCTAAACGCACCTCATTTAGCCTATGAATACCAGCCATCTGCGCTTGCAAGTGGCATTTATTTTTATTATTATATGTAAATTGTAAGATGATTTCAATATGTTTAAATCACCATTGAACTGAACCAGTGCCCACTGCGCTTTTTTAAGCGCGGCAATCTGGGAAACCACAGCTTGTCGACGGGTCAGCACATCAAACAGAACAAGATGTGAAATGGGGTTTGTTGTCACAATAGTGGACACCGGATGCGGATGGAGAGAGCCTACCTTTTTCCGGCGAGGCCCTTCACTGCCTTATGAAAGACCCCGGAATTTTGATTACAACTATTTGTTATTATTTCGATAATAATCTTATTCACCATGTAGAAAAAGCCCCGTTAACCCGCTACCCATCTCGGCCATGGCACACAAGTTGCTGCGGATCACATCCAACACTGATTGTTCCAATTCTTTGCCCCTTCGAGGGGCATGCAAACGGCAGCGCCGTCCACGGGATGTCGGCGCATTGGTAATAGGATCTGAAACAGTGGCCGAATGTATTCGCGGCCGAAAATCCATATCAACCGAAAGGCAAACCGTTAAAGTGAAGCCGAACATGCAAGAACATCTATTTTCTCCGCTAAAGCTGAGGCAAACCGAACTGCCGAACCGGGTGGCGCTATTGGCCCACCGCACCAATTTCGGAAAAACGGAACAGGTCACGGATCGGCATATCGCTTACTACAAGCGGCGGGCCCAGGGCGGGTGCGGCCTGATCATTGTCGGGGAGCTGGCGGTGCATCCGGACGACCGCCCCTGGGAGAGCCTCATTGCCCTGGACGCGCCGAAGGCGGCGGCGGACCTGCGCAGGCTGACCGATGCCGTTCATGAACACGGCACCCGGATATTCGCCCAGCTCAACCATTGGGGGTTTCAGAGCAGCGGATACGTGACCCGCAAGGCGATTTTAGGACCCTCCGCCGTGGCGGACATCGTCTTCGGCGAGACCTGCAAACCCATCGAGCCCGAAGAGATGGACGAGATCGCGGGCGCCTTTGCCAGGGCCGCGACCTGCGTCAAGGAAGCCGGTTTCGACGGCATCGAGATCGACATGGGTCCCGAGTCCCTGCTGCGCCAGTTTCTCTCCCTCATCAGCAACCACCGTGGTGATGAATACGGGGGCAGCATCGAGAACCGGATGCGCTTCCCCTTGCAGGTGCTCAAAGCCGTGCGGGAGGCCGCCGGCAGCGATTTCACCGTTGGCGTATGCCTCTGCGCCGACGAGAAGTTCTGGGGCGGTATCACCCCCGAAGAGTCGGTGCCCATGGCCCAGGCCCTGGAGGCCACCGGCATGGTGGACTTTCTCAACGTGGCGGTCGGCACCTATTATAACCTGCACCTGATCCTGCCCTCCCAGCACATCCCCTTCGGCTTTACCACGGACGTGGCCGAACAGATCAAGGCCGGGGTGGGTATCCCGGTGATGGTGAGCCATCAGGTCGGGTTCCCGGGAAAAGCCGGCGCCCTCATCGCCCAAGGCAAGGCGGACCTGGTGGGTTACGTGCGCGCTCTGATCAGTGACCCGGACATGGTGCTCAAAGCCAAATCGGGCCGAACCAAAGATATCCGCTATTGCGTCAAGGACAACAAAGGGTGCATCGGCCGGGTCAACCAGTCCAAAGCCCTGGGCTGCATCCAGAACCCCGAGGTGGGCTACGAATCCCGCTTCCCGCAATCCGGCCCCGCTCCCGCCCCCAAACCCAAAAAAGTGATCGTCATCGGCGCCGGTCCTTCGGGGATGGAAGCCGCCCGGGTCGCGGCCCAGCGCGGCCATGAAGTGACCATCTACGACAAAGAGGAAAAGCCCGGCGGCCAGGTCCGGCTCATCGGCAAACGCCCTGGCCGGGGCGCCATGCAGGGAGTGATCAACCACCTTCGCCACATGCTGTCGGCCCAAGGCATTGCCATCCACACCGGCGTGACCGTCACGCCCGATCTGATCCGGGAACAAAACCCCGACGCGGTGGTGGTGGCCACCGGCTCCGCGCCCATCGAAAAACCCGTTCCCGGCGAATACGGCCCCCCCAAAGTTCTCACCGGATGGGATGTCATTCAGGCCGCCCACCCCGTGGGCGAAAAAGTCCTCTACATTGACGAGGACGGCGGCCATCACGCCATGGCCACCGCCGAGCTGCTGGCCGAGCAGGGCAAGAAGGTGGACCTCATCACCAGCGACCTTTTCATCGGCATCGAGCTGGCCCCTCGGGGGGAACTCTATCTGGGCCGCCAGCGTCTGTTACAGCAGGGCGCCACCTTCCGCACCGACCTGGACCTCCTTCGGATCGATTCCGACGAATCCGGGGTACAGGTCACGACACGGGACATATACACCAACGAAACCATCCACTTTACCGACTACGACACGGTGGTGCTGGATGTGGGCAACACAGTGGATGACCTCCTCTACCACCAGTTGAAAGGCAGCGTCCCGGAACTTTACCGGACCGGCGACTGCGTCGCCCCCCGGGGGATCGACATGGCCATTATCGAAGGCAGACAGGTTGGAGAACAGTTGTGAGCGAATTCAAGTACCTTTTTTCACCCCTCAAGATCGGCGCCACGGTGGTGCCCAACCGGCTCCACTTTGCCGCCCACATGACCAACTACGCGGTGGACAACCTGATCAGCGACCGCCACATCTATTATTATTGCGAACGGGCCAAGGGCGGCGTCGGGCTGATCACTACCGAAGAGCTGGGGGTGCATCCCACGGACCACCCCTACGACAAGCTGGTGGATGTGTACGAGCCCGAAGTGATTCCCGGGTTCAAACGGCTCACCGCCGCCATTCATCAATACGACACCAAAATCTTTGCCCAGCTCAACCACAACGGCATGCAGGGCGACGGCAAAATCTCGCGACTGCCTGTGTGGGGCCCCTCCACCGGCAAGGACCCCATCTTCCGGGAGTCGTGTAAAGCCATGGAAACTGAGGATATCCAGGCGTGCATCCGCTATTTCGCCATCAGCGCCAAAAACGCGGTGGCGGGGGGATTTGACGGCATCGAGCTTCAGCTCGGCCACAGCTCCCTGATCCGCCAATTCATCTCCCCTCTCACCAACCAGCGGGAGGACGAATACGGCGGCGGCATGGAAAACCGTTGCCGCTTCGCGCTGGAGGTGATCGACGCCGTACGAAAGGCCGTGGGTCCCGACTTCACCCTGGGAATCCGACTCAATGCCGATGAAATGCACCCCAGAGGCGGACTCACCCACGAGGACGCCAAGCAGGCCGCCATCATCCTGGAAGCCTCTGGCCGGCTCGACTTTCTGGACCTCAGCATCGGCACCTTCCTGAACCTCTTTCTGGTGGAAGGCTCCATGCACACCCCGCTGGCCTACACCGCTCCCCTTTCCGCCGGCATGCGCTCGGTGGTCAAGCTGCCCGTGTTTTGCACCAACCGCATCAACGACCCCCACCTGGCGGAAAAGATCCTGGCCGAAGGACAGGCGGACATGATCGGCATGGTGCGCGCCCTGATCTGCGACCCCGAGCTGCCCAACAAGGCCATGGAGGGCCGGATAGAAGATATCCGCAACTGCATCGCCTGCAACCAGGGCTGCATCGCCCGCATGGGTCTGGGTTACCGCCTGGGTTGCATGCACAACCCCGCCGCAGGCGAAGAGCAAAAATTGGGAATCGGCACCCTCAAACCCGCCGACACCCCCAAGAAAGTCGTGGTTGTGGGCGCCGGCCCCGCCGGCCTGGAGGTGGCCCGGGTGGCGACCCTGCGCAAGCACCGGATCACCCTGCTGGAAAAAGCCGACGACGTGGGCGGCCAGAACATCCTGGCCGGGAAGCCTGCCGGCCGCCAGGAGATCACCGGCGTCACCCGGTGGCTGGTGAGTCAACTAAACAAGCTCGACTTCGACCTGCGCCTGGGTGTGGAAGCCACCGCCGAAACCGTCCTGGCCGAAAACCCCGACGTGGTGGTGATCGCTACTGGGTCCTCCCCCAAAACCAACCCCTTTCCCGGGGAGTACGGACCGCCCGAAGTGGTGACCACCGTCCAATTACTCACCGGCGAAGCGGAAGCCGGCGACAAAGTTCTGCTCATCGACCTGGACGGCCACCACCAGGCCACCGGCACCGCGGAGCTGCTGGCGGACCAGGGCAAAAGCGTTCACATGATCACCGCGGCGCTGTTTATCGGCTCGGCCCTGGGCCCCCTTCAGGACCTCTATCTCACCCGCAGCCGCCTGGCCAAAAAGGGCGTGTCCTTCACCCCGGACATCGCGGTGCTTGAAATCCAGGGCACCCTGGTCAAGGGGCTGAACGTCTACTCCAACGAGTTGATCGACTTCGACGGATACGATACCGTGGTGCTGGCCGCCGGCAACACCGCCAACGACGGGCTTTACTTCGACCTCAAGGGCAACGTTGAAGAACTCTACCGGGTGGGCGATTGCGTGGCCCCCCGGAAAACCGACATGGCCATCATCGAAGGCCACCGCATCGGCAGAGCCATATAGGAGGGGCCATGTTTGATATCTGGATTTATGTAGATCAACGGGAAACGGAGATCGCCGACCCCACCTTCGGGCTCACCGCCGAAGCCCTGCGTCTGGCCGGCGAGCAGAACGAACCGGCCCGGATCACCGCCGTGGCCATGGGCCCCGCATCCCAGCCGGCGCTGGAAGCCCTCGGCAATTACGGCGTGGACCGGGTACTCCACCTGGACGGCCCCGGCATGCAACGCTACCAGGGCGAGGGCTTCAGCCACGCCCTGACCGCGCAAATCAAAACGGAAANCCCGGCCTGCCTGCTCATGGCCCAGGCCGCCCAGACCGAAGACCTGGCCCAACGCACCGCCGCCGAACTGGAAAGCGCCCTGGTCACCCGGGCCATGGACTTCACCCTGATAGACGCAAAAACCGCCCGAGCCATCCGCCCGGTGGGAAACGGCTACCTCTTCGAAGAACTTCACCTGGCCCTAACCCCGGCGCCCATCGTCCTTTTTCCCCCGGCCGTACTCTTTGACACCGCACCCGACCGGGAGCAGCGTGCGCCGGTCACCGCCGTCTCCTGCAAGGAGCCGCCGGAAGGGTTCAAAACCCGCACCATGCAGATGATCGAAGCCGCCCCCGAAGATCTCGATCTGGAAGAGGCGGACATCATCGTGGCCGGCGGCCGGGGCGTGGGCAAGGGCGAAGCGTTCGATGTGATCCACCAGCTTGCCAAAGCCATCGACGGATCCGTGGGCGCCACCCGTCCGGTCATCGACTGGGGCACCGTGGCCTACGAACGCCAGATCGGTCAGACCGGCAAGTACGTATCCCCCCGCCTGATTATTAACTGCGGCATCTCCGGGGCCAACGAATACACCGCGGGCATGGAAAAGTCCCAGCAGGTGATCGCCATCGACCAGAACCCCCGGGCGCGCATCTTCCGGTTTGCCGACCTGGGTGTGGTGGGGGACATCCACGACATCCTGCCCCTGTTGATCTCCCAAATCGAGGACCAGAAATGAAGCCATATCCATCAAAGATACTCCGCCGCCTCATCCCGACGGTGCTATTGCTCATTACCCTGGCGGCGGCCGGGCCGCTCCCGGCATCTCAAAAAGCAACCGATCCCGAAAGCACAAGCGAAACCGCAGAGGCAACCCCGCTGGCCTACACCGATGAGGACTGCATCGCCTGCCACCGGCTCGGGGCAGGGGAAAGCACCCTCGAAATTCCCGTTGAAGATTTCAATGCATCGGTCCACGGCAGCCAGATAACCTGCCTGGATTGCCACACCGACATCGTGGACGACACCCACCAGGAGACCTCGGGTTCCGGCGTCGTGGACTGCGCCGCCTGCCATGAGCAGGAAAACGACCACGGCATGGCCGGCGCTGAAGACGCGCGCCCTAGTTGCCACGCCTGCCACACCCGGCACAATATGCTAAGCAAAACCGACCCCGCATCGTCGGTCCATCCGTACAACCTGCCCGCAACCTGCGCCGGCTGCCATCCGGATGCCCTACCCAAAAAGGACATCTTCTCCCGGATTGTCACATTCAAAATCAACTCTCACAACAAAGCGGATTTTTCAGCCGCCTACGACATTGAAAACTGTGTGGGATGCCACCAGGGTGCGGCCGCCCACGGCGAAACCGACCCCGTCGACGACCAGAGCTGCCACCTGTGCCACGGTTCCCCTGAAGCCGCCGGCGCCATGTGGGGCGACATGCATTCCAAGCCGACCACACTGGCCGCCGCTGTCTATATCATCCTGGTGATCGTGGTGCTGGTGATGATCCTCAGGGCGCTGCTGGGCCGGATGTTCGGCCGCGGCAAATGCAAACCGTAACTTCCCATCGAGGAGATAAACCTTGAAGGCACTGATAACCGCATTCGATTTAGCATTGATCGCAGGGGCGTTGCTCGCCCTCACCGTTGGACTGGCCCGCCGCTGGGCCCCGTGGCGAGCGCGCAAACCCGCCGGAATATCCGGCGACTGGGGCGCCCTGAACCGCAGCCTCTTCTCCCATTCCGACATCCTGAAACGCCCGCAAGTGGGCTGGGCCCACCTGGGCGTCTTCTGGGGCGTGGTACTCCCCCTGGCTGTAATCCTGCTGGCCCAACTGGGTTTCACCATCCCCGCCCTGCCCGCCGGGTTGCTCTCCCTCACTCAGGACCTGGCCGGGATCGCCCTGCTGACCGGCATCCTGTATCTGTTGGTGCGCCGCCTGCGCATGGCCGACGCCCCGGGTCCCGCCCGCACCCTGCTGCCCATGGCCATGCTCCTGGTAATCCTGCTCACCGGCTTCTTTGCCGAAGGCGCGCGCCTGCAAATTCTCGAAGCCAGCATCTTCCCCTGGACCTCACCCGTGGGCTGGTTTTTTGCAAAAATTTCCCCGGCATCGCCCCTGTTCATGCAACTCATGATCCGACTGCACTTCTTTGGCGTACTCCTGCTCATCGCCACCATCCCCTTCACATTCATGCGCCATGCCGCCGCCGCGCCTCTGAACGTGTTCTACCGCAAAAAGGGCCCCCATGCGGCCCTGACCACCCCCGCCCTTGAAAATGGCGAAATCGGCGCCTGCACCGCCCATGACCTCAACTGGAAACAGCTCCTGGACGCCGAATCCTGCGTGGCCTGCGGCAGATGCGATGAAAACTGCCCCGCCGCCATCTCCGGCAAAGCCCTCAGCCCCCGCAAGATCATCCGCAATATCCGGGATCAACTTGAAGCCGGAAACAGCGCCCGGCTGGACACCGCCATCACCGCCGAAGAGATGTGGGCCTGCACCTCCTGCATGGCCTGTGTGGAACACTGCCCCGTCTGCATAGAACCCCTGGATAAAATCATCGACATCCGCCGCCACCAGGTGATGGGCGAAGCCCGGCTGCCCCACGAAGCCCGAGCCATGATCCGGGATATGGACATCTATGGCGACGTCCAAGGCAAAGGCGCCGCCCACCGCGCCGACTGGGCCATGAACCGCGGCATCCCTCAACTGAGCGACGCCGCCACCGAGGCCGAACTGCTCCTCTGGGTCGGCTGCTCCGGTGCATTCCACCCCCGGAACCAGGAAACCACCCGGGCCATGGCCAAAATTCTCAACGCCGCCGGCATCTCCTTCGCCATCCTGGGCGTAGAGGAGCAATGCTGTGGCGACCCTGCCCGACGCCTGGGGGATGAAATCCTGTTCCGCAAACTGGCCGAAAACAACATCCGCCGGTTCCATCAGCACAATGTCCAAAAAATCGTCACCCTCTGCCCCCACTGCCTCAACACCCTGAAAAACGAATACCCCGATCTGGGCTGCACCATCGACGTGCGCCACGCCACCGAACTGGTCACCGACCTGATCCGAGAAAAGCGCATCACCCTTAAATACCCTGTAGCCGGCCGCATCACCTTCCACGACGCCTGCTACCTGGGCCGCTACAACCAGGTCTATGCAGCCCCCCGGGAAATCTGCCGCGCCGTACCCGGCGCCGGCCTCACCGAGCCCGAACGCAACCGCGAAACCGGCTTCTGCTGCGGCGGCGGCGGCGGCCGCATGTGGCTCCATGAAAACACCGGCGAGAACATCAACGTCGTCCGGGCCAAAGAGCTGGCGGAAACCGGCGCCGACCTCATCGCCGCCGCCTGCCCCTACTGCCTGGTCATGATGGATGACGGCATTAAAGCCCTCGAACTGGAAAAAACGCCTAAAGTCGCCGATATCATTGACATCGTGGCCGATGCGCTGGGATAATCGCCAATCATGCCGTCAACGGGGTATCGAGAGAAAACCGCCCTCTTTTCGACACCCCCCGGATGATGATAAAAATACGGACATCAAACAGGACAAATAGAGGATAAGATGAGAATCATCGTCTGCGCCAAACAGATCCGACATACATACGCGCGAACAGGCCATTCGCTTGAATCAGTGTATATCAATCCTGAAGACAGCATCTTTCGCATCAACCCCCGGGACGAGGCTGCTCTGGAACTCGCCCTGCGGCTCAAGGATGGCGATGCCGGCGTCACCGTGACACTGCTGACCTTAGGGGGAATGATCGCCGAAGCCGAGCTGCGCCGTTGCCTGGCCGCCGGCGCCGACGATCTTTACCAGATAACCGGTTGCGGCCCCAAACCCGGCGGCGACCCCCTGGATCAGCCCGACCCTTGGGTCAAATCGGGATTCCTGGCCAAAGCGGTGAATCAGCTTCAGGCAAACCTGGTACTCTGCGGCAGCGCCTCCCTGGACCGGGGCAACGGCCAGGTCGCCGCCCTGCTGGCCCACCGCCTGGATCGGCCATTTGTCTCGGCCATCACCGAACTTACCCCCGGACCGAACGACACCATTCAGGTCCAACGGAGCGCTGGGCGGGGGGTACGGGAGATTATCGCATCCCCCATACCTGCCGTTCTGAGTGTAGAAGGGGGTCCGGACCTGCGCCTGCCCACATTTGAGGGACGCCGCAAAGCCGACGCTGCGTCACCAATCCCGCTTGCTTTCGGTGCGGAGGGGGACATGGCCAGGCTTCATTGCCGGGGTCGCTACCAGCCCCGCCCCCGACCTAAAATCATTCCGCCGCCTGACAGCCGACTACCTGCTTACGAGCGCGTCATGCAGCTGCTTACCGGCAGCAAGGTGGAAAAAAAGGGCGATATCCTCACCGGTTCCCCGGAAACCCAGGCGGCAGGTATTATCGCTTTCCTGAAGGAGGGTGGATTCCTCCCACCGAACAATGACAAGCAGCAGCAATAACCATCATGCCGGTCTTGAATACCGGCTGCGACCCGCGGTCCGTTATCACGCCATCTCCGATGGCAAAGCCGCGCTGGTCCTGGGATGTCCCCTGCGGGCGGTGTTTATCCCACCGTCCTGGCAGCCGGTCATCGCCGCCCTGGAAAGTGCGCCATCAACGCCCTTTACCCGAATCATCCGAACCGTCCCCCACATCCATCCCATCTCAATCGAGCAGTTTCTCAACACATTGATCCGCAAAGGATATGTCGCGCAAACCGGGTTTCTCGCGCTGCCGGAAAAAGATTATTCAACCATCTCCATCATCATCCCGGTGCGCAATCGTCCTGAGGAGATCACCGAATGCCTTGCATCACTGACCGGCCTGGACTATCCGGCGGAGAAACGCGAGATCATCGTGGTGGATGACGCCTCCGAAGACCACACCCCTGATGCGGTGACTCGTTTTCCCCATGTGCGCCTGATCCGGATGCGCCGGCATCGGCAGGCTTCCTTCTGCCGGAACCGTGGCGCCGAAGCCGCTAGTGGAGAAATTCTGGCATTCATCGACTCCGACTGCCTGGCGGCCCCTACCTGGCTCAAG
>JGI11705J14877_10000949_pt1 | contig 17215 bp, 17 predicted proteins | sample Etolaghawater15m_FD_14877 | JGI IMG/M metagenome (IMG submission 14877)
TTCTTGGCTGCAGGCTTCTTGGCAGCTGGCTTAGTTGCTGTTTTGGCAGCGGTTGAGGTCTTCTTTGCAGCTGGCTTGGCAGCGGTCTTTGCAGGGGCCTTCTTGGCAACCGGCTTGGCTGCTGGCTTCTTAGCCGCAGGCTTAGCGGCAGGCTTTGCAGTTGTAGCCTTCTTGACCTTGTTTGCCTCGCTGGCAACCTTCTGCGCGCCCTTTTCAACCTCAGTGAGAGCATCGCCGGCAAGATCCTTGGCTGCGACCTTTACCTCTGCAGCGGACTGACCAACAGCTTTAGCTGTGCGGCCAAAAAACTTTCTAATTGAATCGCCTAGACCCATTTGTATTTATCTCCATTCGAACAAACGACTGAAGCTTATGTGAGGAATCTCTAGATGGCCCTGCGGCGTGCCAAGATTTCGTCGATGTCTTTACTCGCGAGCACTCGCCGCGGCTTCGAAATGTCAATGACATCGGCAACCGGCTTCTCTTCAAGCAGGTTGCTTCTCTTAGCAAGTGGTTCGGGCAGCGGGTTCGGGCTCCACTCCCGTGATCTAGCCCTCGCTCTGGCAGCGCTCGAGCGGACATCTTGCCGAGACTTGTGAAGCCTCTTTGCAATCGCCTGAGCCTGACTGGCAGCTGCGCGGGAAACCAAGAGGCTCAAGGTTGAGAAAACGCCCGCTGCGGCGGCTAGAAACCAGAAGCTCGAGTCGACTGCAGCTGACATGGCTGCGGCTATGAGACCCAAAAGAAACAGCGCAAAGAGGACTGAAAATCCGCGCTGGGTGGCAAGAAGTCTTGCGAGTCGGTCGTGGTCGGTCAGTACCCTGTTGCGGTTCACCTCTCGAGCTTCCTTGCGCATCAGGCTGGTTGTGGCCTTGAGCTGCGCACGCTGGGTGTAACCGGGAACGAAAATTATCAACCAGACGATTGCGGCGATAACGAGAGTTACGCCACCTAATCCAACTGGTAAGTCCATGGCTATAAAGATATGGGGCCAGCTGGCAATCGGGCGCTATTGCGAGTGCGTGTTCTCGAGTCTTGCCAGCATGGAGCCTTTACGCTCCTCGGATGTGATGGCGAAAATGCGGTGATCGCGCCACTGACCGTCGATGTGAATGAAGCGTTCCTTGAGCCCCTCTTCACGAAGCCCCAACTTCTCAACGACCCTCAGGCTCGCGCCGTTCTCGGGCCTGATGTCGATTTCTACCCTGTGAAGGTGTTTCTCGTCAAAGAGGTGGTCAATCGTGAGTGCGACGGCAATCGGCATGGCTCCGCGGCCGGCAAAGTCTTTGCCTATCCAATATCCGACGCTTGCCGATGAAACTGAGCCGTAAAGAATGTTTGCAACATTGATCTGGCCGGCCAGCTGGCCATCAACCTCGATTATGAATGCAAGGCCCGTGCCCTTGCGCTGCTGATAGAGCAGATTGCTCACCAGGTCCCTTGCATCCACCGGATACCTGATCCCAGGGGTGGTTGCCTCCCAGGGAGATAGCCACGCCCTGTCCTTCACCAGTAGCGACTGCAACTTCCGAGCGTCGCGCTTTTTCAGGTGCCTCAGTTCAACTGAACCAAATTTAAGCGCGCCGCTAATCACGCTGGCAAGATTACCCCTATGGATTACCAAGGCAAGAAAGAGTTGAGGGCGCAGCTGACTGAGGCAAGGCCTCACTCATCTGAAGGTCTCACTGAGCAACTTGCTGCAATCCTCTCTTCCTCTNGCGCAAAGACCATCGCAAGCTACGTGCCACTTGCAAATGAACCAGATGTCTCTGAGTTCAATTGGCTTGCCGCGCAGAGCGCGACCCTGGTTTTGCCGAGGNTNATTGGAGATAGCTTGGAGTTCGCATCAGGCGAGCAGGTTCAGGGGCCATTTGGCATCTACCAACCNTCAGGCGAAGCCGTCGAACTTGNGAGCATTGAGCTAATGCTTGTTCCTGCCCTGGCGGTGGATGAGAAGGGTAATCGGCTAGGCAAGGGCAAGGGTTTCTATGACAGGGTCCTTGGCTCATTTAGAGGCTTGAGCGTCGCGGTGGTGTTTGACAGCGAGGTCATTGAGACAGTTCCCAGTGAGCCCCACGACCAGAGGGTGGCAATGATTGCAACACCGCTGAGAACACTCATTGTTGGCTAAACTTCTCAGGCTATGCCTACCTACGCCTACTCCTGCAAGTCTTGCGAGCACGTCTTTGAGATGCAGCTGAGCTTCAGCGATAAAGACCCCGCAGGGTGTCCTAAGTGCGGCGGGGAGATTAGAAAAGTCTTTGGGAACCTAGGGGTTAGCTTCAAAGGCTCAGGCTTTTATAAAACCGATTCTGCAGCCAAAGCACCTGCAAAGAGCGAGCCAGCTCCCTCTGGCGACTAGCCCCAGTGCGGGGGCTTATCGTCTCTGAGCCGGTCGTCGTTTGAATCATCACCATCGCCCCAACCCTCAGGCCGGTCCTCAGATGCGGGCTGGTCAAAGAGCGGCTCTACACGGCCGTTGAGATCTAGTCCCAGTTTCATGGCAATCCTGTTTGCCACCTCCTGAGGTTGAGCAAATATCTCGAAAGCGTGAACCCTGGTGTATTGCCAGCCCATTGCTCTCAAGAGACCTGGTCGCAACCTGAGCTTTTCTTCCCAGCTCTCCCCCGCGAGCGACCAATCCGCATCAATCACGATCGCACTCTTGCCCCTCGATGCCACAAGCGCGATACGTCCGGCAAAGTTCAGGTTCACCTTCAAGCCGAGCTTCTCGAGTCGCTTCGCAAGATCTGAAAGCAGCGGGTCTGGATCTCCATCCAGCACGTCTGAGAGGAAGCTTGGGGCAATCAGGTCCTTGAGCCACTTCTGGTTCTCTGGAAGCGAGCCGCCGGCGAAATCCTCGAAGTTGTAGCAGGAGACCACGCTGAGGCGCTTTCTTGCAGAGACAATTTGATTCACCATCCAGCGTCCGGCGCCAGGAGAGTTGAAGTCGCCAAGAGTTCCGGAGATCCGGCCCTCTGGAGTCCGGCCAAAACCAACCGAGAAAATCACGCGGTCTGCGAGCCGGTGGGTTAGCTCGCTCATAGTTACCGACTCAAAGCGTTCCCGGCCGTGGGCATCAAAAAACTCCGCGATTGCGGGCTGCTCCCTGACCGCCTCGGAGACCCTCTGGTCAATTCGATCGGCGTGAGACTTTGATGCGGTGACAACCATGAGGGACTCATCTGGGTGCCAGCGAGCGTGAGAGATCACCAGCTCAACTACCTTTTCAACCTCCGAGTCCATGGACTCGGTGGCACCTTCAATGGTCGACTCCGCGTTAGCACCCTCGGTTACCTCGAAGTGTTCGAAGTTGTGCTCCCCGAAGAGCTGACCAACGGTTGGCTCCAAAATAATCTCGTCATCGTAGAAGTTTTGGTTTAGGTAGCGACCCAAGACCTGGCCATTCATTCGGTAGCTTCGGCTAATTAGCTCGTGCCCGAACCTCGACTCCACCAGCTCATAGACCGAAGGCCTGTCGGACTCATGACTGTCCTGGTTGGCCCTGGCCACAGTGTCAAAGTTCTCTGGGGCTGCAATTGCCGGGTCTCCGAAGGCAATTACCTGTTCGGCTTTGGTGAGCGCAAATATCGTCTCGGCGGCTCCGGCTGATGCAGCGTCGAGCACCAGCACCGTGTCAAAGCTGTCGCTTGCGGCTAGCTCCCAGATTCGGTACGGCGAAACCATCACGGCCGGCACCAGTTGCTGCCAAAGGGTGCCTCCCGCCATTAGCCCCTCCTTGAGGGTGATGCTTCGTTTCCTGAGCTGGTCACGAAGTTTGTCCGCGGAAGCCGGTTGCTTTTGGATACCGGCCTTCCAACGCTCTGAGAGGGCTGCTCTGACGGTGTTTCCACCCTCAGCGATGACCTTCTGACCCGAGGTCTCAAACGCTTCCTCGAGCTCTGCCAGGTGCTTGGCGTCGTACTCAAGAATCTCGGGGTTCCGCTGCACAATCGCCTCGAGCGCCGATTGCCACCATGCCAGCTCGAACTCCAGCTGCACCTGGTTACTACTTGGGTTTAGACGGGACAGCTCTTTGGATAGCTGCCCGAGACCTGCGTCGCTGAGCTCTTTGACGATTGGTTTGCGATCTAGGTACTGGTCCAAATACTCGGTCTGGGTTGCGAGCTCTTCAAACCTAGAACCAAGCTCGTCGAAACCAAGCCTTGTGAGTAGTGGCCGATCTGGGTCGGGATCGAGATGCTTGTCCAGAAGCGCGATTCCCTCGCTGATGGTCTCAAACTTTGCCTGGGTCTCCGCCAGACCCAAAGGCACGGTCGGTGGCGCCTGAGTCTTGTTGTGCTTCTCCCATAGCTCACGCTGCTCTTGGGCGTCCTTGAGCGCTTGGTGGAGATTGCTTACCGAGGTCCCGGGCCGAAGAAACTCTTTGGCCAACTTCTTGAATCTTCTTCGCTGAGCGCCAGATAGCTCGGTGCGCTCCGAGCGACCCGCGGTTGCCTTGATGAGATCGTGCAGTGGGCGATCGAAGATGCTGGGTAGGAACTTATCCAAGGTATAGCGGACACCGAGCAGCAGCCTCAGCTGCTCGGCCCACTGCTCAACACTTTCGCACGGAGTTAGCTCTAAATCTGCGAGGTAGCGATTGATCTGGTAACTAAGAGTCCGCCAGTTCTCTCCCGCGAGCTCTCTAACCGCGGCAAGAGCCTTGGCAATTTCGTCTTGAGTTTCAAACCTTGCCCCATACCAGGGAGAGCTCTTTGGACCATATTCAAAGACTCGCGCCTCATGGGCCTGTGCCAAGAGCTCAGGTGCGGTTGACCTAATGGTCCCCAGAAGCTCCGGCTTAATCCGGGCGGCATTGACTGGAGGGTTTGCGCCTCCTGCAAGCTTGGCAAGCTCCTCGAGCGCCTCTATCAGCGAGATGCCCAGAACTGAGTCACTTGTGGCAACGGCATTGAAGTAGTGCTCGATGGCCGCCTGTGCCTTTCGGTGCTCAGCTTTTGCCTCGAGCAGCACCCCAGGAGTTGCCTTTTCGTTTCTCGATATGGCTGCCACCACGTCATTCCAGGCGTCATTTGCTCTGATTGCCAGGCCTCCCAGCCCGTGGCTGCTGAGCCGCTCGGCAAGCTCATCAAGGGTCTGTTCCCTTGGAGCAACCACCAGCGTCCTGCGACCATCCAGGGCATTGTTGGCTAGCAGATTCACAACGGTCTGGAGATAGCCACAGCCCGGCAGAGTCCTTACGGCAAAGGATTCACCCTCGTGCGCTCTGCGCAGCACAAGCCGCTGCGAAGTATCTGCCTCTGCGACCAAGGTGACAGGGGACTCAGACACCACAGGAGCCTTGCCCTGGTCGCCAAGAAGTGTCGCCAGGGATCTCAAATCCTCAGGCAGGTTAAGCTGGGAAAGCCTGATTAGGTCCGGCACGAAGTTGCCCAGCACTAGCAGCTTCTCGATCTCTGCCTCCGTGCTCTGCAGATACTGAGAGACAAGCGCCAAGGCGCCAACTGGAATCAGGTCCGACTGTCCCGTTGCAACTGCGATCAGATCCGACTCCTTGAAGTCCGGACGATGTTGGGCAATCAGCTCAGTGATTGCTGGATTCAAAACCGGCAGCTCCGAGATACGCAGTTCATAATCGTCTCCGCGAACTAGCAGGTGTGCCCGCCAGAGCAGGATGGGAAGCTTTTTATCGTCGATACTCACAAGCCCACCGGCAACAAAGAGAGCCTCGGCGCCAAAGGTCTGCTCGATGCGCTGGGCTTTCCTCAGGATGCGTTTTGTGGCGCTAAGTGCTCTCGCCAGCGCGACTCCATCACGCACAAGGTTGCCGATGGCGGTACTGCGTGCAGAGACCAGCTGGGCAAGACCGCCAGGATGGGCTCTTGCCAGGTCGACCTGACCAAAGCTGGAGGGTTCAAACTTAGTCAGTGGATTAGTTCCGCCAATGCCTGCAAACTGCTCTTGCCAGAGCTGCAGCTGCTGCGAATGGTCCACTGCCCAAGCCTAAATCTTGATGGTCCCTTCTCCCCTTAGCCTTGGCCGAGGAGAATCAGATCAAACTCCGCTAATCTAGAACCTCTTTTGGCCTCGTAGCTCAGTGGATAGAGCAACGGTTTCCTAAACCGTGTGTCGGAAGTTCGATTCTTCTCGGGGCCACCTACGCAGCTTGTTGCTGCAGAGCCAAAAACTCTTGCCACTGCGGCATCGGCTTCTCAGCTCCCCGCACGCTCCAGACCAGGCCGGTAGGCATCTTCGGGGTGACCCTAAGCTCCCAGCCCATCTCCTGAGGGGTCTTGTCGCTCTTGGCGTTATTGCACCTCAGGCAGCAGGCGACTAGGTTCTCCCAGCTGTCCTGACCGCCACGCGATTTTGGAATCACGTGATCGATGGTGTTCGCACTCTTGCCGCAGTAGCCGCAGCGGTGTGCATCTCTGCGCAGCACGCCTCTTCTAGAGACTGGCACCCTGCGGGAGTTGGGAATACGAACATAGCGCTGGAGCAGAATTACCGCCGGCATGTCAAACTCCTGCTTTGCGCTGCGCACAACCTCACCACCAATCCCGGCAAGCACGGTTGCTTTTTGGTTGAGCACTAAGACAAGTGCTCTCTTGAAGGAAACGACCGCTAGCGGTTCGTAGCCTGCATTCAGTACGAGTGTGCGCAAGATGTTCTCCTATCGAATTCGCCCACACGGCTTGTGAGTATTCGTTACTGACTCCGGAAACAAAAAACGCGCCGCAAGAATGCGACGCGCAGGTTTTTCCGGCATGGGTATGCAGGGGTGTTGGTGGAGATGGATCCAGTTGCCATGCCTGGATTGCATGTCTAGTGGCACTTCACCGCCCCTTCCCAGCTAAGTCAATACTTGCAAAGAAGATTAAGTCTGCGAGGGGAAATCACGCGTTAGAAACGCTGAGGCTTTGGGTGAACTTTTGGGATCAGTTTTGGATGTCCGCGAGGCGAACGATGTGGAATCTATCGGTGAAGATTGGTGCCAGCTTCACGCGGTCTCCCGGCTGAGGCGCGTGGTAGAAGTTACCGTTACCGGCGTAGACCCCGTTGTGGCTGTAGTCATTGAAGACCACGATGTCTCCGGGAACGGCCTCCTCGATAGGAACCCGCTCTGCGTATCTAGCCTGCTGATAGACGCTGTGAGGAAGCTCGATTCCAAACTGCGCGTAGACAAAAAGCACAAGGCCAGAGCAGTCAATACCGTTGGGGGTTTGACCACCAAAGACATATGGCGTTCCAACAACCTCGGCGGTTGCCTTCATGATGTTGGCGCTGGTGATTTCGGTGAATCTAGGTTCTGCTAGGTAGTCGGCAGCCAACGGGCCACGGTAGCGCTGAGAAGATCGCTTGACCTCAAACTCCGATGCGTCAGCTGGTTGGTACTCGCCTCTGGTAAAAGAAACCGCCCTCACCGTTGCGACTGATAGTCCTTGGGATGGGGCGGAGAGCTGAACCATTTCGTTAGAGGTAGTTAGGCCCGATACGGCAGTTGCCTCAGGAGAAAAACCATATGAGGGCAAAGCAAAAGTTGCCATCAGGCCGGTGGCCGATGCCATGGTCCAGAATGAGCGCATGCCGCTGCGAGCGGCAACCATTTTCTTGGCCCGCTCTGCTTTTCTTAGCTCTTTGCGCGATGGCCTGGCATCAGCTGAACTCAAAAGGAATCCTCCGAGAAGTCTTTGGAACTTCTAACTGGCCAAGTATAACTAGTTAGCCATCTGTTCACACAAAAATAGGTGCTGCCCAATCGAGTCATCAATCACCAGACCCTCTTCATAACCGGAAGCCGTGAGCAACTTCTCACCCGACTGAATTGTCAAAACAGTCGAGGCCTTTGGCACCAGGCCCAACTGCCGAAGCTGAGTGAGGAAACTGGTGTCTAGCTGCAGCGGCTCGCCAATCCTGCAAAGCTCATAGTCGCCTCCCGCTAGTTCACTAAGCGGCCGACAACTTTTCACCTCTGGAGCGGGAAGCCCCAGCAGCTCAAGTCCCGGTATCGGCATTCCAAATGGCGAGTGAGTTGGGTTGTTGAGAAGCTCAATGAGTCTTCGCTCAACGGCTTCGCTCATGACGTGCTCCCAACGACAGGCCTCGTCATGCACTCGCTCCCAGTCAAGGCCAATGACCTCGACCAGTAGCAGCTCAGCTAGCCGATGCTTACGCATCACCTCAACTGCGGTTAGCCTGCCCTCGTCGGTGAAGAGCAGCTTGCGATCTTCCTCAACCCGAAGCAGCCCATCGCGCTCCATCCGGGCAACCGTCTGGGACACGGTCGGACCGGAATGATCTAGCCGCTCGGCAATCCGAGCACGCATAGGCGTGATGCCCTCTTCCTCAAGCTCCAAAATCGCCTTGAGGTACATCTCCGTGGTGTCTATTAGGTCAGTCATTTATTTTCCTGTGGCTATGCAAGAAGACTAATAAAGCCGGAGGCTAAACTTACCGCCATGGCCCAGATTGTGATTCCCGAAAACCTCAAGCCCAAGGACGGCAGGTTCGGTTGCGGGCCATCAAAGATGCGCCCCGAGCAGATCACAAGCTTTGTGCAGTTCGCGCAGGAGCACATGGGAACCTCGCACCGCCAAATGCCAATCAGGAATCTGGTCGGCGAAATGAAGCAGGGGCTGAGTGAGCTATTCAGGGCTCCTGCGGGCTACGAGGTGATTCTGGGTAATGGTGGTGCCTCAGCGTTTTGGGATGCCGCAACTTTTTCTCTTGCAACGCGCAAAGGACAGGCCCTTGTGCACGGAGAGTTTGGCAGCAAGTTTGCCAAGATCCTCGGTGCACCATGGCTTGCAAGTCCGACCGTGATTTCCGCAGAACCGGGCACCCGAGGTGAATTGGTAGCTGAGGCAGGTGTTGACATCTACGCCTACCCTCACAACGAGACCTCGGCGGGAGTTGTCACAAGCGTCAAGCGAGTATCGGGAGCTGACGGTGACGCACTCATGCTCACCGATGCCACCAGTGCCGCGGGCGGCATCGACTTCGAACTCAGTGAGACCGATGCCTACTACTTCGCACCTCAAAAGAACTTTGCCTCAGACGGTGGCCTCTGGATAGCGATGGTCTCCCCGAAGGCAATCGAGCGCATCGAGAGCGTTGCAGCATCGGATCGCTACATCCCCAACATTCTCAGTCTCAAGCTTGCCCTGGATAACTCACGTGATAACTTCACGCTGAACACTCCCGCCCTAGCCACCATCTTCTTTATGAACGAGCAGTTGAAGTGGATAAACCAAAACGGCGGACTGAGATGGGCGGATGCGAGAACCAAGCAAAGTTCCAAGCTGCTTTTTGATTGGGCGGAGCGTACCGAGGTTACCCACGCCTTTGTAGAGAATCCCGAGCACCGCTCTCAGGTGGTCGCAACGATCAACTTCGCCGACCACATCGATGCTCTTGAGGTTGCCCAGATACTTCGCGAAAACGGAATCGTCGACACCGAGCCCTACCGAAAGCTTGGAAAGAATCAGCTCAGGATTGCAACGTTTGTAGCTATTGAGCCTGCCGACATTGAAGCTCTCATAGAGTGCATCGACTTTGTATTGGAGCGAATGTGAAGCTCTTTATCCGTCACGTTGAGCGCAAGCCCGATCCCGAGCCGGTGAATGTCAACCAGAAGCTAGTTGTCTTCGTCGGCACCGGCGTCTGGGCCATCGTCCTGGTTGTTCTGCTCGCGTTTTACCAGTCGCTTGCGGACGCGGGTCTTCTTTGGTGGCTCCACACCGCCATCGTTGGAATTCTGCTCGGTGGCGTCGCCTACCTCATGGTCAGAAACAACTGACCCCATTTCGTTTATTAGCGCGTCTGCCTCGGCATCGGTCTTTGCTCGACCCTCTTCCCTCAGCTGGCGCCTGAACTCCTTGAGCCTTTCAGACCACGGCACCCACTCCGGGGCGAGCTGAGCATCGGGCCCTGCAAGCATGTTTATCTCTGCCACTGTTGCGGCCTTGCGCTTATCGGGCTGAGTCAAAGTAACAACCCACTGCCAGCCGGTGTAGCCCTTGGCTGTTGATTCGAAGCGGACCTCTACCACTCCCTTGGTCTCCTCAACCTCAGAGATGAGTTTGCCAAAGGAGCCCTCGGAGAATTCCTCCAGGGCGCTGGTTGCCTGATCGACGAGCTTGCTAGCCTTCGAGCTCATCCGCCACCCGTCTCAGTAGCTGCGCTACCTTGCGTCCGTGGGCTGCCTCTGGATACTTACCACGCTTCAGGTTTCCACCCATCTGGTCCAAAAGCCCAATTAGATCTTCTGTGATGACCGCTAGGTCTTCGGCCGGCTTACGACCAACCGGAGAGAGGGTCGGAACCTCCAAAATTCGAAGCGAGAGAGCCTGGGCGCCTTTGCGGCCGTCGGCGATGCCGTATTCGACCCGGGTGCCGGGACGGATGGTGGCGCTGCCCTGAGGGAGCGCGGAGGCGTGCAGGAACACTTCAGAACCATCGTCGCCTGCGATGAAACCGAAGCCCTTGTCGTCGTCAAAGAACTTGACCTTGCCTGTTGGCATCTTTCCCACTTTCAACTGAACCGAGGCAAGTGTAGCCGAAAGGCTTAGGCTTGTCTGATGGCCAAAAACAACAATCCTCGAAGGCTCGAGCAGGTGCTCGGGGGCATGGCCGTCGGCGTCATAGGGCTTTCCATACTCTCTCTGCTCACCACACTCCTGATGGTTTTCCTCGGAGTTGACAACCTCCCTGTGATTCTGGCTCAGCTTCCACTCATCGGTTTACCCGTCGGTTTTTTGATCATCATCTCGATGCTCGTAGCGGCAATCATCCGCCGCTCACGCGAGGCCAGGGACTAATTGAGCTCAATACTTAGCCTCGCCGGAGTGCTCCGGGAGCACTCAACAAATCAGCTTCAACTCGTTCTCTCCCAGTTGGTCGGTAACTCAGCCGGCTGCAAGGATCTCTTTGATCTGAGCAGGCTGCTACTAACCGGAAGAGAGATCGAATCAAGAATTCGCAAGCTCCCCGCAAAAGACCTAGAAATGCTTGCAGCTGGGAAGAGCTCCAAGCGACTACAGGCAAGCTTTCTAGCTGGCAGTAAGGCATACCCAGAGGCTCTAGAGGCCCTCGAGAGAATCGAGCCGGGTAAGAGGCCGAGGTTGGATACCGAGGGCGGAAACCTCTCCGCCTATGAGACCATGCTCTGCCTCACGGAGATTCACTTCGCGCTTGAGCAGCACTGGTTTGATGTCATGAAGACTGGCCTCAGGGCGCAGGATGCGAAGCTGATCGGTGAGAAGCTCAAGTGGCAAAGCAAGGATGTGCAGCTAAGGTTCCGACTTGCCATGCGCGCCGGCCACGTTGCCGAACACCACGGTCGTTGGGTCACCACCGAGCTTGGACAAAAGTGGCTCGGCATGACCAGGGAGCAGGCACTTGCTCAGCTGATCGAATGCATCTGGGACCTGCCGCAGCTAAAGCTTTCGGAGGGTGCGATCCTCGAGCAGCTTCTCGAGGCATTTCCGCTCATGATCACCTTCAACCTCGCGACCTTGGAATTCGGTGCAACTCTGGGTCTGCTAAATCAGGGTCTCGCCCTGAAGCCAATAACCCTTGGGCCAAGTGCTGCGGCAAAGGAGATCGCAAAGAACCTTCCCGCAGCAGAAGAGCGCCTTATCGTCCAGGGAGATCTTTCGATTGTCTGCCCCTCACCATTGACCACCAAGCTGCACAAACAGCTCGACTCATTCGCTGACAGCGAGGACTTGGGCCTCGCATCTAGATTCCGGCTCAGTGCGCTCTCGCTTCTCACCACCTAGAAACAGGCGGCGCTCTAAAGGACGTCAGGAAGACCCTCGAGGGCCTGAGTGGCAGCAAGCTGCCCCAGCCAGTTGAGTACCTAATCTCTTCGGTTGAGCAGAAGTTTGGAAAGCTCAAAATCTCTCGATCGGGCGACACCACGATAATCGCCGCGGCAGACGAGATATTGCTGACACAGATAAAGAACGAACGGGTGCTCAATCACCTCAGTCTTTTGGGCTCTGCAAGCGGACTCAAAAGCCCAAGCTCACTTGAGCTGAGCTACTTCTCCCTTCAGAGATGCGGGCTATGCGGCGGTAATGGTCGACGATAAGGGCAAAGTCCTGTCACCACGGTTCACCGCAAGCCTTACTCTCGAAGTCCAAAGCGATGATGAGCTCGAGGCTCGCGCGAAGAACCTTCTAAGCGGAGAAAAGACGGCGGCGGACCCATCGGATGTGCTTAGGCAATTGGAGTTTGCGCTGAAGAACAAATTGAAGGTGCAGCTTTCGATTGAGCTTCCTAACGGCAGTGAGGAGAATTTCTTGCTGACCCCGTTGGGACTTGGCGCGGGAAGACTCAGGGGACGCGATGAGGAGCGTCAGGCCGAGCGCACTCTCCCGGTCTCAAGAATCAAGTCCGTGGTGCTCAGTTAGGCTTAAACGATGTCTCCCGGCCCCCTAATTGTTCAGTCCGATAGGACTGTGCTGCTTGAGACTGGCCACCCAGATGCCTCAGATGCCCGGCATGAACTTGCAATCTTTGCGGAGCTAGAGCGAGCACCCGAACACATTCACACCTACCGCATTACCCGGCTCGGGCTTTGGAATGCTCGCGCTGCAGGTCACGATGCGGACTTCATCATTGACTCCCTAACTCGCTGGTCAAAGTTCGAGCTTCCAGGCTCTGTGGTCAGCGAGATTCGCTCGACAATTGACCGCTTTGGAAAGCTTGTTATTACCCGAGACGATGAGGGGCTAATTCTCGTTTCCGACTCAAATGCCGTCATGGCCGAGGTCTCCAGCAACAAGAAGGTTGCCGAGCTCCTAGAGGGAAGAATCGACTCAGGTTTCCGTATTCAACCTTGGGCCAGAGGTCAACTCAAGCAGCAGCTTCTAAAGCTGGGCTGGCCCGCCGAGGACAACGCCGGATTCACCCCAGGGACCCCTTTTGAAATCTCATTGGACAACTCCGAATGGGATCTGCGGGACTATCAAAAGCAGGCGGTAGCGAAGTTTCAAGCTGGCGGCTCGGGAGTAGTTGTGCTGCCATGTGGGGCGGGTAAGACTCTGGTGGGCGCAGCAACTATGGCCGAGCTCAAGCGCAACACATTGATCCTCGTCACCAACACAGTTGCAGCGAGGCAGTGGCGAGACGAGCTGCTTGCCCGCACCACACTCAAAAGAAGAGGACATTGCGGAGTACTCCGGATCCTCAAAGGAGCTAGCTCCGGTCACAATTGCGACCTACCAGATACTCACCACTAAGCGAAAGGGAGAGTTCGCCCACCTCGCACTGCTCGATGCCCGGGACTGGGGCCTGATTATCTACGACGAGGTCCACCTATTACCCGCACCGATTTTCAAGATGACCGCAGACCTTCAGGCCAGAAGAAGGCTTGGCCTAACAGCGACCCTGGTTCGTGAGGATGGCAGGGAGTCGGATGTGTTCTCGCTCATTGGTCCCAAGCGATTCGATGCCCCCTGGAAAGACATCGAGGCCCAGGGCTACATTGCACCTGCCGAGTGCTTTGAGGTGAGGGTTGAGCTTCCGGATGAGGAGCGCATGGAATACGCCATTGCCGATGGCGACGCCCGTTTTCGAATTGCAGCGACCGCAAAGGCGAAGATTCCGCTGATGAAGAAGATCCTGGCCAGGCATGCCGGTGAGCCAACCCTAATAATTGGTCAATACCTCGACCAGATTGACGAGGTGGCAGAACTACTCAACATTCCAAAGCTGACCGGTCAGACTCCGGTGGATGAGCGCGAGCAGCTCTACAAAGACTTCCGGAGCGGCAAGCTAACCGCGCTGGTGGTGAGCAAGGTTGCAAACTTCTCAGTTGATCTGCCGGAGGCATCTGTTGCAATCCAGATTTCTGGTGCTTTTGGTTCGAGACAGGAGGAGGCTCAGCGACTCGGCAGACTGCTTAGGCCTAAGCAGGATGGCCGCACCGCTCAGTTCTACACCCTCATTGCCCGAGACACCCTTGAGCAGGACTTTGCCCAAAACCGGCAGCGCTTTTTGGCGGAGCAGGGCTACTCCTATGAGATTCTCGACAGCGACTCTATTTAGTCCAGACAACTCCCAGAAAACTTCCAGAAAACAAGAGCACAATTCTCAGTATGGAAACTCTCAAGGTATTAGTCGTAGATGATGAACCAAACATTCGTGACCTGCTCTCGGCAAGTTTGAGATTCGCCGGTCACCAGGTTGCGACCAGCCCAAATGGCACGGACGCGATCACCAAGATTGTTGACACTCAGCCAGACATTGTCCTGCTTGACGTGATGCTGCCGGACATCTCCGGCTTTGGGGTCACGAAGAAGATTCGCGGGATGGGCATTGATGTCCCGATTCTTTTTCTCACGGCACGAGACGACACCGAAGACAAGATCGCTGGCCTAACAGTGGGCGGTGATGACTATGTCACCAAGCCGTTCAGTCTGGACGAGATCATGGCTCGAATTAGCGCAATTATGCGCAGGACCGGTAAGGACGGCTCAAGCCCATCTCACATCAAGGTCGGCGAGCTAGAGATCAATGAGGACGCTCACGAGGTGACAGTAAATGGCACAGTGGTTGAGCTCTCCCCCACCGAGTATCAGCTGCTTCGCTACCTTGCAAGCAATCCAAACAGGGTGCTCACCAAAGCTCAGATCCTTGACCACGTTTGGGAGTATGACTTCAATGGAGAGATGGGCATCGTCGAAAGCTACGTCTCCTACCTGCGTAAGAAGCTAGACCCAATTTCTACCGAGCCACTGATCATCACCAAGCGCGGTGTTGGCTACATGATCAAAAGCCCCAAGGCATAGCCCTTGAAAAACAGGGTCTTAGCAGCCTGGGAGCGCGTCTCCCTGAGGGCGAAGCTCACCACACTAAGTGTTGGGCTCATTGGCCTTCTGCTAAGCGTCTCGAGTGCTGGAACCGTCGCCCTGCTAAGCACCTATCTCCAGCAGAACACTGACAACCTGCTGGTCGCCACAGCAAACCAGCTCCGTGAAGAGAATCCGCTTCGCATAGAGATAAGGGTTGCAACCGGCGACCTCACCCTGCCCGCTCTTCCCAGCGACTACTACATCGCGATCTTGGATGCCGACGGCAATCAGTTCCTTGGATTGGTCTCATCAACCGGCGGCAACAGGACAGTTCCGAACCTATCGAGCCTAGATATCGAAGCAGTCATGGAAACTGGCGGGGTTCCATTCGATGCAGAGGTCGAAGACCCCAATGGCCCAGACAGAGACTGGCGCATGATCGCCCAGCCGCTCCTGAGAGCAAATGGCTCGGTGGTCGTTGCGCTGCCGACAAACACAAACCGGCAGATCATTGCGGAGTATGGAGTAATCGGCGGCAGGTTTGGAATCTTCCTGCTCGTTCTCTCTGGCCTGAGTATCTGGCTCACCATCACCGGAGCCCTGAGGCCGCTAAAAGAGGTTGAGCGCACGGCCGAGGCGGTGCAGAGCGGCAAGTTCTCCTCGAGACTTGTCCAACGCCATGGCAAAACCGAGATTGGAAGGCTCAATAGAGCGCTGAACTCGATGCTTGACTCCATTGAGGGTGCGGTCAAGGGCAAAGACAAGACCCTGGAGCAAATGCGTAGGTTTGTTTCCGATGCCAGCCATGAGCTCCGCACTCCCCTGGTCACCGTCCGTGGCTATGCAGAGCTCTACCGCATGGGCGCAATCAAGAACAAAAAAGACCTAACAGAGGCGATGAGCCGCATCGAAAGCGAGGCGGTGAGAATGTCCGGCCTAGTTGAGTCGCTACTCACGCTGACCCGCATGGACGAGCTCGAGAATCTAAAGCGTCAGGACTGCGACCTACTTGAGATCGCTAGGCAAAGTATTAAGGATGTCGCTGTGACAAACCAGAAGGTCAGTTTCCGCCTGGCGACCAAGGAGGAGAGCGTAGTTCTCTACCTGGACGACGACCGCATAAAGCAGGTACTAACAAACCTCTTGGCAAACGCATCGCGCTTTGCCCCAGAGTCCAGTGAGGTCACGCTAGAGGTATATACCGAGGACGACAAGGTCATCCTCAAGGTAGTAGATCGCGGCGAAGGTATTGACGACTCACTGAAGGAGAAGGTCTTTGACCGCTTCTATCGAGCTGACAACTCGCGCAACCGTGAGACTGGAGGCTCCGGTCTCGGGCTCGCAATTGCCAAGTCCATTGTCGATGCCCACGAGGGCAGGATTTGGGTCGAGGACACCTTAGGCGGCGGAGCAACCTTCGTGGTTGAGCTTGGTCGGTAGCTCGCTTAAATGAGAAACGGGGTGGCAATTGCCACCCCGACTCTCTTTGGGAACTTTTTAGAAGTCCATACCCGCGCTTGGATCTGCAGGCATTGGAGCTGCTGGCTCTGGCTTCTCAGCCACAACAGCCTCAGTGGTTAGGAACAGACCTGCAATTGATGCTGCGTTCTGCAGCGCACTGCGGGTTACCTTCACTGGGTCGTTGATGCCCTCCTTGAGCATGTTTACATACTCACCGGTTGCGGCGTTTAGGCCCTCACCGTCAGGAAGGTTTGCAACCTTCTCAGCAATTACGCCTGGCTCCAGACCTGCGTTGAACGCGATCTGCTTCAGCGGAGCGGAGATGGAAGCTGCAACAATCTGGGCACCGGTTGCCTCATCGCCCTTGAGCTTGAGACCTGCGAAGGCGACCTTGCCAGCCTGCAGCAGCGCTACACCACCACCGGCGACAATGCCCTCCTCGACAGCAGCCTTTGCGTTGCGGACAGCGTCCTCAATGCGGTGCTTGCGCTCCTTGAGCTCAACCTCAGTCGCGGCACCAGCCTTGATAACTGCAACACCGCCGGCCAGCTTGGCTAGGCGCTCCTGCAGCTTCTCACGGTCGTAGTCGCTGTCGGTGTTCTCGATCTCGCGGCGAATCTGCTCAACACGACCCTTGATCTGCTCGCCGTCACCGGCGCCCTCAACGATGGTGGTCTCGTCCTTGGTGATTACCACCTTGCGAGCCTTACCCAGCATTGCAAGCTCGGTGTTCTCGAGCTTTAGACCAACCTCTTCGGCGATTACCTGACCACCGGTGAGGATTGCGATGTCCTGAAGCATTGCCTTGCGACGGTCACCAAATCCAGGAGCCTTACGGCTACGGACTTGAAGATGCCGCGGATCTTGTTCACAACCAGAGTTGCAAGGGCTTCGCCCTCGATGTCCTCGGCGATGATAAGAAGTGGCTTGCCAGCCTGCATGACCTTGTCAACAATTGGCAGTAGATCCTTCATGTTGGAGATCTT
>JGI11705J14877_10000950_pt1 | contig 17201 bp, 15 predicted proteins | sample Etolaghawater15m_FD_14877 | JGI IMG/M metagenome (IMG submission 14877)
AAAAACCCTGCAAATGCCTCTTTTTCATAATCTAACAGCTAATGGCTAAGAGCTAATACCTTCTTCTGGATCCAATCCAAAGCAGAGTTTTCGAATCAGGTTCGCGGCAATCCTGTACGTTCGGTCACCGGATGGGCCAAACGATGGATCGGCTGATCTGGAATTAAATTCCACAAGATCCATACCGATCAGGTTTACACCGCCTGATATGCGATCATAAAGCAGGTCGCATACACGATAGATCTGTTTTTCGTTCAACCCCTGCCGATTTGTAAACCGCACCCCGTTAAGGGCGTTTCCGGCGCCCACATCCATATCTATGGATACGTAGAGATGGGGGGTGTTGATTCCCTTGAGTATATTGCGGACTTTCGAAGGGCTGCTCATCAAGTCCTTCTTGGTGATAAGGGTGACACCGCGTTTCTTCATCCCTAAGTAGTGCCCTGCGTATCGTTTGATACGCGGGTCTTTGATCCTGAACGCGTGTTTGGGAGGATAATCGCCGATACCAATAATATAGAGATTTTTGGGCTCAACCGTTCCCTCCGCCAGAAGGTGGTACAGAAAGGATGACGCGTTGTAGGATTCCGGTCGGTTTTTCAGATAGGGATCATCCGCATCATAAAGGGAGTCGGGGTTGGCTTCCAGATCGTAGGAAATGATGTCCGACAGCATGGAGGCCGTCAGTGTGTCGGTGTGGCTGTCCAGAACCACCAGACTAACCTCTTCAGGGGAGGCAAGGGTTGAAAGCTTTTTAAACACCCCGCCGGTCAACGAATGGTCGACAGCCACCATGCAGGGGATCTGAGGGTAAATCTTTTCAACCACATGCTCTCCGATCATTTCCGAAAAAGTCCGGCATCCGTCATTGTCAATAAAAGAGACAAAGCTCTCCACGGTGACGCTTTCTTTTTCCTCGATGGGGGGCACCGGGCGAAGCCACCCGGGCACCTCCAGGGACCCGATTTCCTCCCACAGATCCCGGTCTACTTCATTTCCAGCGAGCGCCATGACAGTTGTGTAGGGGTCATCAGCCCTTGGCCCGGTGGACATGGCAGCCAGCTTTTCCTGAACCGATGCGTCCCTTTCATCGCTGTCCATGGGACAGCCAAAAAAAACAATTTTTTGATCATGCATATTTTGTTACCACTGTTCTGCTTTCAAAACTCCTTCTATCGTGCCGGGCCCTCCATAATGGCCACGGGCGCATACAATACCCGAAGTACAAAACCAGAACAAGGGGTTATTTGCGATGAATAAGAGCTTGACAGCAACTGAGGTGAAATATAAGAATATCATCCTTGCCTGGGTGGCGGAATAGGTAGACGCAAGGGACTTAAAATCCCTCGGGACTTGCGCCCGTACGAGTTCGATTCTCGTCCTAGGCACCAGAATTAATACCGGAAAGGCCCGGTACCCACGCGCACCCCTTCCCGCATGACCCTGATTGGAGGAAGTAAATAATGGAGACGCAGACACTCATTGACCGACTGGGAGAGATCGTGGGACCGGAAAATGTCCTCTCATCTCAGATGGATCTCATGCTGTACAGCTACGACGCATCCCCTGAAAAGGGGAAACCGGACGTGGTGGTACTGCCCGGTTCCACCGAAGAAGTGTCCAAAATCATGACACTGGCCCACCAAGAAAAGATCCCCATTCTGGGAAGGGGTTCCGGCACCAACCTCACCGGCGGCACTATCCCCACAAAGGGGGGTATTGTGGTCCATTTTTCCAGAATGAACCGGATTCTGGATCTGGATATCCCCAACCGAACGGTTACCGTTGAACCGGGGATCATCACCCTGGACCTTCAGACGGAAGTCCTCAAAAAAGGGTTTGTCTACCAGCCCGACCCCGCCAGCCAGAAGGTCTCGACCATCGGGGGCAACATTGCGGAAAATTCCGGAGGGCCCCATTGCCTGAAATACGGGGTCACCTCCAATCACATCCAGGGACTGGAACTGGTGCTCGATGACGGAACCGTGGTCCAGACCGGCGGCAAAGCCTGGGACAAGCCAGGGCTTGACATCACCGGTCTTTTTGTGGGTTGCGAAGGCACCCTGGGAATGGTGACCAAAGCCATCCTCAAGCTTGAGCGGGCCCCCGAGGCGGTCAAGACCATGCTGGCCATCTATGAGACCATTGAAGACGGCGCCAACACGGTTTCAGCCATTATTGCGGAAGGGATCATCCCGGCGACCCTGGAAATGATGGACAATCGGGTCATGCGGGCGGTGGAGGAAACCATCAAGGTGGGCTATCCCCTGGACGCTGCCGCCGTCCTGATCATTGAACTGGACGGCATGCCCCAGGGGATGGAAGCGTGTGCGGATAAGATCATGGCCATCTGCAAGGAGAACAATGTTCGGGAAGTGAAACTGGCCAAGGACGAAGGGGAAAGGGCAACCCTGTGGGCCGGCCGAAAAGGCGCATTCGGCGCCGTGGGACAGGTGAGGCCCAGCTACCAGTGCTGCGACGGCACGGTTCCCCGAACCAAGCTGCCCGAAGTGCTTAACAAGGTCATCGCCATCGGGGAAAAATACAACCTGCCCATCGGCAATGTATTTCATGCCGGCGACGGCAACCTTCATCCCCTCATCATGTTTGACGAAAGGGACCCCGAGGAAAAGGCACGTGTGCAAAAAGCGGCTACGGAAATCCTGAAGGCGTGCGCCGATGCGGGCGGCACCATTAGCGGTGAGCACGGGGTGGGACTTGAAAAACTGAAGGAGACATCCTTCATCTTCTGCGAAACAGACCTGGCGTTTGAAAGAACCCTGAAACAGGCCTTTGACCCGAACAATATCATCAACCCGGGTAAAATGATTCCCGAAGCTGTTTGCCAGTAACCGTTTCCCGCCAGGAGAGACCTTAAAGGTACCATAAGGAGAGTTGCTAAAGTGAAAAATTCTGTAGACATCATCAAGGAACTGACTTCGTTGCTGGGAGAAACGTCTGTTGAGGTGGAGCCGGACCAGCTTTCCCGCTTCAAGGTGGACCACCTAATCCCTAAAGCGGTGGTTTTTCCAAAGAATACCCATCAGGTTTCAGAGGTGGTCAAGCTGGCCCATAGACACAACCTGGGAATTGTTCCGTGGGGCAGCGGCACTCAAATGGCCATGGGCAACCCGCCGAAACGCCTTGACCTGGTGCTGTGTACCTCCCGCATGAACCACATTATCGATGTGGACACGGCCAATCTGACCATCACCGTGGAAGCCGGGGTCAAGTTCAGGGATATTCAAGCGCGTCTGGCCACTCAAGAGGACCGCTGTTACCTGCCCCTGGAAGACCTGGCGACGGAAGCGGAAGAGGTGATCTGCTCCGATCGCGCCCACAGCGGCAGTTTTCTTCCCATGGATCCGCCTCAAGCAGACAAAGCCACCATCGGGGGCATTATCGCTACCAACGCCAGCGGGCCTCGGCGTCTTTTATACCGCCTGCCACGGGATCTGATTCTGGGTGTGCGCATGGTATCCCCCACAGGAGATATTCTGGGGTCCGGCGGCAAGACCGTCAAGAACGTTTCGGGTTATGACGTGTCTAAACTGGCAGTGGGCTCCATGGGAACCCTGGGGTTTATCTGCGAGATGACCTTTAAACTCCTGCCCCTGCCTGAAACCATGAAAACCCTACTATTCTCTTTTCAATCTTTTGATGCGGCATCGGATTTTGCAAACCGGATTTTTGACACAACCCTCCTTCCCGCCGCGGTAGAGGTGTTAACCCATGATGCCAGCAAAGCCCTTCCCATGTTGCTCATCCAGGAGTTTACGGCGTCGCCTTATGGGGTTGCCGTGGCACTGGAAGGGATCATCCCGGCCGTTGCCCGTATGGCGGAAGAAATGACGGTCATGGCCCGTTCTCTTGAAGCCGCAAATAGCGGCATCCTGGATGATCACGGGCATCAAACCTTCTGGCTGGCCATGAGCCAAATGGGCCGGGCGCTGCAAAATAAGCATTCAGGGTTGATCACACTGAAGGTGACGTGTCCTCTTTCAGAATGGGCCAGAACATTCAGCACCCTTGAAGAGACTTTTTCAGCCGCGGATATCCCTTATGCCCTGCAGGCCCACGCCGGCAACGGTGTCTGTCTGGCAAACCTTTTGCTCGATCTTGAAGATGATGACACCATGGAAAAGGCGGTTGAGACCGTAAACCGTCTATCCCGGCTTTTCAGTGAAAAAGATGGTTCCTTGGTGGTACAGACCGTACCATCCCCATGGAAAGCACAACTCAATATATGGGGAAAACCGGGCTCAGCATTCCCAGTGATGAAACGGCTGAAGGAAAAGATTGATCCGTTGGGGATGATGAATCCGGGAAGATTTGTGGGAGGACTTTAAGAAAAGAGAATGACGAATATCGAATTTCGAATGACGAATGAAGATTCCCGGACTCCTGAATTCTTCTCAGTTTACAAGACAAAACGGGGTAAAATACCATGAACATCGTCCAACTCAAGAAACTGTCCTACGACGAAGTGGCCAAATGCAACAAATGCGGTTTCTGTCTGCCCAGCTGCCCCACGTACATTGCCGCCGGACAGGAATGCTACTCCCCAAGGGGGCGAAATGCCATCACCCGGTTCGCCATTGAAGGGGACCTGCCGCTGAGCGATGATACGGAACGATCCATTTTCACCTGTCTGGGATGCGGCGCCTGCACGGCGGTGTGTCTCTCCAGCGTCAAGACCAAGGACCTCATCTTCCAGAACCGGGAATGCCAGGTGGACGTGGGGTTTTATCCGAAAATTGCGGATCGACTGGTTAATACCCTTGAAAAAACCAGGAACATCTCGGACGACGACCCGGAAGACCGCAATGAATGGCAGGAATTGATCAAAGAGCTGCCTGAAGGGGCACTTGAGAAAGAACAGGCCGAAGTGGTTTTTTTTGTGGGGTGTGTGGCCTCCTTTTTTCCACTGGTTCAGAACATTCCCGCCAATATGGCCAGGATCATGCAGAAAGCGGGCATTGATTTCACCATCCTGGGCGGTGAGGAATGGTGCTGTGGCTTTCCTCTGGTGGGCACGGGAATGCCGGAAAAGCTGGAAGAGATGAAAGCCCACAACCTTCAAAAGATGGCCGATGTGGGCGCCAAAACCATCGTGTTTACCTGCCCGTCGTGCTTTCACACCTGGCAGCATTTCTATAAAACCGATCTGAAGCTCATGCACGCCACCCAGTTAATGGCCGAACTGATCCAAGATGGAAAAATCGAACTGACCCACCAAATCAATGTCACCGCCACCTACCACGACCCCTGCGACCTGGGCCGCAATACGGGGGTTTACGAAGAACCCCGGCAAGTGATTCAAGCCATTCCCGGACTGATCTACAAAGAATTGCCCATGAACCGGAAATTCTCTGTCTGCTGTGGGGGCGGCGGCAATGTGGAGATGACCGATCCCGACCTTTCCGCCAAGGTGGCCCAGAGCAAGCTGGACTCGGTTCAGGCCGCGGGAGCTGAAATGGTCATCACCGCCTGCCAGCAGTGCGTCCGAACCATGAGCACCCGGGCACGGCGGGAAAAGATTGATTTGAAGATAAAAGATCTGACGGAACTGGTGGTAGAGGCGATGGGTTAAATCCAGAGGTCAGAGGACAGAAGACGGAGGGCAGAGGACAAACAATGCGATACTCCCCCCTGACAACTGCCCCCTGCCCCCTGTCTTCCGGCATAGGCAACTGCTCTTAACTTGACATGCTCAACCCCCTTACTTATACTCCAAAAAAACTGAACTTAAGCAATGGAGACCAAAATGAGCTTTGACATCAAAAATTTTCGAGATATCGATCCCGGTCAGCGGATTCTCATGGGCCCCGGCCCCAGCGATGTGCCCCCCCGTGTACTGCAGGCCCTTTCCGCGCCGTGCATCGGGCATCTGGACCCCGCATTTCTGGCCATTATGAACGAAACCCAAGACCTTCTGCGCCATCTTTTTCAAACGGAAAACGAATTGACCATTGCCGTTTCCGGAACCGGGAGCGCCGGTATGGAAGCCTGTTTCGTCAATCTCGTGGAACCCGGTGACGAAGTGGTGGTTTGCGTAAACGGCGTCTTCGGAACCCGCATGTGCGACATCGTCGGTCGTCTGGGGGGAAGACTCATTCGGGTGGATGCTCCCTGGGGAAAGACCATCGATCCAAACGCCGTCCGGGAAGCGGTGAACGGCAAAAGCCCCAAAGTCCTGGCCATTGTTCACGCCGAAACCTCCACCGGCGTCTGCCAGCCCCTGGAAGAAATCAAAACCATCGCCAAAGATGCTGGCGCACTCTTCCTGGTGGATATGGTGACCTCTCTGGGCGGCATGGACGTGGCCATTGACAGAATGGGCATTGATGCCGCCTACAGCGGCACCCAGAAATGCATTTCGTGCCCTCCCGGTCTCAGTCCCATCTCATTCAGCCCGGCTGCCATGGATGTGCTCAAAAACCGAAAAACCCCCGTGGCCAGCTGGTATCTGGATATGAGCATGGTCAGCAGTTACTGGGGAAATGAACGGAAGTATCACCATACGGCCCCCATCAACATGAACTATGCGTTGCGGGAGGCCTTGCGGCTCATTGCCGAGGAAGGGCTTGAAACGCGCTTTGCCCGGCACCTTTTAAACCACCGAGCACTGGTGGCCGGCGTGGAGGCCATGGGATTGTCCATGCTGGTGGCCGAAGGGGCGCGGCTGCCTATGCTGAATACCATTTCCATTCCGGATGGAGCCGATGATGTGAAAGTCCGAAAGGCGCTTTTAAACGATTTCGACATGGAAATCGGAGGGGGGCTGGGCGATCTGGCGGGCAAAGTATGGCGGGTGGGGCTTATGGGTCACACATCCCGCCGAAGGAATGTGGTGCTCTTCCTTTCAGCCCTTGAAACCATCCTGAAAACCCAGGGCGCCAGCATTACCCCTGGCAAAGCCCTTGATGCCGCGGCGGCTGTTTATGGTTGATTAAGTTTTGATTTGGACCCTCGTTTCCATGCTCCCGCGTGGGAACTACCTGATCCAAGTGGATTATTTTTTTAATAGAGCTGGCATATGTTTCTCGTAGAAGATATAATCTGGCTGGACAGGATAGTTGAAAAGCTTGCGTGGAAACATAATATCTTGCCATCTGAGGTGGAGGAGGTTTTTTCCGGCAGATGCAGGGTCTTCAAAAAAGAAAAGGGTAAAGTAGAAGGTGAACATTTGTACAATGCGCTTGGCAGGACCACTTCAGGACGTTATCTATCCGTTTTCTTTATCAAAAAGATGGGAAATAGAGCTTTGATAGTGACCGCAAGAGGAATGAACGAGGCAGAAAGGAAACGATATGGAGAAAAATTCTAATTTTTATGACATATCTATTTATGAAGCCTCTGACTTCTGGGATGAACACGACTTCGGTGAATTTGAAAATGTCAGGGAAGTGAGTGATGTCCATTTCTCGCTCACGAAAAAACGGTATGTTGGAATCGACAGGGAGCTGTATGCCCAAATCAAGACCAAAGCAAAATTGTTAGGACGACCGGAAGAGTCACTTATCAGCGAATGGCTTTCTGAAAAGGCCTGCGTGTGATCAGCAATTCTCATGGAAGTGCTCATACCGCCCACTTCATATTTGTAACCGGATGCCTCGATCACAGCGACTCCTTTTCTCACAAACCGTCCCAGGCTGGTCCCTTCCCCAATGGGATGAACCGACAATTGCGCAATCATGACTTTCTCCTTTCTCATCAAACGGGATAGGAAGACCCCTCGAATCCTTCAGACTGATGAAATGCTTTCTCCAGCATTTTGGCCTCTTTCATTCTGGCCGAATCGAGAAACGCTCCCACCAACGGGTCCGCACTACCCAGTGAATGGCCCAAAAGCTTTTGCTCCAGCAGAGACAGGGCTTCTACCGATTTATCACAGACCGGGTACCCCTTGTCGTCACAAAAAATTCCCGCTTCGCATGACACCTGGGAAATATTATTGATGTCGACCAATCTAATTCCCCCCGAGGGTGTCAGCAACAGGTTCCCCACCCCCGCCAGATCGGGAATTAAGTGAGCCTCCCAGATCATTTTCCGAATCTGCCCTAACACCTTTCCCGCTTTTTGTCGCACCGTTTCAAGCCATTCATCGATTTCGTCATTCTCCGACCGACCCTCACTTTCACCAAAGCCTGACATGCGCCCTAAAAGCGCCCGCAAGGTCTGTTGATCCAGCGTCCCCCAGGGATCCAGAATCTCGCCCTCAACATATTCCTGAAGACCGCATAGAAGCGTCTCATATCTTCCATGAATCCGATAATCCACCAGAAACTCATTGGATCTGGCCATGTATTCAGGCGCCAGATACTTCTCCACCACCTTAACGCGGTCCAGTTCCCGTATGGCATCTTCCAACCGGCCAAACCGTGTTCGAAAAACCCGCAGCATCTTTACCGGCTTTGCCTTGGGAAACCATCTCAAACCATCTTTCTCAACCCCTTCCTTTTCTCTTTTTACATCTTCCGGGCGCAATACCGCCATGATATGGGACCGCAACCCCGCCCGGTAATGCCGCCGAAACACAAAACGGGCCGGCTTACGAATGAAATTCAGACTCAGAATATCCGAATGGTTTAAACGCGGTTTGTCTCGAATATCCATCAAACGATTTCTCTGGTCTTGGAAATGAGGAACAGAATATCCAGCACAATAAACAGAGAAACCACCGCCATTGCCACAAAAACCGCCGGCAATGACCATTGGGTATTGATCCATCCCACCACATAAACCGCCACCGCCCCCACACCGAAAGTAAGGATAAATTTGGTACCATAGGCACTGTGACGCAATCGATCGGGGGTCAGGTAAGCCACCAGGCTGTTTTCAATGGGCTGCATTCCCAAGAGAAAGAACATGTAGCAGATGGTGACCACAAGCAATGGAACATCAGTGGCATAAGCCATCAACAGCGCCAGGGGGAGCGCTACAATGTGAAATACCAGGTATGCACGGCGCAGCTCAAACCGCTCGGCTGCCAAACCCCCTAAGTATTGCCCCAGCATCCCAATGGAAAACACCAGCGATGAAAGGGCCGTTGCCGCCACATTGCGGGATGTGGGAAACCAGTCCAGGTTTCCAAGGTAAGCGATAATGGCCGGGTTTCGGAGCTCAAAGTACGATGGCAGCACCACGCTGGAACATCGGTAAGCCACACCGCCCAGCATCATGGCCACACACAATATGGCAAACCCCAAAACCAGCCGGTCGGAGGTATCCCCTGTGGCTTTCTTTTTCTTCGAAGGCTCATCAATGGGCAGGATAATCATCAAAAGCGCGCCCAGGAGGTTGCACCCCCCTAAAAAGTAATAAGCCACCTCAATACCGTAATAATGATTGATGAGCCCTGTCAGGATGGGGGCCGCCGCCAGGCCCGCATTACCGGCCACACCGTTGTACCCCATCGCCATGCTCATCCGGTCGATCCCTTTGGAAATCAACCCCAGGCCCGCCGGATGATAAATTCCCGAAAAAAGGCCCACCCCGGCCAGGCATAGGGAAAAGGTTCCGGGGTCGTCCACAAACCATCCCGCCGCCAGCCCACAGAAACCTGCCCCCGTGTAAAAGATAAGCAACATTGGTTTGGCACCGAGCCGATCGCTTAAAAGCCCCCACGGTAGCGCCGTCACACCAAACAAAAGGTACATCCAGAAAGAAAGCGCCAGAACTTGGGCAAGCCCTATACCATAGCGTTCCGTTAAAGGTAGCACCAGGGCCGGGAACACCAGCATGTTGAAATGACTCAAAAAATGGCCTAAACACGTGGTGCTGAGAATTTTTCGTTCGTTTGCGTTCATGCGTCTCAAGATTTCTTACCTTCCACCAAGCGCCAGTTCAAAAGCCTTGAAAGTCAGTTCAGCCGTTTTCCGCCATGAGAATTGGCTGGCCCGTGCGACACCCTTCTCTGCCCATTCTTGACGGGACTGCGGTCTGCCTGCCAGTTCTTTCAGAAGTTCTGCAAGGCCTTCCACATCATCCGGGTCTTTCATATAAGCCGCCGCATCTCCCGCCACTTCTGGCATACTGGCTTCAAGCGTGGTCACCACTGGGCAACCGCAGGCCATGGCCTCCAAAACGGGTAGACCGAACCCTTCGTAGCGGCTTGGGAAAACCAACGCCAAAGCCCCGGAATAGAGAAGCGCCAGTTCATGATCTTGTACATAATCCAGAAACAGGACCTTTTCCGACATATTCTTCTTCCCCCACCCCGACCAACCGGCCACCACCAGAGGCACATCAAGGCCCGCCCGATCAAGCGCTTCAGGGACAATTCCCATGTTCTTTCTTGGGTCCCCGCTGCCGACGAAAAGAAAGTATTTCGTCGGCAAGCATCGACCACTTATGAAAACTGCCACTTTCTCAGGAGATCTCGGATAAAAAACAGGGGAATCGAACCCTTCGTAGATTACGCGTATTTTCTCCTCAGGAATGTTGAGAAATCTTTTCATCTCGTCCCGGCTGAACCGGGAAACCGTCAAAAACCGGGATACCTTCTGACATCTTCTGGAAAGGAAAACCTTCGTGTAAAGTACCCGTTCACGGGGGTGATATTGCGGAAACCGAAAAACTGACAGATCATGGAGGGTAAAAACGGTCCTCACATGGGAGGGGGTCAAGAAAGGAAAAAATCCAGCCTCATGATAGAGGTCATAATCTTTGACGTATCGCTTAAAATTTAGCTCCTGATTAAAATGGAAACAGAGCCTGATCAGAAATGCCGGATAGGCCGGTAGCCTCCAGAACAGGGAAACCAGTCTGGACCATTGCGTTAAACTCGAAGGCCCGGAAGGCATATTCGCCGAAACCGATGTCCCGTTAAAATACGAGATGTTAAGCCGGTCGCCATAATAGGTTTCCATCGCCTGGTACAAACAGCGGAGGTACCGGCCAATGCCCGTATTGACATTGACCATGGGAAAGGCATTAACGATGATTTTGATGCGTGAAATCATAATAGGGCGATTCCCGGCTGCCAGCTACCCGTTGCCAGTTTTTTTCCCTTTGGACGAACCGCCCATAAAAAAATTGATTACTGCTGCCTGCTGAAACGGGGGAAGCATTGCATTAAAGCGTCTCTTCAGGACCGGAAAACGCTCGGCTATATCGCGACCCAAAAAAAACATTTTTGCCCACAGGGATATTTCACCCGTTTCAAAGTTATTCTGAAGTTCGGTTCTTCGCCTTATCTTTTCTTCTGTGATTTCTTTGTGTGACTTCTCATCAAACCGTGTAGGCAAACCAGAAAATATCAAGCTGTTTTTATAAAGCATGGGATAATAGTTTTCAAAGAAAAACGCATTCGGCCGCACATCATAGTCCCAGTCGCTGGGAAACGGCGGCCAGCAAAGCGTCTTAAAGGGCTCAGGGGGATGGAACAGTTCAGGGTGCACCTTTTGCCCGTAATTAAAATATGCACTCCATTCATCCAACGGCGCGCCCCGGTCCAGATCGTCTCTAAATACCCCTGCTGCTTCTGCAAGCAGCCTCTTGTTTATCACCTGGGGCATGTGCGACGAATAGGAAAGCGTATCATACCCCTTGCTTTCAAGGATGCGACACGTTTCATGCTGCCCTCTGTCGTAGTCCGTCTCCCGTGCTCGCCATTTTTTCAGATCATAGTAGTAATAACCGAAGTATCTCTCAGAAGATTTGTAAAAAGACAGGGGAATCTCCACAAGGGGACGGTTGTCATCGTCGCTCATGATAAACTCATCATCAATATCCGCTAAACTAGCCAGTGAAAATCGAATCAGGCAGTTCCTGAACTGATGGTCTCTCGCCTTCTGAAAACGTCCAAAATCCTTTCCCAGAACATTTTCTTCATCAATAACCCTCACCGAAATCCGGCTCTTGAGCTGAAAATCCCTAACCTGACTGCCGGGACACACAAACACCGCTTCTGTAATAAACGGCATCAGGTTTTCCACATAGACTAGGGTTTCCCGGGCAACTTGTGCTCGGTTGCTGATGTAAACAATCTGCATATGGGGTCAGGCTTTCCTTATTGTAATAAATCGGCCTTCAGCTTGGTAAAAAAAGCGATTCCAATACAGAACTCAGAGTCGGTTTTTGAACAAAACTATTTTATCTCAATTAAATCTTTTATCTTTTCAAAGGTTTTCTCGCCAATGCCCTTGACCTTGGTTATCTCCTCTTTACTTTTGAACGGACCATTTTTATCTCTGTATTCAATGATCCGTTCAGCAGTCACAGGACCTATTCCAGTCAAGCTACTCAACACTTCTTTATCTGCGGTATTGATATTCACCTTATCTGCAGCAGCGGCCAACCCGGGAGCCATGATCCACCCGATCAACAGAATAAGTAAACCTAACCAAATCCACCGTTTGAAAATAACCACTTTTAGCATGAAAAGCCTCCTTTCGTTGGAATCAAATCACCAAGCCGACGGCCGACTTGTGATGATAATGTAACGGCAGCAATATAACAACACAAAAATACTAATTAGTAAGTAAGGAAAACCTGACACCAATTTCGGAAAGCAAAACCCTAACAATCCGGTTTCCCGCCATACCGTCCCAAAGTGGAATATCCTTCCCTTGGGGCCATCGGCCCTGCATCACATCTTCCAACCCCAGGCGAACTTTGTCCGGATCATTTCCCACCAGGCGGCTGCTACCCATTTCCACCGTAATCGGCCGTTCCGTATTGTCCCGCAAAGTGAGGCAGGGGACCTTCAAAAAGGTCGTTTCTTCCTGCATACCGCCTGAATCGGTCAACACCACTTTAGCGCCACTCATGAGGCAGAGATTATCGCGGTACGGCAGGGGAGAGATGCACTTAAACGACCGGTTAGACTCAATAAGGCTTTGCAAACCGTGTGCACCCATGGCTTTCTGCGTCCGCGGGTGCACCGGAAAAACCATGGGTAGTCTTTTGGAAAAATCCACCAGGCATTCCAGAAGCGGCCTTAGAACCGCCGGATCATCCACATTGGACGGCCGGTGCAACGTGACCAGGGCATACGCTTTTCCCGGTTCAATAACAAGGCGTTTCAGAATATCGCTGTTTTTTGCCTTTGGCAGCTCATGGGCCAAGGTATCCATCATCACATTGCCCACCAGGTGAATCTTCTCTTCATCCACCCCTTCCCGCTTCAGGTTTTCCACGCCACTTGGTTCAGAAACCAGCAATACCCGGGACAACGCATCGGTCACAATGCGGTTGATCTCTTCGGGCATGCTTCGGTCAAAACTTCGAAGTCCCGCTTCCACATGAACCACGGGAACCCCCAGTTTTACAGCCGCCAGAGCACAGGCAGCCGTTGAATTCACGTCACCAAAAACCACTGTGGCTACCGAACGATTCTCCATCAAGTGGGCTTCATAGCGTTCAAGGATCCGCGCCGTCTGGGCCCCGTGGGACCCCGACCCCACATTCAGATTCACATCAGGCTCGGGAATGCCAAGCTCGCTGAAAAAAACATCGTTCATTCCCTGGTCGTAGTGCTGCCCAGTGTGAACAATCCGCCAGGTTAACTGCCGTTCAGCCAGCGCCGTCGCGTTCGCCTTGAGCGCCCGCACCACTGGCGCCAGTTTCATAAAATTGGGCCGCGCCCCGGCCACCAAATCAATCACTTGCATCGTTATCCCTCATAAAGACCGTTGCCATAAAAACTTCTTATCCCAAAATGTTCAAGTTTGTTCAAGATGCAACTGAGGAAAAATCTCACAGTACCCCTGTCAAGAAAAAATACCTTGCCCGACATCGCCCCAACTGGTAGCATTTCCTTCAAGCGATGCAGAAGATCGGGGCCTCACAAATAACACCAATAAGGAAAGCCTAACCCCCCACAGGTATGACTATGGAAGATTATGAATTGATTAACTTGATAGTGGATGGGGAGAGAGCAAATAGTCTCAAAGATCTGTCAATGGATCTTGACAGCGTCACGCTCTCCGACAGCACCGTGTGTGATCTGGAGCTGTTGATGAACGGCGGATTTTCCCCATTGAGAGGATTCATGAACCAGACGGATTACACGTCGGTGCTGGAATGGATGCGTCTTGAAAACGGCACGCTGTGGCCCATACCCATCTGTCTTGATATCTCTGAAGAGATGGCCAAAACCCTCGAGCTGGGGCAAATGGTGGCGCTCCGAGACAGCGAAGGCTTCATGCTGGCCATCATGGACATCGAAAGCATCTGGCCCGTTGACAAAACACGCGAAGCTGAAACCCTTTTCGGCACGCAGAATGATCGTCATCCCGGTGTGGAACAACTGTTTCACAAAAAAGGCACTTATTATGTAGGCGGTGCCATCGAAGGGCTACAACTGCCCCTGCATTCCGCATTTAAACGGTATCGGCATACGCCCCTGGAGTTGCGGGCCCTTTTCAGAAAGCTGGGGTGGCGGCGGATTGTGGGGTTCCACACCCGGAACCCGCTGCACAGGGCACAGCTGGAGATGACCCTGAGGGCCATGGGCAAAGCCAAAGCCAGCCTCCTGCTCCATCCCGTGGCCGAGCAGGTCAGGCAGGGAGAAATTGATTATTTTACCCGTGTCCACTGCTACCTGGATGTGGCCCGGTATTACCCCCCCAACATGATGCTCTTAAGCCTTCTGCCCCTTTCCATGCGGATGGCAGGTCCCAGGGAAGCCCTGTGGCACGCAATTGTCAGAAAAAACTATGGATGTACTCACTTTATCATCGGCCGCGGCCATGCAGACCCTGGATTTGGGAAGAACGGCGAACTTTGGTATGAACCGGATGGCGCCAAAGATATAGCGAATCGATACTCGGATGAAATCGGCATCAAAGTGGTTTCATTTGATGAAATGGTGTACTGGAAGGAGGAGGATGCATACATCCCGGCCAGTGAAGTCCCCCATGGCAGACAGACCCTTTCCCTGTCCAATGATCAGTTTCACAAGAAGCTGAGAACAGCCCGGCGGGTACCAGCATGGTTCACCTTTCCCGAAGTGGTAGACACCATCCAGCGCGCCTATCCGCCACGGCACCGGCAGGGGTTTACCATCTTCTGCACCGGCCTTTCCGGAGCTGGTAAATCCACCATCGCCAAGGTTCTTTACGCCCGATTTATGGAAATGCGGTCACGCCCGGTGACCTTGCTGGACGGGGATATTGTTAGAACGAATCTTTCCAGTGAACTGGGGTTCAGCAAGGAACACCGGGACATTAATGTGCGGCGCATCGGGTTTGTGGCCAGTGAAATCACCAAGAACCGGGGCATTGCCATCTGCGCACCCATCGCGCCATACGCGGCAACACGGCGTCAAATCCGGGAACTGATCGAAAGTTACGGGGGATTTATTGAAGTCCATGTGGGAACCGCCCTTGAGGTGTGCGAGCAGCGGGACCGAAAAGGGCTCTATGCCAAAGCCCGGGCCGGACTGGTAAAAGGCGTGACCGGCATCGATGACCCCTACGAAGCCCCGGAAACCCCGGAGGTTTTCATCGACACACTCGACATGACACCCGACGAATCGGCCCAGGAGGTGCTCCTATACCTGGAACGGGCCGGCTACACGAAATAGATCTTTGGGTAAGGAAAGCTCTCACCTTTGACCATTGACCTTTCACCTTTCACCCTTCACCCTTCACCTTTGACCTTTCACCTTTCACCTTTGACCTTTTCTTCACTTCCCCCTTCAATCCAAAAACCAGCACCACCATCAAAAACCCCTCCGTAAACACCGTCGCCCAAGCCGCCCCCATCCCCCCAAACTCGGGAATCAACACCAAATTCAACAAAATATTCAGCAACGCAGCAAACCCAGCCACAACCGCATAATATCGCTCCCTATTCTGTGCCACCACCCCTTGGGTCAAAATGCTGTTAGGCAAAGCAAAAAGCAGTGCCAGCAGCAACCAGGGAAGCAACCTCACCGAATCCGCATATTCCCGGCCAAAGGTCAAAAAGACAATCTCTTGATTGAATACCGTCCCCACCCCAAAAATCAGACACGCCACCAAAAACATCCAAAACACCATTTTCAGCATCTCACGCTTAAAATACGCGGTATCCTCCCACACCAACCGCAGCTTCCTGAACCACAGCAATCGCAACGGAAAAACCATTAAAAGGATCCCATCCAGAAACCGGTAAGCAGCAGAATAATATCCGACCTCAACACTATTCCCTGTCAAATATTCCAGCAGAATAATATCACACCGATAGTAAATGACCGTTGCCGCATCAATGGCGATAAAGCCCAAACAAGCTTGTCGAATCCCCTTTATTTCAAGTCCACCAAATAACGGCCTCTTAATGGATACCGGGGAGAAAAAAAGGCTCGCCAGAACCCCTAAAGCCCACCCCCCAAAAACCGCCCAGGGCGTGGGCCGAACCCAGAAGACGGCCACCAGAATCCCCACAGCTCCCAGGGTTCGAAACAAAATCTGCCACTGCGCCTCCCGTGGAAACCTGCCGGCACCCCTCAAAGTTGCGGAGATAAAATCGGCCACCGCCAGCAATCCGAAATACAAAACCGCAAAAATCAGCCCCAGGCGATACTGAAACGGAAGCACCAGAATACAAAAAACGCCCCCAAGGCTCACCACCAGGGTATTCCCCAAAGCCCAGGAAAAAAGATTCTCGCCCTGCTCCGCCATGGCCTGCGACGGCAAGGTCCTCTCCCGAAACAACAGGGTCTTAAACCCGCCTGTCTGCAGGATAAAAAAAAGAGAGGCCAGTGTCAGAATAAAACTATACTGACCAAAGGCCTCAGGACCCAAAACCCGCCCCAAAAGAAACGTCAAACCAATGGATATGCCCGCATTATAAACCGTCGCAACCCACTGACTCATCAAATCTATCGATAACCGAAACAATCTAATCCGCCTTCAATCCTCCCCACTTCCACCTTTGACCTTCCACCTTTCACCCTTGAGCTTTGAGCTTCTTTTCCCTTTTCCCTTTCACTATAACAACCCAATAAACGAAAGCCGCCTCCGATACCTCTCCCCAATCCGCTCAAAACAATGGAACTCATCCATAAAACCCTTCGCCCTCTCCCCAATAGCCTTCCTGTAATCCCCATCCTCAACCAACCGCCGCATATAATCCGCCGCCTGCCCCACATCCGCCTCCGCCCAAGTCGAATCCCCCTGCATGTAATAACTCCCGGGCGGCACCTCCTTTAACTCATAATCCACCAGACAGGCATTATCGCCCAAGGTAAAATCCGTATTCCCCGAATA
>JGI11705J14877_10000951_pt1 | contig 17199 bp, 20 predicted proteins | sample Etolaghawater15m_FD_14877 | JGI IMG/M metagenome (IMG submission 14877)
CCCGCCGACCTGGTCGAGCTCGCGTGGCTGGTGGTGGACTAGCCCCTACCGGACAGCCTCCCACGCCACGACAGACCCCAACCCCACCGCCAAGCTCGCGCCCACCAGCAGCCCCCACGAGGGGCGGCGGCGGGCGATCCCCTGCCACTCCCGCGCCCGTGCGTCGGCGACGGACAGGGACGCCTCGGCGGCGGACAGGTCGAGGCGTAGCGCGTCCCTCTCGGCCAGCGCCACACGCAGCCGCCCCGACGCGTCGAGGTAGCAGGCGGACACCTCGTCGGCGTAGACGTCCCGTAGGGCCAGCCAGCGCGCCGTCGGCTGGGGCAGGTGGACGTACGGGTCGGTGGGCGACGGCATCACGTAGGCTGGAGGCGGGGGTGGGCAATCCATCACTCGCCCCCGTACATCGCCCGAAGGTGCGCATAGGGGATGCATCGGATCCCCGCGTCCCCGTCCTGCGCATGCTCCAGCAGCACCAACCCCGCCCACCAGTCGGCGTTGCTGTCCTCGCCCGCGTAGGCTTCCTCGTGGTCGAAGTAGCAGCCCACGGACACGCCATGCCTACGCCCGCCGGCCACCGATGCGGTCTGGTAGTGCTGCAGCACGTGGCTATGCCCGACGACGACGCTCTCGGCGTAGTACACCCGGGCGAGCAACGAGCGGGCCATGTTGACGCCTGAGATAGCCCTGCGTCCGCCCTTGTTCATCAGGCAGTGCTGGAGCCTCCACCCGCAGAGCCGTAGCGGCGTGAGGTAGGGCAGGACGGTCGCGCCGTACGTGCCCCACTCCAGCAGGTCGAACCCGGCGATGCCGTCGTACTCGGGGCGGTCCTCGGCGAGACGGGCTAGCCGGTGCTCGTGGTTGCCAATGGTGACGTGGACGGTGGGCTGGCAGTCGGGCACTAGCTCCGCGTACATGGCGCGGATCGCAGCGTTGCCCGCCTCGATGTCAGCGGCCAACCGGTGCCCCTCCCGCTCCCGTGGGCTGGAGTGGCTGCACAGGGAGGTCAGGCCGTGCCAGTCGCCGATGATGACCACGTGATCGTCGGGCCCCATGTTGTCGCGGACGAACCTACCCAGCCACCGCGCCCGGTCCACCGTCTGACCGCTCCCCGGCTCGAAGTGGGCGTCACCCACCACCAGGATGTGCGGTGCCTCGGTGGGGTCCGATGGGTCCGCCTGCACGGGCGGCGGCGGCTCGTGCCTAGCCTGGGTAGGACCGTGCCCAGTCTGGGCCATCCTGCGCAGCCTCATGGCGCGGGCCTTGCCCACCGAGAACCGCTGCGCGATCTTGTTCCGGCCGTGGCTGCGCAGCCACTCGCCATGCTCGGCGACGATCGCCGCGTCCGCTGCCCTGTCGCGTGTGCTCACCTCTCCCCCTTGCTCCGCGCCACTAGGTGCGCTGTGAGCGCCCCGGCGTCGTCGGCTGTGTCGATGTCAGCGTGCAGCCTCACGGCCGCCTCGTGGGCCCGTCGAGCGTCCTCGATGGCTCGCTCCCCGGCTCGGATGTCCTCGGCGATGGCGGCCCGCGCCTGTCGCTCTGCTTCCCCGGGCTCGGGGTCTCGTGCCACGGGTCGACGACGCCGAGAGGCGAGACCGGCGACGATGGCCACCAGCGCGCCCGCCCCCACGGCGACGACGGCGAGACCTCCACGGCCCCATCGATGCCACGCCCCAGCGAGCACCACCAGCAGGAGCACCGCTGCGAGGATGGCAATGGCATCGGTCACGGGGCCGGCTCGATGTATCGCACCTCTACCGGGCGCCCCGCATCTCGCGCCCGCCGGATGCCCTCCTCCATCCCAGGCGTCAAGCCAAGGTCGGCATACACGACCGTTGCGTCTGCGCGATCGCCCCAAGCGAGCCCGGCGGCGATGCCTATGGCCCGCTCTGCTGGGTCGAGGTCATCCAGCACGCCCGGCTGCGTGTAGAGAAGGTGCGATGCGTACGGGGCCTCACCACGAGACAGCGCGTCCGCCATGGCCGCGCGCGCGTACTCGACGTTTCGCTCCACATCCCCAGCGTATGGGCTCTCAACAATAACCAGCCGCAAAGCAACCTCCTATGGCAATGCGACGAACGCGACGCCGTCCGTCCACCGCTCTGCCCTCGTGGCCCAGTCGAGGGGGTACAGGGGCGACACCAGCTCACCGTCAGGGCTCACGACCTCTTTCAGCGGGCGCTTGCCCGCGCCGTCCCACACGCGAGGGCCGGTGCCGCTGCTCTCGATGACCACGCCATCCCAGCCGCCCCAGGACATCCACAGCCACGCGTGCCCCTGCGACCCGGGCCCGACGCCCTCGCCCGTGAGGTAGCGCCACCCTTGGCACAGGTGGAGCCGACCGGCGGTGGGCTGGTGGGGACCGTAGTACGGGAGGCATGGGTCAGCGCCGACCGCCGCGGCCACGTCCTCGACGGGCGACCAGGGGCGCGCGGGGTCCATGACCTGCATCCCGCGCCATACCTCGGGGGTGATGACGTCCCGCCCGTAGGCGTCCCGAAGCACGTGGCCCGTCAGCGTGCTGCAGTCGATCTCGCCATTGGCGACGTATGACCCGTAGCGGTAGCCGCGCCACCTGGAGACCAGGCGCCAGATTCGGGGGAGGATGGGGCTCACTTGGCCACGCATTCGGCCACGCAGTCGGCCAACCCGAGGCTAGAGCAGTGCCGCCCCAAGCGAAAGAACATCGGCCAATCGAACGCCTCAATGGCCATCTTTTCCGCGATGGCTTCGGAATAGAAGCCCAAGGCCCTGCACCATGTGTAGGCGCCGAATGCCCGCAAGTTCGCGGAGTTCCTCACCCAGCCGCGCCAGCGTGGAGGGGTCGTGCGCACGTAGGTATGCCGGCAGCGGCTCACAGCGTTGGTCTCGGGGCGGTGGGTGTGTCGATGCGCGGGCCGGTGTCGGCGGGCATCTCGCGCATGTCCTGTAGCGCGGCGGGCTCGGTGGTGACCACCTCCACGGGAGGGGGCAACAAGACGGAGAGCAGCCGGTCGACCGCGGGCTCGGCGACGGTCGGGCCGCCCACGATGAGCGCCACGCCGATCAACACCTGCCACGGGCTCCACTGGGCCACCCACTCCACCACGACCACCGAGGGGGCGGCGGGTCGCTGTAGCGGGCTCTCGTGCACGCCAGAGACCTCCCCGCGCTCGGTGAGCAGCTCCCGCCGCGTCTCCTCGCGCACCTCTGCGTCCCGTGCGTCCCGCTGCACGTCGGCGACGGCATCGGCCAGCCGGCGCACCTCCGTTAGCACGTCGTCGAGACGCTCCCGGGTCTCGCGCTCGTGGCGGTCGAGGCGGTCAGCGAGGAGCACCACCACGGGGTGCTGGTCGCGCTCAAGCGTGTGGTCGGAGTGTAGGGGGTCGGTCGAGCGGCGGGCTGTCACGGCGCACGCTCCGGGATGCGTAGGCCGGTGCCGGTGGGGCCGCCATTAGGCAGACCGATCACAGCGCCACCGCCTCGGGGTCCCAGCCCAGCCGGGCCGCCTGCCCCCGCACCATCGCAAGCGCGTCATCGTCCGCCAGGCTCTCGCCGAGCAGCACCGCCCGATGCCCAGCCGGGCCCGCCCATGTCCCCGTGGCCGACCCGATGCGGCCAAGCAACGATGCCCCGGTGACCGCCAGCGACGCAGCGAAGGTGTCGGCCACCGTCTGCGCCGCCTCGGTGACGACACCGGCCCCGGTGTCCTCATCGTGCCAGCACGAGATCCGCACCTCACCGGCCGCAGCATCCCGCCGGATCAGAACCAGTGCGTGAGCCGCCGACCCATTCGCGCTCGCGTGGGCCCCGATGGGGATCGGGCTACCGACCTGCCCTGATGCCTGGTTGAGCAGCACAATGGAGCTGGTGGACGCAACGGGCGTCCCGACGCGCAGAGACCAAAGCGACGCCGCCCCGAGGCTGAAGTAATAGTCAGCCCCGCCAGGCGCGCCGTCGGTCGGGATAGCGAGGAGCAAGGTGAACGATCCGAGCGTCTCCGCGAAGGTGGCAGCCGGGAAGCGCCCTGCACCCGACGCCACTCCACTCGGCAGGTACACCGACCGCCCCAGCATCGTGACGGGCGTCTGCGTGGCCGTCGGATGCGTACAGACCATGTCGCGGCCGTTGCCGCTGTAGTCGAGCACCCCGTCGCACAGGTTCGACCCGTCGTAGCTGGCGCCCCGCAAGGCATCCCAATCGCCGATCAGAGACCCGAAGTCCTGCGGCTGGGTGTAGGTTGGACCGACGGCCGGAGCCGGGGCCACCGTCGGCTTCGACCCGGCGCCGGAGAGGGTCGCCAACACCTCGGTGGCGACACGAGAGTACCCGCCCGTCGACAGCCCATCGACCCACGAGATAGGCGACAGTAGGGCCAGCTCGTCGGCGTCTTGCGTCGAGCGCAGCGCTACTTCCAGGGTCTCCATGTCCGCGAACGAAAGGGCCAGGCCGTCGACGCCACCGAACACGCGCATCGGCGCGGCTGCGGTGTAGTCCCCGCCGGCCCGGCCTCGGCCGATCCTGTAGTCCCCCGCGAGGCTCGCGACCCCTCCACCATACGTATCCGTCCCCCTGTCAATCTCGGTCCCGTCGGCCTCCCACGCGATCAGCTGCGACGTCGCCGTAGCCTCGCTGTCCTGGGACCCCGCCACCGTGATGGTCTGGCCCGCCCCAAACGCGCCCGCCCCTGCCGCCACTGCCTCGGCTATCGGGGTGGCGTTGTTGAAAACCCGTAGGGACACGGCGTCGGCGCTGCTGAAGATCACTCCCCAGCGGTAGTCGGTTGCATCGATCCCGAAAACCGCGCACTGATTCGTGGGCGTGGCGTCGTGGGTCACCCGCCCGACGAACGTGTGCGCGTCCTCCGTGAGTGTGATCCCGACGTGGTTGGTGGAGTCCAGCGCGTCGAACCCCTGCCGGCGCTTCGTGGCACCGCCGGTCCCGTACGCTGTGAAGGTGCCGTCGCCCTTTCCGACCCCGCCCACGTAGGGGAACGGGTCACCGACCTCATCCGAGACCGAGAGCCCAGGATCCACGGCGACCCACTCGCCCGTGTAGGGGTCGACCACCACGTCGAGCGCGTCAACTGCGACCGTGGGCCACGCACCATAGCGGTCGCCGATGCTCTGGCCGCCGTTGTCGACCACCACGAGGCCGAGCACAGCGCCGCCGCCGCCGCCGCCGAGCATGGAGGCCGCAACGGACGGCGGGAGACGGTCGAGGGGGGCGGGGTAGCGGGAGAATCGACGCACGGTCAGACCGTCGCGATGCTGATGGCGGTCGCAGCCGAGCCCGAGATCGCCGCCTCGGTCCCGCCGATCCACTCCCACACGGACCCCTTTGCAGGGACCTCGACAGTCCACGACCGCTCCCCCGCCGAGCCGGGCGTCCCCGCATCCGTCACGACCCCGCCCGCGTCAATGACCACATCGACCGCGGTGCCGGTGCCGCGCAAGATCAGCCAGCCCGGGTGAGCTCGGCCGCCGTCTGCGTCGAGCAGGGCCTGTGCCGCGGAAGCGTCGAGTGTGAGATCCTTCGCGCCGTCGCCGTCGAGAGTGATAGACATGGTGGTGCCTCCTGACCTAGAATACCACCTTTCAGCTCGGCCGTCACACTCTGCCCGGCCCGTCGAGGATGGTGAGGTCGAGCGCCACCGCGTCGACGTCGAGGGTCACGCGCTCGATGAGTGCAAGCGCATCCGACGCTGCGAGCTCGCTGTCCGTCAGCGCGACGACCTGCCCCGGCTCGAGCCGGTCGAGGTCCACGCCGCCCACGTACTGCACAGCACGCATGGGCCAGCCGTGCTCGTCGGCTGCATCGTGCAAGATCTGCGCAGCCGTCGCCGTGTCCCAAGTCAGCGGGCATAGCATGGGCGGCGCGACACGGCGTCCGAAACGCATCTCGGACAGCCGAAGGTCTGCCCGCCCGTACTGTCTCGTGTCCGTCCCGCCCGGGAGCTGCTGCAGTTGGCCGGGCAGCCCCTCGAGGCTGCGCACGCTGTAGTACCTGCCCGACGTGCTTAGCCGGTAGGACGCCGTGAAAGCGTTGTAGAGCTCGTTACGTCGGGACACCCCCGGGGACCGCTGCACGTCCCCACGGTCAGCGGACAGGGAGCGCACGACGTCCGCGGCTGTCGCTTGGTAGCGGTGCGGCTGGATCCACCAGCCTGCCGAGCTCCGACGCAGCCGCGCCGGGAGCCAGGGCAGGACCGCGCGCCGGATCCAGTCCACGCCGCCCACCGGCTGGTCTATGTAGGTGTCGATCTTGTAGCCGTCGAGCCACTCCTCGTGCTGACGCCACCGCCCCGCGTCGAGGCCCTCGAGCGAGTAGCGCTCGAGCACCCACCGGAGCACCTCGCCCGCACCGCGGGCGACCGTGCCGCCGCCGCCCACGACCCCGCCGTGGGTTGCCGTGGTCTCGTCAAACGAGAGCATGTAGACGCCGTCATCGACGAAGAATCCGGCCGGCGCGGGGCTACCTAGGTTGCTGACGGTGGAGATCACGTGCGCGCCCGGCTGCTCCTCTGCGACGGGCGCCCCGGTCCATTTGGAGATCACACCTGTGCCGCCCGACACGCGGGTCAGCGTGCACGTGGTGGCGCCGATGGACCCGTGCGCGACTGCTAGCTTGTCCGTCCCACCCGGCGAGACGAACAGCGCCGGGACGGCGGGCAGGTCGCTGCCCGCGTCGGGCCTCGAGCCGGGGTAGCCGAGGATGATGGGCGGCACGCGCCCGATCACGGGCTCAGGCGCGAGGGACCAGTCGTCCTGCGAGATCGCCGCCGTGGGTGGAGGAAACAAGACCTCCCCCTCGGTGGGCACGATCTTTCCGACGAGCGGATCTTGAGGCCCGCCGTAGGACACATCGACGAGCCGCCCCGACGCGAGGGTCGTGCACTCCTGGCGCGTCTCTCCGTCCCGGTGCCAGAGCAGCGTAGCGGGGGACTCCTCCATCGGTCCCGTCTCGCCGATCCACGCGCCCCATCCACCGGGCGGGGACCAGTACACCGCGACCGACGCAGTCATCGCCGCGACGTCCGCCGGCCCAGCCTCAACGCCCGGGTCGTAGCGCTCCCCGTCGACGATGACCGGATCCGAGTCCGTCGTCAGGCGCAGCACATGGCCGCCCGCGTTGAGCTCCAGCAGGAAGCGGCGCCCCATCAGCTCTGCCCCCGGATCGTGAGGGTGTCGACGCGGATCAACGTCTCCGCCCCCTCGTCCGCAATGGCCCCGCGGACCGAGAGCCCGCCATCGAGGTAGCCGTAGAGCCACTGCGTGGGGTCGGTGATGGTGTCCCCCGATGCGGGCACCGTGCGCAGCCCGCACACGGGTAGGGCTTGGTGGGTCTCGAGCGCGTCCCGCAGCGACCACCACACGTCCTCGGCGCCGACGATCTGCGGACCGCCGAGCAGCCCGACGCCGTCCACGTCCGACCCGAGGCGCAGCCGTCCCGGCATCACGCCGTCACCCCAGCCCCACGCCCACGTGCGGCGGACGGGTCCGAGGGCCTGCGCGCGTGTGGTCCCGTAGCGGTCGGTCGAGCGCTGCACGGCCGGCTCGTGCTCGTCGCGCCAGCCCCAGTCTGGCGGGGACGCCATCGGCAGCACGTGCCCGATCCAGGCCGTGCCGATCTCGTACTGGTCGTCTGGGGCATCCTGTGCAGGGACGCGGACCCGCCAGTACCGATGCGCCTGCACGGTGCCGGGGGACAGCACCATCACGCCGCCCGGGGCTACCAGTGTCACGGTGCCCGTAGAGGACAGCCCCGAGGCATCCTCGAGCCGGACCCACGGGGTCACCCCTTCACCGTCCGCCCACAGCCCGCCGCCGTTGGCGATGATCCGGCGCGAGACATTGGGCGTGCCCGAGATGATCGCGTACCCGCCGACCAGCTCGCCCGGCTGGATGTAGCGTCCCGCGGCAGCGGTCCCGCCAGAGTCCGGGTAGAGGTCCGCGCCCACGAGCTCGTACGAGAGGCCCGTCAATCCGGTCGCGAGGTCCATCGTTCCGGCCGTGGTCCACGTCCCGCCCGAGTAGTAGCCGATGCGGATCAACCGCACCTGGCTCCCAGACACGACGAGCGATAGGGCCTTGCCGAGCGACTGCTCGGCGCCGAGGTCCCACGCCACGTGCTCCGCGGTCGCGGCCTGCGTCGACCGCCACCTGACCGCCGGGCTCGGATGCTCGACGGGGTCGAGGTGGGCGACGGCGTACACCGCGCGCGGCTGGATCGCCACCTCGTCGCCGGGCACGCCCGGCCCCTCCTGCAGCGTCACCGTGCACGGAGTGCCGACGGAGGCCGGCAGGTAGCACGGGGACGCGTGCCCGCCGAGGTTGCCCGCCCCCTCGACGATGTCCGTCGAGCAGCAGCCCGCGCCGTACCACCGCGCGGACACGCCTCCAGTGTACCCGCCGAAGACGTGCTCGGTCGCCCTCGAGCCGCCGGGCGTGCCGGTGGTGAGGGTCATGTCTACCTCGGTCCACGCCAGGTCTGTCGGGCGCCTATACCTCAGCTTGTCCTGCGTGATGAGGAACTGCATCCGGGCGGTCATGTCGACAGCGACGGTGCCAACGATAGAGCCCGCGACGCTGTCGTAGACCCGGAAGCCCGTCGTCGTCAGACGCACGATGACCTCGGTCGTGGTCCACGTGATCCGCATCCCGAGGTCTAGGGAGGTGAGGGACCCGCCCGACACGACGGCCACGTCGAATAGGTGGGCCTCGGCGGTCGCGGCCGATAGCGTGGCCTGGTAGTCCCCCGCCGCGGTCCAGCCGACCTTGGACAGAGCCGCCGACCCGGTGCCGGTGACGGTGTAGCCCGACGCGCCCGGCTGCGTGTAGGGCATCCACAGCACACCATTTACCCCGACGCCCGGGGCGTACACTACACCCGCGTCCCACTCGCTCGAGGACCAGCCGCCTAGCCACATGATGTGGCCGCTCGCGTCCTGGTCAGGATCGGCAGGAGAGGCACCGAGAGACACGACGAGCGCGCCGTGAGGGGTATGACAGCCCGCCATGCGTCGAGGGCCTGCAGAGGCCCCCAGGGACGCCCAGGACCACGGCTGCGTGGACCAGTTGATCCCGCCATCGTAGGACACGACGTCGGACATGCTGCCCTCAACGCCGGACACGTTGTCGCAGACGAGGCAGTGCAGGACGCCCGACCGGTCCGCCCACGCCGTCACAGCTACGAGATCGGACAGCGTGGTGATAGCCGTGGTCGAGGCGTCGGGGATGGACTCGTACGGGCTGCCCGTGCGGGTGACCTGGATCGCGCTCGTCGCCGGGCTGAACGAGAAGGAATACAGCACGTTCCCGACCGACACCAGGGCCCATCCTAGACCCTCCGCCGTGGCCGTGTCTACCACCGTCCAGGAGATCCCGAGGTCCGAGCTCGCGAGCTGGTCCACGTGGCCCGAGGTCCCGCCCCGCTGCACGAGCAGGGTCAGCCCGCTGCGGGTCGCGGCCAGCGCAGCGCGCCCGCCGTCCGTGGAGCTCAGCCCCGGGTCTGAGGTGGCCACCAGGGACCAGCTTTCTCCGTCGTCGGATGAGTGCCACGTGCGCACAATGTCGGACGCGTCGACCGTGACGAGCACCACGATCTCTGTGATGGGATCTTGCGCCAGCGCGCAGCCCGCCTCTGCGTGGGCGGTCGTAGCAATGTCGCCCGTCGTGATGGAGGTCCACGCCGAGCCCGTCCAGTAGGAAACCACCGTGTCCGCGTCCCCGCCGATGCAGATCAGCGCGCGCCCGGTGGACGTGCAGAGCGCAGCCGTCGAGGTGTAGGCATCCCCGCCGCCGCCCTCGGCAAGCGGGTGCATGTCCCAATATCTTGGATGCGTCTCCGCCTGGTGTCCGAGCCAGGACGTCCCCGCGTCCGTCGAGGCGAGCACACGGGCGCCCTGGCGACCGGGCAGCCCCGGATACTTCGAGGACACGCGCAGCGAGACGGGGAGCTCCTGCGTGCCGCTGACCTGCGCAACGAGCCGCCCTAGCCGAGCCGGAAGCCCGGGACGCGGTCCCGCCTCGGTGTAGCTGCTCGAGATGGTCGCTCCGTCGTCCGGCATCGCGCCAGCGATGCGGAGGCGGTTGTCGTACAGGACCAGGGCACACGTGGGATTGATTCGAGCCATGCTGCTACCTACCTCGCTATGCCGGCTACCGCCCCGATGCGACGGTCGAGGGCCGCCCCCACCTGACGGTCCGACTCGATGACTCTGGCCACGACCTCACCGAGCATGCGCCCGTCGAGGTACACGCGCGTGGGTCCGCCGCCGGATGCCGAGCCGCGGTTCAGGGCATCGACCCCGGCGGGTCCGCCCGCGTTGTCCACACCGCGCGGGGTTAGGATGGCCTCGTCGGGCGATGCGGAGATCATGGCGTGGTCGCCCTCGATGCGGTCGCGGACCATGCCGCCGGTCGCGAACTTGGGCGCCTTCTGCGCGCGGATTGCGGCGAGCTGCACGGCTAGCTGGGTGCCAGCGACGCCGAGCGCCAGCCCAGGCGCGGCAGGGCCCGCATACGCAAACGCGGCAGTAAGCGCAACCGCGTTTGCCGCTGCGTCGACGATTGCCCGAGCGCGAGCCGCCGCCTTCTGCGCCTTGAATGCGTCCTGCAGAGCCTCCTTTTGCGCTTTTCGGTCGTCGCGGCGGGCCCTACGCTTTTGCCTCATCTCCTCGTCGATGCGCTTGAGTTCGGCCTTGCCTTCCTCTTTGGAGATCTTGCCGGCCTCGATCTGCTGCTTGACCGCTTCCTTTGCGTCTTCGAGCCGCTGCATCTCGCGGCGATGCACGCGACGGACCTGGTGCTCCTCCTCAATGAGCGCATCAATGTGGTACTGGATCTCGTTCTCGACGAAGTCAGCGGTGTTCGACGCCATGGCACTCATGGCGGCCAGATAGGTCTCCTTGACCTTTTTGTTTATTTTTTTGGCGTATTCGTCTGCAGCGTTCTTTAGATCTTCGTAGCCCTCGAGCGAAGCCTGGAGCGCCTTGCGCTGCGCGTCCCAGCTCTCCTCCCCCTTCTCCTGCGCAGCCTGTTGCTGCTCCTCCCTGCGCGCGGCTGCTTCGCCGAGCTCGGCTTCGAGCCGGATAGCGGCGGCGATCTGCGCTGCACCGTCGGCCCATCGCTTGCGCTCTGCTTCCGCTGCTTCCCTTGCGGCATCCTTTCGCTTGCGCTCTGCATCGTCGAGGTCGACGACGTTCTCACGCACGTAGCCCAACGCCTCGGCGTACTCGTTGAGTTCGTCATTCGTGACCCTGATCTCGTCCGATCCCTCGCGAAATGCCTTGTTTGCCTTGAACTGCGCCTCGGACACATGCCTAATCTCTGCGGAAGCCTCTGCCCCGACATCGACGAAGTAATCATATGCTCGAACCAGCGCGGCCGACGCGATGCCGGCGTCGGCCATTCTGCGCGCCTGGCCTGTCAGCGCGTCCGAAAATGACCAAGACTCGCCCGTTATCTCGGTCATTGTCGCAGAGACGCCGACAAGTGCGTGCTGAACATTCATCAGCGCGGGGGCAAAGTCGGCCTGCATTGTCAGCGTGGCCGCCGCGATTGCTGCGTCAGCATCGCGGGCCGCCTCTTGGTAGTCAATCAGGGCCCGCTTGTGCTCTGGCGATAGCGGTGGCACACCACGAACCCGCTCTAGCGACTTTTTGACCTCGTCGATAGAGTCCATCCACTCGAGCATTGCTGACACGCCGAAGACCGTTGCCGCGGTCAGCGCGGCCACCGCGCCGCCGGCCAGGGTGGCACCGCCTGCTAGGCCGCCCATGTCGTCAGCTACGCCCGCCATCCGGTCGCCGAGGTCGAGGACCGAGTCGGAGATGTCCCCGAACACGCCGCCCATGAGGGACGCTGTCCGCTCGGCCGAGGACTTCCAGCCTTCGCGCACGCGCTCGGCTTGCCGCTCGGCGTTGCGCGCCATGCGCTCGGCCGCCTTCTCGGTCTGCTTGTAGTCGCGGGACCAAGCGGCGGCCATCTTCTTGGCCTCGCGGGTCGAGACCCCGGGGATCTTCTCCAGCTCCGCCACCATCTTGTCGATCTTGAGCTGCAGCTCTACGTCTACCACATAGCTCGACATGTCACCCCCCCAGCTCGGCGACGACGAAGCGGCCTAGGTTCTGGACGAATACTTTGGCGCGCTCCTGAAGAGGCTTGCGCAACAGCTCGACGAATGCGGACTTGCCACGCAGTCCCTTGGGCTTGATGTAGCGCGACCACGGCGCCTCGTTCCACACGCGACCACGGATTAGGCCCTGCGTCGTGTCGATTACGACCTCGTGGTATAGCTCGTCCTTGGAGTGGCGCCCGTTGCGCTCGCGCTTGTGCGGGCCGACAGGCCAGCGCCCTTTTGCTCCATCGTAGACGGCGCGCGTCTCCGACTCGACGAGATCCAGCATACCGGGCGCTACCTTGTCGATCGCGTCCCTCACGAGCCGCTCTAGCCCGTCGTCGACAAGCATCGTCAGGTTGCCGTCTTTGAGGCGTAGCTGCGTCATTTGCCCCCCTGCTTCCGCCGTGCGCGCTTGACCCTTTCGTTGTGCTCGTCGATCTCGACGCTATCGAGGGCCATGATTTGCACCTGATGGTCACGGGGTAGGGAGTCGAACCAGCCCGGGTGTTTCGCCCAGGCCCGCTCGATCTCTAGGATTCGTCGGGCGTATCGTCCGCCGGGGGTTCGGAAAAACCCACGGCCTCCTCAACCTCCTCACTCGAGGCGGTAGGCGGTAGCTGGGTGGCCAGCCACGCGAACGCGTGCATGCCCGCGCGCAGAACCTCGTCGGCCGCCCACCCCTCGGACACGAGACGGTCGTACAGCCGCTCGGCCGCCTCGCTGACCGACCGGCCGAAGCGCGCCCGGCGAGCGAACAGCGGGTAGGCCAGAGCCAGCGCGCCGGCCGCCGCGAGCGTCTCCGACTGACCCTTGAGCAGCATCAGGTCGATCAGGTACGCCCCGGACGTGTGGCGCTCCCAGATGTACCGGGTGCCCCGCACTGTGATCTCGCGCGTCAGGTCGCGGTCTTCGTCTTCCATGTCTCACCTCCGTTGCCAGGCTATCACGCCTCAGAGTAGCCCAGGTCCCCACTGATGTCGCCGGTACAAACCAGCGTCATCGAGTACGTCGATGGCTCCCCGTCGGAGAGCAGCGTGTGGGACTGCAGGTAACAGTCCTCCATGATGAGCTCGCCGTCCGTGTCGCCGTAGTCGGTGCCCTCGGTGGCGATGCGCACGCTGACCGTCTTTACGCTGCGGGTGCCGCCGGTCGTGGTCGAAACGTTCGCCGCGTAGAGGCCCTGGAACGTGACGAACTCGATCGGGGTCCCGGGCGCCGCGGTGGCGCCGACCCACCCGTTGTGGATGTACTCGATCGTCACGGTCGGATAGACCCGCTGGCCGTGCGCCAATCCGAAGTGCTTGCCGCGGCGCTGCACGGATACGACCTCGTTGAGCGCGCGGCCGGTCAGCCCTTCGACCGACACGCTGGTGTCGTTGGTGAGGGTCAGCGTAACCGGCGTACCGGTCCCGTCGGAGAGAGTGACGGTGACGTCATTCAGGGTCAGAGGCTTGTCATTTACGGCCATGTCGGCCTCCTAGCTAGGCGGTTGCGATGAGGTGGGTTGCGCGCAGATCGATGGTGATCATGATCCCCTCTGGGATCGGCTCACGTCGCGAGGTGCCCTGGTAGGTCACCTGCAGGCCGTCGGCGCCGCCCGTGCCCACCAGGGCCACGATGGCCTCCGACTCTGCAGCAAGCGCCGCGTCCTCGTCCGCGACCGCGTCAGAGGTCCGCCGCTTGTGGGCGAGGCGCACGCTGACGGCGGACTCGACACGCAGCGGGCGGGACTGCCGCTGGCGCTGCTCTGGAGCCCCCTTCGTGGTCGTGACGGCCACCCCGAAGGCCAGGTGCATGCGCTGGTCTGGCAGCTCGGCGGGCATGCCGTGGTAGCCGCACGGGGCCTCACGCAGCGTGCCGGCCGTGCCCGTCGTGAGGGTCAGCCCCTCGAGCGTGGCTGCGATGCGGGCGCGAACCTGGTCGGGTCGGAGCGTGGCCACGTCACACCATCCACAAGGTGTGAGCCGCCGCGCGGCGCGCGCCGTCGTTGTCGGGCACGCCGTCGTCGTCGGCGTCGTAGACCCACCGCAGCGAGTCCCACGCTGCCTCGTACATGTGCTGGTACTCGCCCGCGAGCTCGGAGCGCTCGGGGCCCATGGCCCGGTAGATGATGGCCAGCGTCAGATACAGGTGAGGGGCGCGCAGGGCCTCGGGCGACATGATGAGCGACGGCCGGTCACCCTGTGCGTAGACGCGGCCGACGATCTCGGTCCACGACTCGTCGAGGTACTCCTGCAGATCGGTATACGACTCGGGCCCCCGGTAGCCGGCCTCGGTGGGGTCGAGGCGGCGATCTCGCCGGAACAGGTCCGCGTCGGTGATCACGGGATAGATCGCGCGCCGGACGATGGCCGCCGCGCTCTGGTGGCGGACGGTGCCGCCCGCGTGGGTAATGTCCCACTCGACCCGCCACCCCATCCCGAGGGACAGGGTGGCGGCAGGCGTGAGGACCCATGTGGCGACCGTGCCGGACAGCGCGGACGCCTCGGAGTCCACAAGCGACCCCGCCGCGTCGTACAGCCGCGCCGCGGCTGCCGATGCGTCCACCGCGGCGCCGTCCCTGTAGAGAGGCGCTGTGATGGACTGCGCCACGCCCCGCGTGAGCTCGAGGCTCAGCGGAGTGCGGCACGTGACGGGGGCGCTATCGAAGCTCACTGCGCAGCAGCCTCAAAGACGTTGAGGCCCTGCGCGGTGCACTGGTTGCTGGCGCTGGCCACGGACCAGTCCCCAGTGATGGAGACGTACGTGGCCGCGGTCGTGTCAACGGAGCTGATGACCTGCCCGTGGGCGCCGGCCGCGGTTCCGGCCGCGTCCTCGGAGAGCAGGACGGTCGCGACGATGACGCCCGCGGTGCCAGCGCTACGACACTCGAGCTCGATGTCAGCGACAACGAGATCGTTGTCCGCCACGTCGAGCGCGGAGGTTGTGCCGATGGCGGTGCCGGTCAGGGCAGCCGCCCCGAAGCGCGCCACGACGGTCAGCGTATCGGTGGAGTTGGAGCTGCCGACCGTCACGAGGGCGCGGGCCTTGACGACCTTTCCGGCCTGCCAGAAGCCGGCCGGGAAGGTGGCGGAGGCGAGCACGGCCTCGTCGGTGGAGTTGGTGTGCGTGGTGCCGGCGGCGCCCTGCGAGTAGATGAGCTGCATGGTTCAGTCCTTGTCGGGGGCCGCCTTGCGACGGCTGCGGGTGGTAGGAGCGGGTTCGGGCGGCGCAAGCGCTGCCCGCACGATGTCGGCCTCTGCCTGCAGGCGAGCGGCCTGGCGCGCGGCAAGAGGGTTGCGGTCGGCGTCCTGGGCGGCTTCCGCGTGGTCGCGCTCGATGCGCTCGAGCATTGCGTCGAGCACGTGAGGCGCGGGCGGTGCCAGAACCTCACGGATGGCGAGGAGCATGGCGAGACGCCGGCCATCGTCGGCGCGGGTCTGGTTGGTGCCGGGGATGGCCTCGGTCGCGTGGTCGAGCCACACATAGCCGCCGGTCGTGCACTCCTGGCGGTACAGCGGGGCGCCGAGTGCAGCCTCGACGGAGCGCAGCCGGTCCTCAACGAGCAGGGTAGCCCCGCGGCGTTGTGCACCGTTGAGCGCGCCGATGGGGTCGCCGCCGCCGCCGGGGACTTCCTTCCCGGCGCCGTTGACGCCGGGCTGCAGGGAGATGGACACGAGGTCGGGCAGGATCTCGCCCGACTCCGAGTCCACCAGCCAGCGGGTGGGGTAGTGAGCATAGACGTACGGGTTGCCCGGCGGCAGCTTTGGCAGGGCCGCGGCCACGGACGGGGTGAACGGGCTCCATCCCTCGGCCTTCGGGGCCTCGGTGGGTGCGTCGAATCGTACAGTCATGCTCACCTCTCAGAGTAGGAAGCGGGGCCCGTCGTGGGCCCCGCCGGGGATCAGCGGTCGCTCGTGATGGTGCAGACGCGGGCGTTCTCGCCGAGGCTGACGCCCACGAGGAAGTTGTAGTACGCGGCCTTCTTCATGCGGGACGGGTCACGCTCGCGCTCGATCTGCAGCCGGCCGCCGCCGAGGATGTCCATGAACCCGTCGGGGTCCGGCTCGATGAGGCCCTCAGCCCACGCCACGCCACCGGGGGCGATGAGCGCGCCGCGGCTGTCCGCGCCGGCGTTGGCGGTCGGGACGCGGGTGGACGTGAAGATGTCGACCCCGAAGTACCGACCCTGGTAGCCGATGCTCTGCGCGTATTGGATGTTGTACGCTTCGGGCGAGTGCGTCAGGGCATCCCCGAGGCCGGTGCCAATGGCGGCGGTCTTGAGGTTGTTCCACTGCTTCGGGTGCAGGATGCAGAGCAGCCCGCCGGGCGGGTAGTCCTGTCCGGTCTGGGTCAGGGTGTCGATCGCCTCGTGCCACTTGGCCCAGGTCAGGGACGCGCCAGAGCTCACGGCCACGTCGTTCGACGCGGTCGCGGCAGCCTCGGCCACCATGCCCATGATGGTGTTGTCCCGGATCATCATGGCATCCATGGCCAGACCCGCGGGATCCTTGAGGATGCCGGTCCGGTCGTAGAAGCGCAGGAAGTCGGAGAAGGAGCGGGCCTTCGACTTGCGGACCACCGTGGCGCTGACCGTCGAGAAGACGAAGTCATCGGGCACCGCGGCGCCGTCCTCGGACAGCGTGGATGCCACGCCCGCGCCGAGGTCGGCGAGGGTCTTGCTGACGACAGAGGACTCGTTGCCGATGCCGAGGTAGCCGGCGGCGAGCGCGGGGTGGTTGGGGAGCGCGGCGCGATCGGCCGCGGCAAGGGCGTATTCCTGGAGGAGAATGGACGACTGGATCAGCGAGCCGTCGCTATGCAGGTTGCTCACGGGTAGCTCCGTAGACGCAAGGGGTGGACGTTTCCGGCCCTTACGCTGTTACGGGTGCGACCCGAGGCCCTCTATACAAGCCATAGCGTAGCAGATGCTAGCCGCCCTGTCGAGCAATACGCAGCAGCTCGTCGCGCTGGGCCCTGTACTGTTCGGGGGTCATGGCCGCGACCTGAGCAGCGGAGGGGCCGCTCTGCGCGGGCGGCGGCGTGGGTCGTAGACCCTGCGTCGACGGGGGGCGCACGCCGGCCGGGGGGGCGGTCGGTGCAGCGGTCGGCGGCTCC
>JGI11705J14877_10000952_pt1 | contig 17178 bp, 19 predicted proteins | sample Etolaghawater15m_FD_14877 | JGI IMG/M metagenome (IMG submission 14877)
CAATTCCAACATTTGCAAATAGAGAGACACCGTTCAATACTAAAGTCTCACCGGAATATTCTCATCATGAAGATAGTGTTTTAAATCCATGATATCTATCTCTTTATAGTGAAAGATACTTGCAGCTAATGCAGCATCTGCACCATGCTCAAATGCCTCTTTTATGTGTTCCATAGTTCCTGCTCCACCGCTTGCTATCACAGGTACATTTACAGCACGACTAATCTGTTCTGTAATGTTAAGCTCAAAACCGGCTTTAGTTCCATCTGCATCCATTGAAGTCAAAAGAATTTCTCCACTTCCACGCTGGACTACCTCTTTTGCCCATTCTACTGCATCTATTCCTGTGTCAACTCGTCCACCATTCAAAAAGACATTATAAGTACCACTTGGAGTTCTTTTTACATCTATAGCAGTTACTATACACTGAGAACCAAAACGCTTTGCACCCTCGTCTATAAGTTCTGGACGCTTGATAGCTGCTGAGTTTACACTTACTTTGTCACAACCAACATTGAGAAGCTTATAGATATCATCAAGTTTACGGATACCTCCACCAACAGTTAGAGGTATAAAAATCTCTCTAGCAACCTGTGCAACAATATCAACAATAGTGTCACGATTATCTGAAGAAGCAGTTATGTCTAAAAATGTAAGCTCATCCGCACCCTCTTCGTTATAACGACGTGCTACTTCAACAGGATCACCTGCATCTTTAAGGCCAACAAAGTTGACACCTTTTACAACACGGCCATCTTTAACATCAAGACAGGGAATGATTCTTTTTGCAAAATAGTTCATAAGTAAATATACCTTTATTATATATTTTTGAATTATACAACTTTAGACTTATAATTACTTAACACTTTACACTATGGGAGGTCTCTATAAATATGTTTCACATGAAACATTGTAAATCTTTATATGAAGATAATTATAATAATTTGTTATATTTATCAGGATTAGTTTATGAAATAGAAGAAGTATCAAATCACAAAAATGTATGCTTAGGATAGGTAAAATACACGAAAAAATCAATGAAATATACTTTAGCCTTATTATCCTGAGACACAAAAAAGAGATTTAAAAAAATGTTTTGCATAAAAAGTAAAAAAATGTAACAAATATGGATTTTTTTGATCTTTGTTACCTTAATCTAAGTTTTTTTAGTATAGACTCACAGTTATGAATAAAGAAAGTGTTGTAGCAAAGAAGAAGTTTGGACAAAACTTTCTAAAAGATCAATCAGTTTTAAGAAAAATCGTCGAAGCGATGCCCAAAAATGAGAACAAACTCGTAGAGATTGGGCCTGGCTTAGGTGATTTAACTAAATTTTTAGTTGATGTCAAAAGTGTAGAAGCTTTTGAGGTAGATACCGATTTGTGTAAACTGTTACAGAGTGAATTTAAAGAAGAGATTGATACCAAGCGACTCCACATAAACTGTGGGGATGTTCTACAAGCTTGGAAGAGTACTTTAGTTGACGAAGCGTATGATTTAGTGGCAAATTTGCCTTACTATATCGCAACGAACATAATCCTAAAAGCGCTCGCAGATCCAATGTGTAAAAATATACTCGTAATGGTTCAGCTTGAAGTGGCAGAAAAGTTTTGTGCAACTGCAGGTGAAAAAGTATTTGGTTCTCTGGGTATTATAGCTCAGAGTGTAGGAACTGCAAACATTATAGTTAAAGTTCCTCCAACTGCATTTGACCCTCAGCCCAAAGTAGACTCTGCAGTTTTTCTTATACAAAAAAACAGAGATAGAAGTGATAAAGAGTTCGAGGATATGCTAAGAGTTGCATTTAGCCAACCTCGTAAGACTCTTATGAAAAATCTCTCTGTCAAGTATGACAAAAGTAGACTTCAAGAAGTTTTTAACGAGCTAAACCTTACACATACAATTCGCCCTCATCAAGTTGACACTAAGGACTATCACCAACTCTATAAAATAATATAAAATAAAAAAGGAGTTTGGATGGCAGAAGAGACACAGGGGACTGAGCAAGTATCAGCACCAACAACAGAAGCAAAACCAAATAACAGAAACAACAACAATCGTAGACCAAATAATAATCGCAGACCAAATAACAACAACGATAAAACTTCGGGTGATAAACCAGCAGGACAAAGACCAGCAGGCAATAAACCAAACAACAACAATAAAAATAGAAATAAAAATCGTCACCGTAGACAACCTACTCCAGTTGATGAAAACCTAAAAACATTTGTTACAAAAAATCAAGAAGCACATAAGCAGAGATTGAACCCTCATTTTAAACTTGACCTAAACTCAAAAGCAAAAATTCGTGTTACTCCACTTGGCGGACTCGGTGAAATTGGTGGAAACATCATGATCATGGAGACTGAAAATGAAGCGATTCTTGTAGATGTTGGTATGAGTTTTCCTGATGAGACTATGCATGGTGTTGATATATTAGTACCAGACTTCTCTTATCTTCGTGAAATTAAGCACAAAATTGTTGCAGTAATCATCACACATGCTCATGAAGACCACATTGGGGCAATGCCTTATCTTTATAAAGAGATGCAATTCCCAATATATGGTACACCGCTTCCTCTTGCAATGATTGGTAATAAGTTTGATGAGCACCATATTAAAGAGCATAGAAAATACTTCAACCCTATCGTAAAACGTGAAGTATATAAAATAGGAAATGATTTTGAAATCGAGTGGATGCATATGACACACTCTATTATTGATAGCTCTTCAGTTGCCACGGGTGACTTCAAGATTGACTACACTCCTGTGGATGGTTATACAGCTGACTTACACAGACTTGCACACTATGGTGAAAAAGGTGTTCTTGCACTACTGAGTGACTCAACAAACTCTCACAATCCTAATCCAACGGGCTCTGAGTTAAGTGTTGCACCAGCACTTGATCGTATCTTTTCAAAAGCTGAGGGACGTGTACTTCTTTCTACTTTTAGTTCAAACATACACCGTGTACAACAAGCTATACAGTATGGTATAAAGTATGGGCGTAAAGTTTGTGTTATTGGTCGTTCAATGGAGAGAAATATAGAGATTGCAATGCAGTATGACTATGTGCGATTTCCTAAAAACATTTTTATTGATGCAGATGAAGTCTCGCGTTTGAATGATAAAGAGGTACTTATTGTTACGACAGGTTCACAAGGTGAGCCAAACTCAGCTCTTTTTAGAATGAGTATAGGTGAACATAGACATGTAAAAATCAAGCCAACAGATTTGATTGTTCTTTCATCTCGTGCTATTCCAGGAAATGAAGGCTCTATCTCTGGAATGCTTAACCATCTCCAGCGTGCTGGTGCAAAAGTAGAGATGAGTAAAGATATTCACGTATCAGGACATGCCTCTATGGAAGAGCAGAAACTGATGTTGCGTTTAGTAAATCCTAAGTTCTTTTTACCAATTCACGGTGAGTATAACCATGTTATGAAACACCGTGAAACAGGTATGATGTGTGGGATTCCTGAGAGAAATATACTTCTTATGACAGATGGTGAGCAGATAGAAATCGCACCGAAGTATATGAGAAAAGTAAAAACAGTAAAAACTGGTAAAACTTACATAGACAACCAAAACAACCACCAAATAGAAGATGACATCGTTCTTGATCGTCAAAAACTTGCAACTGATGGTGTTGTGATGATTGTAGCTGAAGTGAGTGAGCAAAACTCTAAGATGCTCTCTAAGCCTAAGGTGACTACTTTTGGTATTGTTCCAGATAAGCAAGATAAAGCATTTGCTAAAGAGATGGAAGATGTTTTAGAGATTTTCCTTACAAATATCAAAGGTGGACTCATTGAGAATTCAAGAGCCTTAGAGAATGACCTTCGTCAAGTGGTCAGAAAACATATCTTTAGAAAAATGAAAAAGTATCCACTTATCGTTCCTCACGTTTTCGTACACTAAATCTTCAATAAGCAGAGTTTTTACTCTGCTAAAATATCAAAATCAAATCAAAAAGTTGACATACATATGAAAAGTTTAGATTTACCCTTGGATAATATTTTTATTCCCTCTGAAATTCCCTCAAAAAAATTAATGATTATTTTACATGGTCGTGGAGACTCCTCTGAGGGTTTTGTAAACCTCCCTGATTTTATCAAAATAGCCCAGATGAATTACCTTTTGTTAGATGCTCCTTTTGAGTATTTCGGTGGTCACTCTTGGTATCAGCTCCCACCAGATCAGCTCCCAGGTATAGAGTACTCAAGTAAACTCCTTACAGAAACACTTGATACTGTTTTTAAAGAGAATTTTAATGCAGAGGAGAGTTTTCTCTTTGGTTTTTCTCAAGGCTCTCTTCTTACATTTGAATTTGGAGCACGTTATGAAAAAGTCCTTGCTGGCTACATAGGAGTAAGCGGATATATCTACGATGTGGACAAGCTTCTAGAGGAGTTAAATCCAAATGCTAGCTCTTCTTCGTGGCTCTGCACACATGGCGTTTATGACATAGTGCTTGATTATAAAACTTCAAAAGAGCAGATACAAGAGCTTCAAGCAGGTGGCTTTAGCATTGAATTTAAAACATATGAAAAAGAGCATAATATAGATAGGGATGAGATAGAGATGATAGCTCAGTGGATAAGAGAGAGACTCTAAAATGAAAGCTCTTACGATTGTTGGTGCAGGGATAAGTGGACTCTATCTAGCATATCTGCTTCAAGAGAAGTTTGAGATTACAATCCTTGAAGCAAGAGAGAGAATAGGGGGAAGAATTTTTGCACTTGATGGGCATGACATGGGTCCCTCATGGGTCTGGCAACATCATATCCATGCACTTTGGCTTATTGAGAGTTTGGAGTTAGAACTCTTTAGACAGTATACAAAAGGGTATGCTCTTTATGATACAAAAGATAAACTAGAACTCTTCAGCTCTCCTGCCTCCACACCCTCTTTTCGCATCAAAGGCTCTCTGTCTGGGCTAACACAAAAGCTTCATCAAAGCCTTAAAAGCACAAAGATACTCTATAAAGAAACAGTTCAGCAGATAGATGTAAGTAAAAATATTGTAAATATTACAACAGAGTCTAGTGAGTATAAGAGTGATTTTGTCATACTCACCCTTCCTCCGCGTTTAGCTGTTAAAGTACATTTTACCCCAGAGCTTCCAACTCCATTATTGAGCAAGATGAAACAAACGCAGACATGGATGGGAAATAGTGCAAAGTGTGTTGTAGAGTTTAAAAAAGCATTTTGGAGAGAAAAAGGTTTGAGTGGATTTGTCTTTTCACATTTAGGTCCTCTTGGCGAAATTCATGATGCTTGTACGAAAGATAAAGCAGCTCTCTTTGGTTTTGTTAATCTAAACGCAGATATCTCAAATCTTGAACAAGATGTAAAAACACAAATGATTCGACTCTTTGATATAGAGCAGAGTGAAATTGTAAAAGTCTATTTTGTTGATTGGAAAAGAGAGCTGTTCACATCAGTGACAGAAGACACAAAGAGTTTAGGTGGACATCCTCAGTATGGTATTGATACAAAAGCGTATTCACAAAAAGTTCTTTTTAGTAGTACAGAGTTCTCTTTTGAAGAGGGTGGATATATAGAAGGAGCACTCATACAAGCAAAAAAGATAGTGGCTCAATTGGAAGAGTAAAACATCTTTTTCAGCAAAATGTTGCTACCCTTACAACTATAAAATTTCAAAGGAATTTTGATGTCAGAAAACCAAAACGAAGAGTTTGAAAACGCTGTCAAAGCAATGATGGTTCATATTGGAGAAGATCCAACGAGAGAAGGTCTTTTAGAGACACCCTCACGTGTAAGAAAAGCCTATGAGTTTATCTATGGTGGTTACAAAGAGAATCCAAAAGAGATACTCTCTAAGGCACTCTTTACTACATCAAATGATGAAATGGTACTCATAAAAGATATAGAATTTTACTCTACTTGCGAGCATCATTTACTTCCAATCATCGGTCGTGTTCATGTAGCATATATACCAGACGGAAAAGTAGTAGGGCTTTCAAAAATACCTCGAGTTGTCAATGTTTTTGCACGTCGTATGCAGATTCAAGAGCAGCTTACAGAGCAGATTGCTGATGCTATTATGGATACTATCGCTCCCAAAGGTGTAGCAGTTGTTGTTCAAGCACGTCATATGTGTATGGAGATGAGAGGTGTTGAAAAGATTAACTCAACAACAACTTCTTCAGCTCTTCGTGGACTCTTTAAACGCGATGAAAAAACGAGAGCAGAATTCTTTTCTCTCATAAACTCTCCAGCAGGTTCAAGATACTAATAGATGCCATTTAAATCCCTTAAAGAACGTCTCTCCGCACAAAATTATTCGGTCGCGTTTGGCGAGGTAGTAAAGATAAATGCAACAATAATAACGGCTAAAGGCCTTAATGTCAGTATTAGTGATATGGTAAAAATTATCTCTAATGAGAGTGCTTTAGAGACTATTGGCATGGTTACAGAGATAGATGGAGCAACATTTTTTATCACTCCTTTTAGTTTTGTAGAGGGATTTCGTTCAGGAGACAGAGTCTTTTTAGACTCAACAGGACTTAACATTCCTATAGGAGATGGACTTTTAGGGCGTGTGGTTGACCCCTTTATGCAACCAATCGATGGTAAAGAAAAGATACAAAACTCTAAGTTAAAACCTATCATAAAAGCCCCTATAGAAGCTATGAAACGCGGTATGATAGATGAGGTCTTTAGTGTTGGTGTTAAAAGCATAGATGGAATTTTGACTTGCGGAAAAGGGCAAAAACTTGGTATCTTTGCAGGTTCAGGAGTTGGAAAATCTACTCTGATGGGGATGATAGTCCGAGGGGCTGATGCACCCATAAAAGTCGTAGCACTCATTGGTGAGCGTGGTCGTGAGGTTCCTGAGTTTATAGAAAAAAATCTTGGTGGCGACCTTACTAATACTGTCATAATTGTAGCAACTTCCGATGACTCACCACTTATGAGAAAGTATGGAGCTTTTGCTGCTATGAGTGTGGCTGAGTACTTTAAAGACAAAGGACTTGATGTACTTTTTATCATGGACTCTGTGACACGTTTTGCGATGGCACAACGTGAGATTGGTCTTGCCCTTGGTGAACCGCCAACTTCAAAAGGGTATCCTCCATCTTCACTTACACTCTTGCCTCAACTTATGGAAAGAGCAGGAAAAGAGGAGGGCAAAGGCTCTATCACTGCGTTTTTTACAGTGCTTATTGAGGGAGATGATATGAGTGATCCTATTGCTGATCAGTCGCGTTCAATACTCGATGGGCACATAGTACTCTCACGTGAGATGACAGACTTTGGTATCTATCCTCCTGTGCACATTCTAAACTCAGCTTCAAGGGTTATGAATGATATTATTTCACAAGAGCATATAAAAGCAGTCATGAAATTTCGCCGTCTTTACACACTTCTCAAAGAGAACGAGACGCTTATACGCATTGGTGCATATATAAAAGGCACAGATGCAGAACTGGATGAAGCTATAAATAAAAAGAGTGCTATGGAGGCATTTATAACACAAGACTCAAAAAAACAGGAAAAATTTGAAGATAGTGTAAGTGTTATTTTAGATTTGATGGGGTCATGATAAGAGGTGAGCGAGTCCAATTGTCTCTTGGGACTACTCTCTCTTGATTGAGAGTGATAGCAAGTTTTTTCTCTGTAAGCTCCTCATGGATTTTCATAAGAGAGAGTATTTCACTATCTACCCCAAATATATCTATGTAGGAGTAGATGATATTTTCAGCATTTAAAAAACTTCTTTTTCTAAAAAGTCTTTTGATTTTTGAGTGAAAACTAACACGAAGTAAGTCACCTACTTTTTCAAGTCGTGTTTTTACACCTATAAGTTCACCAAGTTTGTCTTTTATACTTTTTATATCACCTTTGAGTGCGAACTCTTCACACTCTCTCATTAATTTTATCCAATGCTTTTCTAAAAGAGTGCTTAGATGTATCTCGTTGAGTACATGGTGTGTATCGATTAGCTCATAGCACTGGATAAAGTCATTCTGTTTATAGCTCGTATGCAGAGACTCAACAAGTTTGGCAACTCTATACAGCTCTTTGAGTTCCTCTTTTATGCCCGGTGAGTCTTGGAGCGCTTTTATCTCCTCAACAGCCTCATTTATCTGAGAGTTGTTGATTAGTTTTGCTATTTCATCAAGGGAATTTTGCTCTGCGATTCTAAGTGTATTGTAGGTAGGAATTTGTGAATAAAGCTCATTTTTATCAAGTAGTTTTTCTATAACTATATAATTTTTTGTTTGAATTGCTTTGAGAAAAGCTATAAAGTCGTTGTTCTGTTTGAGAAGAAGATTGATGATAGGCTTTTTAGAGATAACACTAGCATAGGGTGCAAGAATCTCTTGCGCGATGTCGCTATGACCTATGATTATCTGTTTTTGTGCAAAAGTAAAAGCATCTCTAAAACTCTCTTCCATTTTTTTAAACTCTAAAGTTCTCTTGAGTGAGGGAAATTTTTCACTCATCACATATGAGAGGGCATATTTTTTATCTAGTACGAGTGTTTTAAAACGATCATAATTTTCAAAATCCTTAAAGATAGAGTGAATCTCATCTTTTTTACTCTTTACATCGTTAAACATCTCAATAATTCTATATGCCTCTTTTTTTTGCGAATGTATGAGTGCTTCTATAGCTTGTGTAAAGAGATTTTCATACATAACTTCAACTCTTTTATGCTCCCTTGTTCCGCAAAGCATAGGATGACTCTCTATAAGCTTAAAAGCTTCATCGAGGGTATTGTGTAAAATATGGGATTTGAGCTCATCAGTGTTAGGGAGTTCAAATTTATAGAGCATATTGTTTTGTAAAACTATAAAAAGGTTATCTTGTGAATCAAGGAGAATATGTTCTACATTTGATTTGAAAGTAAGATAGTTACTACTAACAACTTTTGCTAACGTTAGGTCAACTATAGCAAGTTTGTTAGATTCTGCACTTATCATAACATAGTTACTATTTGGCATTTTGATGATGTTTTTTATATTTGTAAATGGTGTAGTGATTTTTTTTGCTTGAGCAATATTCTTAAGAGAGTGAATACGGATGATTCCATCTACTGAACCACTAAGAAGTCTATCCTTATCTAAAAAACATAGAGCATTTATACGAACCTTAGAAGCATTAATGACTCTTTTATCAGTTAGAGAGCTTATGTTTAGTAATACAATACTTCCCCCGTACCCAGTACAAGCTATATATTGATTATGAAAAGTAATGGCACTTACATAATTATTTTTGATTATATCTGCACTTTGATTTTGGGAAGGAAAAGAACATAAATGTGATAGTTGCACATCGCTATCATATCTATATTGTGAAACATGACCATCTTTTGTACCTGCAATTAGATATGGTGTTGCATCTATAAAAGAAAGTATCTCTATATCACCATTGTTTGTTATTATTGTTTGCGAAACGGTATTCTCAAGAAGCTTGACAATATAGATGACTTTTGAATTTGCAAATGCTAAAAGCATATGGTCTTTGGAAAATGCGGTTGCTGTTGTGTTAAGCCCGAGGTGTTCCATAGATAGGCTTTTGTTTACATGACAATCTGCAGAGGAGAAAATCTTAGTACCATGAAGTTTGGTACTAAAAATTATAGATGTGGGGTTTAAAATACTTATTTTGGTTATTTTAGAGTGTGTTTGAAAGCACTCCTGTAACCTTTGGTTTAGCAAGCAGGAATATTTCCGCTATCTTTTGCATACTCATTAAAAAAGTCAAAGTAATGTTGTAGGTATTTCTCTTGAACTGACTTCTCTTTAGCTTTTGGACAAAAACTTTGAATCTCTTCAGCGAGTTTCCCCCCCTCATAGATAGATTTCCATTCTGCCATTGTATGTTTTTCAGACATCATTGCACCATTCATGCCACATACTTTTTTAAGTTTTTTAAGGTATAAAACTTGTCCTTTTTTAACATCTGCACTCAGTGTTACTGAGCCTATACCCATTAACATTAGGGCAGCAAAAGCTGTTTTTGCAATCTTATTCATCGATATTCCTCTTGTAAAGATGTGTAATGTTACACTCTTCTTACTTAAGAATAGCTCTGTTAGAGCTTCTATTTTTTTTGATGGTGTTAGTAGTATTAGTAAATTTTATTTACAAGAAGTTGTGGCGTGATTCTTCCATTAAACTCATTTTTTGTAACACTATAACTACAACTTATTTTTCTATTTACTGGCATTTCAAAAACAGTTCTAAACGCGATGAGTTCTATAGTTGTTCCTTTACTCATATCTTGACAGACTTCGATTCTAGAGTGAGACTTGTCTGCCCCCATGAGTTTTATGTTTATAACCTCTGCGTTTTGGATGAAAAAAGTAGGTCTAAGATTGGCTTCTCCAAAAGGCTCGAAACTCTCCAAAAGGCGAAGAAGCTCATGGTCTATCTCATCGATATTTAAAATTCCACTCAGGCTCTCTTTTGGGATGAAGTCCTCTTCGCTGAGCTTTTGTGCAGAGATATTTATAGCTTCACTAAACGCAGGAATATCTTTTGCGTTTAAGCCTAGACCCGCCGCCATTTTATGCCCACCAAACTTTGTTAATAAGTGTTCATTTTCTTTTATAAGCTCATAAATGTTCACATCTCCAATACTTCGTGCACTCCCCTTAGCAACACCATTTTCAACACTTAAAACTATAGCAGGAAGACCAAATCTATCGACTAAACGAGCTGCCACAATTCCAACAACTCCCTCATGCCAACCCTCGCCTGAGACGACTATGACCTTGGCGTTTGTATCTACAATATCTATCGCTTTTTTAGTAGTTTGTGCTTCTGTCTCTTTTCTAAGTTCGTTGAGTTGACCTAAGAGTTCAAACTGTTTGTATGCTTTTTTTGTGTCGGTTGCTGTGTAAAACTCTAAGGCTATCGAAGCATCTTCAAGTCGTCCTGCAGAGTTTAGTCTTGGAGCGATTTGAAACGCGATATCTTCGCTTGTAATGTTTTTCTTGTTTAAAAAGTCTCGTATGATGATGGAAGAGGGGCGAGAAGAGGTCGAGATAAGTTTAAGCCCCTCTTTTACAAGTGCTCTGTTGATGTCAATGAGAGGCATAATGTCAGCGATAATGGCAATGGCTACGATGTCTAAAAACTGCTTCATATCTATCTCAAGGCCCAGCTCTTTTTTGACAAGTGCAAGTAAAAGCCAAGCTACTTGTGCGCCACATATCTCTTTAAAAGGGTACTCACAAGCTTCTAGTTTTGGATCAACTATGTAGAGTGCCTCTGGTAAAACCTCTGAGGGAGTATGATGGTCTGTGATGATAAGGTCAATTCCTCTCTCTTTACAAATTTGTGCAGCTGCAATAGCAGAGATACCATTGTCTACGGTTATAACTAAATCCGCTTCAACTCTCTCAAGAACATTAGGTGAAACGCCATATCCATCTCTAAAACGGTTAGGAATAATCGCCTCAAGTGGATAAGGAATTTGTCTAAAAAAATCCACCATAATAGCAGTAGAGCTGACACCATCCACATCATAATCACCCACTAACGTTATGCGTTTGTTAGCTCTAATGGCCTCTGCTATTTTCTTAGCAGCCTCTGGTGCATTGTGAAGAAGAGCAGGGGAAGGAATTTGTGAGAGTTTTTTCTCTTCGCCTTCAAAACGGGAGGAGAGAAGGTCAAAAAGTTCATGTTTGGTAATGTTTGCAGTCGTATCCATATTTAAAAGCTTTGTATTTAATTTGTCTAATTATAGCTCTTGTTTTTCAATTTATCTGATTTTATTGCATAAAGATATAAATAAAGTAATTTATTTTAATATACTACTTTAAGGTAGTATATGTATAATTGTGCCAGTTGTAGAAAAGAGTTATAAAAATAAAGGAAGAGAAAATGGGAATGTTATACGCAGAACAACTAGAATATATGGCGTTAGACTCTATGCAAGAACGTCACGAAAGTGAGATAAAAATACTCAACGAGATTGACAAAATGGCAATGTTGCTTGATAGAGGAGAGGGGACACTAGAGTCTTTAGAGGCTAAAGTAGAGGAGTACATCCTGCATGTTAAAGAGCATTTTGCAAGCGAAGAGAAGCTGATGGAAGAGTATGATTTTCCATCGTATGAGATGCATAAAATGGCACACGATATGTTTTTGGTTGATTTAAACTATGCAACAAAACAGTGGAAACACTATGGAGATATAAACAAGATGATAAATTTTGTCAGAAAAACACCAGAGTGGCTCGTGATGCATGTTAACTCAGTAGATAGAACAACTGCTGATTATCTGGCACAAAAAATAAAATAAATATTAAAGGATAGCACAATGTTAATGCAACTTAAAGATGTACAACAGGTCTCAAATGATGTAATGAATATGCTTCATGAAGAGGAGCTTGAAATCATAAATAGTTTTCATGATGCCGTTTTGGCAAAAGACATAGCACTCATTGATGAGCTTTTTAAGGTCGTGCAGTTTGACATAGAGGATCACTTCACAACTGAAGAGCAGATGATGGAGGAGAGCAAGTTTTTTGCCTATCCTATTCATAAGGCTGAGCATGACACTATGCGGGGCAAAGTAAAAAAGCTCTATGAAAACTGGAATATCCATAAAAATTCGCAGGATATTAAAGATTTTTTAGAAGATGAGTTTAAGCACTGGATTACTCTGCATATATCAAGGTGGGACTCTGAAACTGCTATGCATATCGGTGATAATATGTAAGTAACAACTTAAACAATAGAGATGGCTAATTTTGCATCAAAATATGCTTTTAAAAGTCATTTTATTGTTCAAAAACTTCTAAGGGATTGTGAGAATCTCCAAATTTTACTTGTTGAACACTTTGTAGAACTCAATAAGCTTGTAACGGATACCTGTATTCCAAATATAAGAGGTTATTGCTAGATGAATAATTGTCTAGTTTATAGGTGAAATCGCATAGCAACAGTTATGGAAATAAGGACATATCAGTTTATGGAGACGAGTTTATGCCAAATTCGACTTTAGGAGATACTATAAATAAGTGCTTAGTTTATAAATAAATTCAATTTTATTTAATGTTATTTAATATATGATACATCACAAAATATACTACTAAACTTCAAAGGAATACAAATGATAAAAAAAATAGTAACAGGTGCTTTAATTAGTGTAGCCGTAATAGGATTAAGTGGTTGTGTTGGAGCAGACCCCAAACCTACAATAACACAATTGAAACCTATGAAACCAGTAGTAATTACTTTGCCTGAGAATGACCCACTATCAACAGAAAAGCTACAAATTACTCATTTAAATATCACTAGTCAAATACAAGGACTTAGTAGATTTGAAAAATATCGTAGGTATAACTGTCCTAGTTATTGTGACTATAGAGGATTGTTAATTGAACAAAATAATAATCAATTAATCTTTGATTATACAAGAGAAACCACATATGGTAATGGTGAAAGAAGTATAATGAAGCAGAATCATACTGTTTTCAATATGCCTTATTCAATTGACAAAAACACACTTACATTTAATTTCCCTAATACAAGTAAAAAAGAACTAATCTCTTCACTTGGCTCAACAGGTAGTCCTATAGGTTCTGACTCTGCAATTCAAAATGATTTCAAGCAGATTTTTTCAAAACTAGACACGTTATATTTCGCTAAAAACTTTAAACTACAAGAAGAAATAAACAGTAGTTATCCAGCAGAATCTATCTATGCAAACTTTAAAAGAATGGTAGGTAACTACTCTTATAGAAATAATGAAAAGATTACTGAATCTATAAAACAAAATACTTTTAATTTAAATGTTAATGGAAAAAACTTACCATTATATGTAGAAGTTTTTCCATATAGAGAAGGTTCAAAGGTTAAATATTCAACTACTTTACCTTATAAAATTACTCAAAATGGTTCTGACTTAACAAAACAAGATATTGATAATATCAAATCTCAAATTGCTAAAATAGTTAATGACTAAAATTTAGCTTTTTTTGGGTGTTTCTCTAATTAATTTTAATTATAGAGAGACATCCAAACACTTAAATACTTTCTTTTTTCACACCTCATACAAATTTAAGCCCACAACCAACGAAATAAATTATAATCTACGACAAAGCTTCTAAAGTATCAAATATAGTTTTTAATCAACTTTTCTGAGGTTAAAAAGAATTTTTATAAATGCCATATTTTTTATCTAGCTCTATATAACAATATAAGTAATTTATTTATGGAGTCAACATATTAAAATTTTATTAAATCATTTTGTCACACTCTTAAAATCCCGTTGAAGCATTACTCACTTCTATTCAATCAACACCCAACTTTTATATATTAACTTTTTTATAGTTTATACACCAAGTGGACTTTCTCTCAATCTAATTTTCTTAGTCTATCAAGTTTTCATTGATTATCTTAGAATAGCAAGTCATATCTTCCGTCGAAGCCAGAATGATTAACTTATATTAGGTTAATCATTGTCAATCACAGAGTTAAAATAGGCAGTATGAAAGCTGCTTAGAAAGTAGTTTTTACAAAAGAGTCATGCTTTAGACTCGTGCCTTCTTCATATTCACTTCATATGTAAATACATTGCTGTATATGCCTTCACCTACATTGCATTTAAGTGTACTTTCTGAAACAGAAAAATTAACTACTCCAAAATTCAATCCTATTTGAAACAAGATTTTTCAAAAGAACTACCCCATTGGTTTTCAATGTCACTGTAGTCACTATTTGTCACAATGTTCTAAGATTTTACTTCCTTTTGCTTAATCATACTAAGTGCAAGGACTTTTAGTTGATATTCATATGCACCTAGAGGTCCAAATTGATTCACTAAACTGTCAATGACTTGTTTGAATTTTTTAATGGTCATGTTGGTTCCTAAATATAAAAGATACATAGTTCGCATATTAAAATATATCGATTACAACAGTGTTACAGCCAAGTGAATCATAAGTAGCCAAAATGTAATAATATTATCATAGAGTTTTCACTATGATAAGTATTATTAAAATAGTTCAACAAAATATAATAAAGTATTCGAAGAACGAAAAGAAAAAATTAAAACTTAAAAAATTATTGAAAAAGTTAGAAGAGAAAAAGAGTAATACTAAAAAAAGCGATGAAGATTATCAGATTTTAGAAAAGCTGATTCCAAAAGTAAATACATTAATCGACTACTCTGATAAAAGATAATTCTCATCTGCTCTCCTCCTTTTTGGGATTGGAAACACGGTAGGTTCTAAAGGTACGTACACCTTCAATGAGTTCATAGGTATCAATCAACTCTACATTTTCATAATATTTTTTCAAAGATCCTTCACGGTTTGCTTCTCTAGAGAGTACCAAACCATCCTTATGCCATACCTCTCGCTCCATATCGTAGTGTGAGTAGCGTGAGTCTATAGCCACATCAGTGTCTGGATGATTTGCAAGGTAATACTTGATATAAGCCGCAATAGTAAGGTGATCTCCATAGAGTGAATCTCCCTCTTTTATATGTGTGCTAAATCGCTCCACTATCTTATCACTTGCATACATACGCTCCTGAATCTTGTCAAGGAAAAAGAGCATAGCGATTCGTCCTATGAGGGAGAGAGTAATGGCAATAGCGAGTCCAATTTTAAGTGTTTTCTTGAGCTCATGTTTTGAAATCATAATGGCGACAAAAATCACTCCTCCGACATATGCTGGAGCCCCGTAGTTAAGTCCCATAGGCTTATAGAGCCCCTTGTAGGTAAAAAACGCCAAGGTTACAAAGGTACTTAATACTACAAAAAAGAGCTTATCATCTTTAAATGCAAGCCGCTCTTTGTACATATAGAAAAAAAGCACCCAAGTAAATACGGGTGAGAAGATTAGAAACTGTCCCGCTAGAAAACCAAGCGGATCACCGATATTGATAGTGTAGTCTTTGCTAGAGCCGTGCTCTAACTGAAAAAGAAAACTAATCCATTCATGCTCATAGTTCCAGTAAAGGAGTGGAGAGATAGCAAGTAAAGTGATGAGTATAGTGAGATAGAGCTTTAGATTTGTAAAAAGGTCTCGTCTCTTTAAAAGCACATATATCAGGAGTGAACCTACAAGCAAGATAGCAGAATATTTACTCATCATAGCTAAACCTAAAAAGAGTCCACTCAAGAAAAAATATCTTGTTTTGGACTCAAAGAGCGCCATATAGGCATAGTAAAGTGTCAGAGTCCAAAAGAGTAGTAGTGGAGAGTCTGGCGTTGCGATGATATATCCTGCATGTACAACTATAACACTCATAAAGATGAGGATGGCATTGAGAGCACTTTTTTCATCAGAAATTTTTACAGTGAGCTTAAATATGTAAAGTGCTGCAATTGAGAGAGAAAAAATGTTCACTAGGCGCACTCCCCACTCACTCTCTGAAATGAAGTTACTCAGATAGATCATATAAGCTATCATTGGAGCGTGGTCATAGTAGCCACCCTGAAGATCATAGCTCCACATCCAGTAGTATGCCTCATCTCCATGAAGTGGCAAAAAGTTGTTGTAGAGTATAGATAGGATTCCTACAGAAAGTATTAGTAGATAAACATTCTTTTCAGGGTTCTCGTAAAGTTTGGCTAGCATTATATTTTCAAAAGTTCACTTATTGCTTCTTCATCATAAATTAAATCATCAACGTCATAATCTTGGGTCATATTAAAATCGTAATCATTTCTATCTATACCAAAGGTAAAAAGATCATCTCTAAATAGTTCTGCAATTTCATCATCAAACATTTTTTCTGCAAAAAGTTGAATAAACCCATAACTCTTTTGAAAATTATTATCTATTAATGACATTAGTAGCTCCAAATTTATGAAAGTACTAGTATTTTAGAGAAGATTGTTTACAGTATCATTACGAACCTTTCTAAAATCAAGAAAATTTGTAACCAAAAAGAATCATATTCATCACCAGTTTCATAACTAGTTATTTTTGGAACATTATAATGCCCCTATGCACTAGCTTGAAGTTTAACGCCAAAGCTATCTAGTACTTTCATGATAGTTTCAAACCTAGGTTTAGAGTCAGCACTAAATGTTTTATATAGACTTTCACGTCCTAGGCCTGTATCTTTAGCTATTTGGCTCATTCCTTTAGCTTTTGCTATATTTCCAATAGCTTCAATTAGTTCATTTGTATCACCATCTTGAAGTACTTGAGAGAGATACTCTGCTATCATC
>JGI11705J14877_10000953_pt1 | contig 17173 bp, 21 predicted proteins | sample Etolaghawater15m_FD_14877 | JGI IMG/M metagenome (IMG submission 14877)
CTCATACTCATTCTTTGTGAAGTATTGTTAAACAGGTCAAGGAAATGTCCATATTCCTTACCTCTTATTCTCAATATAGTTTCAGCTTGTACGAGGAAAGTATGAGGTGCTTTACTTTCATCATAAAGTTTAAAATGGTACTTCTTCATCAAAATAGTCCTTATCTTCTTTTTGGTTACTAATATCCTCAACGACAGGCATAATATCCTTATCATTAAGTTTCTTCTTAATGGTGCGTATAGACTGATAATCATTCAGCATAATATAAAGCTCCTGCAACGTATAAAATTCCTTAACATCTTTATTCGTTGCTTTCGCCACCTGTAAATCATCACGACTCTTTACAACACCAAAAACTTTTTCTCCATCTTTCTCATATATCCATGTATCAGCACTAGGCCATAAATTCTTTTCTCTAATCTCATTAGCTATCGCATCGAGACCTCTCATACATATCTCTGCCCGGTTTTTTATTTCTTTTTCTGCGTCTTTATTTTTCTCATACATTTGGATAGTTACTTGAAACTTATATAATGCCTGCCTGAACCTCTCTGCAATTTCTTCATCTACCAAATCCAAATAGCCAAACACCCCAAACAAATCATCAAGTTCTCGCTGCTTGTTCACATAGTCCAAAATATACCGATAAAACCGATGGCTCTGATATGCCTGATAACCCACATAACCCTTACCAAAAAAATCTTCTGTTTCCATCATTTTTCTAAACACCCCATATGCACGAAATTCGTCCATACAGACGATACATGTTCAAACGCATATGTATGTATGTATGATATGTAAGACCCTTATAGGGGTCTTCCATACATACCATAAATAACATACTTTGGCACAATATATGTATGTAAGAAATTAACCCCTTTTTTCTTTCATACATACTTTTTATACCCCACACATTCCATCACATTCGTCCAATAAACTATACTGATTTTTGTCATCTTCTTGCAATATTGCAGTCCTTAATGGTGTGCAAGATCGGTGCACAAATATCTCATCATCAGTCTTTGTTCCTGTCCTAATTTTGTCGTCAAATGCAACTGCTTTATCCCATTCTTCAGGGTACTCATTCTTTAGCATTGTCCATTCTTTATTAGTCTTGTATGGGCAGTATATACAAGCAGATCGAGGCAATTTTCTATTGTATCGCTGCCCAAACCACTCTATGCAGTCTGCTCTGCTCATATTTTGCTCGACCAATGGAAAGACGTTTTTTACCCAAGTAATGTGGTTTTCTTTCATTCTTACTATCTCATCAGTAGATATTCCCATAAGCAACTCTACTTCTGTACCTTTTTTGCGTTTTTCTCCTTTTTTAAGTCCTAATAGGTCTCTAATTTTCTGATGTATTGGTCTGATCTTATAATTGCCTGTGCATTGCCTTTGTAAGAGTCCTTTTTTGCCTGTCAGGGCATTTTTGGTGTAAAAAGGTATCTCAACATACTGAAATCTGCTTTTACCATCTACAACGTCTATGGTGTCTTGTGTGAGATCTCCTTTACTAATTATATATACAGGATATGACAGTTGGGACTGCAGCCACTCTAGGTGTTCCATAACTTCTTTCGGTTCTGCCATAGTATCTGCAAATATGGCACAATCTACTTTTGGTAACTCTCCATTCTCGATCATTAATGCCAATGTTGAGCTCTGCACTCCTGCTCCCAATGATAATATTCGTAATTTCATCTTACACTCCTGGTTTTATGTCGCCAACTTCGATAATTTTGACCATAGTTTTTGGTCTATAACTTTTCGGCTCGACAACAGTTAATGATACTTCTTTCTCGACTAAAACACCTGACTTTAACCAGGTGGTTAGCATACTTCTAATGCGTGTGCGTGTCGATGGTGCGTCTATGTCCATATCTAAAAACTCTGCCATAAATTGCTGCACCGATATTTTATATTCGTTCTGTTTGGTCGCTATATGAGACATAAGGTATCGTTCTTCTGATCTGATTGCGTCCCAAAGCATACCACATTTCTCAACACTAATTCCGTCAAATGCTGTCGGCACATTATATTTCTCGACTACGGCCACCCAATCGCTGTTTGGTATTTGCACACCGATTTTCTTGTACCATTGCTTCTTTATCAAGAGGTCTTGATAGGTTGCTTTTACCTGCAGGCTCTATCTTGAAGTAATCGACATACTTCTCTATGCCGAGCTCCTCTCCCTCTCGTTTGCTCATATTTCTTAAGACACGACCACTTCGAGACCCTGCTATCAGCGATGAACCACCACGACTGTCTTCAATGGTTGCTTCCTGCCCGGACTGTAATTTCCTTGTGTGGTGGACTAGTTCGACCGAACAGTTACCCTTGTCTGCGAGTGCAGCAAGTTCGTTTGCTAAGTTTCTGAAATGTTCGACACTTTCCTGTGATGATATGACGGCAGCAAGTGGGTCAATTACGATGAGATCTATTTTATTCTTCTTTATCGTGTCCACTAATTCTTGGAACATCATCTCGTTTATCAGTCCCTCATTGCCTGCCATAAGTGTCATGTTCGTTCTGCGACCACTACCATAATACAGATTGCTAATATCTTCCTGTGGTATCTCGTAATACTGACATAGGGCCAAGATTCTTCTTTGCACTTCTTCGAGTGGGTCTTCAGCATTAAAGTACATGACTTTGCATTTTTGGTTCGGCTCAATTCCGAGTAGTGGTTTGCCTGTAACCATTGCTAATACTTCGGTCATAACGAGGGTGGATTTACCGACCCCACCAGGTGCAACAGTCACACTATAATAATCTTTCACATAATGATTGCCGTATAGAAATTCTCTTTTAGGGTGAGTAAGGGGGTCTACATATGTCCATTGTAAAAACATATCGTGGACATCGACAGAAGTATCAATTAGGGAGTTGATTGATTGTCTTTCTGTACCCGTAAACCCCTTACTACGAGCACCCTCGATAGCCACGTTAATTTCCCTTGTCGTGTCATCGAGAGTGTAACCACTTAAGGTTATATCAGATAATGCTTGGTGGATTTCATAGTCGGTGCGACCTCTTGCTACAAGAGATGCTACGACCCTTATCATATTGTCGTGCCAATTATTACCTGCCTTAATCTGCCTAATACTGTTCTCGGTATCAATACGTTCTCTCTGTGTGAAATCATCGAAATTGATACGAAATTCGGGGTGGGTCTTATATGGAAAAAACTTTTTAAGTGCCTGTATGGTCTTTATATCGCTTCGAAAATTCTTAAATTCGGATAATTCGACCACTCTGCCGTCTAATTCTTTCTTTTTGTTCGGATAGTTGACTGTGCCTGCTAGTCGCATAATTCTGCTTGGATTGTTCACCACCGGGTCACTATGTAACTTCTCAGCAATACCTCTTTGTACTGTCGACCAAGTTTCCATATCCTTAATCGGTTTATCGAGTTCGTAATAAATATGACCACGTTTTGGTTTCTGACCTGTNTAGACTCCGAAGTTGCCTTTTACATCTCCTGTCGACACCTTATTATACTGCATGACNGATTCTTCTGTATCGCANTCNCAAAAGCAGTAAAACGATGCTANGACATCTTCATCTCTACTTGCTCTGCCATTACTGTTCTTACTGATTGGATTGACTGTAACNTATACATTGTATTTTTCTGCGTTGTACCTTGTTGCATATTTTATNGCTGCCTGCATCTGCTCTTGTGTAAATTTCTTCCAAGCAGGCATGGCCTGTTCTTTTATGCACCGAATTTCAAAATAAGCATCTTCTCCTAACTCACCCCATCGTGATGTTAGTTTCTTCAAATGCTTTTGTATGTCTCCCTCATTATACTGCATCTTATCCTCATTGTTTCTTATGAAATACTTGGTAGTCTTGGTTGCACTCTAGGCAAGTGTACAGAGTAAGATAGTCTGCACGTTCATCTTGTAATTTGCAATCGCCTACTTCCATAATATTTCCACCACATTCACATATTCTGTCCGTCACCTGTGGAGAGGTAACAATTAACTCTCCATCAGGTGTCGTGACTATTGTTACTTTTTTAGAACTCAGGTTCTTCATTAGCAACTGTATTTCCTAACTTCGCTTCGAGAGGGAATGGACGTTCCACCCAATCCACTACTTCTAAGATAGGAAACGAGGTTTGTGTGCCGTTCTTAAACTTCATCACTTCTGCTTTTGTCATTTTAACTACAGGTAGCTTTCCGTCTGCTTTGTCGCCAAACTGACCTGCTAGTTTTTTAAATGCTTCCATGATGCCGACACCTGTTTGTCTCCACAAATAAATCTTTTTATCTGCATAGCAATCGATCTGCAAACCTTTTTTCCATTCATCGCCTGGTCTTTCTTCCCAATCCACAAGATTGTGATTCCATTTATACTGCGTTGAACTTCCGTCATACAGACCCCAACCTGTTCGCATGTAGTAGATGTCCATTACGACTCCATCTTTCTTAAATGCGTCTAGTACGTTTTTTTCTCCATTGTCACTTACATAGAAACTTGCAGGTGGTATCTCACCATCTTGCGTACCTCTACTTGTGAAACTTAGGAAGCCGTCAAAACTGCTGCCGTTGTCTCCATCGTTAAAACTAATTTCAAACTTCATGTTGTTTGCTCCTTTCTAAATAATATTTTTTAATTTTCATGCTTTCTTTGTTTTTGACTTTTCTGATTTGTGATTGCACTTCAAAAATATCATCAAATGCAAACACCAAATCTCCCAAGTCTTCTTTGGTACACCAGGTCTTATATCCGACCTGTATGAGCCAATCTAACATTTCTTGCATACTCATAAGTTCAAGGTCTACTTCGTAATATAGAGCCTTTTTATGTGACAGTGTTAAGTTATCATTAAACTGCCACTCTCCCCAATTTAGAGGATAGAAATTACCCTCATGTTGGTCTATGTTGGGCAAGTCTACCCAATTCCATTCTTTCATAATTATTTTACTCCTTATTATTATAAAAGTTTTTAAGTGCGTTCTGATCTGTCCAATGGTAGGTATCCTGTATTGGGATAGCTGCCCTTGCCTGCTCAGGACTTAACAAATCACAAAACGTATCCATCTGTTTGATGATATGTTTTGCTTCATTCATTATGCCAACTTCATCGCCATCTTCTAATAATGAGGCACGATTTTTACTGACATAAAGAAACCTTACTTGATGGTTACTACGAGCTGTTTTGTAAAATGCTCTTTGTAGTTGATGGTCAAACGACATCTTAGATGGTACTTGGTGTGTCGTTTTCAAGTCAATAATCTGACCATTAGGAAAAACGAGATCAAGATAACCTATGCCTTTTATTGACCAATCTTCATCAGCAATTTCAATTTCAATTTCTTCTTGTTTGCCGTCTACAAATTCAGGTACTCCAAAATCTGCTAAGGCATCACAACTCATTTGTATCATCGGCTCAAGAACTTTGTATTCTCTCTCAGACTTATCATCGAAGATAAAATGCTTTTCTTTAAACTTTGTTTGGCAGTCTTTAATGGCCTGCTCAATATCTTTCTTTTGTGTTAGCACTTCTACTACGGCATCTTCAACGTAGATACCTCTCCACATAGCAGGGCTGCCTGATTGTCTCTTACCGAATCCATAAGTACAGGTAAACATACTTGGACTGTTACGAAACAGGCATATTTTTGATGGACTGACGTGGGGTAAGAAACCTTTTTTAAGTTTTACCCACTTTTCAATTCCCGGTAGATTTTGCATCTTTTCTCCTTTGTTTTTGTTTCTGCTTGTTTTGCTCTCTAATTCTCATACGTTCCTCGAAGTAGAAAGAGCTGATACTTACCTCGTGGTTCGTTTCTTTGATTATTTTCATCATCATATCAAATCGAGGTATGACGATCTTGCCATTACTGTCCTTGCCCATATATCGGTATAACATCGCTGTTGTAATACCTAACTTCTTTGCAAAATCTTTTGGCGATATGTCGTTTTCTTCTAAATAGTTTCGTAAATTCATTAAAACCTTACTCCCAAGTTTATTTTACTGTTCATTTGTTTTTGTACGACTTTCTCATTGTTAAAATGGGTGTATATGTCGTCTGTTATACTTGACCCAATTTTATGGCCTATCATCATTTGTAGGCGTTCGTGGTGTGCCTTACTGTATTCATCTCCGAAACTATCTCGATACGAACACACATAATGTCTTCTAAACGCATGAAACGTAAACCCTCTTGGGTCAGCTCCGTATGGAAATGGATATTCTGCGTGGTCTTTATATAATTCATAGACTTTTTTCCATAATGCTATGTATCGTTTGTATAGTGCTACATAACTTGGTTTCTTACCTGTTTGGGTTGTTATCACATACTCCCACAAACCATCTTCGTATTCTACTGATGGTTCGTCTAACTGTGTAATCCTTTTTTTCTGTTCGAGAATTTTTGCAACATATAGGGGATTGATGTCCATAAGTCTAAATTCGTCCTTGACAGACTTTCCACCAACATTGATTTTTGAGTTTTTGATACGCATATAAGCATGGTCTTTATCTTTGAGGTTTATATCTATCCATTTAATGTTTTGGACTTCATTGATACGACCACCTGTGATTGCACAGAATAATATGAGTAATTTATCTTGTGGTGTTTCTGCCACTTCATACAGTCTTGTAATGGTGTGATGTTCAGACGGCACGTCATTATGTGACTCGAAGAAATGTTTTTGTTTCTTCTCTTTTTGTGGCACTTGTTTTGGTTTGATTGTTTTAAAGACATTGTGTTTGATGTCTGCAAGATCATATCTAATGAGATAATCAATAACTTGCTGCATTTTCTTACGCACACGATTGGACTTATCTGCCGTATAGTCATTCGATACATTGTCGAGAATCTTCTCAATATGTCCAATTCTGTTATCGACTATATCTTTATCTTTAAAGTATTTCTTGGCGACACCAAGTAGGTATTTGTCGTCTTTATAGGTAAGTGCAGTTGCCTTATCTTTACGGAACTGTAAATAGTGTTCTATGTAATTATCCATGATTTTCTCCCTTAATATTATTGAGTATATGTGTAATGACTGCGATTGTCCAACCATTCCCAATCATCTTGTATCTTTGGGTATTGGATACACCCTCTGTATAGTTGTCAGGTAGTGTCTGCAGACGTTCACATTCTAATGGTGTCAGCTTACGATAATGTAATCCTCTTACCAAATGATGGTTCTGTTCCCAAGCTGATGGTGTGATAGTNGGTGTTTTATCATCAAGCTCTGTGATAGCACCTTTATTCTTACCTCTTGGTCTTTGCAATAATGCCACTTTAGGCTCTGTGTTACCACCACCATGTGCATTAAGTGTCGGACTCTTGCCGTTCGGACTGTATATTCTTTTTAATAAGTCGTGTCCGTTTATATCCGATGCACTTCCGACTTGGATAGGTTTACTAACATAACCCTCTGTATGACCTTTCCACATAGTTGCTCTCAATGTGTTTGACTTTCCCTCTATACTTTTTACGGAGTCAATACGTTTCTTATCGTTGTAATTTCCATGCAACCATTTTGGTAATTCTTCAAACTCTTGAAAGTCGTCAAATCGTTCTAAAATATCAGCAAGAACAATCCCTCTCTCAGTTGGTTGTTCAATGTTTGGAATGTTTGTCCAATATAAACGCACCCTATTCTGTGCAGATACGAGTGAACTGTTAATCATAATAGGCTCAACACCGAGATGTTCTGTTATGACATCTTGGTATTCTTTTTTCATGCGTACATTCTCAAGCAAGAAGTATTTTGGTTTGCACTCTTTCAACACACGAACAAACTCAAAGAATAATGCAGAACGTGGGTCGTTAAAGTTCAACTGTCTGCCTGCAAAGCTAAACCCCTGACAAGGACTGCCACCGAGTAGTAGATCAATTTGTGGTAGATCGGCAGCTTTAACTGTTCGCACATCTCCAATATGTTTGGTGTTTGGGAAATTTTTTCGTGCAATCTTGATTGCGTATTTATCAATTTCACTTGCGTAATATGCGTCAACAGTTATGCCACATTCTTTTAAGGCCTGTTGACCACATGACATTCCGTCAAATAAACTTAAAACTTTCATTAAATGCTCCCTGTTTATACTATAAGTATAGTATTATACTAATAATATACACACCACAAGCATTATTTCTTGTTTTTAATGTATTTTTTGTATATTCTACTCAGACCACAATTAGAGGGGGAATCAATGACAAATTCACGACAGATTGGTGCGAGTTTTGAGAGAAAGATAGCTAATATGTTATTCGATGAACTTGGCATCACATTTAAAAGAGATTTAGAACAATATCGAGAGACTAATCATGGCGATTTGGTTTGCTATGAGATGGACTTTCCGTTCGTAATTGAATGTAAGAGGAGAGCAAAAGGAACGACCTATGCAACAGAATGGTGGGAACAAGCTGTTAGTGCTGCCAAAGCATCAGACAAACTGCCTGTACTGATTTATCAGTTAATGCGTTCGCCTATTCGTTGTGTGGTTGATTTGAATGTTATAATCAAAGCATTTGATGGGAAAGAAGTTGGGCATCAGAACTTAGTAGAGATGCCATTTGAAACATTTTGTATGATAGCGAGGGAAATGATAAATGACGAGTAGAGGATTTATAAAACCAATGGTTTATCTTGGGTGTCCGTATTCTTTAGACGGCCAAGCAACCGACAAGCAAATGACCAGGCGATACGAACAGGTCACCAGGTGTGCAAATATTCTGTTTAGAACAGGATTAAATGTTTATTCACCGATTTCGATGCACCACAATATTCAGCAGCACAAACATATTAAGATGACCACTCGTGAATGGTTGCAGTTGGATTTTGAGTATTTAAGGCATTGTGAAATGCTTTACGTTTTGAAACTTGATGGGTGGGAAAAGAGTTTGGGATTGATCTCAGAGATTGAGTTTGCACAAGAGATGAAAATACCGATTGTATATATCGAGCCTAACAAAGAAATATTAGGTTGAATGTGCTAAAAAAATTTGGTAAGATTATAGTATAGGTGTTTGTCATAACCCTATATTAATTTTAACATAAACACGCAGATGAGAGGGGTCGAAAGACCCCTTTTATGTTAGAACGAGACAATCAATATCATCAGCACGACAAGTGCTACAAACTTACCCTTAATATTTAGTTTTTTACAACCACAACCACAACCATTGTCGTATAGACTGCTTGTTGCTGTTTTGATTGATGAAGTTAGTTTGTTTATAAAGTTCATGGTTTTCTCCTATTAATAAAGTGTGTATTTTTTGCCATCAAGGACATTGCTGATTGCAGGCCCAAAACGTCTTTGTATTTCAGGTGCAAATAATAATCCCATTGGATTTCCTGATGGACTGTATTCTCTGCCTGTAGCAGTTGCACTTAGGTTTATTCCACCAAACATTGATGCTTGTGATGGAGTGCTCAATCTTGGGTCAACTTGTGCTCTAATATATGGGTATTTCTGCCTTGCTGTTGCTATCTTTTCTTCAAGTGTTTCGGTATATTTAGGATTCCTAAATGGTGCAACACGAACATCAAATACACCATAAGGTGGATTGTATGTTGCTCCTGCGTCAGCTAAAGCTGTAAGTAACCCCTCACCAAACTGTCCTACTGTGCTGTAAGGACTAGGTGGTCTTGATACAGTAGGTTCTGTTACTTCAGATGTAGGCAAATTAAAATCAAAACCAAACTTAGTGTCGGGTGGTGTAAATGTTTGCTGTCCACTTACATAAGGATTAGGGGTGACACTCGGTGGGTTATATCGTGGTGCATTACGTCTGATTTCTAGTCCACCCGGTAAACGAATGTTATCACTAAATGCACCTGTATTCGCACGAAGTGTGTCCATTAAACTTGGACTGAGTTCATTTGATCGTTGTGCAAATCCTTGTTTGTATACGACATCACCACCAGGAACATATTGAGAGAATATGCTTGGTATTCTGCTGTTGAAGTCTTGTAATGTAGGGCGTGGAGCTGCAGAATCCCCAAGTGCGGCATAGTATCTACGAGGTGCGGCAGCAGGAGCATCAATAGGTGGTAAAGGTGAACGCACGATAGGTGTTCTATCAATAATAGGACTTGTGTCACGAAAACCACTAGGTTGTCCTACATTTGCTCTTAGCAAATCATTAATATTCGTATCACTAACAGACGGAACAGATGATCTTCGAGGAGATGGTCTTGGTGCAACACCTGCTCGTGACTCAACACCTCTAATATCTCTCTCGATACCTGCTCGTCTTTGAGTCATTTCTGATTCTGATAGCTTCTTTCCACCTCTAAAAACAAGACTACTTCTTTGTCTTTTTCTTAGATCTGCTATTTTCTGTTTGTCACGTCTTGATAATGCCATCTCTACCTCGCTAATGGATTACTGTTTTCTAATTCAATTTCTTCTATTTTTAGTTCTAACAATTCAACCTGTTTTTTCAATACTTCTAGGTTGGTTTTGTTGGTGCTAATATTTTCGGCTATTCGTGCAGAGTCGGTATTCCATATCCTGTTAGACTCGCCTAGTTTCTCTCTAAATAAATCTTTCGCTGTTTCTATCTTTTCGTAGACAGGCTCTAAATCAGTTTCTTGTACGATAACGTATTCACGGCCCTCTAACTGCTCTAGTCTGTTTTCAAACTTACCATATGTGGTAAATCCTGCACCAATAGCTCCGATTACTCCGATTAGCGATACAATACCTGCTAAATTGTTCTTTAATTGCTCTATTTCCTCATGTTGTATCGCCTTGTACTTCTAAACATTCAAAGCCGATTGCTATTTGTTCCTCACTTACCCTTGTTACGTCAATATTTGTATAGACATCAAGTGCGTCTGCATGACCTGTCACCATACAGCTATACCAATCGTTGAATATTGTTTCGTTCTGTAATGGTGGTGCACAAATGTCGTTTGCTATACTGCAGATATACAGCATAAGTATAAAATTCATTTTCCTGTACTATTTCGGACTTCATTGTCCTTGTATTCTTGGATAATCTTTTGTTGGGCTATCCATTCATCGTAATCAGGTCTTAGTTTAGGATATTTCGTATATATGGCTAAAGCATCTTCACCAATTAATGACTTCCCATCTACGTTCACAGGGCAGTAAGTGCCTGCAGAGTGCATAGCGACCCATACGTCTTTACTTTGGCAATGCAGACTAATTGCTGCCACTTTCATGCCTAAATCGTTCAAATGACGACTATTCTTAATACGTTGGCAGTTCTCATCGGTGTATGTTCCACCACCTGATATACCAAAGTTAAATGTTTGCACACCTGCTGATATAGATAAAGAGCAAGTATCGATTCCATTAGATAATCCGGGAGCAGATGCTGTAGGGGGTGCTGATCTAATATTTGATGTACTGTTTGATGTAGTTGAATTATCAACACTCGCAGCACCTGAATAATCGTTATTTGTAGTCGTTGTCATACCACCTGAAATAAGTGTATTTGAACCTGACTCGTTATTCTGTGTGTTTGCGTTGGCATCTTTCATTACTGATAACACGATAAGTACAATAAATGCTGCCCATACTATCCAACTGATAGTCTTATCAAATTTTGTAAATTTCATTATTTTTTCCATTTAGATAAAGTGTTTACTCCGAAACTGCCTGCTACGATAGTCAAGATAATGTACCAAAATTCAGTTGGTGCATTTTGCAACAGTTCCCACCCCTTGACCATATGAGGTTGAGTCTGAGGAAAAAAATGTGCACCGAGTAAAATCGTGAACACTATGGTTAGGTATTCATCTTTAAGGGAATTATTCATACCCTTTGCCTGAGCTTTTCTAACCTCTGCGTCTGCTTTATCTATTGCTTTTTGTGCTTCAATCTTTGCATAGTCGATTGAACGTGCAGCTTCGATTTCAGCATTTCTCTGTATCGCTTTCTTTTCCATAGAGTGCTTGACTCCACCGATAACTTTATCAGCGACAATCTTTGTTATGGGATTAGAAAGTAGTGAAAGAAAAGGTATCATTTAATTACCGAATATTTTCATTAAACCAACGACAGCAGCAATAACCCCACCAATCCATAGCACAGCTTTGACACTACCATTGCCATAAGACATTCTGATTTTTAGGTCTGTTATGTCTTCGCTATTCTTTTCTACACATGCGTGTATTCGGTCTATCTTCTCTGATAAGACTGCAAGGGTTATATCTTTATCATCTGCCATTTTTGTGTTCCTAGTTGATTACATGTAAAGGGTCGTAGTTCCAAACGACACAATGCAGTCCATCAATATCTGTTTCACTCATTTGATTTGTTTTCATTGTTTACTCCATAAATTATTGAGAATGAGGTAGATGGTGGTGTGGTGGTATCTACCTCATTTTTTTTTTGATTAACTAAGAAAGTTATTTTGTGTCCTCAACCCAACTTTCTGTTTCTTCATTCCATTTGTAGAATAGTCCATCATTAGGATAAGCTATTGGTGAATCCCAACAACAAGTATCTTCATTAAGAACCCAACTTGGATATGGTTGAGGGGGGATAAACGCATCTCTGTCGGAGTCATAACTATAACCAACACCTGCATAATTTTTTCTTAAAGCTACCCCATCATCAGGTGTATTACTATTGGGTGCATAATGAACCCCCATTCTTGTATTGTATGATGTTTTAATCCATGTTCCGTCTAACGTATCGATGAAATCTTGCTCTGCCACAATAACTTCAACAACAATACCATCTTCTACTTTTGCAAAATGACTCATAAAATCCTCTCAATCTATGCGTATCTAAATATAACTATTCCTGACCCACCTGAGCCTGATGTACTTCCATTACCACCACCTCCACCACCACCTGTGTTAGCATAACCTGATTCTGATGTTCCATTTGAATATGAATCACCACCTCCACCTGTACCACCATTACCATTTTGAGGATATTTGTAGTACCCACCTGAGCCACCCCCTGCGAACCACCCTGACTCACCATAAGTAGTTCCGAATGTTGAACTTAAGTTTAACCCTACACCACCATGACCAATACCTGACCCACCTGTATCTGTTCCTTGTGCTCCTGCACCACCACCTCCACCACCACCATTACCTGAACTAGCTGAACCTGAATACCCACCTCTGTTTCCTTGTCCACTCGTTCCACTACCCGGTGAACCTGCAAAAGTTGCTCCACCACCTGAACCACCACTATAACCACTTTGATTTGGGTCAGTTGCCCCACCACCACCTGCAACAGCTGTCAGACTAATAGCACTAGTATTTGTACCACTTGCACCATGACCACCTGACTGTGGTCCACTTGTACTATAACCACCTGCACCACCTGCACCTATTGTTATGGTGTAAGCTGCAGGAGTCAACGTGGTTGTATTGGTAATTAACCCACCTGCTCCACCTCCACCGGGACCCCACCATGAACTTTGTCCCCAACCTGCTCCACCACCACCTGCTACGATTAAATAGTTGACTTCACCACCTACTGTTACATCAAAAGTTCCTGATGTTGTAAAGGCATGATATGTGAATGCACCATCAGTAGTGATAGTGCCACCTGTTGCAGTAAATCCAATCTCTCCACCTTTAAATCCACCACTAGAACCACCTCCTAAAGTAGATAGCATAGGTGAGAATAATGGTTTAAATCTTGTAATTATATCGTGCATTTTTTTTCCTTATTTATTATCTTTAAGCATATTGTGATTGTGTGCCCAAAACTGTAAAGGTTGAGTCTGCTGTTTTAATAATAGTAAATTGATATACATCAATACTACTTTCATTACCACCTGATGGTGCAGTTCCACCAAACCATTCAGGTGTCACAGCACTACCATCGATTTGGTAAGTGTTTAGATAATAAGCTGTCGGTCCTTGTGACATAAGAACAGCAAAAGTCATAGACTGCCCAACAGACATAATAGAGTTTAAGGTGTTTGAGCCATCACCCCTAAAATTAATTGTTCTATTTGCAGTTTGGTTTACATTGAAAAACATAACAGCTTGTGTAAGTGCATCAAAATTTATTGTTCCTGTTGTAGAAGAATCAATAGTAGCTTTTTCGGTTACTTCTGCAATAGTTGTCGTACCTGTAATTGTTAAACTATCAGCTATGGTCACACTATTAGCAAGTTTATCGCCTGTGACTGCATCGTCTGCAATGTGTGCTGTATCGATACTACCATCGACATAATGTTCTGAGTCGATTGAGTCGTCAGCTATTTTTGTTCCATCTACTGCGTCTGCAGCGATTGATGCTGTATCAACTTGTGCGAAACTAAGTTGTGCTGCACCATCTGTTTTGAGGAAGTAGTTTGCTGTGCCATCTGCTTGTGGGAAGTTTAATCCATCGAGGATTAAGTTACCTGTACCATTTGGTGTTAAACTTAAATTTCCATTTGTATCTGTTGATGTTATTGAGTTTGCATCAATTTGTACGTTGTCGACCTTTATTGTGCCGAGTGATGATGTACCTGCATTTAAATCTGCAAGGTGACTCATTATTTCTCTAATAGCATTATTGACGTTGCTAGGTTGCATACCCTCGTCAATATTAATACCACCGACATCAGTATTCGATGCAGCAGTTGAACTGTAGTCTGATATTGCGTTTTTTACCATTGTTTATTCTCCTATAGTAAACCTTGTCGTTCTGTTCCGTATTGTTCTTCTTGTTGTGCTCCTACTTGACGTAGTAATCCTGCCACATTTTTATTAGGTGTGACAGAAGCGATACCTCTACGAAGTTGGCCACCTCTATAAGCAGTACCACCTGCTAATCTAGGACTAACAGCAGCAAGACCGATTAGTCCGGGTATAATATTACCTGTCGCAAGAGCTGCACCACTTGCTGTAAGACCTGCTCCTGGTAATAAAGCCGTTGTCAAACTTCTTGACAGACCTGTTGGTAATGGGGCACTAAGAACATATCCTGATAACATAGCTAATAATTTATCATAGTTAGGCATAGTTCTTAATACATCTGATGCTATACCCTTTTCTTTTGACAGAGTGCTTAACAATTTATTAACAGCAGTCTGTCTTGACCCTCTTGCTCTGCCCACACTTAATTCTGTAACTACATCTTGAACGGCTGCTGCTACATCTGAATAATCATCTAAGAATTCTTTATATCCCTTTGGTGCTAGTTCAGTAGTGGTATCAGCAACTTGTTTTCTGATAGAACTATAACTTTGCATAGCGTCAGCATTGTCTAATGGTGCTTTTAACTGATTTAACTCTTGCCTTAATTTATCTAAATCAGCAACAGTATCAAGTTTTCTGTCTTTATCCTTTATTAGTCGTTCCATTCTTTTTAGAATTTGATCTCTTGGAGCTCCTTTAGCGACAACATTTTCCATTCTATATACATCAATGATATTTTCTATTCTACTTCTTACTTCAGGATTTACTTTCGTTCTTTCCATTTTAGGAAGAAAGTCAGTTTCTTTCTTTTTAAAAATTTCTCCTTTTTCTGATTTAAGAGATTGCAGACCCTCTTGAGCTTCTCTCAATATATCTGCTTCACTTATCTTACCCGTCAGAGCATCGTTAAAAGACTTCTGCTGAATTTCTTTACCCTTACCACCTTGAGCAGCAACCCTTAAAGGTGTAGACCCTGTACCTGTAATTGTTCCTGATAACGTGGATAACCCCTTACCTGTGACATCAGCAGCACCTTTTATTGCTTTTGCTCCTAATAATGTAGGGTCTGTATATCTTCCAACTTTAGTGGCAAAATCAGCAGCTTTAGTTGCTGTGCCTGTTGCTCTAACTCCTATTCCTGTTCCTGATGCAACTAAAGCAACATCACCCAAAAATCCCACAGGGTCTTGGGTAATGGTGTTGACTATATTTTCCTTACTACCATAACGATCAATAAAGAACTGACCTACCTGTCTTGCAACTTCTTCGTTACCCTGTTCACCAGGCATAGCAAGTTGAACAATGCCACTACCTAGTTCGTATAAATTTACAGCTGTTTTAATCGGGTGAAGTACAGGATTTAACATATCCATTCCGAATCTGTAAGCAGAGCCAGGTATATTTCTAAAAGTCTCCATAACTAGACTTCCACTTGTTGACCTCATCAACGCATCTTCGTCAACTTCTTCTCTGTCTCTTTGGTCTTGTTCTACATCTTGTGGAGTGTCGTCTTCAACTAATCCGTATTTTCTTTTTAATTCTAATGCTGTTGGCATAGTAACCTCTTATTTCAAAATAATAGTATTTGATGGTAAATTGTCTGCGTCTGTCATCTTAGCTAAATCATCTAAAGTAATAAAGTTGTATATTCCTGAAATCATCTTCTTTTCTTCTTCTGTTACAGCAACAGGTTGATTTATAGCATTAGCATCTTCTATCCTATCAATCACACTACTAAATTCTTGTGCAAATTGAGTAGCAGAAACATCTCCTCTTTCTGCTGTCATATTAATAACATAGTTAGCTCTTGTTTGGTCAATCTTCGCTGCCCTTATAAGATTTTCTATTATTAATCTGTTAGTGTCTTCGTCATTTTTCAGAGATGGTAAAGCTCCCTCATATAACTCAATTTCAAAATTAGAGGTAGCACCTGCACCTGCTGGTCTTACATTAGGGATTAATCTATTAATAATTGTTTGGAATTGAGTTTGTATAGGAACAGTTGTGTCACCTGTCCAACCTAACGATCTCAACCATTGTCTGCTTTCAAAAGATGCTGACTCCCAACGACCACTTTTGAAATTCTCATCATTTATTATTCTTAATAATTTTTGTCCATCAGTAATCTGTGTATTAGACTGTCCTAATATCGGAACATATATATCTTTTATCTGTTCTTCATTAGCATCTTCAAAACGAGCAAGTCTCATTTGCTCATTGTCATACTCATAAGTAGCTTGCGTTCCGAATTTCTGCAATCTATATCTAGGGTCACTAGCTAGGTTAATCAAATATTGATTGTCTTTAGAGCCATGACCAACTATCTGCCCTGTCTGCTTATCATATACTTCAATTTCCAAAGGATTTCCTTGTCCTGCAAAATTCTCATACATTTCAAATGCTTCAGTCATTGGTACTCCCTCAAGTAAAGCTACACCAAGAGCAATCTTTCCAAATGCCTGTTTATTATCAAATAATCCTTGCAGATTAGATAAAATAGAATTTGCCTTATCTTTCTTTTCTTTAACATCTACATCTTCACCAACCATTCCAAAGTCAGCATCTT
>JGI11705J14877_10000957_pt1 | contig 17148 bp, 16 predicted proteins | sample Etolaghawater15m_FD_14877 | JGI IMG/M metagenome (IMG submission 14877)
TGTCATCAAACCGAACGCCGCAGAGCTTGCGGAGTGCGTGGGCAGGCCTCTCCTCACACTGGGCGACGTTGTGGATGCCGCAACTGAGGTCCAGCAGTGGGGTGTGGGCACTGTGCTCGTCTCTCTGGGACCTGATGGGATGGTGGGGGTTTCGTCGACGGGTGTTGTTCATGCCCACACGTCCCCCGTGACGGTCAGGAACACCATCGGTGCTGGCGACGCCAGCGTCGCCGGCTTCCTCTCCCACCTGGTGGATCACCCCGGCGAGTTCGCTAACGCTGTCGCACAGGGGGTTGCCTGGGGGGCACTAAAGGTGCAGGACGTGAGCTCTCAGTTACAGAGCGTGGAGGGTCTTCCGGAAGTGTCCCTCACGGACTCCCCCGAGCGAGACACTGCGCTTCGGGAGCCAGGGCTCGCCTAAACCCTCACCCACCTAATTATGGTTTTCTGTGGTTTTAAGTGTTGTTATCTGTGGTTTTGTGTTAGTTTCCTGTCAGGTTATTCATAGAAATGTGAAGGACAACGATGATGTTGGCAGAAGAACGACGACTCTTAATCGTCGACTGGACGCGCAATGAGGGTCGCCTCAATGCCGCCGAGGCCGCTGCCAAATTGCGCGTTGCGACTGAGACTGTTCGCCGAGATCTCGACGTTCTCCAACGTCGAGGTGTACTCCGCAAAGTTCACGGTGGCGCTATCGCGATGGAGCGCTTCGCTCACGAATACACCATTCCCGAGCGCCAGAGCTTGAATCCGGATGCAAAGAAAAGAATTGCCGAGACAGCAGCCGACTACATTCCCGATGAAGGCTGCATATTCGTCGATGGTGGAACAACGACAGAGTTTCTCGCCCCCGCGCTTCGCAACCGTCCAGACCTGCTCGTTGTGACCAACAGCGTCACTCTCGCCTCACAAATCGCCGATAGCTCCACAAAGACCTACATGCTCTCGGGTCGAGTTCGACCCACCACCCTAAGTTCGGTCGGTGCAAGGACGGTGGAGGACCTGAGCCAGCTCAATGCGGTTGTCGCGTTTGTCGGGGCGAACGGGATATCCAAAGACCTGCGCATCACGGCTTTTGATACTGACGAAGCACTCGTCAAAAAGGTTTTCATCTCACACTCCGCGGAGACCATCCTCCTTGCCGACAACAGCAAGTTTGGCTCGACGTATCCGTCGACTTTCGGAGAGCCCGCAGATTTTGATCGACTCGTCACCGACCTGGGGACTGCCTCCTCATTTATTGAGGGATTCACCCAGCGGGGCGTCGAAGTGGTGGTCGCATGAGTCACCGCGACATAGGTTTCGTCTCCATCCCTGGGGACGGAAGCGCACGAGATGCCAGAGAGGGTTGCTTATTCTCCCTGAGCTCCCCACTCTGGCAACTCGGGCAAACAATACAACCTCTCGAAGGAAGGTAGTACCAATGAGTGATTTTATTCCCTCTGGTAGCGGTGGCCAAAGTGGCTGGCGCGCCGGAATGCAGAAGCTCGGAGGCAACCTCGCGGGAATGGTGATTCCGAACATCGGAGCCTTCATTGCCTGGGGTCTGCTGACAGCTCTGTTCATCCCCACAGGATGGCTGCCCAACGAGAACTTCTCGTCCATGGTCGGCCCCATGATTCTGAACCTGCTTCCGATTCTTATCGGATACACGGGTGGTCGAATCGTTCACGGTCAGCGCGGTGCGGTGATTGGTTCGGTCGCGACTGTCGGTGTGATTGTGGGAACGGACATTCCGATGTTCCTCGGCGCCATGATTATTGGTCCGCTGATGGCATGGATCCTCAAGTACATCGACAAAGTACTTGACCCCATTACCCCTCCCGGCTTCGAAATGCTTATCGGCAACTTCTCGCTGGGTATTGCCGGAATGCTCGGCGCCATGCTCGGTTACTTGGGAATCGGTCCGATTGTTGCGGGCATTACCAATGTGCTGGGTAACGGTGTGAGCTGGCTCGTGGACAACTCTCTTCTCCCCTTAGCATCAGTGCTGATTGAGCCGGCGAAGATTCTGTTCATGAACAACGCGATTAACCACGGTGTCCTCGGGCCACTGGGTGTGGTTGAAGCGGAAGAGACGGGTAAGTCCATCCTCTTCATGCTCGAGACCAACCCCGGTCCCGGTTTGGGAATCCTGGTGGCCTTCTGGCTCGCAGGACCCAAGCTGCTCCGTGGCTCGGCACCCGGTGCCATCATCATCCACTTCCTCGGTGGAATCCATGAGATTTACTTCCCCTACGTACTGCTGAAGCCTCAGGTTGTCCTGGGTGCAATCGTCGGTGGCGCTGTGGGTGTTGCAACCTTCATGGTGACTGGCGTGGGACTGGTAGCAACACCGTCGCCCGGATCGATCTTTGCCTACCTGGCAGTGACCCCTCCCGGTAACCACCTCGGTGTGCTTCTCGGTATCGTCCTCTCTGCCGCTGCGTCCTTCGTTGTGTCGTGGTTCATTCTCAGGCTCTCGAAGGTTGACTCCACCGAGGAAGAGTTTGAAGCCGCTCAGCAGCGCAGCAAAGAGATGAAGGCTGGCAAGTAGCCATGGCCTCAGTATCGGCGAGTGACGTCAAGCAAATTGTTGTTGCCTGCGAAGCAGGCATGGGCTCCAGCGTTATGGTCGCCCGGCAATTGGCAAAACAACTCAAGAGTCAAGAAATCACCGTGGTTCACTCCCCGGTGAACCAGCTGGCAGAAACACCGCACCAGATTGTGCTTGTCCACCGGGGCCTGAGTGCCCGGGCTAAGCAGGCAGTTCCTGATTCGGTGGTGATCATCTTTGACATGTTCTTAGGTGACCTCAACATTGCGAAGCTGGTCGGAGCTCTTCAGAATGGAGACACCATCTCAGATGGCTGATTTACTCCAACTGGCCGGTATCACGCTAGATGCGACGGCCTCCTCGCGAGAGGAGGCCGTCAGCATCTGCGGCTCACTCCTGGTGGACCTGGGGGCAGTGTCCCAGGAATACGCCGACGCGATGTGGGAGCGCGAACAAGTGTTCCCCTCCGAACTGGGCGATGGATTTGCCATCCCGCATGGGACCGACGAGTCCCGCCAGCACGTCATGTTTGACCAGCTTGTCTTCGTGAGATTTACCGAGCCAGTGAGCTGGGTGAACGAAGACATCTCTGTGTGTGTCGGTATCGCATCTCAGGGAGATGGTCACGTCGAAATTCTTGGCAACCTTGCGGACCTCCTGATGGAGGAGGAGTCCGCACATACTCTTCGCACATCATCTGACCCTGAAGTCATCAGGGACCTCATTCTGAAAGGCGCGTAATCGATGAAGGCTGCACTATTTCGGGGCCCGGGCGACTTGAGTGTCATTGAGGTCGATTCGCCAACCCCCGCGGCCAATGAACTCAAGATTCGCGTTGAATCCTGCGCCACTTGCGGAACGGACGCCAAAATTTTTCATCACGGCCACCCTCGCCTTGAGCCACCCCAGATCATTGGCCACGAAATCTCTGGCGAAATTATCGAGGTCGGTGCTGACACCTCGGGATACGCCGTCGGACAGAGGGTCCAAATCATTGCCGCAGTTCCCTGCGAAGAGTGTTGGGCCTGTCTAGCCGGCAAACAGGGAATCTGTATCAATCAGACCTCCATGGGCTACCAATTCCCTGGGGGATTTGCCCAAGAAATGATTGTTCCCCAGTCCGTCATCAAAGCCGACGGGGTCAACACCATTCCCGACGGTCTCACTTTTGATGAAGCTTCAGTCGCGGAACCTCTCGCCTGCGTGCTGAACGCCCAGCGACTCGTCAACGTGGGAAAGGGTGACACCGTACTCGTGATGGGAGCGGGTCCCATCGGCTGCCTCCACATCCGTCTCGCCCGAGCACTGGGCGCCGCGAAAGTCATGCTCGCTGACATCAACGGTGGTCGCTTGAAGCTCTCCGCTGACGCGGTGAAGCCAGATCGGGCCATCGACATGTCCTCTGAGAATCTCGAAGAGATCGTTGCCGCGGAAACCGGCGGAATCGGCCCCAGTGTAATCATCACCGCTGCGCCGTCTGGTCAAGCTCAAGAACAAGCCATCGCCATGGCGGCGCCCGGAGGACGCGTGAGCTTCTTTGGTGGGTTGCCCAAAGACAAGCCCATGATTCAAGTCGACTCCAACGTCGTGCACTACAAAGAACTCATCCTCGCTGGCGCGAACGGCTCCTCGCCCGCACAGAACAAAGAAGCGCTGGCTCTCATTGCCTCGGGAGCTGTTCCCGTGGCAGACCTGATCACTCACCGCCTTCCTCTGGACGAGGTTCAAGACGCCATTAGCGCAGTAACGTCAGGGGACGCCATCAAAGTTGTCATCAAACCTCAGGGGGTCTCAGAATGAGCGCTCTCGTTCACACCATCACCGTGACGGACCCCATTGGTCTCCACGCCCGGCCGGTGGGTCAAATTGTGACCCTGGTGAGGGAAAAAGGTGCCACCGTGACACTGCGCAGCGCGTCAGGAGCAGAAGGGCTTGCCACCTCGGCTCTCAAGATGCTGGCTCTCAAGGTGAAAACAGGGGAAACGCTCGCTATCGTCGTCGAGTCGGCAGGGTCCTCAGACCCTGACACTCTCGCCCACGACATCGAGCGACTGATCAACCAGGGTTGAGCCTCGGAGCCAAGAGACATGGAACTCACCGGGATAGGAGTTGGCTCACACGCAGCTGTGGGCGACGTTTTCCTGCTCACGACCTCCGACGAAGTTTTCGAGCACAGGAAATCCACTCACACCCCGAGTGAGGAAGCCAGCATCCTCGGCACCGCCATTGCCACAACCGCGGCAACCATCCGTGACGAGGCGTCCTCTGGTGATGCAACCACACAGGAGATTCTGGACGCCCTCCTGATTATTTTGGAAGACCCAGAACTCCAGGAGATGGCTCGTCCCCACCTGGAGTCCGGAGCCGACGCTCCCACGGGCTTGTTCAGAGCTCTGGATGAATTCGCGGAGCTCATGGGTGACGATGAGGACTTCCAGTCCCGTGTGGCGGATCTCCGAGGCATTGCGGCGCGAATTTCCGCGTGGATACGGGGTCTCGCTGCGGGACCAGGCATTCCCGCCGAGGGCTCCTGGATTGTCGTTGCCGAGGATCTCACCCCATTGGAGACGTCGCAGTTTGGCGACTCTGTCGTGGGAGTCATCACAGAACTTGGGGGACCAACGTCTCACACCGCCATCATTTGCCGCGCTCTGGGTATCCCTGCGCTCGTGAGTGCGACAGGTGCCATGACCCTCGAGCAGGGCTCCTCGGTCCTAATGGACCCGGAGGGCAACCGTGCTGTGGTCGGTGGGGAACTCTCCAGCGCCACCACGGCCATCTCCTTTATCGCTAGCGCTGATGCGCCCCTCATCACGGTTCGAGCAAACATCGGTGGTCTTGCCGATGCCGAGAAAGCGGCAGAGACCGCAGCCCGCGGCGTAGGTCTCTTTCGCACCGAGGTTCTCCATCTCTCATCGTCAACAATGCCAAGTGTGGAGGAGCAGGCCACGCTCTACACCGAAGTCCTCAAGGCGGCTCCTGCAGGAAAAATCATCATCAGAACCATTGATGCCGGCAGTGACAAGCCAGTACCGTTCCTGTCCATTCCCCGCGAGGACAACCCCGCTCTGGGGGTTCGAGGCTTCCGCCTCACTGCTGAGCACCTCGACTTCCAACGCTCACAACTGACCGCGATCGCTCAGGCAATCAATGCCACCGGGCGTGATGTCGGAGTCATGGCTCCGATGGTCTCCACGGTCTCCGAGGTGCGGGAGTTCGCTGCTCTCTGCGATGACGCAGGCATCACCCAGGTGGGCATCATGATCGAAACACCTGCCATAGTCCCGGTGATGGCAGACCTCGAAGGCCTTCTCAGTTTTGTCAGCATCGGAACAAATGATCTCTCCCAGTATCTATTTGCCGCTGACCGCATGCACCCCCATCTGGGCGCGCTGAATGACCCCTGGCAGCCCGGTCTGCTGAGAACAGTGGCGGCAATTGCCGAGTCAGCTAGGAAGCTCAAGATTCCCGCGGGAGTCTGTGGGGAGAGTGCTGCCAACCCGTTGTTGTCCATCGTGTTCGCAGGGCTGGGAATAGATTCGGTCAGTGTTGCACCCAGCGCTGTTGACGCGGTCTCCACAGCGTTGAGCGCGGTCGATTCCACCACCGCGACCAAGGCCGCGAAGCGCGCGCTTGCTGCCAGCACCCCGAACGACGCGGAAGCCGCCGTTCGAGCCCTCTTCTCCTAGCGGGCTTCAGCGTATTCTGAGTGCACCGGCGGAAGGTTTCTGATGCGTTCAATTCGTGTGGCTCACAGCGGAGGGCCCGAGGTTCTCACCCTGACCGAGACTTCAGAACCGGACTGCGGTGACGGAGACATTCTCGTTGACGTGGCGGCGGCGGGGGTCAACTTCATCGACATCTATCAGCGCGAGGGCCTGTACCCGATGCCACTGCCCTACACGCCGGGACTCGAGGGGGCAGGAATAGTTCGCTCAGTGGGCCCCGGAGTGACCGACTTCTCCCCCGGGGACCGGGTAGCCTGGACAGGACACCTGGGTAGCTATACCGAGGTCGTGGCCTTGCCGGCCGAGAAGGCCGTCCGTGTTCCCGAGGGAATGGCCTTGGAGACCGCCGCCGGCATGATGTTGCAGGGGCTCACCGCCCACTACCTCGTGACTAGCGTGTATGAAATCAAGCCAGGAGATCGAGCCCTGGTCCATGCCGCAGCGGGCGGCGTGGGGCTTTTGCTGTGTCAGATGATCAGCGCCCGAGGAGGCGAGGTCATCGGAACCGTGTCCACTGACGCTAAAGCAGACGCGGCACTGGCAGCCGGGGCGAGCCACATCATTCGCTACGACCGCGAGGAAGTCGACTCCCGCGTGAAAGAGATTACCGACGGCCACGGAGTGTCCGTGGTGTACGACGGTGTGGGGCGGGACACTTTTGACGCAAGTTTGCGAAGCCTTGCCCCCCGGGGTGTGATGGCTCTCTTTGGTCAATCAAGCGGTCCGGTGGAGTCCTTTGACCCTCAGATCCTCAACCAACTGGGGTCGCTAGTTCTCACCAGGCCGAGCCTTACCCACTTCACCCAAACCCCCGAGGAACTTCGATGGCGCGCCGGTGGCGTGCTCGGCGCACTGGTGGAGGGTTCCCTCGAGTTCACCCTGCACGGGACATACCCGCTTGAGGAAGCCCAGAGGGCCCATCAGGATCTTGCCGCGCGGGTTACCTCCGGCAAGCTTCTTCTCGGTCCTTGACGACGGCCCGGTCTACGACAGTGCGAGAGCTTTCGCAGTAGCGTGTGAGCATGAAAATACTCCTCGTCGGCGCCGGTGGCGTTGGTAACGCACTCGCAAAACTTCTTGCCACCAGAGACTTCTACGAGTCAGTGGTGGTCGCCGACTACGACGTCTCCCGCGCGGAGTCTGTCGTGGAGTGGATTGGCAGAAGGTTTCCCGCAGCTCATCCCCGGTTTAGCGCAGCACAGATAGACGCTTCCCAGCCCTCCCATGTCACCGAGGCGGCACTGGCCCACGGATCCACCATCGTGATGAACGCTGTGGAGCCATCCTTCGTCGAGAGCATCTTCGATGGTGCCCTGGCGGCAGGTGCTGACTACATGGACATGGCCATGAGTCTCTCCAAACCCCACCCCACCGACCCTCACACCACGGCGGGAATCAAACTCGGTGATTACCAATTCGAGAAGGCCCCGGAGTGGGAAAAAGCTGGTCGGCTTGCCCTTGTCGGGATGGGTGTTGAACCGGGCATCTCCGATGTTTTTGCCCGCTATGCCGCTGATCACCTATTCAGTGAGATCGACGAGATTGGTGTTCGCGATGGAGCAAACCTGGTCGTCACTGACGACACAGGGCGCGAAATCTTCGCGCCCTCGTTCAGCATCTGGACCACCATCGAGGAGTGTCTCAACCCTCCTCTGATTTGGGAGAAAGACAAGGGTTGGTTCACTACTGCCCCCTTTAGTGAACCGGAGGTCTTCACCTTCCCGGCGGGCATTGGGCCTGTGGAATGCGTGAACGTCGAACACGAAGAGGTGTCCCTGGTTCCTCGATACCTGGACGCCAAGCGGGTGACCTTCAAATATGGGCTCGGGGAAGAGTTCATCGGCGTCCTTCGGACGCTGAACCTTCTGGGTTTGGATGGGATTGAACCGATATCGGTGCGCACTGCTCCCGATGGTGATGGCAAGCGCTCCGTCGCCTCCGTCTCGCCGCGGGACCTGGTCGCCGCCGTGCTACCCGATCCCGCAACGCTCGGTGACCAGATGACGGGAACCACCTGTGCGGGGACCTGGGTGACCGGAAAGGGCACTGATGGTGCTCCCCGTGAAGTCTTTCTGTACCACGCGATCGACAACGCCTGGACCATGGAGCACTACGACTCCCAGTGCGTCGTCTGGCAGACAGCACTGGCCCCCGCACTCGCGCTGGAGCTTCTCGCTACGGGAGTGTGGTCAGGCTCCGGAGTTCACGGCCCTGAAGCGTTTGATGCCAAGCCTTTCCTGGAGCTTATGGAGAAGCCCGAATCCGAGGGTGGCTACGGTCAGGCCTGGGGGCTCGAAGAGCGCTAGCTCGGGCTAAACCGAAGCGATAGGCACGAGAGCCCGCCATCGATCTTCTGACACTCCGAGTTTTCCAATTCGATCACCACGAACCCTGCGGTTCGCACCCGCTGGGCGGTCACCGGGAACCCTGAGGGCATAAACACCACGTCGTTCACGCGAATACTGTTTGCGGCTGGCTCTTCACCCTCGGCAACATCGATGACGGTGTAACCCTCGAAACACCCGGTGGCGCCGAGTCTCGCGGTGGAAAGGATGGTGGAACCATCGAGTAGCGAGCAGTCCGACTTGAAGTGAAGAACTCCGGGGGGAGTCCTCACCTCTCTTACCGTGTATCCCCAGTCGGCTACTGCCCTCTGAAGCTCCTCAATTCCTGCAGAGTTGGTGCGGTCAGATTTTCCCACCAAGATTTCTGACTCTGTAGTCAGGATGTCCCCACCCTCGATAAACCCTGGACCTGCGAGGTGCCGAACGTCGGAATACAGGTCTTTCAGGTGTGGTGCCATAGCCATCGGCTCTCCGAAGCGACTCGGTGCTCCCGGACGCAATACGACCGCCCCCTCGCGCACACACAGAGCCGTGTCCTCCACAAAAAGGGAATCGGGGAACTCTTCCAGAGCGTCGAGGACGCTCACCTCGACCCCGGCTTGACGAAGCTCTGCGACGTAAGCGTCGTGATGGCGCATCAGGAGGTCAATGTCGGGGTTACCGACATTCTCGGCACGCAGGCCATGAATCGCGCTCACCGGGGGACGCCGGGTGATGGCGTGGGTGAATCGGAAAGAACGCTCAGGCATCACGCAAACTTACTCGCCGTCAGCTTCTTCCTAGGCCACCAGAACTTGTCACCGGTAATAAAGGCGAGGGCCGGGACCACGACAGTTCGAACCAGAAGCGTGTCAATCAACACACCAATACCCACGATGATGCCGATTTGGAACAACGCGATCAGCGGAAGAACACCCAAGACCGCGAAGACGGCCGCCAACAGAACACCGGCACTGGTAATCACCCCACCGGTGGCCCCCAAAGCTTTGATCATGGCCTGACGGGTGGGCTGGCGGACAGTTCCCGCCAGGTTTGCTGATTCCTCTCGTGCTCGGGAGACCAGGAAGATGTTGTAGTCGACACCGAGGGCCACCAAGAACAAGAAGGAATACAGGAACACGCTGAAGTCCAGCCCCGACATGCCAAACACGTTCTGGAATATCAGCCACGCCGCCCCCATCGCGGAGAAGAACGAGAGCACCACGCTTCCGAGCAACAAAATGGGCGCTACCAGCGCCTTCAGCAATAGAACCAGAACAATAAACACCAACACCAGGATCAGCGGTATCACCAGGAGTTGGTCACGTTCATAGGCCTGCTTCACGGCGAGCCGGGTCGCATCATCGCCGCCGACGAGAGCATTGGCTCCGGGGACAGCTTGAACGCTCTCCCGCAGACTCTCAATCGCCCCGTAAGCTTCTTCGCTTCCGCCCTCAGCATCCAGCACGACATCGATGCGAGAAAAATCATCGTTCTGATTCACAATTTCGGCACTAGCGACCAACGGTGCCGCCAAGGCCGCTTCGACAACGTCCTCAGCCCGGTCGTTCACCGCGATGACCTGGGTCGGCGCGCTCGCGCCCGCCGGGAACGCCTCGGCTAACACCTCAATACCGAGAACGGCTTCCGGCTTGACTCGAAATTGCTCCGTCTCGGGAAGACCAATAGTGATGCCGGTGGCACCGGCGCTGAGTCCTCCAAGGACAGCAATTCCCAGAATGGCGACCGTGATGGGGCGCTTACTCACACCCTTACCGAGCTTCGCCCACCAGCCCGTCTCTGACTTGTTAACCCCGCCAAAACGAGGAACAAAAGGCCAGAAGAGTCCTCGACCAAAGACCACAATGGCCGCCGGCAAAACTCCTAACGCCGCAATCATCGCGACCACAATTCCGCTCGCGCAGACGAGACCCAATGCCCGGTTCCCACCCAGCTCCGCAAAACTCAGGGTCAACAACGCCAGCGCCACCGTTCCACCGGAGGCAAGGATGGCAGGTCCCGCGCCCTTGACCGCCTTGGCCATGGCCTCATGGCGGTCTTCAATCGTGAGGAGTTCCTCTTTATAGCGAGCGATCAGGAGCAAGGCGTAGTTGGTTCCCGCACCAAAAACAAGGACTGACAAAATCCCGGTGATTGAGCCGTCGGCGGTGATAGTGAAAAACGCGGCGACGTTCCGGCCGATTTGACCTGCCATCCCATCTGCCGTTCCCACCACAAGGAGCGGAACAATCCAGAGAATCGGACTTCGATAGGTCACCAGCAAGAGGAAAATGACAATCAGCACAGTGGCGAGCAGAAGGGTGAAATCTGCGCCCGCAAAGACGCCGGCCAGGTCTACCTGGAACCCCTCTGGACCAGTCACATAAGCGTTTATCCCGTTGGGGGCATCTTCCGTAACGAGCGCCCTGATCTCGGCGATGCGCTCAGCCTGCTCATCAACATCGTCGATTTCGTCCATGGGGATGGTGAGGACGGCGGTCGTGTTGTCCTCCGAGATAGTCGCGGGCGGAACAAACAGTTCCCCCATCACCTCCACATTGCTGAACTCGGTGAAGAGCTCGTTAACGCCCCCGGTGGGCATCTGAATCATCGGATCAAACTCACCCTGGAGCCAGATGACGTCGTCATCGCTGAACTCACCGGAGGACTTCGCCAGGACCACCACCGTTGCAGTGCCCTCAGAACCCGGCATCTCGGCCAATGCCTGCTCCACCAGAATGACTTCGGAGTCATCAGGAAGGCCCGTGTCGGGACTGACGTTAGTTTCCTCGGCAGCAAACACCGTGAACGACAGCACAGCAAAAATCAGCCCGATAAGGAGCGTGACCCATGAAGTCTTGGGACCAGTAATGAAGCGAATGAGTGAGTTCACTCATCAAAACTTACTCCTGAATCATGGACACCCCACAAACGTTCAGTTCCGCCTGAGAGAGTAATGTCGCAAAAGGAGAGAACATGAAGCTCGCGCCCTGGGCAGTAGCCATCGCTATCGTGCTCTCGTCCTGCGCTGGTGAGGCGCCCAGTGACGCCTCTCCGCCAGCACCGCTCGTTGAGGAAGAAACCACAGAGCCATCCGTTCCCGCTGCGCCTGGACCCTGTGACGTGGACAACGAGCGCGCCATGGCCGCCACCATTGGCGCCCAGATTGATGCCCTGTCACTCGGTGATTTTGCCGGCGCCTACGAATGGGCGGCGCCCGCATTCCAAATGAATGTCCCCCTCGAAGTCTTTGAGATTGTGATCCAAGATGGCTACTCCAGCTTGTTGGAGGCGCGCTCCCACACCCTGAGCGACTGCGTTGTCTTTCCTCAGGAGCTTGGCAACACCGTGGTCACGGTGAGAACAGTCTCAGGCGGAGTATTCACCTACTACTACGAGCTGATCAACACCGACCAGGGGTGGCGCATTCTCGGCGCCGCCGAGATAGCCCCCGTGAGCTCAGGAACTTAACCGTCACACCCGAAATGGGGGACTTGGCTCGAGCTCCTCAGAGCGAGGCAGGCTCTCGGGTAACGATGCGGTGAGGGCGTCGACCTCGTCCTCACTGAGGGTGATATCCGCAGCCGACACTGAATCGCGGATGGTCTCCGCCCTGGTCGCACCCGGAATAGGAATGATGACGGGCGAGTAGGCCAGTAGCCAAGCGAGAACGAGCGCCTGGGGCGTCACGTTTTTCTCGCCAGCCACACTCACAAAGTCACCCGCTTCACCCGAGGTGATTCGGTTAACCTTCTTGGACCCCCCGAGTGGTGACCAGGGCAGGAACGCGATACCGTGGTTTTCACAGGTCTCCAACACCTCAAGATCGTGGCGATACATGGGGCTGAACTCGTTCTGCACCGAAATCAGACCGCCCTGATTAGGGCCACCACCGATATCGAGAGCTTTGGTGAGTTGCCAGGCGTTGTAGTTGGAGACCCCGACCTCGCTCACGATCCCTCGACTTTTGAGCTCCAGAACGTTCTCAAATTGCGTCTCGAAGGGCAGGGATGGGTCGAGCCTGTGGTGTTGCCACAGGTCAATCACCTCAACACCGAGGCGATCGCGGGAGCGCTCTGCTGCTCCGACTAGGTACTCGAGGCTCCCGTTACGGCCCCACTTCTCACCATCGCTTCGGGTGATGCCACCTTTGGTGGCAATAAGTACCTTCTTTTTCCGTGCTGGGTCTGCTTCCCACGTGGAGAGCGCCTGTGCCACAAACTCCTCGTTGTGGCCCACCTTGTTCCACGCGGGCGCGTAGATGTCGGCTGTATCGAGCAGGGTCACCCCCTCATCAAGTCCCGCCTGAATGCCCGGCGTTGCGCTGGCTCTCCGAGTTTCTTCCTCCACGGCAGCACCCCGTGGCCAGGACACATTCATGCACCCCAATCCGATGGGGAACACATCCCAGGGTCCCAATTTTCGAGTCGTCATGATTGCTCTCCCTCCGGCAAGGGCATGATGTCGATCCCCGTTGGTTCAGGCAGCGCAATGACACCCTCCTCCACAGAAATGACTGCGGACGCGTTCCACGGCTCACTGCCGTGTCGCATGATGTAGCCGGGAACCAACCACGCGGTTCCCGAGGCATCCCACACCAGTAGTGTGGCTTCTTCGGAACTCTCGACTGTGAGAGTGATGACCTCACCGGGCTCTGGATAATAAGGCTCCTCCACCGCAAGCCCCTCGGTGAAGACACTGTCAAAGCCCGAGTGATACAGGGGTGCTGGGCTTCCCCACCACTGACCAGAGGCAAGTCTTTCCACGGCAGCAAGAGGACTCACCGTGCTGAATTCTCCACGAGACACCGGGGTTGCCGCGTGACCCGACACCGAGGCCAGGGTTGGCCCCGGACCAAAGAACACACTCCACTCCAACGCAGTGTCGGCTCCCTCGAGTTGTTGGATGGCGCTCAGGCCAACCCCCCACTCATCGTTGGCCAGCACGGTGATGTCCGACTCCGTGACGTTAAGACCTGATTTCTGGAGTAACTCAACGGCCATGCGTGTGGCCTCCTCGAGACTGGGCAGCGGGCCACTGGGCTCGAGGTTCTCACACTCAAACCCACCCAGGTCCTCGGAGCCCTCCTCGGGGGGAACCTCTCGGCAGGTGGGCTCCTGGTAGGCAGCGGGGTTGCTGTAGTACCAGGGTCCCGTCCCACTCCAGGTGAGGTTCAAAGTGGGACCACTCCAGTCTTCGGGCCCCAGAACATAACCCGGCCACACCTCATCGAAGAACTGGCTCGGTCCGGCCTGCCCCTCCACTCCGTAAACACTCCCCAACGTCGTGAGCAGGTCCACGGGATCTCCCGGGAGCTGCAACTCGTACACCGATCCCGAACCGGTGACATCAGATATCCCACTGCCGGGGAGATAGTCGTACTCCACGTAGAGAGCTATGTCACCGAAAGCCTCGCCAGAAGTCCCCGCGGGATCGCTCAACACAATCAAGGTTCGAGGAGCTGGGGGGAAAGCTATCTGGACCGCAGCACCCACAACAAGCGCCACCACCGCGACAACAGCAACGAGAACTGTGTGGTGATTCCCGGATTTGACCACCCGCCCAGGCCCGCGGGACCCATCGTGTGGGGTTTCGCTCACGGTGCCTTCTTTCGCTCCTCCTCGAGTGTAGAGCCCTGAACCTAAGCGCCCCATAGACTTGCGGGGTGAGTGAGAGCGAAAGATATGAACCCCACCGGGTGGCCTTCGCCTCCCGGCTCAATTGGCTCCGCGCAGGCATTTTGGGTGCCAACGACGGCATTGTGTCCATCGCGGCACTGGTCGTCGGTGTTGCAGCAGCGACCAGCGATATTCGAACAATTTTGATTGCCGGGGTGGCCGGAATCGTCGCCGGCTCGATTTCGATGGCGGCTGGTGAATACGTGTCCGTCTCCTCTCAGCGCGACAGCGAGAAAGCCCTGATCGCTCGCGAGCGTCGGGAGCTCATTGATCAACCCGACGAAGAGCTCGTCGAACTTGCTGAGATATACCAAGCCAAAGGCCTCTCCGCTAGCACCGCTCGTCTCGTGGCGAAGGAGCTCACCGCTCACGACGCGATTAGCGCCCATTTGGAGGCAGAGCTCGGTATCGATGAGCGACAGCTGACGAACCCCTGGCACGCCGCGTTCTCTTCAGCGTTGGCCTTTCTCGCGGGCGCGACCCTACCCATGCTGGCAATCACACTGCCCCCGGACGGATGGCGTATCCCTCTCGCTTTTGGAGCCAGCTTGCTTGCTCTGGCCATCACCGGGTGGGTGGGAGCCCGTCTGGGAAATAGTCCTCCGCTGAAGCCCGTGTTCCGGGTTCTCGCGGGAGGAACCTTCGCGCTGCTCTTGACCTGGGGGATTGGAACAGCGCTCGGAGTCTCGGGAATCTAGCCCGCGAGGGTGGCCACAGTCCGATCCTCTTCGCAGAGGAAACCTTTGTCGGCACAGGAGTCACAGATAACGGACTCAGTGGTGCACGAAAGACTTGAGCAATTTTCCATGCGGGACGAGGGCTCACCACAGAGACTGCACCTCCCGATCACGGCCGGCTCTGGCGAGAAGGTCACCGCTTTGCGGTTATCAAACACATACAGCGAGCCCTCCCACAGACCCGAGTCACCATACTTTTCTCCGTAGCGGACGATGCCGCCCTCTAGCTGATAGACCTCCTGGAAACCTCTCTTGATCATCATTGCGGAGAGCACTTCGCACCGAACTCCACCGGTGCAGTAGGTAACCACCGGCTGGTCCTTTAGGTGGTCATACTTTCCGCTGTCGAGTTCGCGCACAAAATCATGGGAGGTCCGAGTGTCGGGAACGATAGCGCCGGTGAATCGACCAATGTCCGCCTCCCACTTATTACGACCATCGAAGAAGGTCACCTGCTTCTGCTCGACCAGCTCGTGAAGTTGCTCCGGCGTGAGGTGCTGACCACCGCCGGTCACCCCCTGGTCATCCACGGAGACTTCGTGGGGAGCCCCAAATCCGACGAGTTCCTCGCGGACGCGAACCTTAAGCCGGGGAAAATCGCTGGGGCCACCTCCGTCACTCCACTTGAAATCAATGTCTCGAAACGGCGCAAACTCGCGAGTTTTTCGCCAATATTTCTTGACCGCTGATAACTCACCACCCACCGTGGCATTGATTCCGTGGGGCGCGATGATGATGCGACCGCCCAGACCCAAAGACTCACAGAGGTCCCGCTGCCATAGGCGAATGGCGTCAGGGTCCGCAAGCGTAGTGAAGCAGTGGAACAGCAGGACCTTGTAGACAGCCATACCTACAGTCTAGAAGCGGAGAAACTGGCGGTACCGGTGGGATTTGAACCCACGGTGGGCTTGCACCCACACAACTTTTCGAGAGTTGCACCTTCGGCCGCTCGGACACGGTACCGCCCGCTAGTTTACACAGACACCCCTCACGCCTTCAGCCCCGGTCGGTGGGGAGCTTTAGGCTCATGGCATGGCAAAAACGGAGTCTCCCTATCGTTGTGACGAATGCGGGTGGACCACACTCAAGTGGGTGGGTCGGTGCGGGGAGTGCCAATCGTGGGGAACCGTGGTCGAAGTGGGCGCCCCCACTAGCGCGTCGCGCCAGGCCGTTGCCGTGGTCCCCAGCGCGGATCGGATTGCCAAACCCATCACCGAACACACCGGGAGCGAGAGCGGTCACGTCCCCACCGGCGTGAGCGAGTTTGACCGCGTTCTAGGTGGCGGGATTGTCCCCGGTGCTGTCGTCTTACTCTCCGGTGAGCCGGGAGTGGGCAAATCGACCCTCCTTCTTGATGTTGCGGCTAAAGCAGCTCAGGGTGGCAAGAGGGTTCTCTATGTCAGCGCGGAAGAGTCTGCCGGACAGGTGTATCTGCGCGCGTCTCGCACCAACGGTCTCGATGACAACCTTTTCCTCGCCAACGAAACAGATCTCGGTGGAGTCCTCGGCCATATCGACCAGGTCCACCCCGAGCTGTTGATTATCGACTCCATCCAGACCGTGTCCTCCGGTGTGTTAGAAAGCTCTGCCGGCGGCGTTGCCCAGGTAAGGGAGGTCGCTGCCACCTTGATTCGGGTGGCCAAGAACTCCAACCTGCCCATCATCATGGTGGGGCACGTGACCAAAGACGGTCAGGTCGCAGGCCCAAGGACACTGGAGCATCTTGTCGATGTGGTCTGCCACTTTGAGGGAGATCGCCAAACGTCACTCCGATTCGTCAGAGCTCTGAAGAACAGGTTTGGCCCCACCGATGAAGTGGGATGCTTCGAAATGAGTGGTGAGGGCATCATCGAGGTCCCTGACCCCAGCTCCCTGTTTCGCTCGCACACCACGAAGGCTGTGAGCGGGACGTGCACCACCATTGCCTTGGAAGGCAAGCGCGCGCTCCCCGTCGAGATACAAGCACTCGTTGTTCCCAGCACTGCCGCTCAACCTCGACGGGTGGTGAATGGTGTTGAGTCGTCCCGCGTGGCCATGATTTTGGCGGTACTGGAAAGACGAGCGGGGCTCCCGGTCTCCCAAGCGGATGTGTATGTGTCGACAGTCGGGGGAATCAAGGTGTACGAGCCAGCCACAGACTTG
>JGI11705J14877_10000958_pt1 | contig 17146 bp, 15 predicted proteins | sample Etolaghawater15m_FD_14877 | JGI IMG/M metagenome (IMG submission 14877)
CCGTTCTTACAGTTGCGGGTACAGTGTACGATTCTCACGTACTTCCCTATTCTCCGGCTTTTAAACCGGCACCAGGTACGGTGAAAGAACATTGAGTTTCAATTATACTCTTTTTTCACCATAAGCGCAAGAGCAACCCTCCTCATCAGGCACAAAAAGCCCACACCTGTTCAAGGGGTGCCTCCAGCACCTGCGTAGAGTGTATCTCAAATGGTTTCATAACTCCTTTTTTATTTTCTATCCATCTTCAAGAGATTTGTAACTCTCCCTGTTTTTTTCAAATATTGCCCATCGCACAACGCCAAGAGACCGCTGCAACGTGCCAGAACGTACTCAATTGAAACCATCGTGAAACAACGCACCACCCTCCTTTCCCTCCTTGTCCTGCTTCTTCTTACCAGCATGACAGGGTGCTCAACCCGAACCGACACGGAGTCCGCAGGGTCAGGCACAAAACTGCCAACCATTGTCAGCCTTGCCCCCAGTATCACAGAAATGGTCTATGCAGTTGGTGCAGGCGAGCAGCTGATCGGCAGGACAAGTGCCTGCGACTACCCAGCCGAAGTGGAAAAAGTCCAGGTTGTCGGCGCATTCGGACGACCTTCGCTGGAAATGCTCCTGAGCCTCTCGCCAGGCATCATCCTCGATGCAGACCTTGCTGACGAACAGATGGGACAGAAAATTTCAGAGCTCGGCCTCAGGCGGGAACGTATCTCCATCCAGACCCCCGACGACATCCCGGCAGCTATCAGGCAGATCGGCTCCCTGGCAGGTCACAGCCAGCAAGCAGACAGCCTGGCCGCCGTCATTGAAAAAGGCCTCGAACAGTATAACGACGAGGCAGCACAGCTTGAACGACGCCCTGAAGTCTACCTTGAAATCTGGGATGATCCACTCTGGACAGGAGGAAGCACCAGCTACACCTCGGCACTCATCTCCTATGCAGGGGGTCGAAACATAGGAGACGCCGTCGCAAAGGAATATTTTGAAACCACCCCCGAATGGGTCATCACGGAAAACCCCGACATCATCGCCTGCATGTACATGTCACGCAACATACCGGCAATCGAGAAAGTATCCCGACGACCCGGCTGGGAACACATAACCGCAGTGAAAGAAGGACGCATTTACGACAATTTCGACAACAGCCTCTTCCTCCGTCCCGGGCCAAGAGTGCTCGAAGGTATCGCCGAACTGCAGGAACTCATGAAAAACCAGTGAGAAAAAGTGCCTGCTGTTTCGTATCTTCAAGGCCCTAGCCAGTAATTAAACGGTGTCCCGAGCATGAAGAAATCACCACTGTTCATCCTCTTCCTCACGGTCCTGCTTGACCTTATCGGGTTCGGTATCGTACTGCCGCTGCTGCCAACCTACGCACGGGACCTCGGGGCAAGCCCCTTCATGATCGGCTTCATTGCCGCCGTCTACTCGGGCATGCAATTCATCTTCTCCCCTATCTGGGGCAGGCTCAGCGACCTCATCGGTCGACGTCCGGTCATGCTCGGCAGTATCTTTCTTGCTGCAGTCTCCTACCTTTTCTTTTCCCAAGCAACAACCATTCCCCTGCTTATACTCGCAAGAGCAATGTCAGGTATCGGGTCGGCAAACATCGCAGCAGCCCAGGCCTACATCACAGACGTCACCGAAAGCCAGGGGCGCTCGAAAGCGATGGGCGTGCTTGGTGCGGCCTTCGGTATCGGCTTCGTTATCGGCCCCCTGATCGGCGGCTTCCTCAAGACCAACTTCGGTATCGAAATGGTCGGTATCGTGGCAGCCACCCTCATCGGCTTCGACTTCATCCTCGCCATCTTCCTGCTGCCTGAATCAAACAAGCACGCAAAAAAGATCACCCAGCTCTTCAGGAAAGCCCCACTGGCTGAGGGCGAAACACCACGAGGCACCTCGCTCAGCGAAAAATGGGCCGGCTACGTCGACGGCGTACGCACCGCATTCAGTTCCCGTCCGGTAGCCATGCTGATGGGCACCAACTTCATCTTCACCTTCGGCATCGTCAACATGCAGATCGCCTCCATCCTGCTCTGGAAGGAGTTCTACCATGCCACAGACCAGCAGATCGGCTACCTCTTCGCCTACGTCGGTTTCCTCTCCGTGATCGTGCAAGGCGGGCTCATCGGCAAGCTGAACGAAAAACTGGGAGAACACAAGCTCTTCACCTGGGGACACATCGCCTCCTTCATCGGCGTCTTTTTCGTCCCGTTCGTTCCCCAGGGAGACCTGTTCACCTACGGGCTCTTTATCCTGCTCTTCTTCGCCATCGGCACAAGCCTCGTCAACCCGATCAACATCTCCATGATCTCCCTCTACAGTTACGACCAGAAACAGGGCCAGGTCATGGGATTTGCGCAGTCCGTCAACTCATTTGCACGAATACTGGGCCCCTTCAGCGGCAGCATCCTCTATGGCTACTCGCATACGGCACCCTATGTAGTAGCAGGCATCCTCATGCTTGTCGGAACAGTTATCTCCCTGAGTCTGTTCAAATACCAGATAGAAGCCCTCGAACCTGCAACGGAATCAGCACCCGACTAGCAGGAAATGCATTCCCTGACAGCCCGGCAACTCTCCGGGCAATGAAACGATGAACCAATAGATGGCCGACAACACACTACACGACACTCTCCCCGAAATCCTCTACAGCATCGGTGACCTTGCAGACACCCAGGGCATACAGTGCTACCTGGTGGGAGGCTACGTACGAGACCTCCTCATGCAGCGCCCAAGCCAGGACATTGACATCATGGTCATTGGAGACCCGATCCCCTTTGCCCACAGCATCGAACGAAAACTTGGTGGCAGGAACTTCGTCCTGTTCGAACGATTCAGGACCGCACGTCTCGAACTCGACGATCCCCGCCACGGTCCGATCCTCCTCGAACTCGTTGGCGCACGCAAGGAGAGTTACAACCACGACTCCCGCAAACCCATCACCGAAGTAGGCACCCTCCAGGACGACCTCTCCCGCAGGGACTTCACCATCAACGCCCTCGCCGTATCGCTCAATCGCGACACCCGCGGATCGGTGATCGACCTCTTCCACGGCAATGAAGACCTGCAGTTACACAGGCTGCGCACCCCGCTAGAGCCAGAAAAAACCTTCTCCGACGATCCCCTGCGCATGATGCGCGCCGCCCGGTTCTCCAGCCAGCTCCAGTTCAAGCTGGACACAAGAACCCTCGAAGCCATGCAAGCCATGCACCAGCGCATCGGCATCGTCTCCCGGGAACGCATCAGCAACGAATTTCTCAAAATCATGCAGAGCCCGCAACCCTCCACAGGGCTGCATATCCTCTACGAAACCGGACTCCTCGAAGAAATTCTCCCCGAAATCACCGCCATGTCAGGCATCGAACAGGTCGACGGCCTAGGCCATAAAGACACCATGCTCCACACCTTCCAGGTTGTCGACAAACTTGCCGAAAAAAGCGACAAACTCTGGCTTCGCGTCGCAGCCCTTCTGCACGACATCGCCAAACCGGTCACAAAACGGTTCGCCAAATCGACAGGCTGGACATTCCACGGTCACGAAGTAGTAGGAACACGCATTGCAGCAAAAATCTTCCGCAACATGCGCTGGCCTCAGGAACCGCGTGCCTACGTACAGAAAATGATCCGCCTGCACCACCGCCCCATCCCCCTTTCCGGTGCCGACATCACCGACTCGGCAGTCAGGCGCCTCATGTTCGAAGCCGGTGAAGACCTCCACGACCTCATGACCCTCTGCCGGGCAGACGTCACCAGCAAGAACCCGCGCAAAGTCCGCAGGATCATGGAAAACTTCAACCTGGTCGAAGCAAAAATCGCGGAAGTCGGAGAAAAAGACATGCTCGCAAAATGGCGCCCCCCCGTCAACGGCAAAGAGATCATGGATGAACTCGGCCTCAGCGAAGGCAGAGTCGTCGGCATCATCAAGAAAAAAATGGAAGCAGCCATCATCGACGGGCTCATTCCCTACGATCACGACGCTGCAATGGAATTCGTACGCACCACCTGGCAAGAGATGCAGCAAGGCAACGACAACCAATCCTGCTGACTCCCCCCGCAGCTTTGCCTCCCGCAGCGGTTTTCGTATATTCCTCCCTTTATCTTTTGAAGGGAGGTGCCCACCGGCACTCCCGAGCCCGAAAACAAACCGCAGCAAGACAGTGATACCACGTTACTCACCACAAGAAATGTCGGCCATATGGACCGACGAAGCCAAGTTCCAGCGCTGGCTCCACATCGAAATCGCAGCCGTTGAAGCCCGCGTCGAAGCAGGGTTCGTTCCCAAAGAAGCACTCGACGTCATCAAGGAAAAAGCCTCATTCAAGGTAGAAGAGATCCTCGAGATCGAAAAAGAGACAAAGCACGACGTCATCGCCTTCCTCACCAACGTCAACCGCAACGTAGGCCCTGAATCCCGCTACATCCACGAAGGGCTCACCTCATCCGATGTAGGCGATACCTGCCTGGCCATGCAGATGCGCGATGCAGGCAAGATCCTCATCAAGGATATCGAATCCCTGATAGAAGTGCTCGCCAAACGAGCCGTAGAATTCAAGTACACCCTCGAGATGGGGCGCACCCACGGCATCCACGCCGAACCGCTCACCTTCGGCCTCAAGCTCCTCTTGTGGCACGAAGAAATGAAACGCAACCACGAAAGGATGCAGCGTGCAGTCGAAAACATCTCAGTCGGAAAAATCTCCGGTGCCGTCGGCACCTACCAGCACCTTTCGCCCGATATCGAAGCCTCCGTCTGCCAGAAACTCGGCCTCAGGCCAGCGCCTATCTCGACCCAGGTACTCCAGCGCGACCGCCACGCCGAATTCCAGACCGCAATGGCCATCACCGCAGCCTCCATCGAGAAATTCTCGGTCGAACTTCGCCACCTGCAGCGCACCGAAGTACGCGAAGCCGAAGAGTTCTTCAGCAAAGGCCAGAAAGGCAGTTCAGCCATGCCGCACAAACGCAACCCGATCACCTTCGAACGCCTCACCGGCCTTGCGCGCGTCGTACGATCGAACTCGATCGCTGCAATGGAAAACGTCGCCCTCTGGCACGAGCGCGACATCTCGCACTCATCGGTCGAGCGCGTCATCATGCCAGACTCAACCATCGCACTCTGCTACATGCTGCGTACCTTCCGCGACACCATGCAAGAGCTGCTTGTCTATCCCGAACGCATGCAGGAGAACTTCAACACCTCCTACGGCCTCACCATCTCCCAGACCGTCCTCCTCGCACTTACAGGCAAAGGCCTCACCCGCGAAGAAGCCTACCGCCTGGTACAGCGCAACGCCATGGAAAGCTGGAAAGAGAAAATCCATCTCAAGGAACTCATCCTTCGTGACAAAGAAATCGCAGAGCACCTGACAGAAGAAGAGATCGAATCTCTCTTCTCCATGGAGAACATCCTCGGCAAACTCAAGAAAAGTGTAGACACTCTTTTCGAGCGGAACGGACTAGGCTGAAAACCATAAACAGTACCCCCGGGTTTCCCCCGGGGATTTGTTTATCAGCCTTGATTTTCGTACTTTGCTTATCGTTTTGTCCCTGAGCCCGGCCTGAACAACTCACAACTTTTATGGCTCAGTCAGGCATCTGCCTGCTCACGTATCCAGGCCACCAGCAATTGAACATACTCGTCGATCCAAGGAGTTATTTACTCATCAAGGTATATAACAAGGGTTTTTTTTACGCTTTATGAACGCCAGAGTCCTGAAAATCCATAACGGCAAAGCTGAAGTACAGCTGATCTGTACCGATTCGGAAGCCGGTAAAGGCGCCCATTGCGGAGCCTGTACCATGGGCGCCAAGCCCACGTCCAAACCGGAACGGATTCTTGCTGAAAACCCTGTTGGAGCAAAACCCGGCGACATGGTCGACTGCGAAATCCGCGAGCATGGCGAACTCAAGGCAGCAACGATTCTCTTCATCGTCCCGCTCGCGATCTTCATGGTCGCCCTCGGGGTCACCCGCTCTCTCGGGTTAGAAATGTGGCAATCGTTCCTTGCAGGCCTTGGTGTCCTCGCCATCACATTCCTCGGGCTGCAACTCATCCTCCGGAACAAAACGTATTACTATATCGCAGGAATTAAATAACACCCTATGATCAGCGAAGCATTTATACCAGCCGTCACAAGCCTGGGCGCAGTAGCGCTCACCCTTGGCGTCATCATCCATTTCGTCTCGCAGAAATTCCATGTTGAAGAAGACCCCATGGTCACCATCATCAACGGCATCCTGCCAGGCGTCAACTGCGGTGCCTGCGGCTACCCGAGCTGCAACCAGTTCGCAGAAGTCCTCGTTGAAACCAAAGACTCCAGCATGAGCTGCCCCGTCGGTGGAGCAGACCTGGCCACAAAGCTCGGCGACACACTCGGCATCGCCATGGCCGAACCAAAACCGCAGATCGCCGTCCTCCTCTGCCAGGGATCGAACGGCGTAGCCCGCCAGACAGCTGAATACCTCGGCATCCAGGACTGCTGGGCAGCAACACAAGCCTACGTCGGCCCCAAAGTCTGTAAATACTCCTGCGTCGGGCTCGGCTCCTGTATCGCCTACTGTGACTTTGGTGCCATGAAGCTCGAAAATGGCCTCGTTGTCATAGACAAGGACCTCTGCACCGGCTGCGAAGCATGTATTTCAGCCTGCCCCACAGGCGTCCTCACCATGCAGCCAAAGAAAACCGAACGTTACTTCATAGCCTGTAACTCGCACGACAAAGGCGCCGCCGCAAAAAAAGCCTGCGACGCAGCCTGCATAGCCTGCCAGAAATGTGTCAAGGTCTGTCCGGAAGAAGCCATAAAGATCGACAACTTCCTGGCGGTCATCGACCAGGAGAAATGCAACGCCTGTGGCAAATGCATCGAAGTCTGCCCGACAAAAGTCAACTGCATCAGGCTAGAACACGATCTCAAAGCTGTCAAACAAAAACAAGCCTCATAAATGAAGACTTTTACCATAGGAGGCATACATCCTCCAGAAAACAAGCTTACCGAGGATAAAGCAATAGAGGTCATGCCGGTACCCGCAGAACTCTGCATATCGCTGAACCAGCACCTCGGCAAACCGGCAAAACCGCTGGTAAAAATGGGAGCCGAAGTCAAGAAAGGCCAGCTTATCGGTGCAGCCGACGGATTCATCTCGGCAAACGTCCATGCAAGCACCAGCGGCAAAGTCAAGGCCGTCAAACCAGCCCCCCATCCGGGTGGCCAGTATGCCATGAGTATCTTCATCACGCCCGATGGCAATGACGAGTGGCTCGAAGGCTGCAACACGGCCCCAATCGACTGGAAAGCCCTCTCGAAGGAAGAGATCATCTCCAGGATCAAGGACGCAGGCATCGTCGGCATGGGTGGCGCAGGCTTCCCTACCAACGTCAAGCTCTCCCCCCCTCCTGGGAAGAACATCGACCACATCATCCTCAACGGAGCAGAATGCGAACCATTCCTGACAGCAGACCACCGTCTCATGCTGGAATCATCCGAAGAAGTGATCGCAGGACTGGAAATCATCAGCTCACTTTTTGACGGCAAGGCAAAAGCCTCGATCGGCATTGAAAGCAACAAGCCCGACGCCATCGACGCGCTCAGAAAACTAGGGCAGGCAAAAGGTATAGACGTCGTACCGCTCAAGACCAAGTACCCCCAGGGTGCTGAAAAACAGCTCATCAATGCCGTCACCGGCAGAACCATCGAACCCGGTGAGCTACCCTTCGACAAAGGGTGCCTCGTGCAGAACATCGGCACCGCAGTCGCCATCTACGAAGCAGTCTGCAAAAACAAGCCCCTTATCGAGCGAGTCGTGACCGTCTCAGGCATGGAAATCACCGAGCGCAAGAACATCCTCGCCCGCGTCGGCACCACATTCAACGACATTGTCTCGTACTGCGGTAACATGACCGCCCAGGCAAACCAGGTCATCTCCGGCGGCCCCATGATGGGCAAAGCCGTCTTCTCGTTCGACGCTCCCGTCACCAAAACAACCTCAGGCCTGCTCTTCATCAACAACAAAGGCCTCGAAAAATCAAAAGAGCGTACCTGCATCCGCTGCGGCAAATGCGTCGACGTCTGTCCACAAGGACTTGGCCCGTGGCTGCTTGCCAACGTCGCCCAGCTCAGGGACTTCGACGAAATCCAGTTGCTAGGCCTTGCCAACTGCACCGAGTGCGGCAGCTGCACCTTCGTCTGCCCCTCCAAGCGTGAACTGGTCCACTGGATCAAGTACGCAAAGGCACTCGTCAACAACCGACAGAAACGCAAAACCGCATAAACGAACAGCATCCTCACCTATGGACTCAGTGAACCTCAAGATATCCTACGCACCGTTCGTGCGGTCGAAAGACTCCGTCGAATCGGTGATGTACAACGTTGCGCTGGCCCTCGCCCCCGCAACGGCAATGTCGGTCTACCTTTTCGGTATGCCAGCCCTCATCGTCAACCTCGTCTGCATCGTCAGCTGCATCGCATTCGAGTGGATGATGGACGCCATCCGTAAAAAAGAGTCGAACTGCCTGGATGGCAGTGCACTCGTCACCGGCCTGCTCCTGGCACTCAACGTCCCCTCGAACCTTCCAGTATGGATGCTCGTCGTCGGCTCGTTCGTTGCTATTGCAGCCGGCAAACACGTCTTCGGCGGACTCGGCCACAACGTCTTCAACCCCGCGCTTGTCGCCAGGGTTTTCCTGCTCATCTCCTTCCCGGCAGCAATGACCAGCTGGCCCATACCGTTCAGCGTCGACATGGAAACCGCCGCCTCACCGCTCGGCATCATCAAAACAGACGGTCTTGCAGCACTTGGCGATTTCACCCTCATGGGTGGTCTTTTCGGCACCATGAACGGCAGCCTTGGTGAAACCTCAACCATTGCNCTCCTGCTCGGTGCAGCATGGCTCTTCTACAAGCGTTACATCACCATCACCATTCCGCTCACCATGATCGGATCGGTCTTCATCTTCACCGGCATCTTCTACCTGCTCGATCCCGGCACCTACGCTTCGCCACTTTTTCACATGGTTACAGGCGGCCTCATGCTCGGCGCCTTCTTCATGGCAACCGACATGGTCACCTCACCGCTCTCCGTACGCGGACAGATCATCTTCGGCCTTGGCTGCGGCCTCCTGACCGCCATCATCCGCCTCTGGGGCGGTTATCCGGAAGGCGTCTCATTCGCCATCCTCATCATGAACGGCTTCGTGCCCCTGCTCGACCGCTGGGACCTTACCGACCGCAAAGCGTTAAACCAAAAGAAGGCTGAAACAAAATGAGACCAATAATCATACTCACCATCGTCGGACTGCTTTCAGCCTCGCTGCTTGCCGTCGTAGACGACCTCACCCGTGAACCGATCGCAGAAGCGAAGAAACAGATGGAGCGCAAAGCCATCGCGCAGATCTTCCCCTTCACCATCGGCGAACTCAAGACAGTGGAAACCGAAAAAACCACCTTCTTCGAAGCATCAGATGAAGCAGGAGAACTCAAAGGTATAGCCGTCAAGACCCACACAAACCTTGGGTACAGCGGCCTGATCGAGATCCTGCTCGGCGTTGCCCCCGAAAGCCACAAGATACTCGACTACAAAGTCACCTATCACATCGAGACCCCAGGACTCGGTGACAAAATCGACAAGGATAAATACAAATCGCAGTACCGCGGCCGTACCCTTGAAGATACCAACTGGAACGTCCGCAAAGACGGTGGCGAGATAGACGAACTCACCGCTGCAACCATATCCTCGCGTGCTGTCAACGACGCCGTCGTACGAGGCCTTGAATTCATCAAAGAGCAATACCCTAAACAGACAGAAGAATGAACGAAGCACTCAATATTCTCACCAGGGGATTCGTCAGGGAGAACCCCGTAACCAAGATGCTGCTCGGGCTCTGTCCGGTGCTCGCCGTCACCTCCTCGGCCTACAACGGCCTTGGCATGGGCATAGCGACCACCTTCGTGCTGCTCGGCTCCAACGTAGTTATCTCGCTGGCTGCAAAAGCCATCCCGAATACCGTCAGGATCCCGTCATTCATCCTGGTCATCGCAACCTTCGTGACCATCGTCGACCTCCTGATCAAAGCCTACTCACCAGAACTCAACCAGGCGCTTGGCATCTTCATTCCGCTCATCGTTGTCAACTGCATGATCCTCGGTCGCGCAGAAGCCTTCGCAAGCCGCAACGGCCTCTGGTACTCAATCATCGACGCCATAGGCATGGGCCTTGGTTTCACATTCGCACTCCTGCTTCTCTCCGCATTCCGCGAAGTACTCGGCGCAGGAACCATCTTCAATATTCCGCTGGTCGGAGAAGGCGCAAGCACCATACTCGTCTTCGCCCTGCCTCCCGGCGCATTTGCAGGCCTCGGCCTCATCATCGCCGGCCTCAATGCACTCGAAAAGAAAAAAGGAGGTAACTAATGGGAGAAATGCTCCTCGTCATCGTCAGCGCCATATTCGTCAACAACGTCGTCTTCGCGCGCTTCCTCGGCATCTGCCCCTACCTCGGTGTCTCACGTAAACTCGACACCGCCATCGGCATGGGCTTCGCCGTCACCTTCGTCATGACCGTCGCAACCGCAATCGGCTACTTCCTGCAGTACGCCGTACTCATCCCCTTCAAGATCGAGTTCATGCAGACCGTCATGTTCATTCTCGTCATCGCTTCACTCGTGCAGCTCGTCGAGATCATTCTCAAGAAAGTCAGTAAACCACTCTACAGCTCACTCGGCATCTTCCTGCCACTCATCACAACCAACTGCGCGATCCTCGGTGTAGCCCTCATCTCCATCCAGGAAGAATACGACCTCGTAACCTCAGTCGTCTTCTCCTTCTTCTCCGCAATGGGCTTCATCCTCGCCATCGTCATGTTCGCCGGCATCCGCGAAAAACTCGAAGCAGCAGACGTACCCAAACCATTTGAAAACGTCCCCATCGGCTTCATCTCCGCAGCCATCCTCTCCCTCGCCTTCATGGGCTTCGCCGGCCTCGTCAAGTAACCCCACCGCCGCTCCCTCCCCGGGAGCGGCTTTTTTGAAAAGGGGGGACGTTCTTCACAAACCCAACAAACTCCCCCAACGTCGCCTTCATTTTCTACGCAACATATTGACTATACCCTGAGGAGTAACTCCAAGCAATTTAGCAGTATGTGACAACTTCAAACCTATTCCACCGGTCAGAATTTCAGCAAGATGTTTTCTCACCAAAGGTAACGGTTTAGTTCGTGCTCCGGATCGTAATTGCTCAATTGAACACTGATGTACCGCACATACTCGCTCAATCTCCAGGACTGCTCTCTTTAATTGATCTTCAGGATCCGGATCATTCTTAGCTGTATCATTACATTGAGTGAGTATCTTTTCCACAAACTCCCCTTTCCCAAGAATTCTGATATCGCCATTACCCATAACCTCTTCAGTACCTGACCCATGAATAGTATCGCAACATCCATTTGATCGTAATCCCCCTCCGCCCCTCAGTTCTTCCGAACGATCTATACCAGCCTCATGAATGAGAAACTCCAGATAGTTCTGTAATCCCTCTTCGGAATCTTGCCCAAAAAATTGTAATACATAATCACGATCCATCCAACTGTGCTCGATGCACCCCAACAAAAACGGATGGCTTGTCCAGGGATACTCCTTCAGTGACGTAAGAGAATTGAGCATGTTTGCCTTATATGGATTCAAGTGAATGTAGGCAATCAACTGAGTGAAATAGTCATCTTCCTGGCAGACCAATGAATGGTATCGGTTCTGAAATAAATGCCCCACTCGTTCATGGCGCCGGTTAAAATACACCGCATATCCTGTCAACAATCGACGCATATAATCGGATAATCCCAACTCCCCACTTCGCACCAGCAAGTGAAAATGATTAGGCATCAATGCATAAGCATAAATCCAGGTCCCAGTCTGTTCAGCAATTTGACCTATTCTAGTAAGTAAATCTTTGCGGTCAATATCATCCAGCATAATCAATCCCTTTTCAATACCTCTTACCATTACATGATGTAAAAATCCAGGTTTGTCAAGTCGAGGTTTTCTTGGCATAACTAAGATGTTTTGAGTTTGTTGGGTTTGTGAAGAACGTCCCCTCTTTTGGGAAACACCGGCGGGGAGCCGGTGTGCCCGTGAGAGGCATCGGTGGGATGGTTGGGGAGTAGTTCTATGTATTTTTTTATACTGAAATAGCTTGCACAGGCTTGACGGCTGTGCTGACGGGGATCTGCTCATGAAAGATCGAGGTTGCGGTATAGTGAGAGGCGGGGCGAACTACCGCTAAAACTGCAACCAATCAACTTCACTACTTTGCTACTTCAATAAAACAAAATACATATAAATAATCAACCCTTAACGCACAAAAAACTCATAAGTTACCTATAGTATACACCAGCAGGTTCACACCTCACCTTAAAACCCACCATAAATTTTGTACCTTAGCCAATAACGTAACATGTCACTCCAACTGCCATGACGAGAAAACCAGCCCTGTCCACCGTTACTCTTCTCTTCGCCGTATTTCTCTCACTCTCCGCCTGCCAGAAAGCTCCCGTGATCTTCGAACAACAGGAAGTGATGATGGGGACGATCATGAAGATCAAGACGGCTGCAGCAGGTCGCACTGAACGCGAAACCAGAGAGGCTTGCCAAGAGGCCTTTGTCGAAATTGCCAGGTTGGAAATGGAACTCAGTGAGTGGCAGCCAGAGACGCCGATTTCCCAGATCAACCGCCTGGCTGGCATGGAAAAAGCGACTAAAATCCCTGCCTCTGCTGTTGAGGTAACCCGATCGGCACTTGAAATCGCCACACGTACCAACGGGGGATTCGATATCACCTTCAAGCCGATAGGCAGGTTGTGGAACGTCAAGGAACGCCTCGTTCCACCATCGGCAGACAGCATTAAGCAAGCTCTTTCGCTCGTCGACTACAGCCAGATCGAGCTTGACACGCTTGCATCACCGGCAACACTTCGCCTTGCAAAAAAAGGAATGGAACTTGGATTCGGAGGTATAGCGAAAGGTTACGCCGCGTTGCAAGCGGGCGAAGTGCTCAGGTCCCGGGGCTTCGATGATTTTATCATCAACGCCGGAGGTGACCTCTATATCAGCGGCACAAAGGGCGACAGGCACTGGGTATCCGGCATCAAGAATCCCCAGGATCCCTCGAAACCACCTGTCGCGAAATTCGAGGTCATCGCAGACTGCGGCATCGCCACAAGCGGCGACTACGAAAACTACTTCACCTGGGAAGGCGAACGATACCACCACATCATCGACCTCTCTTCAGGCTACCCGGCTAAAGGAATGAAAAGCTCCACCGTATTCTCTGTCGATCCCTCAAAAGCCGATGCCTATGCAACAGCTTTCTTCATCATGGGTTATGAAAAGGCCCTGGAAGTGGTACAACAGGACCCAACTGTCGCCTTCATCCTTATCGACAACGAGAACAACCTGCTTCGAAGCCCCAACCTCAGCACGTTCATCAAAGAACGCACCCGTTGAGGCTTCATAACAAGCAATCAGCCATGACGTGCCCTGAAGAGGTTGATCAGGGCATTGGTAGAAGCATCGTGGCCAGACACCGCCTCTGAAGCCTTCAGCTCAGGAAGGATCGCCTTTGCCAGCTGCTTTCCAAGCTCCACCCCCCACTGGTCGAACGAGTTGATGCGCCACACAACCCCCTGAACGAACACCTTATGCTCATACATAGCAACCAGCATCCCGAGATGAAACGGATCGACCTCATCGAGCATGATGGTATTGGTAGGACGGTTGCCGGGAAACACCTTGTGACCAAGGAGCATACCCAGCCGCTCTCGCTCGACCCCGGCCTCCTGCAACTCAGCCCGCGCCTCGAGCTTGGTCTTGCCGCGCATCAGCGCCTCGGTCTGCGCAAAACAGTTCGCTGCAAGCATCGCGTGGTGCTCACCCGATGGATGCTGGGTCTTGAGCGGCAGGATAAAATCAGCAGGGATCATCGAAGTTCCCTGGTGCAGGAGCTGAAAAAACGCATGCTGTGAGTTGGTCCCCGGTTCCCCCCAGATCACCGGCCCAGTTGTATACTCCAAGGTGAACCCATCGATATCCACCCGTTTGCCATTACTCTCCATATCGAGCTGCTGCAGGTACGCCGGCAAGCGGTGGAGGTACTGGTCATAGGGAATCACCGCATGCGACGCAGCGTCAAAGAAGTTATGGTACCAAACGCCAAGCATACCGAGAATCACCGGGATATTTTCCCCAAGGGGAGCCTCCCTGAAATGCCGGTCCATCTCATGAGCACCCGCAAGGAGCTCCCTGAACCGGTCAAACCCAATATACAGCGCAATCGACAGACCGATGGACGACCATAACGAATACCGGCCGCCAACCCAGTCCCAGAACCGGAACATGTTTGCCGGATCGATCCCGAACGCCTCTACTTCCTTCTTGTTCGTCGATACCGCCACGAAATGACGGGCGATATGCCCCTCCTCCCGCGCAGCTGCGAGGAACCAATCCCTGGCCGTATGCGCATTGGTCAGCGTCTCCTGCGTAGTAAAGGTCTTCGACGCCACAATGAATAGCGTTGTCTCAGGATCGACCGCACTGAGTGCTTCAGCAACATGCGTTCCATCTACATTGGACACAAAATGCACCTTTACTGCACCATGAGCAAACGGCTTCAATGCCTCAGTCACCATATACGGCCCCAGATCCGAACCACCAATACCGATGTTTACGACATCAGTAATCGACTTACCCGTAAAGCCTTTCCAGCGACCGGAAAGCACTTCGTCACAGAACCCCTGCATCTGCCTGAGCACATCATGCACCTCCGTACACACATCCTGACCATCCACTGTCAGAGATGCACCTTCCGGCAAACGCAACGCAGTATGCAGCACTGAACGACCCTCGGTCGAATTAATTTTTTCACCTGCAAACATGGCATCACGATACGCCTCAACCCTGGCATCTCGTGCAAGGTCCATAAGCAGCTCCATGCTCCTCTGCTCCACCCGGTTCTTGGAATAATCCAGCATCAGCCCTCCGCACGTCACGGAAAAGCGCTCGAACCGACCGGCGTCGTCGGCAAAAAGATCCCGCATATGGAGTGGTTCAATCTCTTGTTTATGATCGCAAAGCGCCTTCCAGGAAGAAGTTGATAGCAGGTTCATAATGATGAATAATGGTAATGGTTTAAAATGGCATCATACGCAAAGTAAGCCAGCAGCCGTTCTCATCCCACTCCAGTCCCATAATCTCGGCGTATGACTTTATATAGAGCAACCCACGACCCGATGACTTCATAAGCGCATCCGTCTGCAAAGGATCAGAACACTCAGGAAGAGAAAACCCCTTACCCATATCCCAAACCTTGAGGAACAAAACCCTGGCCCCGGCATCCTCCGTCACGCGCACCGTCATATGCACAACCGCCCCGGGCACCCCTTCATTGCCATGCAGCACCGCATTAATGAACGCCTCTTTTGCCACAATCCCGAGCTCTGTCAAAAACTTGTCACCAAACTTCTCGAGCCCGGCACANCACNCTCGAGAAACTCAGCAAGACGATCGCATTCCTCTATGCTGCTCGTCAGCACCAGCTCATAGCTATTCATGGGCATCACAACAGAAGAACTAAAAGAGAGAGTACGTGACTCACGAAAGGTACAACGAAAGCTGAAGGAAGACAACAAGCGACCCAAAAGAACAAACCTTAAAAATTAAGGCATAACATCACAGAAAATTATTTTTCTTACACATTTGTTGTTTTGAGTTAAAAAATTATATTTGAAACAGGATTTCTTCTTAGAAATTTCTACAAATCGGTAGCAACGACTAAATCTTTAAATCTAACCTCACACCAGCATGAAAAAACGTGTACAAGCAACCGCACTGCTCGCACTCGGGGCCGCGATTGGCGGAGGGGTCTTTCCGGGGCCACCACTTCTGGCTGCGGAAACCGCTGACGCTGCAGCAGTCAATGCCTATGCAATTGACAACTTCTTCCTTTTCATCTGCGCCGTCCTTGTCATCTTTATGCAGGCAGGCTTCGCTCTCGTAGAATCCGGCCTCAACTCTGCCAAGAACACGGTCAACATCCTTTACAAGAACCTGATGGACCTTTCGGTTGGCGCCATCCTGTTCTTCGTCATCGGCTACGGCCTCATGTATCCTGGCGACGCCTTCACGGGCGGATGGTTCGGATTCGGCGGCTTTGGCATCAGCGCCGACGCACCTGAAGCAGTCGCCGGCAACCTCCATCCTGCCGTAGACTTCCTCTTCCAGGTCGCCTTCGCCGCAACTGCAGCAACCATCGTCTCCGGTGCAGTTGCCGGTCGCATGAAGTTCCAGGCCTACCTGATCTACTCGGCAGTCATCACAGCCTTCATCTACCCGGTCAGCGGTATGTGGAAATGGGGTGGCGGCTGGTTGAACGAACTCGGCTTCTACGACTTTGCCGGTTCGCTTGTCGTCCACGCCCTTGGTGGTTTCGCCGGCCTCGCAGCAGCAATCGTCCTCGGACCACGCATTGGCCGATTCAATGCAGATGGAAGCCCGAACGCAATGCCCGGCCATAACCTTGCCATCAGCACGCTCGGTGTCTTCATCCTGCTCATCGGCTGGTTCGGCTTCAACCCCGGTAGCCAGCTCGCCATCGCAGGCGCCGACAACACAAGCATCGTGATGGTTATTGCCACCAACACCCTGCTTGCAGCAGCAGCTGGCGCAGTCCTCGCCATGATCACAGCATGGGCGCTCTTCAAAAAGCCTGACCTCACCATGGCAATGAACGGCCTGCTTGGTGGTCTTGTCGGCATCACTGCAAACTGCGACTCGGTCACCTACAACGAATCGCTGATCATTGGTGCAGTTGCCGGTATCCTCGTCGTACTCGGTGTCAAGATGCTCGACGCCATGAAAATCGACGACCCTGTCGGTGCATGGCCAGTGCATGGCCTCAACGGTATCTGGGGCGGTCTTGCCACCGGCATCTTCGGCGGCCACCCGCTCATAGCACAGATCATCGGCTCCATAGCCATTCCGCTCTGGGGTTTTGCCACCATGTTCATCCTCTTCCTCATCCTGAAAGCCGCAGGCATCCTCAGGGTATCGAAAGACGACGAAATGAAAGGCCTGGATATTTCAGAACATGAGGAAGAAGCG
>JGI11705J14877_10000962_pt1 | contig 17114 bp, 17 predicted proteins | sample Etolaghawater15m_FD_14877 | JGI IMG/M metagenome (IMG submission 14877)
ACTTCACTGCAACTCCACAGTTGCAAAATCTGTTTTTTACAGGTAACTATATCTTTTAGACGCTGCAGCGTGCAGTCGCTGTGTACCTTACCAGAGGTATGCAGAGGAAAGTCCGAACATCGCAGGACAGGGTGCCGGCCGAGAGCTTATGCTCAAGTCCGGGAACACAGGGGAAAGCCCTGTGTTACAGCAAGTGCAACAGAAAGCAAACCGCCCCGGCGATTGCCGGTGTAAGGGTGAAACGGTGGTGTAAGAGACCACCAGGCGTGCCAGCAATGGTATGCGCTGGGTAAACCTCCCCGATGCAAGGCAGAATAGGGAAGCTTTCTCCTTGGGGAAAAGGGTTGTCCGCCCAATTCATATGAGGGCTTTGCCCTCCGGGAGTTTCCGGGTGTGCCGCATCAGATAAATGACTGCATACCTGCCTTTGACCGGCAGGTAACAGAATTCGGCTTATAGCTGCAGCGCCTTTTTTTTACAGACCTCCATCACTCAGAAAAGCCTCGCTATAATAAATACCCCCAGCATGATGAAGAGGATGGCGACCCTGGCTGCTGAACCGAGTACAATACCTATCCATGCACCAACCCCTGCTTTGAGTGCAAGGGATGTGTCGCGCCGGTAATAGAACTCCCCTGCTGCTGCGCCCAGAAAAGGGCCCAGCAATACCCCGGGCAAGCCGAAAAAAAGCCCGAATGCTGCACCTGCAGCTCCTCCGACAAATGCATATGTTCCCCCACCGAAACGACTGGCCCCGAATGCTCCGGCAAGAAAATCCAGGGCATACCCAAGAAAGGCAAGCAGGGCGAGCACGAGCAACGTATACTGGCCGACATACATGAACCCTTCTGCCCACGCAGCACAGAAGAGCCCGGCAAAAACCAGAAGGATTCCTGGCAATGCCGGAAGAAACATGCCGGCTATCCCGAGGATGACGAGCAGCAAGGCCACGCCCCACAGAATCACACTGTATTCTTCCATTATACCTTGTGAATATTGAATCTCGCCCTGACAAACCGGCCCCCTCTCTCGACCAGTATGTCTCCGGTAACTTCAGCGAACGGAGAAGTGCGGACCCGTCTTTCTATTTCTGCAGTATCCATCTCCCCGACATCGTCGGCAAGAAATATGAAATCATCCCCGGTAACCCCTTCACCATGCCATTTCCTGTACAGAACGTAAAGATCGTCAAGCTGCATCTCCTGTTCCAGCATGACTGTCACTGTTTGATCTTCCGGAACACCTGTAAACTTTCTGTTCTCCATAACCTTTCTCTTGTATGGTTACCCAGCCAGCTACTCATCTGATAATTTACGATAATGGATCGGTCTTTTTTTAGTAATAATTAATACTATTTAATAACCATTATTGCATTTTATCAGAAAAACCGTACATTAAAAAAGAAATCACAACGCTTCGTTGTAAGTTCACATAGAAGGGATACCTCAGGAATTTTAACGCAATACTAACAAAAGGAGAACGCATCATGTCTCATTTCGAAGAAGAAATGTACTACGACGTCAACATGCCGCTGCTCGGCGATGATTTCCCGAAACTTGAAGTGCAGACCACACATGGTCCCATGAACATACCTGGAGATCTGAAGGGTTCATGGTTTGTACTCTTCAGCCATCCGGCAGACTACACTCCTGTATGTACCACGGAATTCATTGCGTTCCAGCAGCGTGCAGAAGAGTTTGACAAGATCGGCTGCAAGCTTATCGGTATGTCGGTAGACCAGATTTTCTCGCACATCAAGTGGGTGGAATGGATCAAGGATAACATGGATGTGGAAATCACCTTCCCGATCGTAGCGGCTAACGACTCTATTGCCAACAAGCTTGGCATGCTGCATCCGGGTAAAGGCACCAATACGGTTCGCGCAGTATTTGTAGGCGATCCCAACGGGAAAGTAAGACTCGTGCTTTACTACCCGCAGGAGATAGGCAGAAACATGGATGAAATCCTCCGTGCAGTTAAGGCGCTGCAGGTTTCAGACAAGGAGAAAGTGGCAATGCCTGCTGACTGGCCGAACAACGCAGTGCTCAAGGACCGGGTGATCATTCCGCCGGCCACCAACATTGAGGATGCGAAAAAACGTCCGGAACAGTATGAATGCTACGACTGGTGGTTCTGCCATAAGGAACTCAAGTAAGGATCAGCCTGGCAAGGCAGAAGAAAAGGGCGCAAGCATACAGCTGGCGCCCTTTTTTTATGCTAAAACCCCTTTGCCAGGCTTTAGGTGATCTCTCCTTACTGCAGGCTATTCCTTTTTGCTCTGCATGCTTACTGCACAGGCAGGACATATCCCGCTGATGACGACCCGCTTGGCGATAATGGTAAACCCCTGTACAACCTCTTCGGGAATCTCGATCTCATCGAGCCCTGGATTGTAAAAGTCAACGATTTTACCACATTTCACACAATGGAGGTGGTGATGGGTAGATGTATCTGTATCGTACCTGCGTACGCCCTGGTGGGACTCTACGGTATCTATGAGCCCCATATCTACAAATGTCAGCAAGGTACGGTTTACGGTATCAAATGAGATCGAGGGATACTGCTGGTGTATACGCCTGTAGACGGCATCAGCCGAGGGATGCTCTTTCGATCCTATCAGCATTCTGTATATGGCCAGCCTCTGCGGCGTCACCTTCAACCCGTGAGCCCTGCAGCTTTTCATGAATTCTTCCATAATCAGTGATTCTGTATGCTCAGCCATGGTATGCCTCCATCCTGCCCTCAGGTTCTTTTCAAGTGTGAAATACGTTGTTATGCCTTTCGACCAATATACTAAGAATCATTCATAAGAAAGAGCATAAACTGCTGACAAATAATACTCCTCCCGGGCCGTCATTCGTTCCCGTTCTTCGGGAGTTGCGTCTTCATACCCGACAAGGTGGAGGGCTGAATGAATGGTAACTCTCAACAATTCATCCCGGAATGTGACATCGAAACGCCGGGCGTTGCGACCTATGACATCGAGAGAGATATAAAATTCCCCGTCAATGCGTGGCTCACGCTCATAACAGAAGGTGATGGTATCGGTCGGATAATCATGGCTGAGGTAGCTCCTGTTGATGCTGCGGCTGAGCCGATCACCACAGTAAATACCAAGCACCTCCCCGGGCTTGAAGCCTTCACGTTCTATCACCATGGAGACTGTTCTGGCCAGGAGGTCTACGGGAAGCTCCCGTTTCGTGGTGGTATGTATTTCAGGCAACATTGCTCGCTCCCTCGTCCAGAGCCTTGATACGTGTATCTATGTCCGGTAACCTGTTTTGGTGTGCTCGGTAGGTAATGACTACATCTTCGTCCTCCTGGCGTCGATCAAGGACTTCGGCATGCTCGTAGAGGTAGCTGATCAGGTGGTAGTCTGCAACGTGAACCCTAAGGGTCCTCTCCCGGTAATCCCTTGCTACGTAGTCACTCACTGCGTGTCGAAGGGCATTGAGGTTCAACCCTCTCGCTGCGGAGATGCATATCGCTTCCGGATATCTGAGGGAGAGGGATCGCAGTGCGGCGGGGTCTTCGATGGCGTCTATCTTGTTGAAGACCTCTATGATGTTGGCATGCCTGACGCCGATTTCCTGGAGGGTCTGGCGCACGACCTGCACCTGTTCCTCAAAACCGGGGTGACTGGCATCGATGATGTGCAGGAGGAAATCCGCCTGAAGCACTTCGTCGAGGGTGGAACGAAAACATTCCACCAGCCTGTGAGGAAGCTTGCGGATAAAACCAACGGTATCCGACAGGAGCACCGTCTTGTTGAGCTTGAGCTGCAACCGCCTTGTCCGGGTATCGAGGGTTGCAAACAGCCGGTCTTCTGCATAGGCGCCTGCATTTGGGCAGAGCGCATTCATCAGGGTCGATTTCCCGGCATTGGTATAACCCACAAGTGCTACCCGGGGAGTACCCTGCCGGTCGCGGGTCTGTATGTCGTGCTGGCGAGCTATGCCTGCCAGTTTTTTCTTGAGAATGGAAATCCTGTTACGTACCAGGCGCCTGTCAGTCTCGATCTGTGTTTCGCCGGGGCCTTTGGTGCCAATACCGCCCTTTTGTTTGGAGAGATGGGTCCATAACCTTGTCAGGCGGGGCAGAAGGTATTCCAGCTGCGCCAGCTCTACCTGCATCTTGGCCTGCGAGGACTTCGCCCTCACTGCAAATATCTGAAGAATGAGCTCTGTCCTGTCGAGCACCTTGCACTCGAAAGCCTTTTCCAGGTTGCGCGCCTGTACCGGACTGAGCTCCTCATCGAAAATCACAAGGTCTATCTCTGCCCCTTCAATAATATGCCCCAGTTCTTCAACCTTTCCTTTACCCAGGAACCAGGCAGGATCAATGACCTTGCGCTCCTGAATGCTCCTTGTCACAACTTCCGCACCTGCTGTATCTGCCAGAAATGCGAGTTCTTCCAGATACTCCTCTACCATCTTTCTGGTGGTTTCGGGAGACGAACTCACACCCACAAGCATTGCCCGTTCCTTGCGGGACTCGGTAACCAGTCCTTTTTCCAATCAATGCCCTCCGCTCTTTGCGTATTGCTATATTACATGCATTATTTTATCTTGACATCACTCCTTATAATAACTAAATCCTGCCGTAAAACGTTACATGCTTCCTGCATAACCTTTCCCGGCCTTTCCGTGAGCGGGATAATAATGCTGACGGCCACCCTTAAAACAACTGCTGGCACATGCCTGATGAGGTACAGAACGACATAGCTGCCGCCACCATAGTGGCTGCACCTCAGGCATGCAGCGATGCTTTTGCCTGGTGCAGAAATGTGACACGTCGCCATGCCAAGACCTTCTACCTGGCAACCCGTTTTCTCCCGAAATCACAACGTAACCCCATTTACGCAATGTATGCCCTCCTGCGGACGGTCGATGACCTTGTCGATACCGCTGAAGAGGATATTGCCCTTGGGAAACTCGACAGGAGTGGCCTTGCCCGGCAGATGGAGAAGTGGCGACAGAAACTTCGAGCCTGCTATAACGGCAACCCTGGTAACGATCCGATCATGATCGCGTGGCACGAAACCCTGAAAACCTGCGATATCCCGATCGAACTACCGCTCGACCTGATGGATGGCGTAGCTATGGATATCGATTTCAAGCCGTTTGAGACATTCGACGAGGTCTATGTTTATTGCTACAAGGTTGCCTCTGTCGTCGGACTTATGTGCTCTGAAATCTTTGGCTACAGTGACCGCAAGGCGCTCGACCATGCAATCGAGCTGGGCATAGCGATGCAGCTCACCAATATCCTGCGCGACGTAGGGGAGGATGTGGACCGCAACAGGATCTATATTCCGCTGGAAGAGGTGAGGCGGTTCGGATGCAGCGAAGCACAAATCATGCAGAAAGAGATCGACGAAAATTTCCGCAACCTTATACGCTTCCAGATCGACCGGGCAAGGAGCTACTACCAGGCATCCGACCAGGGTATACCGATGCTCGAAAAGCGGAGCCGTTTTGCCGTACGCCTCAGTAGCCTCAATTACAACAACATCCTCCGCACCATCGAGGATAACGGCTACGATGTCTTTTCGAGGCGTGCCTACCGCTCTTTCTACCAGAAACTACGGACGATCCCGACTATCTGGTTCAAGACATACCTATCGAAGTAACAGTATAATCCATCCATTGAACACGACGTATGACCGACGAACAGCACGCACAGAACCAAGTACATGACCAGGAACAGGCCGCGGCAGCAGAAGCGCTGAACGACCAGATGAAACGACGCAAGGAGGAACGCGATCTCCTTGAAAAAGAGGGAGTACTCCCCTACCCCTACTCTTTCGATGTCCGCAACAACGCTTGCGACATCAAGAAGGAATTCAGGGACGATGCAGAAGAGCAGGTGTCGGTGGCAGGGAGAATCATGGCTGTAAGGAAAATGGGGAAGGCATCGTTCTTCAACATTCAGGATTCGAGCGGCCGTATACAGGTCTACATCAAGCGCGACGAAGTGGGCGCAGATGCCTACAGGATCTTCAAGCTGCTCGATATCGGTGACATTGTCGGGGTCGAGGGCTATTCCTTCAAGACCAGGACAGGTGAGATTTCAGTCCACGCCACTTCGTTCATGCTCCTGTCGAAGTCGATGCGCCCTATTCCGGTCGCAAAGGAAAAAGAGGTTGATGGCAAGAAGGTGACCTATGACGCATTCAGCGACAAGGAGCTCCGCTACCGCCAGAGATATGTAGACCTCATTGTCAACCCGGAAGTACGGGACACGTTTATCAAGAGGACGAAAATCGTGGCTGAAATGCGTTCGTTTTTCGCCGAACAGGGCTACCTGGAAGTGGAAACTCCTATCCTGCAACCAATCTACGGAGGAGCTGCAGCACGGCCGTTTACGACGCACCACAACGCCCTCGACATGCAGCTCTACCTGCGCATTGCCAACGAGCTCTACCTGAAACGGCTTATCGTGGGAGGATTCGACGGTGTGTTCGAGTTTGCGAAGGATTTCCGCAATGAGGGAATCGACAGGTTCCACAATCCTGAATTCACCCAGGTCGAACTTTACGTTGCCTACAAGGATTACTACTGGATGATGGAGCTGGTGGAACAGCTGCTACAGCGTACGTGCATCGCTGTCAACGGAACGGATGAAGTCGAATTCCTGGGCCACACGATAAGCCTTGCGGCCCCCTTCAGACGCCTTACCATTGCTGACTCGATCAAGGAGTACTGCCATGTAGATATCACGGGAAAAAGCGAAGCTGAGTTGCGCAACATGGCCAAGGACCTTGGCCTGTCGCTGGATCCGAAGATCAGCAGTGGCAAGATCATAGATGAGATTTTCGGTGAGTTCGTTGAGCCAAGACTTCTACAGCCGACCTTCATCACCGACTACCCTGTAGAGATGTCGCCACTGGCCAAGCAGCACCGGTCGAAAGAGGGGCTTGTGGAACGTTTCGAGCTGATTGTTGGTGGCAAGGAGTTGTGTAACTCGTTCTCTGAACTCAACGATCCGCAAATCCAGCGTGAACGACTAGAAGAGCAGGCCCGCCTGCGCCAGCGCGGCGACGATGAGGCGATGGTGGTCGATGAAGACTTCCTGCGTGCCCTGGAATACGGCATGCCTCCGTGCGCCGGCCTTGGTATCGGTATCGACAGGCTTGTCATGCTTCTTGCCGGTGAGGACTCTATCCGTGACGTGATCTTTTTCCCGCACCTGAAGCCTGAATAACAGCTTCAGCTAACCCCTGGACCAAGGAGGACCTCTATGTCACTTGCCTGGCCAGAACTGCATAACGCCCCCCTGCTCGGCATCATCGAGCAGGGAGAGGGCAGGCAAACCGAGTTCAAACGACTCGTACACTCCCCCCGTAAAATCGCTAAATCAATTGTGGCGTTTGCCAATACCGAAGGCGGTAAAATCCTTATCGGCGTCGATGACGATGGTCGCATTACCGGCATCCACAGCGAAAAGGAGATGCTGGAAATCCTGTTAGAGGCCCTGAGGCTGCATGTCGCCCCCGAGGTGGCGATAGAAACCGAAGTTGTCGAATACAAGCACCGGTTCATACTTGTCGTTACAGTCCCCAAAAGCCCGCAAAATCCCCACTGGCACGTAGCCGACAACAAAAAAACCCTCTACGTCCGGGAAGGAAGCAGCAACAGAGGAGTGACAAGTTATACGTTATAATACCCGCTGTACCACTCGACGAACTTTGCTATGCCTTCTTCTACAGGTGTGGAGGGCTGGTAGCCTACATCCTGCTTCAGCTGTTTTACATCGGCGTAGGTATCCGGCACATCGCCGGGCTGCATGGGGAGGAACTCTTTTTCGGCCGTCCTGCCAAGTGAGTGCTCCAGGGCCTGTATGTAATCCATGAGGTTGACAGGCTTGCTGTTGCCGATGTTGTAGACTCTCCAGGGAGCCCTGCTGGTACCGGGATCAGGCTCTGTTCCCGACCAGTCCGGGTTGGGCATGGCAACGTTGTCGAGCGTGCGGATGATACCCTCGGTGATATCGTCGATATAGGTGAAGTCGCGACGATGCTTGCCATAATTGAACACCTTGATGGGTTTGCCTTCGAGGATGGCACGGGTAAAGAGGAAGAGCGCCATATCGGGCCTTCCCCACGGGCCGTAGACGGTAAAAAAGCGCAATCCCGTGGTAGGAAGCCGGTAGAGATGGCTGTAGGTATGTGCCATCAGTTCGTTGGCTTTCTTGCTGGCTGCGTAGAGCGAAAGCGGATGGTCGACGTTGTCGTGCACGGAAAATGGCATAGTTTCGTTGGCACCGTAGACCGAACTGGATGAGGCATAGACCAGGTGCTCCACATTGTTGTGGCGGCACCCCTCCAGAATGTTGAGGAAGCCGACGATATTGCTCTGGACATAGGAGTGGGGGTTCTCGATGGAGTAACGCACTCCTGCCTGGGCTGCAAGGTTGACCACCCGGTCGAATTTCTCGTCTGCAAAGAGGTCTTCGATCCCCTGGCGATCGTCAAGATCGAGTTTCTGGAAGCGGAACCCTTCCTGTGGCTCGAGCAGTGCCAGGCGGGACTCCTTAAGCGATACTTCGTAATAGTCGTTCAGGTTGTCGATGCCAATAACTTCATCGCCCCGGGCAAGCAAACGCTGGGCAACATGGAACCCGATAAATCCGGCTGCGCCGGTAACAAGGACTTTCATGCACTAACTGGTTTTTTATTCTACTGTTTTACCGGCTGCAGGAATTCTGGATTGATCTGTACCTCTATTCCCTGCATGATACTGTCGAAATAGACGACCAAACGGGATGCATGCCGGGCTTTCTGCACAACCCCCTCCATCCCTGCGAACGGCCCGGCTATAACTTTTACCTTCCCGCCTGGAGGAGGTGAGCTGTGAACTTCACCAAGAAATTCCGACTCACCGGTCAGCACCCTGATCCACTCGATATCCCTTTCCCGGATGACCGAGGGTTTTCCGTTGATGGCTATGAAGCGAACGACACCATCAGTATCATACACTTTGAGGTTCTCCCGCCGGTAATCGATCTGCACGAACACATACCCCCTGAACAGTGGAACCCTAACCTTTTTACGACGATCACTCCACTGCCGCCAGGTATCAATCAGCGGAAGGAATGTTTCAACCTCCTGCTCCACCAGTGACTGGCAGACTTTTTTTTCGTATCTCGACCTTACATACACGGCATACCATTGCCGTTCATCAGGTTGTCCAGTCATCATTGAAAATACTGAAAAAACGGTTAATGCTTGTATATTCAGCAAAAGACTACTCCACACATGCCCCTGGGCAGGACATAGATATAATGAAATTTAGGGTTTCCCACAAAGACAACCGAACTGCGGCACGTACCGGTATCCTGGAAACAGACCATGGCACCGTTCCAACACCGGTGTTCATGCCGGTAGGGACACGCGCAAGCGTCAAGTCTGTTGAAGCATCAGAACTGAAAGCCGAGCAGGTACATATCATCCTGGCTAACACCTATCATCTCTACCTTAAACCCGGTAACGATATCATGCAGGCTGCGGGAGGCATCCACAACTTCATGCAGTGGGACCAGCCCCTCCTTACTGACAGCGGCGGCTACCAGGTCTACTCGCTGTCCGAACTACGCAGCATTTCCGAGGAGGGGGTCCGTTTCAAGTCCCACCTTGATGGCTCGAAGCTGTTTTTTACACCGGAAAACGTGGTCGATACCCAGCGCATCATCGGCAGCGATATCATGATGCCGCTTGACGAGTGCCCTCCCTGGCCGGCAGAAAAAAGCTACGTCGAAACATCAGGTGCCATGACCGTACGCTGGGCAGAACGTGCACGCAGCCACCTGGAGAAAACTGCGCCGCTCTACGGCCACAGCCAGGCTCTTTTTGGCATTACCCAGGGCGGTACTTACGCTGATGTACGGGAATGGACGACAAGGGAGCTGGTGGATCTGGATTTCGACGGGTACTCTATCGGCGGCATGGCGGTAGGTGAACCTGCCGAGGAGATGTACAGAATGCTTGAACTCTCCCACACGCTCCTGCCGGAACACAAACCCCGTTACCTGATGGGGGTGGGAACGCCCGAAAACATCCTCAACGCCATCGAAAGGGGTGTCGACATGTTCGACTGCGTGATCCCGACTCGGGAGGCACGTAACGGCAGGGTCTACACCCGGAACGGCTACATCAACCTGCGTTCGGCAAAGTTCGCCAGAGATTTCAGGCCGATTGACGAAGGATTTCCGAACCATGTCTGCCGCACGTACAGTCGCGCCTACATCCGCCACCTGCTGAACGTGGGAGAAATTCTGGGCCTCAAACTCTGTACGATGCACAATATCTCCTTTTACATGTGGCTGACGCGTACCGCACGCGAACATATCGAACAGGATACGTTCAGCGAGTGGAAGCTTGAGTTCCTCGAAACCTTCAACGCTGGCCAGCCGGCCTGACCCTTATGCAGCAGGAACGTACCATTTTCCTCCTCAGCCTTGGCTGCTCGAAAAACACTGTTGACTCTGAACGCCTGATACGCCAGGCTGAAGAGTCTGGATTCCGGTTCGTGGAGAGTGCCGAGGAGGCAGGAATCGTCATCATCAACACCTGCGGTTTCATTGCTGATGCCAAGGAGGAATCGATCCAGGAGATCCTTGCGGCTGCCGAACTCCGCAAGGAGGGGGTTATCGGGGCACTCTACGTCATGGGATGCCTCAGTGCACTCTATGCATCGGAGCTGAGGGCGGAACTGCCGGAGGTCGACGCTTTTTTCGGAACGTCGGACCTGGAGGAGCTCCTTGCTGAACTGGGAGGTCATTACTCCCCTGCTCTCCGCCATCACAGAACCCTCCTGACGCCACCACACTACGCATGGCTGAAAATTGCCGAGGGGTGCAGCCGGACCTGTTCATTCTGCGCTATCCCGAAAATGCGAGGCCCATACAAAAGCCTGCCTCCGGCTGACCTCTACGAGGAGGCGAAGATCCTCAAAGAAAGGGGCATACGGGAACTGAACCTTATCGCCCAGGATATCAGCCTCTACGGGACCGACAGGGGGCAGCACTCCAGCCTGAAGGAACTGATAGCAACACTCAGCGACATGGAGTTCCCATGGATACGCCTCCTCTATGCCTATCCCCAGGGCTTCCCGCTGGAAGTGGTGGACCTGATGCGTGAACGGGAGAACATCTGCAACTACCTCGACATGCCCGTACAGCATATCAGTGACCGGATCCTTCGTTCCATGAACCGTGGCATCACAAAGACTGAAACCATCAGGCTTATCGAAGAGATCCGACATCGGAATCCCGACATCAGGCTCCGCACGACCATGATTGTCGGGTACCCGGGAGAAACACGACAGGAGTTCGAAGAACTACTCGACTTCGTCCGTGAAACCCGCTTCGAACGACTCGGTTGCTTTCCTTACAGCCATGAGGAACGGACAACCGCCTACGCCTCGCTCGAGGATGATGTTCCGCCTGAAGAGAAGGAAGAACGGGTCAGGGAACTCATGGAGCTCCAGGAATGGATCTCTGCTGCACACAACAGAGAACTGGAAGGAAGAACCCTGCAAGTGCTTGTGGATGAAGTCGATGATGGCATAGCGTATGCTCGCACACAATACGATGCGCCTGAGGTGGATAATGAATGCATTGTCACCCTTGGCGACCTGCAGGCAGCACCCGGAGAATTTCTCAAGGTACACATCACCGACAGTACAGCCTATGAACTCCTTGCAGAACCGGAAGCATGAACATTCTCGCTATCGACCAGGGAACGACCGGCAGCAGAGCGATCGTCTACGCACCCGATGGCAGCATAGTGAGCCAGGCCTACAGGGAATTCACCCAGCATTATCCACACCAGGGATGGGTGGAACATGATGCTGAGGAGATCTGGCAAAGTGTTGCAACAACGGTCAGGGAAGCGATAGCTGAATGCGGTGGAGATATTGCGGCCGTGGGTATCACAAACCAACGTGAAACCACCGTTATCTGGAACCGTGACACCGGCATGCCGATCCATAACGCCATTGTCTGGCAGTGCCGGCGGACAGAGGAGCTCTGCCGGCAATTGGCTCCACATGCAACAACCATTACCAGCAAAACCGGCCTCCCGCTCGACCCCTATTTCAGTGCGACGAAAATCCGCTGGATACTTGATAACACTGACATTCCCGACCCCTCGAGGCTGCTGTTCGGCACAATCGACAGCTGGCTTCTGTGGAAACTGACTGGCGGAAAGGTGCATGCAACCGACTACACCAATGCGTCGCGTACCCTGCTTTTCAATATCGATACCCGCAACTGGGACCTGGAACTTCTTGACCTGTTCGGCATTCCTGCAACCATGATGCCGGAAGTACGGGATCCCATGCAGGGGTTCGGTACCATACAGGCGATGGCGGAGCTTGAAGGTGTAAGGGTGGCTGCCATGGCGGGCGACCAGCAGGCTGCGCTGTTCGGCCAGTGCTGCTTCGAAGAAGGAGATATGAAAAACACCTACGGTACCGGATGCTTTATGGTGATGAATACCGGTATGCGAAGGGTCCACTCATCGAACGGTCTCCTGACAACCCTTGGCGTGGATGCTGAGGGCAACCCATGCTACTGCCTTGAGGGCTCAGTGTTCATCGCCGGGGCCGCAGTGCAGTGGCTGCGTGACGAACTCGGGATTATCAGTAACGCCCGGGAGTCAGAAGCCCTGGCAAGGAAACTCTCTTCAAACGAAGGTGTCTACCTTGTACCGGCATTTTCAGGCCTGGGAACTCCGCACTGGGACATGGAGGCAAGGGGAACGCTCGTCGGACTGACTCGGGGCAGTGGAAAGAACCACCTGGCACGGGCCGCGCTGGAATCGATAGCCTACCAGTGCCACGATGTCTTCCAGGCGATGGAGGCGGATAGCGGCATCCGTCCCGAAACCCTCGTAGTCGATGGTGGCGCTGTAGGCAACAGCTTTCTGATGCAGTTCCAGGCCGACATGCTTCAGGCGGAACTGCTTGTCCCGGAAAACCGGGAATCAACTTCCCTTGGTGCTGCCTACATGGCTGGGCTTGCCTCAGGCATATGGAATTCAGCCGGGGAACTCAAGGCGATGAGGAAAAACTCGAAACAGTACCACCCCGATATGGATGACGTAACAAGAAACCGGAATAGAGATGGATGGAACAACGCATTGCTAAAGACCCTGGCACGGTAACCAGGAAATCCCTGTAACCAACATATCCTCCAGTTGACATATAGCCCATTACCATATCCTGCACAGTATCATTTTTTCTGGGGGGTATTCCTGATTATGATGATCTGCATTCCTGGCGTCACAAGATCGGCAGAAATCCTGTCCCTTGAAGAAAAGAATGCGTATGAGCTTGCCGGGCACATGGATGTCCTTGAAGACCTGTCAATGCAGATGACCTTCCCTCAGGCACTGGAACGCTTTGCCAGTGGAGAATTTGATACACTTTCGGGTAACCTTAACGGAGGGTATGCCCGTAAAGCGTACTGGATCCACCTGACACTGCAACGCAGTGAAGAGTTCACGGAAACTGCCATGCTGAGGCTTTCCCCCGGGTATCAGGATGAAGTCACGATATATATCCAGGATAACGATGCCAACCCTTTATCCCCAACGTCATACCGGAAAGTATTGCTCGGGGATCATATCCCTGTCAACCAAAGACCTGTTATACATCCTGATTTCGTAGTTCCTCTCAAGCTTCGGGCAAATATTCCTGTTGAACTCTTCATCAGGATATACTCCAACAGCTCTATGAGCCTTGCCGGAAAGGTGCACACACCATTGGACCTCGAGCAGCACACCTATAGGGATGTGGTCATGCAATCAGGATTCCTCGCCGTCATGCTTGTCATTTTCATGATGAACCTGATTTTTTTCATCTCGATCCGGGATTCTCTCTTCCTCTATTTTTCACTCTATATCCTGACGGTATTCCTGACCACTATTGCCCTGGAAGGCATACTCACCCTCATATGGCCTGAGGTTGTTCACCTGGCCTCAGATTATCTTGTATATGGCGGAATTGGTGCTCAGGTCATTGTTTTTTCAGCGTTTTCAATCAAGTTATTCCATGGCATGCCGGGAACGTGGACGCTCAGGTTCCTGCACCTGATGCTGCTGGTCGGCTTCCTGACCATGGTTGCCGTACCTCTTGGATTCTATCCTTATATAGTCCCTGTGACATTTGCGGGAAGCCTGACGATCATATTCCTGCTGCTGAAGTTAAGTGTAAAAATGTTACAAGATGCTCCGCAAAGCGGACTGTTTATTTTTCTTGCATTCGCAATCAGCACAGTAGGCTATACATACCAGCTGATCAGGTTGCTGGGCTTAATTCCTCTGGGTCCAGCATGGGACATCAATACCATCCAGCCTGCAAACATGGTACATATCGTACTGATATCCCTTGCCCTTTCTGAGCGACTCAGGATAGCCGAACGCGAGCTTGGCGAAGCATCGAGAGCCGCTGAACAACGGGCAACGGAGCTTGCCAGAGAGATGACCCAGGAGCTGATGGACAACAAGGAGAGGCTTGAGTTTGCCCTGGCTACAGAGCACCTTTCGGCCGAACGCCAGCACAAGTTCCTGACCATGGTATCGCACGAATACCGTACCCCGCTCGCGATTATCCAGGGAAATCTTGATATCCTTGAAATCAAATCAGGAAAACAGGGCACAATGGAACTGGGCACAATGAGGCGTGCAGTACAACGCCTGGTTGATGTCATGGATGTCTCCCTTGAGCAGAGTCGCCTCATGGATCCACAGGTAAGTGCCAAGTTCAAAAGCATTCCTGCATCAGTATTTGTGGAAAAGCCGGTGGAAGCAGTCAGCTGGATGTGGCCAGAAAGGAAATTCATTCTGGACATGACTCTGGAAAACGAACGAATTTCAGGAGAATTACCGTTGCTGAACACAGCCCTCTTTAACCTGCTCGACAATGCTCAGAAATATTCGATTCGTTCAACGCCTGTAGAAATATTCAGCAAATCATACAAAAATCACCTTGTTATTGAGGTAGTCAACCGTACTGAAACACTAGATCCTGATGAAATCGGGTTCATATTCGAGAAATACCAGCGTGGCAACCTAAGCGGGCAAATTGCCGGAGCAGGAGTCGGTCTCTGGCTTGTACGGCAGATAATGCATCAACATGAGGGTACTGTTGATTTGGAATACGATCAACAAGGTATCGTCACTGCCCGCCTGACGATGCCGCTCGAGGTCCCTGGTATTTCCTGATAATTTACTATCCGCCTGTCACAGTCAGGAAATATCAGGAAAAGTATCTGTGAACATGCGTGATTTTTCATTAGATAACGTTATAAACACTCCGAAAAACCACCATCGTTCTTTTTAACCTGCAATGTCCACATGACGCATTCACCCGGAAAAAATGCCCCCCAGCTCATTATCGTTGAAGATGATGATGACCTGCGTGAAAGCATTATCGAGTACCTGAAACTTTCGGGTATAGCTGCTTCTGGAGTCGGAACAGCCCTGGAGTTTTACCAGGCGATTGCGATAAAAAAATATGCCATAGCTATTCTTGACCTTGCCCAGCCAGACCAGGATGGACTGGTGCTGTCGCGATACGTTCGTGCAAACACGACAATGCGCATCCTCATGCTGACAGCACGAACATCTGTAGAAGAACGACTTGCCGGCTATGAGTCAGGCGCTGATTTCTATTTGCTCAAGCCTGTTGATTTCCGTGAGCTTGCCGCAACAATCAAGAACCTACTGCAACTTATACCGGCTATGGAGGCAGAAGCTTCTCGGGATAATCCCGAGAAGTGGCTACTCGTGCAGAAAGAATGGGCACTCGTGACACCGGACGGTGAAGCCCTGAAACTGACATCAAAGGAATACGCCTTCCTGAGATGTCTTGCAAACAACCATGGTCACGTTGTATCACGGGAACACCTGCTCAATACCCTGGGATATGAAAACAGCGAATCCGGAAACAGGGCGCTGGAATCCCTCGTCTACCGTTTACGCAAGAAAATATCGCCAGTACTTGACGCCCCCATCAAGACAGCCACTGGGGAAGGATACAGCTTTACCTCCACCCTGATACTCTCATGACGACTATGAAGGAACCTGAAAACAACTCCAGTACTCCTGTCAATATCACCTGCCCTCGTTGCGGGACAGTATTTACCTGTAGCCACTCCAGTGATTGCTGGTGTAACACTATGGAACTCTCTGACGAGATCCGGCAGTACCTCGCTGAACATTACACAACCTGTGTCTGCAGGGAATGCCTTGAGGAACTCCAGGCTAAAAACCGCTCTCACGAATAAACACCTCGGGTGATGATCACAGCAACTTAGACGAAACAGCACAAGAGAGCTCTTGGAGTGATACAAGTGTGTATACTCATCATCAACAATAAGAATAGAATTAGATTCTATTTTTAAAGGCAACATAACAGTACGTGTTTTATAATGCATTCCGGTAAGGAGAGAAGTCCTACCTTGCCCCCAGGATAGATCAGGACAAGTAGAATTCCTGAAGTTCAGCAAAAACTCATGAGACTTTAGAATATGAAAACGCAGCAACTTACGCAGTACTTTTCAGTGAGACATGGGAGTCTATTGCCATGTTTTCTTGTAACTTCTCTTTTGCATCATTTGAGCCCATAGTAATCGAGCCATTTACATTTGCCCCACCATTAACAGTAAGCTCTCCTGTAATCAAATCACCATAAACTATACCTGTAGAAGAAATCAGGCTCTCTCCTGAGACTTTCGCATTCCCTCTAAATAAACCTGCAATCTGCAAATTCACACATACAATATCTCCTTCCACCTCAGCGCCCTCACCAATAATAATATCAGAATCACAACTTATATCCCCCTTAATCTTTCCATTTATTCTCATCATCCCACTAACAGAAATATTTCCTTCCAGCAATGATCCCTCACTAATAGTACTTGATGTATCAGGCATACTAATCTCTCTTTTAACATTATACTTAATTTCATTATCCCTTTCACAGGAATAAGCCTCATCGCCATTAGATCTCGTTGAGACACTTTTTTTTATCTGCAAATTTTGACCGCCTAATTGGTCACCAACATTTTGGTCAAAAAAATTTTTTTTGCCACTTTCTATAATCTTA
>JGI11705J14877_10000964_pt1 | contig 17098 bp, 16 predicted proteins | sample Etolaghawater15m_FD_14877 | JGI IMG/M metagenome (IMG submission 14877)
ATTTCAGTAGCTTTTCCGTGTTGTCGGGAAGATTTGTGTAGAGAGCAGATATCATCTCGTTTTCTTGCTCCATAGTGTTGGGTCACTTATCAGTTTACAGCTCTGCATGGCACCGTTGAGTTGGGCCTGGCTTGTTTTTTTATTGAACCGAAGCTGGGCCGTGATTTTTTCAGCCAAATGCCGCGGTTCCAGATCTTCTGATTCCAGCAGCATGAAGTTAGATGTCTTGGAAAAGGCAGAAATTCGCATGCGCTGTTCACGATTCTGAGCAAAGGGATAGAGAAGTGCTGGAATCCCGGCGGCAAGAAGGTTCATGCAGGTGTTATACCCTGCCATGGAGATAGAAAGATCTGCGGCTTCAAGCCAGTCAGGAAAATTAGAGCAAAAGCTGTGTACTGTGATATTAGAGGCAGGTATTGCTTTCAGCTCTTCCTGTAAGCCTGGGGCGCTGTATATGCCAGTAAAGAGGTGAATATGGATGGTATTTGTCTTCTGCTCCAGAAGAAGAGCGGCCTGGGCAGTTGCGTACAGGAGTTCAGCTCCCACATTCCCGCCACCTATGGAGGCGACAACCAGCTTGTCTTCAGCAGATAAATCGAGATCCTGCCGTAGCATGCTTCCCCCTTTCTGTCTTGCCATAGTTGGAGCAATAAATCCAGTATATCTGTATGGAATTGTGATGGAATCCATACTTCCGAATGTGTTCTGTAGCGGGATGAAATCAGGGTCGGAGTGGATCAGCAGGCCGTCAAAAGAACTGTTTAGTTTTTGTAGCACCCTGGCTTCAAATTTGCGTTTATCTGTTTTCTCAACAAGAATATCCCGAAGACTGCAGAGGCGAAGGCAGGGGGGTAATGTTCTTGATCCAATGCCATCCAGAATTGGATCAAGTTCAAAGCGAAAGGCGTTTCTCCCGAAGGGATAGAGTTCAATTAAAAAGATGTCTGGCTGAAAGGAGGTAAAGAAATCAAAAAGCTGCTTTCTACGAATCTCTTTAACCTGCTTAAGATCAGCACCTTCTGCACAGGGAAGGAGCTTCGAAAACTCTGCATCCATTTTCAGGCCTGGAAGCTGTAAAAAATGAACGGCAGATTCTGGCAGTTTGACATCGGGGCCGCCAAGTATCATTACCGTTTCGTGCCGATCTGCCAGTGCTTCACATATTGCAAGGCTGCGATGAAAATGCCCAATACCAAGGACGTGTTGACAGTAGCAGGCGATCTTCATTGGTTTTCAGCTTTGTCAGGAGTTGGCAGGATATTGAGTGGCCCCAGCTGGAGCGAGTCCCATCTTCCAAGAAGGAGATGGAGCTGCCGCTTCTGCAGGAGTTTCTCTTCCTCTGGGAGGAAAGCGCGGCCGGCCAGATGATAAATAAGTGATTTGACAATCCCTTCATGGGATACAACAAGAATTCGTTTTCCAGGATACTTGCGTGGTATGTCTTTGATGACAGGCAGGGCGCGTTGTAACACTTCTTTTCTGCTCTCCCCACCGGGTGGCCGGAAATCCCAGCCGGCACGTATCTGGGTGGCGAGTTCTTCTGGCTGTTCGCTCTTGAGTTCGCGAAACGATTTCCCCTCCCATTCTCCCCAGGCCTGTTCTCGCAAGCTTTGCTTCCATTCAACCGGGACAGAATTGCAGTATTGCTGGATAATGGCCACGGTTTCCCTGACCCTTCCAAGATCACTGGCAACAATATGATCAATAGCGTAGTTCCCGATAAACCTGCCCCAGTCGTGAACCTGCTTGCTTCCCTTGCTGGAAAGTGGTGAATCCTGGCGTCCCTGTATTCTCCCCTCTTCGTTCCATAGGGTTTTTCCGTGACGCAGCAAAGCTATTAGCGTTTGATTCGGTTCTACAGTGTTTTCTTTAAAGAGTCTCTGCATGGCTCATCAGAATATGTTCAAATTTGAGGTAATTGGCCTGGAGGTCGTGATTTTGACGGATATGTTTTGTTGCCGCTGCTCCCATTATAGTGCGTTGTCGTTTGTCCTGCAGTAACAGTTTGATGTGCAGGCAAAAAGAGTCTTCGTCAAAGGGTTTGGTGAGAAATGCTGTTTTGTCCTGATCGACAATCTCAGGGATTCCGCCGTTGTCAAAGGCAACGACGGGCAGGCCACAGGACTGGGCTTCAAGATATACCATCCCGAGTGATTCCCTGATTCCGGGAAATGCAAAAAGATCTCCCCCTGAGTAGAAGCGATACATGTTTTCCCTCGCAATGCGGCCGGTAAAAATGACTCTGTCTGGGAGATATTGATCGGCCAGTTTCATCAGCGTTTCCCGTTCGCTGCCATCTCCTGCAATTATCAGCTTAAACGGAACACTTTGTTGTGCCAGTTTGGCTAAGGATTTTATCATCCAGGCAAGTCCCTCGGTTTTTACATCGGGACGAAACATGGCTGCGGTGAGAATGACAGGTTCTTCATCTATTTGCCACGCGCGATGCATATTTTTCCGTTCAGTTTGATCAAAGCAAAACGATTCAGGGAAAATACCTGGTTTTATATAAGCAAGTTTCTTGGAGGAATGATTCTTTGCAGGTTTTCCAGATCCACTTTCCTGTTGCTGAAGAGTTGATCAGCTTGCAGCAGGCTGTGGCGATTGAGATAGAACCCGATCTTTGCTTTCAATCTGCGCCGCTGTTTTGTGGAGTATATACCCTGAAAGATACAGTAGGGGATATTGAATTTTTTACATAATCCAGGCCCCAGCAGGTCAGGGGCTTTATAGTAGCAGTGATAGCTGAGCCATAAATCAGGGGAAAATTTCTGCAGACGCAGTGAGGTGTCTCTTCGTTCTTTGAATAGTTTAATAAAACGTATTGGGTTAAGATAGATCCATCGTGTCCTGAAACTGCTTGCGATCAGCACCTGATGCCCCTGTGCAACGAGAAAATCATGGAGCCCTGTGGCAATGATGAGATCTCCCGAAGGATTGGAGTGACCAAGGGGCTTGAAGGGGGCGTAGAAACAGATCCGCATGTGTAGTGTTACTGCGCTTTTTTTTGATTTGTTTCCAGCTGATTACGGAAAATATCACCCATTGCTGCAATGAGTCGTCGGTTGTCGAAATGGTTTCTGGTGTGTTTAATGCCACCCTGGATAAGTGTTTTTCTCAGTGGTTTGTTTTCCAGAATTTCCCGAATGTGGGCAGCCATTGTTTCAGGCTCTGATGGAGCAACTGTAATGCCGCTTGTATTATGGATGAGAATTTCAGGAATTGCGGAAACAGTGGTTGAAAGTCCGGGGACGCCCATGGCCAGACTCTCAACCAGTACATTGGGAATGCCGTCACGATCACCGTTCTTTGCGATCTCACAGGCCAGTACAAAAAGATCACTCTCCTCGAACTGTTTGAGCACCTCCTTATGGGTTCGGGTACCCAAACATTGACAGTAATCGGCAAGTCCGAGTTCGGCGATGAGTTTCTGGATCTTCTCTCTGTCATCACCATCCCCGATCAGAGTATGCTGAAACTGAAAGTTATGATTTTTCAGGATTTGCAGAGCCTTGTACAGGGTTGGTAAACCTTTTTTCTCAGTCATCCGTGCAACCGTTAATAACCTGTACGGTGGAGCGCATTCTGTATGGTCGGTCTCAGGTGAAAAGAGTTTCAGGTCAATTCCATGGTAAATACAATGAATTGGGGTGTTGAGTCCATCTGCAATGTTCTCGAGGTGTTTTCGGTTGTAATCAGTACAGGTAATCACGAATTCGGCAAACCTGATTTTTTCACGAAGCTGCTCAGGGTTTGAAGTGTAAATATCCTTTGCATGGGCGGTAAAGCTGAAGGATCTACCGGAAAGGAGTGCTGCGAACATGGTAACAGAAGTTGGCGAATGGGCAAAGTGGCCATGAAGGTGGCTAAGAGTACTATCTTTCAAAAGGTAGTGATTTGTCAGATAACCTGCCTGAAGAAGATGTTTGAACGTGGCCAGATTTGCAGTTCGTTTGTAGCGTCTGTGGGCAAGTCCAAGTCCATGTTTAAATAGGGCAGGGCGTTTGATTGCGAGGAAAATGTTAGGCAGAAGCAGTCGGGGAAATTCAAATAGTAGTTCGGTGGGGAGATAATCCACCCGAGCCTGAATCTGTTTTACGGAATCATGACAAAAATTCTCCCTGGGATGACGCATGGGGAAAAGTCGCATACGAAAACCGAGCTGCTCAAGAAGTAATATTTCGTTTGAAATGAAAGTTTCTGAAATGCGGGGATAGCCCTTAAGGATGTATCCGAGTGTGTGGACTGTTTTTGGGGAAGCGTTCATGGGGAATCCCTGAAATGTCCGATTCGATCCCGCATGGTGTCGAGACCCGAGAGTTTAAAACTGGCCATATTGCTTTTGTATTCAGTGCCTTTTTTGAGAATAGTCACAATTTTATCTCGAAGGAACTGGGCCGAGACCTTCTTCCAGGGAAGGTGGTCAATAAGACCCTGTTCGGTGAGTTTTTCGGCCCGAATCAATTGCTCCTTGCGCGGAGTTTCTCTGGGGATGATGAGAGCCGGAGTTTGCTGACTCAGGATTTCACATATGGTGTTATATCCACCCATGGAAATGATGAGGTCGGCGGCCCCAATTAATTGTTCCATGCGTGGATGAAATGGCTGTGATTTGATGCCGTATCGTTTTGCTCTTTTTTTAAGATGCTCCCGGCTTGATTTTGGCATAAATGGGCCGGTGATCATCAGGGATTTAAATGGAAGGGATGTGGGGAAAAAGTCGTGCATGGAGATATAGTGTTCAAGGAGTTCGCATCCGTCTCCACCACCTCCAGTGGTGACAAGAATAAATATGTCCTCGTCAAGGATTCGGTAGCTTTTCCTGAGCTTTTTGCGGATGCTTTTCGAATTTTGTTTTCGTGGAATATATCCTGTAAAACATATCTTGGACTTGAGTGTGGAGGGGATGTTGTATTCAATTATCGGATCATAAATGTTCTGATTACCATAGACCCATATTTCATCGTACAATTCTTCAAGGTAGCGGTATACATCCTTGCTCTTCCAATCGTCACAAACGACGGATGATTCGTCAAGTATATCGCGAAGTCCGAGAATAGTTTTGGTATCAGGTAAAGCTTTGCGAAGCCATTGAAGTGTCGGAAGTACTTCTTTTTTTAGCCCCAGGGGTTCCTTGTCTACAATAAAAAGATCGGGCTTAAATGCCCTTGCCGTGGCACTGATGATGTTTTTTCTTATATGAAGTGCCTGGTTGGGGTCGATACGGATGGAGAGGGACTGGTATTCGTCGTTGGTCTTTTTTATCATCCCAGGAATACGCACAAAATCGACCTGCTCAGGGAGAGTAAAGCGTCCGGCGATTGGGGATCCGGTGAGGATAAGGATGTTCACCTCCTTTCCAGAAAGATGACGGGCAATGGCCATGGAACGTCGGATATGTCCAAGTCCGTAGGTATCATGGGAATACATAAGGATGTTGTATATGGAAGCGCGAGTCATGTTGGTAATTTGTAATCTATTAGCAACATAGGGGAAAGGAAAATCAAAATCTGGTATCGTTTAGTTCATCCAGATGAAGGTATTCTTTCAGGCTGAATGCAGGTTTTTCAAAAAAGGTCTTGATTTCAGTCGGAGAGAGTTCCCTTCTGTCGGCGATTTTTTTTGCGGGGACTCCGGCCCATATCTCGTAGGAACCGGGATTTTTTGTCAAAACTGATCCAGCTCCAAGAACGAAACCATCCGGAAGGATGGAGGCCTGATAGAGGACAATGGCATTTTCATGAATCCATACATCCTTTCCAAGGTATTTGTCCTGCCACACAACGCCATGTTTTTCCTGAATGGCAAGAAGGGGTTCTCTTCCCTGGTGACAATGATCATGGGTATAAATTCTTGCCCGCGCTCCTATCATACACCATGGACCAATATGAATGGAACCGGTGTTGTCAAGAATTGAAAAACGGCTGATTACTACATTGGTCTGACTTCCGGCTGTAGTGAAAATTTCCGGGGAGAGAATGAGCTTTCCCTTATGGATATTGGAGTGTGGTTGCCGCCGGCATTCCTTGAGCGACGTTTCGAGTTCTGGCTTAGTTTGTGAGGCTCTTTGGAATCGCACGAAGTTTTATGAGTTTAATATCGTAGAGTAGATTCCAGAGAAATAGTGAACGGGGGCGAGATTTATGATTAAAAGCTCATGGTTAATTTATTGACAACAATGGTAATGTTGTCCACATCCGTGTAGCTGCTACTTTCTTTGAAAAGTTCACCAGTGTCCATATATCCAAAGTGGACTTCATAGGCAAAATTGTTGAGGAATTTGTAGGCAATGCCAAGATCAACTTCCCATCCTATCCGTTCGGTGTAATCACGGTCCTGAGCCTGGAGATTATCGGTCAGTCCTATTGAACTATGAAATGTGATATTGGATGTTGGGGCGTAGGCAGTTTTCAGGGCAAATCCCTGGTAGTTGTTTTTTTTGTTTATATTGACATGGGGACTGTTGAGGTAAAGATCTTCCCTGTTGAGAACAGTGTTCATGGCCTCAGAAGAAATATAGAGACTGTGGAAACTTACACTTTTGCCTGGGCTGTTCCCAGAAGAAGCATTTGAGCTTCCATCACTGAGGGTATAGGCAAGGACTCTGTATTCACCACGTTCTAATCCTTCACCACTGGCAATGGCCGTTACGGCAATGCTCAATAACAAAAAAGTAAGAAGTGTGGAGAATAATCGTTTCATAGAGAGTTTCAAAATAAAATTGATAAGGTACAAAAAATTTAACTCCATATTATTAATTAGGATTTATTTTGTTATAAGTCAAGGGGAAAAGCTTCGATGGCTAGACTTTTTTGAAAGATGGTGTTGTGTGACAGACTTGGTATGGGGCTTAATAGGTCTTGCTGCATTGTTGATTGCGATGAATGTTGAAGTGCGGTAAAAGTAACTAACTTTTTCTACAATTCAATCGTGTAAATTTATAGAGGTAAATGATGGATAGCTCATTGAAAAAATCCGTAGTTATTTTTCTTATGTCTTTAGTGTGCTCTGTAGCAACGACGGCTGTGTCCGCAACAGAGGTACGACAGGTCGTTTTTTATCCAACGGATGTGAGCGATGCTGGAGATTTTGCATACCTCCGTGATAGCGTGCGACTCATGCTTGCAAGTAGACTATCCGCCGTTGCAGGCGGTGAGGTAAGGTTTGAGGATGGAGTGAACAAGGGAAGGGATTTTACTTTTTTTAGAGTAATGAGCAGTGTCGTCAGCACCAAGGAAGGTATCAGGCTATCTGTAACAGCCTTTAAGCCATCTGAAGACGTTTCACTCCAATTTCAATCCATGGCTAATGAAAGCACTGAAATAATGAAGGCCTTGGACGTGCTTGTTGAGGATGTCGGTACCATGCTGTTTCAGGTAGAGCCCCCAGAAGCGATCATCAAGGAACCTGAGAAGGAGGAAAAAGATGTTGCTGATATGGGGACTAGCCACCCTGACAGGGTTTACAAAAGTACCAGCGGCTTTGGTCTTTCAATCAATCAGGATGAGTTTGTCAGCCAGACAGAAGTAGAGGTGAAGGCAACCGAAAGATATAAAAGTAAGGTTCTGCCTTTCCTGGCCAAATGTATGACTGCTGGAGATATCGATGGGGACTTGCATGATGAAATCATAGTTTCTACGAACACAAAACTGTATATTTATCGTTTGCGGGATGAAAAAATTGAGCTGCTTGATACTGTTTCTCTACCAGGGGGCTTAAAGGTTCACGCAGTAAATGTTGCAGATCTGGATAATAATGGGGTGATGGAAATATACCTGAGCAGCACCAGAAAAGAAGAGCCTCGTTCTTCTATTCTGGAATGGCATCCCGTAACCGGAGTGAAGTGGTTATCTGAAAATGTGTACTGGTATTTGAGGCCTGTCAATATCCCGGGGGAAGGTGTGGTTCTGGCAGGACAGCAAAGCGGAGTTTCTGGAATGACAGCACCTGGTATCTATCGATTGACTGCGGGAGAAGGAGGAAAGGTTGCGGTTGGTGAACGCTTTTCGCTTCCGGAGTCAGTTGATTTGTTCGATTTTGTTTTTGCAGATTTTGGCGGGGATAAGATGATGGAGGTTGCAACGATCAACAAAAAGGAACAACTGCAGGTGTACAATTCTGATTTAAAGTTACTCTACACCTCACCATCTGGCTTTGGCGGTAAAGAGTTGCTCAAAGAATATACCGCCCACATTCGTCTGGTTGTCTCAGATTTTGACAACAATGGTCATGATGACATTCTTATTGTCGATAACGAGCTTTATTCTCCGGAGATGATGAATAAAACCCGTTTATATAAAAATGGTCAGGTCCGCGGCTTGAGTTGGGACGGTGTGGGATTTGCAGAGGTGTGGCATACAAATCTTTTCCCGAATTCCATTATCGATTTTCAGTTTTTTTCTACTTCAACGACAGATGGGGTTGGGACCGGTCGACTTTTTATTGTTGAACCTGAAAAGGGTGATCTGCTGGAAAAAATTTTCCTCGGTGCGGGAGGGAGCCGTCTGTCTGTATATGGAATGAATTTCATTCCAAAAAGGAATTAGGGGCAGTGATATGAAAAAGAGTATAAAAATTTAAACTTTTTATGAAAAAAACTTGACAGGAGCTTGTGCTGCAGATATCATCCATTAAATTGTTTAGTAGACATGGTTGTCTTGTCACCATTGGCGAGCAGCTAAGACGACGCCTTCAGTTTGGTGAAGGTGAAAATTTAAGGAGATAAAAGAGATGAAAAAAGTAATTTGCGCTGTTGCTGCTTTTGCTGTGGTTGCTGGTGTTGCTACTGTTGCTTCTGCAGAGGTGAAGTTGAGTGGTGATGCTCGTGCTCGTTTAGTTTACAAGGATAACGGTGTAAAAGATTCTTATTCTAAATGGGATTCTCGTTTTCGTGTTGTACTTTCAGCAAGCACTGAGAGCGGAGTGTATGGTAAAGCGCGCCTTCGTTTCCTTGATGGTAACTGGGATGGTTCTGGATTGTATGCACCAAGTGGAAAAGTAGCAACAACTACCACCACCCTTCAGAATGCAGCTGGCGAGGACGTTCAAGTTGTTACCAGCCAGACAAATAATAACGTCTGGACAGATTACGCATATTTAGGTTTTAAGACTGGCGCTCTTGATGTAAGTGCAGGACGTCAGCCAACCAACTTCTCAAAATGGTTTAGCTGGGATCAGCGTGCAGACCGTCTGAAAGTAATGTACAAAGCTAATGGAATGGTTCTGGCCTATACTTATGATCAGCTGAGAGAAACTACTGATGCAAATGATGACAAATATGTCAATGGTATAACCTATAAGCAGAAATTCAGTGATGCCATAAGCCTGGGCGTTCGTGCAGTATATGTTATGGATGACATGAATGATAACCGTGATGGTATCAAAGCGTCTGTTAACCTTCCAATGAACTTTGGTGGAAACCAGATTATGGTTGAGGGTTCTTATATAGAAGGTGATGTATTGAAGGCAGGAGCAGATGACGCCATGGGTGCGTATGCTTCCTGGAGTGCTAACTTCGGTTCTGTGACCCCAACTGTAATGGTTGGTATGACACAGGATGGTTACAAAGCTGATGACGATTTCGGTTGGATCATGATCGGTGCCGCCTGGGGTATCACAGAGATAGCACAGGTTGGTCAGGGTGGAGATACTATCTTTGCCGCCGCTACTGCAGATATGGCAGTGACTGAACAACTTTCATTACAAGGAAACTTGGTTTATATGGATGTTGATGCTGCTCTTGATGACTCTGTTATTGAGGTTTCTGGTATGGTCAACTACGAAGTAGTTAAGGGAGCAGATCTTAGTTTTAAACTTGGTTACCTTGATTATGCCGATTCTGATTCAGTATTGAATGGTGTAGTTAGATTGGATGTTGGTTTCTAATTTTTAATCAACAGTAATTGTTTTACTAGATTCAGCAGTATGATAAAAACGAGTTCTCATTGAGGACTCGTTTTTTTTTGTCCTTTATTCTTCCTTGAGTCCCTTTCTTCTCTTGTCTTCTCTATATAATAAAAACCGCTGGGGTGTCTTTCTTGTAGTTGCAGTGGGGGTATTTCTCTCCACCATGGATAGCTCCATGATTAATGTGGCACTCCCTTCTATTATGCGGAGTTTTGGGACAAGCCTGCCGCAAACGGAATGGGTGGTTCTGATTTATCTTCTTACCATTACTGTTTTTTTGCTGTTTTGGGGACGGATAGCGGATTCACTGGGACTGAGTTTTGTCTATATTGTTGGGATGGCAGTATTTTCTGTTGGTTCTGTGGCCTGTTATTTTTCAGTAACATTAGTGCAACTTATTGCTTTCCGGTTCATACAGGCCATGGGTGCTTCAATGATGATGGCCACTGGACCTGCAATTATTAAAATGGTGTTTCCCATCGACCAGTTGGGGAAAGCTCTTGGGTTGATCGGTGTCTCTACCTCGGTGGGGCTGATGACTGGGCCTCTGATTTCCGGCTTCCTGATTCATAGCTATTCCTGGCGTGAGATTTTCCTGGTTACCCTCCCTGTAAGCCTGTTTGCATGTTGCGCAGGATGGATCTTCCTGAAACCTTTTGCATCGCAGAAAGTTTTTAATAAGTCGAGACATCCCTTCGACTGGACTGGGATGAGCCTTTGGGCTGTACTAATAAGTCTTGCTGTATTTCTATCCACACACCATGTTGGTGTTTCAGCCGAAATTCTCGTTGTTGAGGCTTTTTTGTGTCTTGTGCTCTTTCTCTTCTTTGTGAGAACGGAGGCAAGAAAGGAAAATCCTCTCTTCCCACTTTTCCTTTTTCATAATCACTCATTTGGAATTGCAATATTCTGTGCTGCTCTCTCCTTCGCCGTCCTTTTTGTTGTTCTTATTCTTACTCCATTTTATCTCGATTATGTTTTGTCACTTTCAGCGAAGGACATTGGTTGTGTAATGATGGCGTTGCCAATTTCGGTGTTTTTTGTTTCTCCTCTATCCGGTTTTATATATAATCATATAGGTGCGCGGCTTCTCACGACCAGCGGACTGACGATTGCAGCCTGCGGTTTGATTCTTTTATGCTTTCTGACGACCGAAAGCTCAGCCTTTGATGTGGCCTGGCGTCTAGCCGTTCTAGGTTGCGGGCAGGCCCTTTTCTTGACACCTAACAGTGCGACAGTTTTGGAAAACGTTGGTCCAGGCCAGACGGGGGTGAGTTCCGGAATGTTAGCTACGGCACGAAATCTTGGAATGCTGGTAGGGGTGTCTCTTGCGGGACTGCTCTTTGGGGTTATTTTTTCGAGAGTGAGTGGTGGGTTTGATCTTAAACAATACAGTCCCTGTTTGGCAGAGATTTTTATGTATGCACTGAAGATGACTTTTGCTATTACCGCAACTATCTCAATATTTGGGGCTGTACTCTCGTCTTTGAGAAGGAATGTTCCGCTAACAGAAAGGTCATAGTATCAAGTGTTCTGTTGGCTGTAAATGTGGTGTTATTTTTTATTCATGATCAGTTGTTTTAGGAAGACTGATCCGTGCTACCATGCCTCCTGTTTCACCGTGTTCCAGTGAAAAGTGTCCCTGGTGTTCAGAAACAATCTTCTCCACAAGAGTAAGCCCCATTCCGGTTCCGTAGGTTTTTGTTGTAAAGAAAGGGTCAGTTGCATGTTCCAGGGTGGAAGATACTATACCGATCCCTGAGTCTTCGATGGTTATTGTAATGTAGGCTTCCTCCTCTTTACACGTTATTGTCAGAATGCCACCGGATGTCATCGCTTCTATCCCGTTCCTGATTAGGTGAAGAAGCATCTGTCGTATCAGCTTTGCATCTATAAACAGTACTGGGTCAGGAGATGGCAGGTTCAGTTGGTAAAGAATGGATTGTTTTTTCATCGATCCGTAAAAAAGTAGAATACTTTTACGGATGAGTGGGTAGAGTTGCTGCCTTGACTTGTCGGGTTTGTCATCGTCGACAAAATTAAATAAATCATCAAGAGTAGATTCAATCTTAGCTGTTTCCATAATCATCATATCCAGAAATTTCTGGTTTTTGTGATCAGGATCTTTTTTTCCGAGTAATCTGGCAATTCCACCTATGGAGGTTATGGGGTTACGAATGGCATGGACAAGCTGTGCTGACATATGACCAAGTGCTGAGTAGCGTTCAGCATCAATAAGCAGATCCTTATTTTTTTCAAGTTCCTGTGTTACATCTTCAAGCTCTGTTATCTTGTTTTGCATATCCTTGTAGAGATGGCTGTGTTCAATAGCCAGGCTAGCCTGATTTGCGAATACTTCCAAGGAGTTGATATCATCTTCAGTTATCGGATGTGCTGTGACAAAGTTATCGGCAATAATTACACCGAGTGATTTGTTTGGCGAGAAGAGAGGAGTAATGATAAAGTTATCTTCATTAAAGATCTGTAAGAGTTGTTCTGATATACGCTGATCTCCAGCGAATCCGTTCTGGACGAGAATACTTTTTCGGTTGCTACATGCCTGAATAAGAACATGATCCTGATTTTCTGCAGGGATTTTTAAATTTTGAATAATTGCATTTAATTCTGCATCATTATTCATGTAGGATGTCTTGACCTTGTCGAGAATATCAGTAAGGTGCAGGTTATCTTTTTTTATTCCCTCCCAGACTCGGCTGGCATCTGCTCGGGAATTGGGACCAATGGCCATTTTACCCTGCAGTTCAGTGTTGTCGTCATTAAAGAGGAGGAGGAAGGCCCTGTTGAACCGTAGCCCTTCTTCGGCTGTGATCCCAACAAGAATGGATTGGAGGACTGAGTTCAACTCAATGCTGTTTAAGTAAGCACTGTTCATTTTAAGATTGAGTTGATGAAGAAATCTTGTACGGTAATTAGTGAGTTCGAGCTGTTTTTGATAGCGGCGGTTATCAAGAATGAGTCTTCGTTTTTGGAGAGAGTTTCTTACTGCCAGGCTAAATTCATCAAGGGTTACCGGTTTCACCAGGTAATCATCTGCCCCCTGGCGTATACAACTGAGGGCAACCTCTAAATCAGTGGTTCCGGTCAGCATGATTATGCTGAGGTCGGGGTGGAGGGGAATGAGTTCTCTAAGGAGTTCGGTACCGTCACGGTCAGGGAGGCCAATGTCAAGTAGGACGAGTGCCACGGTTTCCCGTTGAAGAATCAGGTACAGTTCGGCTGCGCTGGATGCTGTAAAAACGGTGAAACCTTCATTACTGAGAAGGGTTTCAAAGATAAAGACGATTTCCTGTGAGTCGTCAACTATGACAATGGATTCACCAGGATCAAGATAGTTTCTCGAATGGTTTGTTCCATTATCGATAACTGTCGTCACAGAGTCAACCATTGGGAATTGTGTTGATTAGACTGAAGTTGAATGTTAACAAATTTAAAGGATTATACATAAGTGATTGTACAGTGCTTGCGGAAAAAGAAAAGAAAAAATCGAAGACAATTGCTATTAAATGGTTTGTGATTGGAAAGTGGAGAGCATGTGGAAAAGGAAGTAAGTGATAGGGAGTTGAAAAAGATTGTTGCAGATTTCCTGGAGATGGGACATGTCGACAATATCTTTGAAATGTTTAAGCGCGACAAAAGCTATTATTGCTGGACTGGAGAGTTGCTTGATGACGAACGGTTCGCTGTTCGTTTAGGCATTACTGTCCTTTTTGAGGAATTGAAACTTCATTGTGAGGATGACATTCATCTCGCCGTGGATTCACTTTGCAATGCACTTAAAGAGAGTCCACCCCATGTTCGTGGCGACGCCGTAAATATTTTAGGGATCATAGGAAGTGAAGATGCACTTGTCTGTGTTCGTAATGCGCTAGAGGATGATTCTCCACAGGTTCGGGAAGTAGCCAAAGACGTTTTGGAGGAATGTGAGTGAAGGATGTTTTTGCTGAGGGGGGGAAGCTCTCGTCAGAATTAAAAGGGTTCGAGCCGAGAGTCGGGCAGCAGGTAATGGCTGAGGCAGTGGCGGAGATTCTGGCTGAGGGGAACGAAAGAACTGATGGGCGCGCCTCTCTCCTTCTCGTTGAGGCGGAAACCGGAATCGGCAAAACATTAGCATATCTCGTACCAGCCCTTCTTTCAGAACAACGTGTTGTTATTTCAACAGCAACAATCAACCTTCAGGATCAGATTGTTAAAAAAGAAATACCTTTGCTTGAAACAGCACTGGAGAGGGACATTCCTGCACTTTGTGTTAAGGGGCGTCAGAATTATCTTTGCCATTATCGTTGGTTTCAGCACTGTTCAAATCCTCAAATGTCCCTGTTGGAAGATGATGATATTTCCAAAATTGAGAAATGGTTGCAGAAAACAGAAAGCGGTGACAGGGCTGAACTCGCATGGCTTCCCGATCGTTCACCCCTGTGGCCAAAGATTTCTGCTCAGTCAAATCAATGTATGGGCAGCGATTGTCCGGAATTCCAACTCTGTTTTGTGAATCGTTTACGAAAACGTGCAGGTTCTGCACGAATCCTCATTGTAAATCATCATCTTTTTTTCTCGGATCTGGCACTACGACAAAAAGGGTTTGCTGAGATTTTACCACGCTACCAGGCAGTGGTCTTTGATGAGGCACATCATCTTGAGAATGTTGCTACAGATTTTTTTGGTAAGCATTTCAGTCATTACCAATTGATCGATCTTATTGGTGATATTGAACGACACGCAGAAACTGATCTGGAAGCATCTGTGTATGATCGACTTATCGGTTCTGCTCGTGGTCTCAGGCAGCGACTTGATAATTTCACTGCCCTCTTTCCTGTAGAGAAAGGTCGATACCCATTAACACCACTTGTTGAAAAGCTTGAAGCATTTGGTTGGCAGGAGGCACTCACCGGGCTCACTCAGGGGCTGAGCACACTTGCCGCGAGGTGTGTAGACCTTGCAGGTCATGGAGAAATCTGGAATCTGTTGTCAGATCGTGCCATCGAGCTTCAAAATATTCTCCTTCATATTGCAAAGCCCGTGGAGGAAGAAGAGGGATATTTTATTCGCTGGTATGAAAGACGTGAAAGAACCGTCAGTCTTTCAGCAACACCTGTTAAGGTTGCAGAAGAATTAGAAAATTGTCTCTATAACTCTGTGCAGTCCTGCGTTATGACATCTGCCACTTTAACAACCGGTGGAACTTTTAAGTATATGCAGGAGCGCCTTGGTATTGATGATACCTGCAAAACATTGCGTCTGCAGTCCCCCTTTGACTACACAGGTAGAACTCTGTTATATGTACCGGAACAGGGGTTTCCCGAGGCAACTGCAATACATTATAATGCATCTTTAAATGATCGTATTTTTGAGTTATTAAAGATCAGCAAAGGTAGGGCACTGGTACTTTTTACAAGCCTAAGGGCAATGGGTTTTGCTGCAGAGTATCTCAGGGGGAAGCTCTCGTATCCGCTTCTTGTGCAGGGAACAGCGTCCCGTCATGCATTGCTGAATGAGTTTCGTGAGACCAATGAGTCTGTGCTGCTTGCAGTTGCATCTTTCTGGGAGGGAGTCGATGTCTCTGGAGATTCTTTAAGCTGCGTAGTTATTGATAAACTTCCCTTTGAAGTACCAAGTGATCCAGTGATTCAGGCAAGGATGAAGGCTATTGAAGCAGATGGGGGAAAGCCTTTTTTTCAGTTCCAGATTCCACGGGCCATTCTTACTCTACGTCAGGGGGTGGGGAGACTCATGCGTTCTACGAGTGACCGTGGAGTAATCGGGATTTTGGATATCCGTTTGTATTCAAAGGGCTATGGAAGAATTTTTCGTGCTAGTCTACCGCCATCTCCTGTGGTACGAACACTTGAAGCTGTGGAAGATTTTTTTACAAGAGAACAAAAACAAGGATAAGAAAATGGCGGATGTCACCAATGCAGGTGTGCCGGAACTATTGCAGGCTATCGCTCCGGAAGTGGAAAAAATTGAACAGATCATGCTGCAGGATTTACGTGAGGCATCAGCCGGGGCAGATCCTCTGTTACGGGAAGTTCTGGAGTATGGTCTTTTGAACGGCGGCAAGCGCCTTCGCCCACTTCTTGTAGTTCTTGCCGCACGTCTGTGCGGATTTAAAGAGGAAAATGACGACAAGGAGACCCTCTACAAGTTAGCCATTGCTTTTGAGTACCTCCATTGTGCCACCCTTTTCCATGATGACGTTATTGATCGAGCGGATATGCGCCGTGGAAAGCCATCGGTAAATGAAAAATTTGGAACGATTGCTGCTATCCTTGGCGGTGATTTTCTTCATTCCCGTTCCATGTTTCTTATCGGATCGCTAGGTGGGCGAGAAGCACTCCAGATATTTTGCAACGCTACAAATGCTATGGTTGATGGTGAATTCCTTCAGCTTCGTAATGCCCAAAACTATAATCTCTCAGAAGATGATTATTTGGCAGCGGTAAAAGGAAAAACTGCTTTACTCATCGCAGCGACCTGTGAGATAGGAGCTATTGCAGCAGGTGCTAGTACTGCAAAGCAGTTGGCACTGGCACAATATGGAATCAGTCTTGGAACTGCATTCCAGATAGTCGATGATCTCCTGGACTATATGGGGGATGTCGCTAAAACAGGCAAAGTAATTGGAAATGATTTTCAGGAAGGAAAAATGACTCTTCCTGTTATTCTGGCTATTGCTGAAGCGAATACAGAAGATAAGGCGAACCTTCTGTTTCTCTTGGAAAATACAAGTGCACGTCGGGATGGCTTTCCTGAGGCCTTCGAAATTATACAGAGATATGACGGGTTTGGAAGAAGCAGAAAAAGTGCTGAGTCAGTTGTTGCAAAGGCTGTAGCCGGGCTTGAAATATTCTCAGGAAAAACCGTCTCGCCAATCCTTACAATCTTTAAAGCATTGGCTCAATATGTGTTGACTAGAGAGAAATAATACTAAACTATTCATTGTATACTGTGAAGGGATCTCCCTAAACAAATATTTTGTATTGATTTGATTGAAGTGTGAATTATGAACAGAAATGTCAGGAAAAAAAGAAAACCGGTTGTTCGGCGTAAAAAGAAAAATAAAAAAAAATCGGTTCCTCGCTGAATTGAGTGGGTAATGGTTGATAACATATAGGTCAAACTGGTAGTCTGTTTTTCATTATGAGAGACACAGACTTGTTCCAATTAGCCCTTG
>JGI11705J14877_10000965_pt1 | contig 17082 bp, 19 predicted proteins | sample Etolaghawater15m_FD_14877 | JGI IMG/M metagenome (IMG submission 14877)
GTGGGCGGGGTAATCCCAACTCAAGACTACCAGTTTTTGTTCGATGCCGGAGTAGTGGCTGTATTTGGCCCGGGAACGGTAATCCCTGATGCCGGTATACAAATGCTTAATCTGCTCCTCGAAGCAAGAAAATAAATTAACAAATCTTGTTGCAAAAAAGCATCAAGTCAGATTATGTGTCTGATTTGATGCTTTTTAGGTTTTATTTGAAAAAAATTTCATTTTCTTCTTGTTATTTAGACTAATTCTATATAGTTTTGCTGCCTGAATCTGGTATTGATAGCATCCTATCGGAATTGTTAAAAACTTACTTCCCCCACTAAAAAACTAACTGCTATCGATACCGGATTTTTTATTTATAATCCCTTCTGCTCAACCTGCAACACATGCTTCTCCCTGCTTATATTTACGCAACCGCTGCTGTTATTGGGTTTTAAATATATCCTGCTCCACAGTCTGCTATTAAAACAATATTTTCTTAAAATTGCAACCCGGGCATTTTTTACCTGTCATTAGTTAACAAGAAGTGAATTGAACGTGGAGTCTGAAACACAACGTGATATTATTGAAAGAAGTAAGCGCGGCAGCTCACGCGACCAGTATGCATTATACCATGCTTACGCGAAGGCCATGTTCAATATTTGCTATCGGATGATGGGTAATAAAGAAGAAGCTCAGGATATGTTGCAGGAATCGTTTACAGATGCGTTTAAAAGACTGGAAAGTTTTAGGTATGAAGCCACTTTTGGAGCATGGCTGAAGCGGATTGTGGTAAACCATTGCATCAACGAGATAAAACGAAGAAAGACTGAATTGGTTTTTTTCGACGACATGCATTTGTTTCAACAGCGTTCAGATGAAGAAGAAATGTTGCCCGAAGTAAGTGTGCCAATGATTCGCAGGGCCATGGAGGAACTGCCCAACGGCAGCAAAATGATCTTTTCACTTTACTTGCTCGAAGGCATGGATCATGGCGAAATTGCACAAATACTGGGTGTTAGCGAATCGAACTCGAAATCGCAATACATGCGGGCAAAACAACGAATACGTGATATATTAAAGGAGGTGGTGTATGAAAACTGATCAACTTGAAAAATTTATTTTAGCTCATCGCGATGAATTTGATGTGATGGAGCCGGATGCGAATACCTGGTCTAAAATCTCGTTGCAAGATGTTTCTAAGCCTAAATCCGCTCTTAACTGGAAAACAATTCTCGGAAGAGTGGCCGCTGTGTTGGTTATTTTTGTCAGTTCATATTATTTTCACCGTTATGTCGACTACCAAAGGGAGCGCAGCATGATACAACCCAATGTAACGGCGCTGGAGGACAGACAAATTTTGAATGAAATGTTAGAGTCGAAAGCCTACTATACCCGACTTATCGACAGTAAAACTGAGCAGGTGTTTTTGCTTACCGCAAACCAGCCCTCGTTACGCACCGAAATTCAGGAAGAAATGAAACAACTCGATCAGGAATTTCTTGAACTTCAGAACGACCTCTACGACCTCACCGATAGCGAAGAAGTATTAGCTGCCATGATACAAAACTACCGTCTGAAACTACAAATACTCGAAGAAACCATGTTGCAGTTAAAAGCACAATCTAAAGAAAAAAATCAAGATCATGAAACTAACAGGATTTCAATTTAAACAGTTGTTTTGGTTGGCCTTACTGTTTATTGGGTATGATGCAATGCCACAAACCGCCGAAAAAGAACGTTTTGTTACCCGGACTTTTGCCCTCAGTCCGGAAACCGAAATTGAAGTGGTAAGTAAGTATGGCGACATTAATGTTGAATTGTGGGACAACGATTCCGTAAGGTTTGACATACGTCTGGTGGTTAGATCTACCAAGCAATCAAAAGTGGATAAAACCTTCGATTTCATCGATTTCGATTTTAAGGCCAACAGCTATTACGTGATTGCTCAAACGGTTTTTGAACAAGGAGGCTCGTTTTGGGCAGAAGTCAACGATATTACAAGCAACTTGTTTTCCACAGGTACCACTACATCAATTGATTACACGGTGTATATCCCCCAAAAAGCACACTTAAGCATCCAAAACAAATATGGCAATGTTTACCTGACTGACTTTTTTGGAAAATTGTCCATCGACTTGTCGAACGGGAATTTTAAAGCCCACGACTTGATGGGAGAAATCAACTTGTCGGCAAATTTCGGCGATGTGGACATTTCTTCCGTTTCTTGGGGAAGTATTTCGCACAACTACGGAGATCTCACCATCGGGAGTGCAGGAAATCTGTCGTTGATCAACAGACTTTCGAATGTTACCATTGAACAAATCAGCGAATTAACCCTGGATGCAAAAAGATCGAAGTATAATTTCAATAAAGCCGGATCAATTTCGGGGGAAGCCTATTTTTCTAATATCACGGTTGAGCACCTGACTAATCAAGCCGCCCTCAACATGCGGTATGGTGATATCCAATTCATGAAGATTGATCAGAACGCTAAATCCATAAATATCGGTTCCTATAATAGTGATCTGACGTTGTCAATGAGTTTGGCCAACCAGTATAAAATTAAAATGGATGTTACCGAAAAAACGGAAGTTATGTATTCATCGCTGATAACGCAAATAAAAACAGAAGAACCTCAATCATCCGACAAAAAAATTCATGTCGATTGTCAGGTCGGCGATAACTCAAAACCTACTGTGCCAATCACTTTAAGTTGCGAAGCGGGTAGGGTTTCTCTAAAAATAAATTAATCTTTAAGCTAATTGCAACACCCCGGGATAAATGTTGTCCTTTAAAATGAAATGAAAATTCAATCAGATTATTGTTATGAAATGGATCATTACCACCTTTAGCCTTGTAATTCTGACCTTTGTTTCTTGCAACAAATTCGACAGAATAGAAGGCAACAACAACCTCGAGATAGAGACCAGACAAACTTTTTCGTTCAACGAACTTATAAACGAAGGAGATTTTATTGTAGAAATTATTCCGGATTCGGTTTATCAGATTACGGTTGAAGCTGAATCAAATCTATTGCCTCATATCCGTACCATCGTGCACGGAAACACGTTAGCCCTTGACACCCGCGAAAACCTCGATCCCAATTACCCCATCATTATCCGGGTAAAAACTCCGATGGTGAACACAGTTCATCTGGCCGGATCGGGAGAAATTGCCATCAACGAGATGAGTGCCACAAAAATGACCATCATCTTGTCCGGATCTGGTATTATGCATGGAAATCTTGTTGCCGGACAGTTTAAAGCCATTTTAAGTGGCTCCGGGAGTATCGATTTTTTTGTAAATAGCGATCGTGTTGAAACCACGCTGAGTGGCTCAGGCAACATTCGTTTGAACGGCGATGCTCCTTATGCAAACCACCTGATAAGTGGCTCAGGCAACTTAGATTGTTATGCCTTACCAACCTCGGTTTGCGATGCGAAAATCAGCGGGTCGGGTAACATGTATCTTACAGTGAGCGATCAGCTGAATGCAACCATTACAGGTAGCGGTACTATTTTCTATCACGGATCACCAGTTGTAAACAGTCACATCTCGGGTTCGGGAAGTGTGATTGCAAACTAAACCAATGCATTATGATTAAAAAAGTAACCATACTTATCGCAGGACTTTTAATTGGTTTTTCTGCGGTATCACAAGAGTTTTCGAGGGAAATTGGTCTCCGAACAGGCTATGCTTCGGGCCTAAGCGGAAAGGTTATAAAAGACAACAAAGTGGCACTCGAGGGGTTGCTGGGATTTCGGCAGGGAGGCCTACAGATGGTTTTGTTGGTGGAGTCGTATCACCCGCTTATTCCGGCAAGAGCTGAGGAATGGAAAATTTATTTCGGAGGAGGAGGCCATGTAGGCTGGGTGAATGGATACAACCGGGTACGCAGGTGGAGCAACAGCACCGGGTATTATTTTGAAGAACAGCGTATTGCCGGGCCTGTTTTAGGTCTTGACGGTATTTTTGGCACAGAATATAACTTTCTGCGTGCGCCCATCGTCATTTTTGCCGAATTCAAACCCTTTGTCGAATTGCAATCCTTTAAGAAAGTAAAAGTAAATTTTTGGGATTTTGGAATAGGAATCCGTTTCAAATTAAATAATAACTAAACTGTATAAAAATGAGAAAATTAGTTTTAATTACGCTGGTGCTGTGTTTTGCTTCCATGATACAAGCACAGGAAAAGGAAGAGATGAAACTCCTTTTTCCACGTACCAATAAAAATGGAAGAGTAAGTCATGGGGGCTATGGCAGCCTGACTTTTGGGTACACCAAGATTGATAACCAGGATGCTGTGCTCATTGGTGGGCGTTTGGCTTGGGTGGCAAATCACCGTTTCGCGATGGGGTTAGCCGGACAAGGGTTTTTCAACAACCTGGATAAAGATTACGATTATTACAATCCGGGCGATTACTCCCTGGCAGGAGGTTATGGCGGGTTGTTTATTGAACCCATCATCATGCCCAATTACCCGGTACATATTTCAATACCAGTAATTATGGGTGTTGGAGGCGTTGCGGCCACCAAACGCGACAACTGGGAGCAATACGAATACAACAACAATTATTATTACGACAGTGATGTGTTTTTGGTTTTTGAACCCGGTGTTGATGTTGAGTTTAACATCGCGCGGTTTTTCAGGTTGGCCATTGGAGGCTCATACCGCATGACAAACGGCATCAACCTGCGTTATAAATACATCGACGATTTTAATGTAGAACAGGAAACCATCGTGGCCAAAGATGCCCTCGATGGGTTTAACCTAAAACTTTCGTTGAAGTTTGGCTGGTTCTAAAATAGTTATCCCCTGACAGTTCTAAAACCGTCAGGGGATAATAGTTTTTGTTAAGCACCTTTTTTATAAACAACAGCCACCACCGTCACATCATCACCACCCATGTTGATGGTCATTCCGTAAGGCTTTTCGGCTTTAATTTCAATTTGTGCCTGCCCGGCTTTTCCGGTTAATTGTTGCCAGATGGTAACCGCCTGATGCACACCCGTCGCTCCGGTTGGGTGTCCCCATCCGATAAGTCCGCCGGTGGTATTGGTAGGCAATTCGCCATTTCTGGAGGTTTTCCCTTCAGCCACATAATCACAACCTTCGCCGGGTTTTGCCAGTCCTAAGGCTTCAATTACAAGAATTCCTGCTATCGAGAAGCAGTCGTGGAGCTCCAGCGTTCCAACCTGATCAACAGAAATTCCTGCACTTTCCATGGCCTGATGTGCTGCCTTTTTTATGGTTTCGAGTTCGGTTAAATCCGTAGGATCGTTGGTGATATTGCGGATAACCTGCGCCCATCCCATTACCTCAACGGCATCCTTCTTTTCTAAGCCAATCTTAGCCAAACCTTCCTCTGAGCAGATGGCGATAGCGGAAGCTCCGTCGGATACTTTGGAACAATCGAGAACTGTGAGATGATCCACAAAACTTCTTCCATTGGGTTTCATGCCATAGGCTAAAGCAAAGGGGTCTTTTTCAGTATTATGGTGCTCCTGGGCTGTAGGGTCGAGGCGTGCATTTTCGATGGCATTGGCATACCACCGGGCCATCCCTTTGCGTGCGCGGTCGTAATCATATTTTTGATAGTACGCGCCGGCACGGTCACTAAATTGTCCGGGGAAAAAATAGGCATGTCCTTGTTTTCTTTTCTGATACCATCCTGCACCGGCAAGAATATCAGCCCCATAAATGGCTTTCACCGTGTTTTGCACCTCAACACCCATAGTCAACACTACATCAGCCGTTTCCGATAAAACGGTTTTTATTCCATTCATCAGAGCCAATCCACCTGAACCACAAGCTCCTTCGACGGAGGTGGCCGGTTTCCATTGCAACCCCTCATCGATATAGGGAATGAATCCGGGTAAATTTGCCTGTTTGTTGAATCGTGCTGCCATAAAATTACCAATTACGGCCTCATCCACGTTTTCAGCTCCACCAATTTGATCTAACACGCCTTTACCGGCTTCTTTGATATAATGTTCTAAACCCGGGCGGGGTTTTTTAGGGTTAAATTCTCTTCTTCCGGTTCCAAGCGAAATGGTATTATAACCGGCGGTCATGTATATTTTTTTTCTCAATTTTTTCATTTTTGCTTCAATTTTAGGGTGAAAAATGCCAGAATTATACCTTTAAAACTAGTCGAAATATTCATTTATCGGACCATAGGCATGATAAAAGCCGGTCAGCATAACGGTGTTCACATGGTCTATCTGGTCAGCTACATTATCGCTAACCAGCTTTAAACCAATTTCCTTTGATCGTTTACCGTAATCAATGGCGATAGCTGCGCCCAAGGCATCCAGCGTTTTAAGGTCGTTGAAGAAGTTAATAAGTTTGGTTTCCTTATCGGGATCGCGCATGATGTTTTTCCAGTTTACCTGACTGTCGGGCAAGTCGCCGAGCATTTCATCACATTCTTCCTGAAACTTTTCCAGGTCAACATATTCTTGTTTATGGATATCCCAAATGGCAACCATTCGGCCTCCCTTGTATTTCAAAAATCCATCTTTTTGAGCACCACTTGAATGCTGTCCGCCTTTTACTCCCTGGAGCATCATTTTGTCGAGGAGCTCGCTGTGCAGGTTTTCATCGGTCACAAATGGGTTCATCACGTTCAGGATAAATTGTACAACATCAATGCCCACATAATCAATCAATTGAAAAATTCCCATTGGACGTACCAAGTAATCCTGCGTTACTTTGTTAACCATATAAATGGCTTTGTAGAGCGGGAAATCATTTTCGGCAGTAAGCTCTTCAGCTTCCCTGATGCCGTGCAGCGCATCGCGCATAAAATGTCCGTTACCTATAAATCCGGCAAAGTCGTTTGAGGGAACCACGATTTTCCTCAGGTTTTTAGCATACTGATGAGCAAACTCGATCACTTTTTCGGTAGTATCGGGCGTTACGATAACCTCTACAAGACGTTGAATAGCAGGAGGGTTGTAAAAATGGAAACCCAGAACCCGGCCTTTTAATCCGGCTTCGGCTTCGATTAAATTGATTGGGACGGATGAGGTATTGGTGAAATACCAGGGTTGGTTGGTGTTGTTTTTGTCGATAGCAGAGAGCAATTTTACCTTGAGATCTCTGTTTTCGCTTACCGCCTCAAAAATCAGGGTCGAGTGGTAGGCCGCTTCGAGATGAGTAACCGGACGTACAACATTCAGCACATCGAAAATGTACTCATCAATTATTTCATAGTTTTCAACCAGATCATCCCGGTCGGCATACAACTGGCGTAACAAAACAGTTTTTTTCTCAGCTGCTTTCCGAACCTGATCGCGTAAGTAATTCATCAGGCCCGATAAGCCCGCAGGAGATACATCGATGGCATTTAGCACAAAGGTTTTTCCCTTGTTTTCAGGTTTCAGGCTGAGATCGGCCATTTCGATGGCTGTAAGCAAAAGGATACCACTACCCATTTTGCCGGCGGCGCCCAACACAGAAACGTTCTGTAATCTTTCGTCGTAAGTCATGTTATTCAGGTATTTAAATCGTTATTTTATGTTCATTTTTTTGTGGACTATTACCAATTTGGTTTTCTTTTTTCTAAAAAGGCCGTCATGCCTTCCTTTCCTTCCCGGCCGTCGCCGAAAAGTGTGCCAAATTCAATGGCTTCAAGATTTTCGCCTTCAACAAAAGGCAAATCACAACCATGACGCACGACTTTTTTCACTTTTTTTATGGCCTCAGGACCTTTGGATGCAATATTTCGGGCGATTTTAAGTACTTCATCCATAAGCATTTCTGGCTCAGTTACTTTTTGAACAAGCCCCATGCGGAGGGCTTCCTCGGCGGTGAACATATCAGCAGTCATTAGCATGTACAAGGCGTTGCCCATGTTGGTTAACCGCGACAGGCGTTGCGTTCCGGCGTAACCCGGAATTAATCCGAGATTAACCTCCGGCTGTCCGAACTTTGCTTTGTTGCTGGCAATTCTGAAATCGCAGCCCATAGCCAACTCAAGTCCTCCACCAAGAGCAAACCCATTGATGGCGGCAATTACAGGAATTTCGAGCTTACCAAAACTACTGAACGTATGCTGCCCCAGGCGTGAAAATGCTTCCCCCTCATCCTGGTTTTTGTTCACCATTTCAGCAATATCAGCCCCGGCTACAAAGGCTTTTCCCTCTCCGGTAATTATTAAAACCTTCACCGAAGGGTTCAGTCCGATTTCCTGAACTATCATGTCCATTTCTTCAAAAAATCGCGTGTTTAAAGCGTTTAGCGCCTGTGGACGACTGATGGTAACAATGGCTATGCCATCAATAATTTCTGTTTTAAGAATTTCGTATTTCATGAATTTACTTTTGAGCTTTCAAAGGTAGAAAAAATAAACCATATAGAAATATACATATAACCCCCGGCAAAGCAATTAGCCTGAAGAATTTTTTTTATTCGTCACATAAAATGTTCATCACGCCGCAGCTAAAGCCTGTATAATCAGCAGTAAAAATTTGGCAGGATATACTTTTCACCCGGCAACTTACCCCTGACGGTCAGTTTACCCTTTGTTGTTTTTGCGTATTTTTGTCGTCATTTCTAAATTAAATAAGTTGTAATCCTATGAAACTATATCCAATCGAAACCGGGAACTTAAAACTTGATGGTGGCGCAATGTTTGGCGTTGTGCCCAAAGTACTGTGGCAAAAAGTGTATCCCTGCGATGAAAACAATTTGTGTAACTGGGCCATGCGTTGTTTGTTGGTTGATAACGGTGACCGAAAGATACTTATCGATAATGGCATTGGTAGCAAACAAGATGAAAAATGGTTGAGCCATTATTACCTGAATGGTGAAGCCACTCTCGAAGATTCTATGGCCAAAGTTGGATTCTCAGCCGATGATATCACGGATGTAATCATCACCCACATGCATTTCGACCATTGCGGAGGCAGCGTGAAGTGGAATGCCGACAAAACCGGGTATGAGCTGGCGTTTCCAAAGGCTACCTACTGGACAAGTAAGCAGCAGTTTGAATGGGCTACCAATCCTAACCGCCGCGAGAAAGCCTCTTATCTGAAAGAAAATATTCAGCCAATAAACGAAAGCGGTCATCTGCATTTGATTGACGAAGAAGGAGAATATATCCCTGGCATTACCTTTAAATTGTATAATGGACATACCGAAGGACAGGTAATTCCACATATTGACGTCGATGGAAAAACGGTGGTATTTATGGCGGATTTAATGCCGGCCGCAGCACACATTCCGATGCCCTGGATCATGGCTTACGACACACGTCCTTTGGAGACCCTCAAAGACAAGGAACGGTTTTATGACGAAGCCCTGAAAAACAATTATATCCTGTTCTTCGAACACGACCTGTACAACGAAGCCTGCACTTTGGTTGATACCCCAAAAGGGGTCAGGGTTGATAAATCAGGCCGTTTAGCCGACTTTTTATAAGCCAGACAAAGATGAAAAGCCCCGTTTGCCTTGAGGTTTGTTGTGGTTCTTCACAAAGNGCGCTCAATGCNCAGCAGGGAGGTGCTCACCGCGTTGAGTTGTGCCAAAATCTGGCTGCCGGAGGAGTAACCCCTTCTTCAGGCGATATTCTCGTTGCACGTGAGCATCTTTCAATCGACCTGAACGTGCTTATTCGTCCAAGAGAAGGCGATTTTTTGTACAACGCCTGCGAGCTCGAAATCATAAAACGTGATATCCTCTTTTGCAAACAGGCCGGCGTAAATGGCGTTGTATTCGGGTTTTTACAAAAAGATGGAACCATTGATCAGCGCCTTACCGCGGAGATGATTGCCCTTGCTCGTCCGATGAAAGTGACGTTTCACAGGGCGTTTGATTTATGTCGAAACCCGCTTACAGCGCTCGAACAGTTAATCGACATGGGTGTTGACAATCTACTCACGTCAGGCCAACAGCCGACAGCTGCTGAGGGCGCTCAACTTATCAGACAGCTAGTGGTTCAGGCCGGTGATTTGATTGCCGTAATGCCGGGTTCCGGTATCAGGGAGCATAATCTCGCCGAAATTATTTCCGCTACCGGAGCAAAAGCGTTTCACGTAAGTGCCCGAAAGTTGGTTCAGGGGGGCATGGAATACCAACCGGTAGGGGTAGCCATGAGCAAACTGGGTTCAAATTATGAGCACTACGAAATTGACCCGGAGACTATCGGCAACATGATGGCCATTATTAACAACCTTGAAAAACCCTGATTCATGGCTAAACACAATGAATTGGGGAAAAAAGGTGAAGAAATTGCCCGAAGATATCTGGAGCAGAAAGGCTATGTTATTGCTGCAACGAACTGGCGTTTTGATAAAGATGAAATTGATATTGTAGCCTGGCAGGGTTCGGTGCTCGTGATAGTTGAGGTTAAAACGGCAAGTACAGATTATTTTGGTGCTCCTGAAGAAGCGGTGGATGCAAAAAAAGAAGCCTTTCTTATCCGTGCTACCGAAGCTTATCTGGAAGAGCATGATTTGGATTGTGAGTCGAGGTTTGATATTGTGGCCATCGTTTTAAATGACAGAAAACAGGTTATCAACCATATAGAAGAGGCGTTTTATCCCGAATGAACAGAAATCAGGCTGCTTTAATTAAATTTTTAAAATCCCGATCAGGTCAATGGGTTTGGCTGGGTGCTCTTTTTATTTTATTTATCGTCAGGTTATTTGTCGGGTATTGCTCACTCTGGTTATGCGGATTGTTTGTTGCGGTGGTGGTTTCATTCGCCATTTTAACTACCCAATCCGACACCTGATTTTGCATCGTCATTTGTCGTACTTTTGCAGCCGCTAAAGCGTTCAACATGAATCAAAAAAGAAATACAGGCCGATCATCGGAAGGGGCAGATAAAAAAGGGGGCTATAAAAGATCAAAGCCGGCATCGGAAAAGCCTGTACCTGAAAACAGTAAAAAGAAATTTTCGGCAAAAGCCGGAGCAGGTAGTGCCAAACCGGATGACCACACCGAAAAAAGAAAAAGCTATCGAAAAGTAGAATCCAATGCTGGAGAAACCTGGAAGAAAAAGCCGGGTAATAGTCAATTTGGCAAGCGTAAACCAGCTACTAAAAAAGGATCTGACGAAAATGCAGATGTTTTTCAGGGGCAGAAATCCACTATCCGTCTCAACAAATACCTGGCAGATGCCGGCATTTGCAGTCGCCGCGAGGCCGACCGCCTTATTGCCAGCGGGGTGGTGGAAATAAATGGCAAAGTGATTACCGAGCTGGGAACAAAAGTAGGCCCTGGTGATCAGGTGCGTTATGGTGGTGAGTCGCTTAAACGCGAAAAACTGCAATACGTGCTACTGAATAAGCCCAAGGGGTTTATTTCAACTTCTGATGATCCTCAGGAGAGGAAAACAGTGATGCATCTGGTTGAAAATGCCTGTAAAGAAAGGATTTACTCCGTAGGGCGTCTCGACCGCAATACCACCGGACTCCTTTTGTTTACCAACGATGGAGATTTGGCCAAAAAGCTCACCCATCCCAAGCATGGCGTACGAAAACTGTATCATGTAACACTTGACAAACCCATCTCCAAAAACGATCTGATACAGATTTTACAAGGTGTAGAACTTGAAGATGGCGTGGTTAAACCCGATAAACTCGAATGGGTGGAAAGCGTTTCTGCGAAAAATGAAGTGGGCATAGAACTGCATTCAGGTAAAAACCGTATCGTGCGGCGTATTTTTGAGCATTTGGGTTATCAGGTTGTTAAGCTCGATCGCGTGGTTTTTGCAGGGCTTACCAAAAAAGATTTGCCCAGAGGAAAATGGCGGTTGCTCACTGAAAAAGAGGTGAATATGCTAAAAATGTTTTAATTTCGACCTATTGAAATGCTAAACCGCCCGGCCTTCAAGTCATGGCGCGTCATTTAGGCTGCAGTCGATTATTTTTTTTAATTTTGTCCTATGGAATCGAAACGTCAACAAAGAATTAACAAACTCCTCTACGAAGACCTGAGTATCCTGTTTCAGCGCGACTTCCCGCATCTTGGTCTGGGGTCGATGATCAGCGTTACCAAGGTCGTGGTGACCCCCGATTTGTCGATAGCCAAAGTGTATCTGAGTCTGTTTCCGGTAAAAAACAAGGCCACAGTGCTCGAGCATATCAAAAAACACACCAGTGAGATCAGGGGAAAACTGGGTCAACGTATTCGCCATCAGTTGCGTCTGGTTCCTGAATTGTATTTTTATATAGACGATTCACTCGACTATATCGAAAATATCGAAAATCTGCTTAAGGAAACGTAGTGGATTTTCTGTTTTTATTCGACCATAAAGCTAATTATCAATGAAGTATGATCCTATAAAGCGAAAACTGGGTGTGGTTTTTAACAGCACACCTTTTTTGCGTAAACTTTTTTATCATCTGCTCGATTTATTGCTGCTGCGCTCGTGGCATATCCGCAAAGAGATCAGGCTGTGGGCGAAAACAGCGCACGGTACGCAACATATTCTGGATGCCGGTTCGGGTTTCGGACAGTACGATTATTACCTGGCTTCAAAGAATAAAAACTGGATTATTAAAGGGGTTGATGTTAAAACCGAACAAATTGCCGACTGCAATTTATTTTTTAGTCGGGTGGGTTTAACAAATGCCAGCTTTTCTGAAGCCGATCTCGCCAAAATCAATGAAAAAGACCAATACGATCTTGTGCTCTGTGTGGATGTGATGGAACATATCGAAGAGGACGAGCTGGTTTTTAAAAATTTTTACCGCGCCTTAAAACCCGGTGGCCAGTTGTTGGTGTCTACACCATCCGATCAGGGAGGTTCGGATGTGCATCACGATCACGACCACGAAGAAGGAGCACATGGGTTTATCGATGAACATGTGCGCGATGGCTATGGAATTCAGGATATTACCGACAAGCTGAAGCGTGCCGGTTTCTCATGGTCGGAAGTATATTACCAATATGGCCCTCCCGGTAAGCTGGGCTGGAAACTGAGCATGAAGTATCCCATCGTTATGCTTAACACCTCCGCTGTTTTTTACATCGTGTTGCCTTTTTATTACCTGATTACTTTTCCATTCGTACTGTTGCTTAACACCATGGATTCTCGTGGTAAGCATAAAACAGGTACAGGATTGGTGGCCAAAGCCTGGAAATAGCCATGGGTGCTTATTTTTACCAGATCGTTCTTCTGATTAAGCGGCTGCTGTTGGCCCTGCTCTTGTTTTTTGTGGCGCGATTGTTTTTTTACCTGTTTAATTTCCGCCTGTACAGTCAGATTCCTGTGGATGAGCTCGTGCGCATTTTTATCATTGGCATGCGCTTCGACTTGTCGACCATCATCTATTTCAATCTTCTGTTTATATTGCCGCATTTGATGCCTCTGGGTGAAAAATGGTTGACCTTGCCCCTGCAGCGCACCTTAAAAATTTATTTTGTGGCCATGAACGTGTTCTTGATGGTTGCCAACATGGCCGATTCGATCTATTTTCATTTCGTGCAAAAGCGCTCCACCGCCGATGTCTGGAAATTTATCATCATGAGCGATGATGTAAAAGTTCTCCTGCCCGGATTTATTATCGATTACTGGTACGTAACAGTTTTGGCTGTTGTTTTTGTTTTTGTGGTTTGGTGGCTTTATCCCGATGGTCATAAATCCACAGTTGCCAAATGTACGCGGAAAGATACCATGCGCCCACGATGGCTGAATATTTCCACAAAAATACTAACCCCTTTTCTTCTCCTCGGACTGGCATTAATAGCTGCTCGTGGCGGATTACAACTTAGGCCACTGGCCATAATGCATGCTTCCAAGGCCGTGCCGGCGGTGCACATGCCTCTGGTGCTGAATTCTGTTTTTACAGCCATGACCACCTACGGACACGATGAGGTTGTGCCCGTTGATTACATGCCGGCAGTTGATGCCAACGAAATTTATTCGGTCGTGCACTCCTTTGGACAACAAGGCGAGTCAAATCCGCGAAATGTCGTCGTGCTTTTGTTGGAAAGTTTTTCGCGTGAATATGTTGGGTTTTTAAATGGATATCGCGGGTTTACTCCGTTTCTGGATTCGTTGGCGCAACATGCCCTTGTTTACGATAGCGCCTTTTCAAACGGATTAAGATCGATAGATGCCATTCCGGCCATCGTTATCGGGTTGCCTGCTTTGATGGACGATCCCTTCATTACCTCTGTTTACAGCACCAACAAAACCCGTGGATTGGCTCAAATATTGAACGACCATGGGTATACCTCTTCCTTTTTTCACGGAGGGACGAACGGAACCATGGATTTTGACGGGTTTGCCGGTTATGCCGGGTTTGATCATTATTTTGGTCGCAATGAGTACAACAATGACGCAGATTATGACGGGTTCTGGGGTATTTATGATGAACCTTTTCTGCAGTTTGTGGCACAAAAACTGAATACATTTCCTGAACCATTCTTTGCTTTTGAGTTCACCCTGAGTTCACATTACCCCTATCATATACCCGAAAAGCATAAATCGCGGTTCCCCGAAGGCGATCTGCGTATCCACCGCGTGGTAAGGTATACCGACTATGCCCTTGCGGAGTTTTTTAAAACAGCCGCCCAAATGCCGTGGTATAAAAACACACTCTTCGTTATTGTGGCTGATCATCCGGCCCAGTCGGTCATGGTATCTGAAAAGGAAAAGGTAGAAGCCAGGGGCGAATCCCTCTCAAAACGCCATTCTGATTTTTACAAAAACACCTCCGGCAGGTATGCCATTCCGATGATGCTTTTTGCCCCCGGAGACTCAGCGATGGTAGCAGTTGATAGTCGTACCGCACAACAAACCGACCTCGCTCCAACTATCCTCGATTACCTCAACCTGAAAGATACTGTTGTAGCCTTCGGGCATAGCCTTTTAAACCCTGAAGCTCCACGGCTTGCTGTTCAAAGTGTTAGCGGACTGATGCAAATCACCTCCGGTAAATACAGTTTGCTCTTCGACAAAGAAAACGCCACCGCTTTGTTCGACAACATGGCTGACCCCGAACATAAACACGATTTGCTCTTACAGCAACCCATGTTGGCCGATAGCCTCGGGCAGCAACTTAAAGCTTTGTATCAGCAGTACACCGAAAGGCTAATAAACAATAAGCTGGAAGAGGCCGCGATGATTGAGTAGGGGTGTTTTGTGGTGGTGTATTTGGGTTTATGGCTAAAGTGTTGTGGTGTTAAATGGGAAAATGCATTTTTAGTTAATCTAACCGACTTAATAATAAGCTCTTGCACTTTATTTGTTTTTTTGATTACGACTCCATATATTAAACCTCATTTGACATTCATGCTCTGGTAAACCTAGTCTAGGGTTGATTTTTTGTGTGAGCTCGGACAGTTTTTGGGTTGCCTTTGTGCCGGAAAAAATATTGGACGCAACAAGACAATCAAATACCCAAAGGTGACCATGAACTACCACACCCTGTTGCCTGGCAAACTTTCTTAGGGAATTATCGCTGGTTATTAAGCTTGCATTGTATTTTCGAGCTTGATGAAAAGCTGAACAATCTTGTTCCGAAAAGGTTGGCTTTTTTGCCCTGATGGCAACAATTTCAGCCAGCTCATCAATGCTTATTTCATCGACAATGATGTTCCCTGATTCAATAAATGGAATCAACTCTGCGTATTGTTCATCAAAGAGTTCATCCAGAATAAGGTTTGTTGTCCGAAATTCAAAGGTCAGTTGAAAAAAATCGGAAAGCATGCCCAACTCTGCTAGGTCAATCAGAATATTGGCATCATTTATTACTATTTTCATAAAGCCACAAAGTCTTTGCGAAATTCGGCCAGTTTCTGATTCAACAAGTTAGCTGCCATACTGAGCGAAATCACCTCTTCGGTAACTGCTCTGTAAACCAGTTGCATAAACCTGTAACTGTGTTCAATTCCTTTGTATTCGCCCAAACCAATTTCCGCTCTGTTTCGGCTTATTCTTTTTTGAAAACCAAGGTAATACGCATCAGTTATTACTTCCAAATCTTTGGCTCGTGCCATGATGGCCTGCAGTGAGATGCCATAGGTTTCTTTGATGCCAATAAGCTCAGGTTCTGAAAAGCCGGAACGTTTTTGGCCTCCCAATTCTTTTAAAAAGGTTTCTTTTGGCATGAGCATACCACCGGCAAACTTGAAGCAATATTTTTCTTTTTCCTTTTGAGTCAAGTTATTGCTTAAACTGAGCAATAAATGTCCTAGTTCATGCAAGACGGTTAGTCTTTTGCGTTCTATCGAATAATGCTTGTTAATAACAATAACAGGAATATGACTGTCTGCCCAACCGGAAAAACCATCAAAGGCTTCAGGAGCATCTGCTTCAACAACTTTAATTTCGTTGTCCTCTAACAAATCGATTACATTTGGAAGAGCACTTAATCCCAGTTGCCATGCTTTGCGTATGGTATTAACGGCCTCTTCGACATCCTCCTTTGAGGTGATTGCAAAGTTTGCAATGGGGTTTTTAAACTCATTGGTAATATCGAGAAATTGTTCAATTTCAAGGTATTTTTCAATTGTATCAGTAGCCATCTGCTTGATGGCTTCCACGCTTTTCGTTTTTAATTTACTTTTCTTTCGGAACTCAATGTGTACGATTTCAACGGTAAAGGGGCGAAAGAAATAATCGGTTTTTACATCTAAAGCTCTTGCCAGCGCAATGATGATTTTTGCGTCCGCCATCATCAGCCCTTTTTCATATTTTGAAATGGAATTCTTAGAGACTAATCCATCCATCTTCGCTACCAAATCATCCTGTGACATGTTAGCCCTTACTCTGGCACTTTTAAGCCTTTTCGAAAATATCTCTTTCATGGTTTTATTTTGTGGTTGACAAAACTATACAAATATACTATATTGTCAACCATAAAGCAAATGTTTTTTAATTTACACTTGGCGTTCCATGCTGTCGATACCAGACAAAGTGGTCTGAGGTGGGGTAATTGTTCCGACATAAAACCCTGCCTCTTCTGTGGAGTATCAACCCTTACACCAATATATTTGTGGCTTTTTTTTAGTTTTCATGCGGAATTGTGGTATAAAAGGCCACTTGAAACGGTTAATCCTGTATCTTCGCAATCCATTAAAAAAAATCACATGAAAAATTATTTTAAAATGTTTTCGATGCTTGTTGTGGCATCTCT
>JGI11705J14877_10000966_pt1 | contig 17076 bp, 15 predicted proteins | sample Etolaghawater15m_FD_14877 | JGI IMG/M metagenome (IMG submission 14877)
TTACTTGATATCTCGGTGCCATATTTGTTCTCCGCAGTTTTGGAACAAATATAACACACCATGTCACGAATGCGAAGAATTATGTTTTACATTGTACTAGTGTCCAAATTACCGTCACAGTTTTCATCGCTATCGTGCGGTTCTTCTTACCCTGGTATGAGCATTTAGGGACGCCAAGTTTTAAATAGGAAGTCTGTTTATATTGTGCGGGCATCTTATTCAGGAGATACCTCAAGCGTTCCCATTAAAAAAATGACCAATATTGCCGAAGGAAACCCCTTCCTGCATCGATCTTTCCCGTGAAGGTCAACTCGTAACATACTAGTAGTCAAGGGTAGAGTTGACCCTATTTGCCAAATGAAAACAGACAGCAAGACACTCGTTCACAAATCCCGCTGTGGAGACAGGTTAGTGGAGATATTCGATCGGGAAAATTTCCGCTATCTTTACTTCAACACCAAGTTCCTCCAGTCGAAAATGGCACTTGATGCCCCCCATCTTCTGGTTCTGCCCTATACACGATACATGATGCTCTCCCTCATGTTCCTTCCCGACCCGAAACGAATCCTGCTCATCGGGATCGGTGCCGGTTCACTGGTTCGATATGTCAGCATGATGTTACCAGATTGTCGAATCGACGCAGTGGATCATTCCCAGGAAATAATCGATCTGGCCCGTACCTATTTTAATCTACCGGAGACGGACAACGTTACCATACACTGTCGGGACGGAGTTGCGTTCCTGGAGAACCGAGACGAGGGGGAACCCTATGATATAATCCTGCTCGACGCTTTTGACGAACTGGGGATCGCCGATGTTATCTACAACCGGGACTTTTTCACGACGTGCCGAAACCACCTCAGTGAAGGCGGCACCCTCTGCTCCAACCTCTGGAGCGGCTCCACCTCGGAGCTGAACCGCGTGACCCGTGAACTCGCCGAATGCTTCACCGGTAACCTCACCTGCCCTGTATCGAATCGAGGCAACGTGATCAGTTATTCGTTCAAACATGAGATAGGTTTGAATGCCTTTGCAGGTGACAACAAAAAACCGGAAAGACTCCAGGCCCGTTTTGCACTGGATTTCGGAGATATGAAGCAACGCCTCATACGTCACAACCTTTGATTTGAGTTAGGATGGTACCACTTTCTCCGTATTGCCGCCTGCCAGGATCTGATTTATCTTGGCTCCAGAATCCCACAGTGCATCTATCAGCTGGTCCATTTCCTCACCGCTTACACGAATGGTGAGGAGCTGGTGTTCATGGCTGAAATTTTTGTACACACTGATGGCGTTCAATTCCATATTAAATTCTTTACATATCTCAACGACTTTATAAACGGCAGTACTGTTATTTTTTATCTGTAATTCGATGCGTGAACCTGTTTCCCGAACACCCATTATTTCCGTAAAAGCCCTGAAAATATCGGTTTCGGTCACTATTCCAACCAGTTTGTCGTTTTCGACCACCGGCACAGCACCAATTTTAAATTTACGCATCAAAAGAGCTACGTTTTCTAAAGGATCCATGGGGGAGGCGGTGATGGGTTGGTTTACCATAAAAGAGGATATTTTTGCCTGGGCTGCAATGACTCTATTCTCAGAACCAAGAGAAGAGTCAATAGCGGAAGGAAGAGCCTGGTTGATATCCTTCTGGGTTATTATTCCAACAAGTTTCCCATCTTTGACTACCGGGAGGTGGCGAAAAGAGTTTTGTTTGATGATTTCTGCGGCCTCACCAAGTGGTGTGTCCGGGTCGATGGTGACAACGTCCCGCTGCATCCAGAGTTTGATAAACATATGTTCCCTTATAGGCTTGTTTCGATAAAAGTACCGGTGTGACTATCCAGTGTAAAACGTACGCCAGTGAGATCGTTCTTGACGATGGTGGTGGCATTGCCAATCTGCAGCTCTGTACCGCTGAATATTGTGCCCTGTACTGTAATTGCGATTGTTCGTAGATACTCAATCCCTCTATCCGCAGAATTGGCATCAGTCCCTGGAATAAGGTTCAGCTTTGTTAAGTCGTTATGTAGACTCTCTACAGCTTTTTCCAGTGATTCCCGTAGTTTTACTTTTTGTTTTAATCCGTATCGTTGCAGGAAGACGAGGCGTTCCTGCTCGACGTCCTTGAGGTCGGATCGTATTTTAAGATAGCGCAGATAGCGTCCGGGGGCAATACCTGCTGCAAGTAGTGCAAAGGGGGCATTTGGGGATCCGACATTTCCAAGGTTAAGGCTTGAGGCACTCATCAATAGCCCGGCCAGAATCCGACTGCTGTTTTCACAGTGAACCTCTCCGTTGGCCATGATTTTAGCGTAATAAGCCTGCTTGCGAATAATCACCCGCCCCTTCACCCTGAGCTGGCCCTGTTCCATAAAACCAAAATCTGCATCACCCGATACTTTCACCTTACATTTTTTGCCAAGAATACCTCCCTTTACTACCAGATTGCCTTTACATTTTATGTTGGCGGAGCGTGCGTTTCCTTTGAGCAACAGGTCTCCGTGGGTTTTTACCCTGAAACCGGGAAGTATGGTTCCAGTTATTTCAACCGCGTCCTGAGATTCTATATTCCCAGTACTGTAGTCGATGTTTCCGGAGATAACCTGTTTGGCGCAGACTTTGATTGAATTTTCGCTGACAAGCGAGAGGATACCGTTTTGAAGGGCACGAATAATACCACTCTCCTCATCGTATTCGGCATCATCACTCACTGTAACAGGCAGGTCCTCTCCCGGGATTTGGGGCACTTCTTCACCTGTAACCGTAAGGCCTGGTGTTCCTGGTGTCGGCGGAATCCGTTTTGCAATTATCTGTCCTTTTGAGACCCCTACGAACATTTTTCGCTCCCGAAAGTCAATTTTCCCGTTTCCCATAATTGTTCCCGGGAGGGGGCCCACTTCAATTTCAAAACGGAGAAAGCTGGCCTTTCCGTTCATGGGAAGTAGGCCTCTGGCAATCGTTTCATCTTTGAGAGGGGAGCGTTTTTCTTTACAAAGACTGAGGAGCCTGTCCAGATTTTCAAGAGAGATCCCAAAACGAATTTCCTGGGATGTGAGGATGTCCATAAGGATTTCTCTACTGAGTTCCGGGGAGTTCCTCACGGGCGGGTAAAGGCTGATGGTCGCAGACATTTTGTCATCTGCAATGGAGAGCAGGGGAACCACTGATATCATGATAAGATCGATTCCCTGATCGTTTTTCTTTGAGAGCAAAGGGTATCCGTCGATCTCAGCCAGAAGTTTACACTTGTCATCGGAGAGTAGAGTGTTTTTGCCGGGAACAAGTTCTGTAGGATTTCTTGGTGGAGCACCCGGTGGAGCGAGTAATTCGACAAGGGGTTGACCTTTGCGCACCAGTTCCACCGTTTGGAAGGAATTGTTGTCGCTATCGCTGAGTGTTTCCGTTTCAAACAGAAGCTTTGGGATAAGACGTGGAGGAGGCTGTTTGTCTGTTCTGGTCAAGGCGTGGTTTCCTTGGTCGGTTGGATAAGGTTTTGCAACCACATTCGGCAAGCCTCCAACTGCTTTTTTTTCAGCAGAATGGGGAAAATAATAAGGAAGGCCTCCTTGATGCTCAGCTTTCTAGCGGGGTAGATTTTACTACACTGTATTATGCTGAATCCGCTCGAATTATGAACAATAGTACTTGTTTCTCCAGCCTGAAGGGTGAACAGTACCCTGTCCAGTTCCGGACAAAGTTCACCGGCGGCTAGGCGACCCAGGTTTCCATCATTTTTGGCAGTGTTACAGTCTGAAACGAGTCGTGCTTCCTCCGGAAAAGATACTGGATTTCTGGTTACTCTCTTGTGGATAGCAGTGATTTTCTTATAGGCCGAGTTGAGTTCTGAAGGCGAAAAAGGGTTGAAGCGAATTTGAATGAGATTCGCACTGCGCTGTTCGGGTTGGTTGAATTCTGTTTTATTCCTGTTGTAGTAGTGTCGCACCTCGGCTGCCGTTACAGATTGCACCGTGGATGCTATTCGTGAGAGTATCGTCTCTACACGGAGGTCATTGTGTAGTGCGATCCTGTATTCGTCGAGCTTCATGTTGTTTTCTTCAAGGGTGCCATAGAAAGTGGCCTCATCTGGGTATTCAGCGATGATTTCCAACAGGGTTTGTTGAAGAGTTGGATCAGGTATGACCACGCAACAGGCCTCGTCGGAAGTGAGGATTACCTGGTGAAGAAGCATTTCCTCGTTGGCGTGTTGATACGCCAGATCATATTCCTGATGGGTGAGGTTACAGGCACTTTTTCGGAAATCCTGAAATGCAAATTTCATCAGGTGAAAGGACAGCATCGGATCATTCTGTTTTTGGCGTTTTCCCTGCTGCATAGAATCCTCTGGTGGTAAGTCTGGTCACAGTGTCATTGGGCTTGTGTTTTTATTGTATCGCATTGCTCTTCGGAAACAAAATTTTTCCGCATCATGGACAAAAAAAGAGAGATGTTACCAGGGGGGTGCTTTTGAGTGGCAGAAAAAAGCGTTGGAAGTGAAGTCACTTCCCGGAGGGGAATTTGAGGTCCGGTTGGAAAAATAAGATCAGGAAATTGCTACTGTGTGCAATTTTTTTGATAAAACGAATAATTGCCTTTCCTGAAAAGGGGACATGCACATATTTTCCTGGGACATTAATGTGCCGCCCACACATCATCATTTACGGGCTCATGTTTCATTACCATTTCCGTCCAATCCCAGTTTGGCTTTTCTATGGTTCCACCGACTTGCGTTGAAAGACCATCTTTTGTTGTCCAACGCTCCGTTATTTTCAGTTTGAAGTTATTGTTTTTCGTTGAAATAATGGCAATAAAATTACCGTCTTTGGTATGTATTTTTCTTGGAATGTCGGTAATGCAAAGTCCGAATCGTGAACAATCCTTGAGGGTAGCCATGCAGAACCCTGCCTGATCAGAGATATGTACTTCGGCACCATTCAATTTTGCTCTGAAATATTGTCTTTTTTCCATAATTAATAACCCGTTTGATTTTAAAGTCGTATGAAAAAAGTTCCATTTCTGACAGACACTCTCTAAGGGAAAATCACTTTGTTCAGGTACTTATGGCTGGATCTCTACTTTTGCTTTGTTTTATGTGTTAATGAATACCATTCCCTATTCTAAATAGTAGCATTTTGCTCTAAAAGATCAATTGATGGAAATACCTATTTTAGACTGGGTAAATATACCCAGTCTAAAACAGAATCTGTTTTTATTGCATGGTAATAGTTATTTTTATTGCTATCCGGTTCTTCAGATATACTGTGTTTAATATGACAAAAGCAATGATTACAAGACAAGATCCTTGTATGGAAAATCACTTATTTTGCTCTGACTGGCTGTGGGTCGGGGCAGGGAAGAGAAAATTTTATGAAAAATACTAGTGAAAAAAACGCTGTCCCCCACTCAAAACAGCCTAATCATCTGTTGCACGAAAAGAGCCCCTATCTATTACAGCATGTCAATAATCCGGTTGACTGGTATCCATGGGGTGAGGAGGCCCTCTCCAGGGCGGTAAGTGAGGATAAGCCAATCTTCCTTTCAATTGGTTATTCCACCTGTCACTGGTGTCATGTTATGGCCCATCAATCATTCGAGGATCAGGAAATTGCAGAATTTTTGAACAGATATTTTATCCCCATAAAAGTAGATCGGGAAGAGCGTCCTGATGTTGATCAGATTTATATGGCAGCAACCCAGGCCATGACCGGTAGTGGTGGCTGGCCCATGTCACTTTTTCTCTTTCCGGATACCAGGCCGTTCTATGCAGGAACATACTTTCCTCCACGTGCTGACTATGGGAGGCCGGGATTTATGGAGATACTGCAGGCCATTAAGACTGCCTGGTTAACGGACAGGGAGAGTTTAAATCTTTCAGCAGAACAGGTAACATCTTTACTACGAAAGGAGACTCCCGATGGCGCAAGGTCCCCAGAAAAGGCATGGCTGGATAAGGGTTTTTCTCAATTGGAAGAGAGTTATGATCCAAAGTATGGTGGATTTGGCCAGGCACCTAAATTCCCACGGCCAGTGGTGATTGATTTTCTTCTTCGCTACTATAAATCCACGGGTAGGAAGGCTGCCCGTGACATGGCGCTTGTTACCCTGGAGCAGATGGCTGGCGGCGGTATGTATGATCAGATCGGTGGAGGATTTCATCGATATTCGGTCGACGGCAGATGGAGGGTGCCCCATTTTGAGAAGATGCTCTATGATCAGAGTCAGCTCGTTTTTGCCTACCTGTCAGCGTTTCAGTTGACGGGAGATAGTGTGTATAAAAAAACAGTTGTCGAGGTCCTTGAGTATGTGCTTCGGGATATGCGGCATCCAGAGGGTGGCTTTTATTCAGCGGAGGATGCTGATTCCGTGAATCCCTACAATCCTGGAGAGCATGGTGAGGGAGCATTCTATCTGTGGACGGAGGAGGAGATTGACACTCTGTTGACGGAAAAACAGGCTGCTCTTATCAAGGCATATTATGGCGTGAAAGAAAAGGGAAATGCCCTTCATGATCCACAGAAAGAATTTACTGGTCGCAATATTTTCTACCGGGACAAAGAGTTGTCCGAAGTAGCAAGGGGAGCGGGTCTGAGTGAAGAGGAGGCCGGAGGTCTCCTTCAGGATGGCAGGAGCTGCCTGTTGAGCCATCGCCAAGATCGTACAGCACCCCATCTGGATGATAAAATCCTTACCTCATGGAACGGCTTGATGATCTCAGCTTTTGCACGAGCAGCCATGGTTCTGGAAGAAGAAAGGTATCTGGCTGCCGCAAACCAGGCCACGGATTTTCTTCTTGAAAAACTTACGGTGGATGGGGAACTTGTACGACGATGGCGGGATGGTGATGCACGATATGCTGCGGGACTGGATGATTACAGTTTTTTCGTTCAGGGTTTGTTGGATTTGTATCTGGCGAGTCATGATTCGATACGTTTGCAGGCGGCAGTAGATCTCACTGCAAAAATGATACGAATCTTCGCTGATGAAAAAGGAGGCTTCTATGATACTCCTCAATCAACACAACTGCTTACCAGGATGAGGGCAGCTTACGATGGAGCGGAACCATCGGGGAATTCCGTCGCCGCTATGAACCTGTTGCGTCTTGCAGGACTGACCGGGAATAAAGAGTGGGCGGCTCTTGCCACAGAAGGTATTGAGTCTTTTGGGAAAACCCTGTCCACCTATCCGCCTGCCATGCCTATGATGCTCAGTGCCATGGATTTTCAGATGGATAAACCGAGGCAGATTGTTATAGCAGGTGCACTTGAGGATGATGACACCAGAGAGCTCCTCACTGAAGTGCATTCAAGGTATCTTCCCAACACTTTACTGCTTCTGGCCGATGGCGGAAAAAATCAGCAGTTCCTGCGCGGAGGCCTTCCTTTTATCGGCACGGTTAAAAAGATTGATGGTCGTGCGACGGCCTATGTATGTGAAGATTTCACCTGCAGAATACCTGTGAATACAAGAGAGGACTTGAGAGCACTGCTTGACGAGAAGTGAAACAAGAAATATGAAAATTCGGGAACAGGGTATTCTTTTTTACCTGGATTACTCGTGCTGATCTATGATGAACTGAGGGTTCGATATGGATTTTTGGATTACACGCTGACTGCGATGCAACCCTTAATATTTTTTCGGCACATACAGCTCTGGTGGTAGTACTGCTCGCTCATATTCTGGATTACGTACCCTGTCTGGTAGCGTGATTGGTTCGTATGGGACCTCTTCATAAGGAATCTGGTCAAGTAAATGACGAATGCAGTTGAGTCGTGCTCGCTTCTTGTCATTGCCTTCAACGATATACCAGGGAGCCTCTGGGGTGTTTGTTCTTTTTAGAGTGTCCTCTTTCGCTTTGGTGTAATCTTCCCAGCGTACTCTTGCTTGAAGATCCATTGGGCTTAATTTCCATTGTTTCAGCGGATCGTGGATGCGCATGAGAAAGCGCAGGTGCTGTTCTTCATCTGTGATGGAGAACCAGTATTTTATCAGGCGTATCCCTGAACGGACAATCATGCGCTCAAATTCGGTCACATCTTGAAAGAACTCCTCGACCTGCTCTGGCGTGGCAAATCCCATTACCTGCTCGACTCCAGACCGGTTGTACCAGGATCGGTCAAACAGGACGAGTTCACCGGCTGAAGGAAGATGTTGCACGTAACGCTGGAAGTACCATTGCGATTTTTCATTTCGAGTCGGCTTGTTGAGCGCGACAACTCGACAGGTCCGAGGATTAAGCCTTTGGGTGATACGCTTGATAACNCCACCCTTTCCAGCAGAATCACGTCCTTCGAAAATAACTACTATTTTTTCCCCGGTGTGCTCAGCCCATGTCATCATCTTGATCAGTTCAGCCTGGAGTGCAAGGAGGGACTTGAAATATACTTTGCGGTCAAGGGGGGATAGATGTTGTTTGTTGTATATCTTTTTCAGCTCAAGCGACAACTCGGATTCTGAAAGTTCCAGTTCATAATCTTCGTCAAAGGTGTCTTGCAGTTCTTCATCCAGCCAGTCAAGGACGGCCTTGTCAATTCCATGCATTTTCTTGTTAGCCATAGTTTTTGTTGTGAAATTGTGTGAAATGGGGGACAAATAACGTTTCAATCGGATAAGCTTCTGTCTTTATATATGTTTGAAACGACTGGCAGGGGCAGTGCAGACAGGACATTTCTCGGGTGCATGGTTTTCCATGATAAATCCGCAGAATGAGCATATGTGATAGCTTGTGTCTTTCGTGGAGGCCGTTTCCAACTTCTTCTTAAGATTCAGGTGAATGCGTTCTACCTTAGCAGATTGTGCAAAAAGAGATGATATGGCTCGTTCTCCTGCGGCTGCAGCCTTCTCCATGGCCTGTTCATACTGTTTTTTCAGGTTTGGAATTTCTTCTTCAAATGAAGTTTTACAATTTTGATAATTAGTTCCTGTCTGGCCACGTAACTGCAGGAGAAGGCGGGTTGCCTGAGCCTCCTCCGAGATAGCAATTGCACGGAAAAGTCGTGCCAGTTGACCTTCACCATCCTGTTCCGCACGGAGGGCATAGATTTTTTTTCTGGCAGCTGCACGGGAGACCTCAAGAAAACTTTTTTCCACTTCTCTACGGGTTGTCTTGTCCATTGGTTGTATTTGTATTGTTCTGTTAACTTTACTTTTTTATCCAGAATCCCTGGCTCAGACCCACTCCAAAAAATATAACAAATCCTGCACAATATTGAAAGAGACTGAAGGATTCTTTGAAGACAATCCAGCTGAGGAGTATGGTAAAGAGGGGGATAAGGTTTACATATATGGAGGCTTTTCCCGCATCCATTGCCGAGAGGGCATAGTTATATGAGCCGTAGGCAACAATGGTGACAGCCAGGCCCAAATAGACGATGGCCGCCGTTGGGATTAGAATGAAAGTGTCAGGGACGTGAATTTGGGGGAGCAGCAGCATGGGGAGAAAAAAGAGCGCCCCTACCCATGCCTGGACAGCTGTAAGGAAGAGTGGGGAATAGCGACTGGTCAGTTTTTTGATAGCAATGGTGTATGCCGTGGCACAGACCATTGCCAGAAATTCAAATAAATTACCAAGCAATGGGGATGGGGCCTGTTCATTGATATCCCCTCCGATGCTTAATCCGAATGCACCGGCCATGGCAAGCCCCAATCCGATTATATTTTGGAGAGAAAATCTCTCAGCAAGAAAAATCCCAGATGCTACGGCAACCAGCAGCGGCAACATGGTTGTAATCATTGAGGCTTGTGAGGCCGAAGTGTTTTTCAGGGCAAGGGCTTCAAAAATAAAGTATAAACAGGGTTCGCAGAGTGCCATGAATCCGAGCAGTTTAAAATCCTGATGGCGAATGCGAATTTTGCGGAAACGTGGTAATAGAAAGAAAAAGGCAAGGGATGCAACAACCATTCGACCTGCAATGACCACCATCGGGTGGTAGTCAACAAAAGCGAGCTTCAGGGCGATAAAAGAACTTGCCCAGAGAAACGTGGCCAGCAACAGACAGAGAGTTGGAAGTATTTGAGAGTTGCTCTGTTTCACTGTCTGAAGATATCCGGGAAAATTTTGATATTTCTTTTGAAATGACTATTACTGTATGTGTTTTCCCGGGTGTGTGCCGGAAAGGCAAGCATCCTATATCGTTTGCAGAAGAAGTCAAGAAATCATCAATCAACATCTATTTTATTTAATTTAATAAGAAATGCGACAGAAACTTACTGTTTTTAGTGTGTTAGCTCTTGTTTTGGTTTTCATAGCTCCGGCTTCTGTTCAGGCCCGTATCTCTGATAAGGGCTATCGGCAGACCCTGGAGGCTTTCAGTAGGGTGGCCTGTGAGGATGAGTCTCTTTTTGAATTTAATAAGGGGTTGATTCATGCACTGAATTATACAAACAAGCGCGCTCTCCGAGCATTTGCCCAGCTTGAGTATGTTTCTGCTGACGAGCTTGTTGCAACGATCAGAAGACTCGTTACAGAAAAGATCAGCTTTGATAACCTGCTCCTTCTGGAACAGTTTGTTACCCTCCAGGGGGCGGATGCAGAGAAATCATGGCAATTCCTTGAAAAGCTGGAGAAACTTGATTATTCCAGAGGACGTGTCATGACGGCCTTTGCCCTGGTTGATGTGCTTACAGCATCGGAGCTACTTGCCTTTACGGATCGGATAGAAAAGGTGAGAGAGTCGGCAGGTTGGGCTCTGAAGGCCTTCCTCCTTCTGCCGGGACAGAGCAGAGAAAGCATTGCTGATGCCATGGCTCTGATTGAACGAATGAATGAAAAACAGCAGTGGGCAGTAGAGGAGTGCTGCAGAATCAAGGCAATGAACGCCTATAAAGCACTTGAAATCATAGAGCAGCTGGGCAGGTTTTCAATCACCGATGCCTGGAATGCGCGGGGGCTGTTTAAACAGAAAATCACCCCGGAAACAGCTCTGTATTGGGTGAAAAACTATTTTGGCAAGAGTCAGCAGGATCAAGAGTGGTTGTTCTTTGCCATGGATCCTGCTGAAAAGGCATTGCTGCTAAAGGGATTCGCTGAAGCTTCAGACTATCTGACCTGGAAGATTAATGATCTCCACTCGGTGACCGATTTGCTGGGACGGGAGATCTCTGCTGCAGCATTAAATGGACATTCTGCTGCAGGGCTGGAGATTCTCTGGAGGCGTCTGGACTGGAAGGTTCGTGAGGAATATAAAAATTCTTTTTACGCTGCATTGGGTGGTGGAAAAAAACAAACGGCAATTGCTGTTCTGCGCAAGGCAACGGGCAGGGCTCGTGTGCAGGCGGCATATGATACCACCACTTCCAATATCTATATTCTGCTCTCCAAGGGGAGTGAATTGTATGATTCCTCGTTTCGGGACATTCTGGTGCCGGTACTGAAGGATCGGATGGATGAAAACTTTCGGGCAAATCTTCTACAGTTCCTCCTTGCTGTTGATCCTGCAAACAACCATGTGTCAGATTTTATAATCAGTCTCGCACAGCGTGGAAAACTCGGATTGTTTTTTCCGGTTGACCCCAAAGAACAGAACCGGGTACTCGATCTGGTGACACAATCTGCTTTTCAGGACGAGAACAGTCTGATTCTTTTTTCGGCAACATTTATGACCTTGCTGGAAACCATTCAACCGGATACCCGAACCTACCTTATAGGTAAAATGCTTTCAGCTATTCGTGAGCAGAATACAGTTTTTACTATGCAGTTACGGGTAATTTTACAGTATTACCTGGAGTATTATTCAGAGTTTGTGGGTGAGGTGGATAAAATACGCATCAGAATGATGATGTATGAGTATGGTGCTATTCCCCTGCAGGCCTACGCTAAAACTGCCTTTGAGGAGTGGAAATCCGATGGGAAGCTTTCCAGCCTGTCAGTTTTTCATGATGATGATGATGGCAGGCAGTCCTATCTTTCCAACTGTCATTTTCTGAGTAAAGAGGGCTATCGGCCACGGCTTTCAACTTCTTTTCGACTAGGACTGGCTCCCGGTGTAGTGTCACAGGCTGCAAGCCTGATTCGTTCCTATGATTCTCAGCCGAGTAGCACTTTGCATGCATTGTTTCGACTTCAGTCGAGGCACCCTCTTGTGCTGGACTGGGTGCAAACGATGAATGGTATCGAAATATCTCATTCCGTCTTTTTATTTCAAGGTGAGGCTGTGCAGGCTGCTCTTCTGAACCAGTTTTTGACGGGTGGTCATGAGATGTTTGCCCAGCGTGGACACAGTTACTGGCGCTCTGAACAGCTGATAGAACCCATATCTAAACTTATTGAAGATGGGGCCGTAACCGAAGCTGATCTTGGCAACAAGCAGCGTTTTATGAGCCTTGGGTCCTGCGGTGGCATCCGGGCGTATTCTGAGCTTGCGACACTCTTTAAGAATAATGTGGATATCCTGGCAACCGTTGGCACCGGTAAGGCGGTTGTGAATAATCCCTATAACGAATTCCTTTTTGAAGCGGTAGCGAAGTCGGGTAAGGATTTAAGCTGGGATGATATCTCTGAACAGTCCGCAAAGATTTTCAAACAGGGACTGGGGGAGGATTATCTGCAACCTGGTTCTCTTCCTGCCATTTTGCACAAGATAATGGATCAGAAATCAATGGATACGAAAACTGGCGAACATGGTACTGATTAAACGGACAGAGCTTCCTGCCCTGCTGGAAAAAATCGAGCAGGGGAAGATGGATGACTTAAAAAACATATTTCTCTTTTTTGGAGAACGTTTTCTCTGTCGCGAGGCTGCGGACAGTGTTCAGAAAAGTCTCTTGACGTATTCCGGGGGTGGGGCGGTAAACAGTATTGATGGCGACAATGAAGATAGCAGTAAAACCCTCGGACAGTTAATGAATTTCACTCTACTTCCTGGTTGCCAGATTTTTCGGGTGACTGACAGCAGGTTGTTTCACTCTAAAAGTGTGGCATCTGCTGTTTGGGCAAAGGTGGAGCAGGCTAAGTCAGCCAATAACGAAAAGGCGTGTCGCAGGCAACTCCTCTCTTTCAGATCTCTTGCCGGTCTCGGTAATGATGAACTTCTTTCTGAAATGAGCGGGGGGCAGTGGCAGGGACTCTTTGGTTTTGCAAGACCTGCCGGGGATCTTTCCTGGGCTGATGCGCTTCTTGCAACGACTGAGGCGTCGAACAAGGGGGGAGGCGCTACTGATATTGCTGCCCGTTATGTGGAGGTGTTTAAAAAAGGCGTTCCCCCGGACAATATTCTGCTACTTAGTGCCGAAGCCGTTGACAAAAGGAAACAGCTATTTACTTTTATGAAAAAGGAAGGCGTGGTTGTGGACTGTTCTGTGGTTGAAGGAGCTGGTGTTGCCGCACAAAAGGAACAGAAAGAAATTTTGCAGGAAATGGTGAGGAAGAGCCTTGCAGGTTTTCAGAAGAAGATAGTCCCCCAGGCTCTGGAACGTCTTTTGGAGCGGGTGGGGTTTCACCCCGTGGCCGTGGTCATGGAGACTGAAAAACTTGCCCTGTATGTTGGAGATCGTGAACTGATAACCGTGGAGGATTTGGATGCCATGGTGGGGAGAACCCGTGAGGACGCGCTCTTTGAGTTGACGGATGCTTTTGGGAAACATCAGTCAGCCCGTGTCCTGGTACTTCTTCGCAGATTGCTGGATCAGGGAATGCATGGCTTGGCGATACTTGCCACCATGCGGAATTACCTGCGGAAGATGCTGGTGTTTAGATCCCTGCAGCTTGTACCCGCACCATCGTGGCATTCCGGGATGAACGCCGGACAGTTTCAAAAGGTCTATCTTCCTGCATTGAAGGAACGTGGGGAGTGGCTTGATCTCCTGAAAGGCCACCCCTATGCTCTGTTTATGTCATTTAGTAAGGCACAGGAATTTTCCTGTGCGGTCTTAAAAAGCTGGCTTGCCTTATTGCTCAAGGCAGAGTTTCGCCTGAAGGGTTCGCCAATTTCTTCAGAGCTTATCCTGGAGGAACTTTTTTTAACCATGCTTAAGCAGAAAAGACAGTAGAGTTGAAAAATAACAGTATATCTTCTATGGTAATATGACGAAAGGATAGTGTGTTACAAGGAAAATTTTAAAAATAGAAATACCCTATGAGTGACAAGAAAGGATCGGTGGCCACAAGAGATCGCAGCAAGATCCAGGAGCCCTCCCTCTATAAAGTACTGTTGCACAACGATGATTACACCTCAATGGAGTTTGTGGTTGCTATTCTTGAGCGAGTTTTTCGTAAGAACACCTCGGAAGCCAGTAAAATCATGATGAATGTGCATCAAGAGGGGGTTGGTATTGCCGGAGTGTATACCCTTGAGATATGCGAGACAAAGGTGGTTATTGTTCACGATCTGGCACGGAAGAATGAATTTCCGTTACGCTGCAGCATCGAAAAAGTCTAACTGGTACTATTATGATAAGTAAAGCACTGGAAACAGCCCTGATACGGGCTATACGTGAAGCAAAAGAACATCATCATGAGTATGTTACCGTGGAACATATGCTCTATGGTCTGCTCTATGATGAACTGGCAGATTATATTATCCGCGAATGTGGAGGCTCCACCGAGAACCTTAAAAACCGCCTGGAATCTTTCTTTGCAGGAGAGCTTCCCATTCACAGTGCAGGAGTTCAGGGTGAACCTGCTCAAACCGTCGCTTTTAACCGTGTTTTGCAGAGGGCTGTTGCCCATGTGCAGAGCTGTGGAAAAAAAGAAGTTGATAGTGGTGATGTTCTGGTCTCCATTTTTTCTGAAGCCGAGTCCCATGCGGTGTTTTTTCTCGGTTCTGAGGGCCTGGGCAGGATGTCCGTGGTGGAGTTCATTTCTCACTCTCTGCCGGAAGGTTTGCAGAAAGAGCCACTGCCGAGTATGCCCGATAATACCACAGGAGATAAAAAGGCTGATAAAGATGAAAAAATCCTTGAGGAGTTTACGGTTAACTATGCGCGGGTTGCTGCGGAAGGAAAGCTTGATCCTCTTATTGGACGTAAAACTGAAGTGCATCGGATGATGCAGGTGCTCTGTCGCCGCAAAAAAAACAATCCTTTGCTGGTTGGTGAGCCGGGCGTTGGAAAGACCGCCATTGCCGAAGGGCTGGCTCTTCTTGTTCATGAAGATACCGAAGCGCGGGCATCGGGGCATAAGGCACTGGTGCCGGATCTGCTTCAGGGGGTTGAAATATTCCTCCTTGATATGGGAAGCATGGTGGCAGGGACCAAGTACCGCGGTGATTTTGAGAAGCGGATTAAGGGGGTTATCTCAGCAATTGAACGCAAGGACAATGCCATCCTCTTTATCGATGAGATGCATACCATCGTGGGCGCGGGTGCCACTAGCGGCGGTTCCATGGATGCGTCCAATCTGTTGAAACCTGCTCTACAGTCTGGAACTCTTCGCTGTATCGGATCCACCACCTATGAAGAATACAAAAATCATATAGAGAAAGACCGGGCTCTGTCCCGCAGATTTCAAAAGATTGATGTTGAAGAGCCAACGATTGACGAGACCAAACGCATCCTGCAGGGATTATTGTCTCGGTATGAGGAACATCATCTGGTCAGGTATTCGAAGCCTGCTGTTTCTGCAACTGCCGAACTTGCCGACAGATATATCAATGACCGTTTTCTTCCAGATAAGGCGATCGATATTCTGGATGAAGTCGGCTCGGCCTTTCGGATGGCTGGGAAGATGGGCAAGGTGGTCAAAGTTCGCGATGTTGAACAGGTGGTATCGCGCATGGCGCGGGTTCCTGCAAAAAGTGGAACGAGTGCCGAGCTGAGTTCCCTGAAAGATCTTACTGCCTCCATGAAAAAGGTCATTTTTGGTCAGGATTCGGCAATTGATGCTGTCGTTACCGCTGTGAAACGATCACGGGCAGGTCTTGGGAATCCCGATAGTCCCACCGGGAGTTTTCTTTTTGCCGGTCCAACGGGAGTGGGCAAGACGGAGGTCGCGAGGCAGCTTGCTGCTAAGCTTTCCATTCATTTCGAACGCTTTGATATGAGTGAGTATATGGAAAAACATGCCGTGGCCAGGCTTATAGGATCGCCTCCCGGATATGTGGGATTTGATCAGGGTGGCCTGCTCACCGAGGCTATTCGTAAACATCCTTATTCCGTATTGCTGCTTGATGAAATTGAGAAGGCTCATCCGGATATTTTTTCTATCCTTTTACAGGTGATGGATCACTCAACTCTCACTGATAATTCCGGTAGGAAGGCAGATTTCCGCAATGTCATTATTATTATGACCACTAATGCGGGGGCAAGAGAGATGTCTGCAGCCCCTATCGGTTTTGTTGCCGAGACCAAAGGGCGTGAGCAGAAGGCGCTGAAGAATCTTTTTGCACCGGAATTTCGTAATCGATTGGATGCCAGTATTTCCTTTTCTGCCCTTGATTCAAAGGCGGTTGAAAAGGTGGTGGACAAGCTGATGGTTGAGTTGCAGGCGCAGCTTGCCGAACGAAAAGTTGAAGTCCGTCTTACGGCTGCAGCACGAAACTGGCTTGCAAAAACCGGCTATGAACCGGCATATGGGGCACGTCCTCTTCGTCGTTTGATCCTGAAGGAAATTGGTGATGTACTTACCGATGAAATCCTTTTTGGAACGCTTGTCTCGGGTGGTCTGGTTAGCGTCGGGCTACGCGATAAAAAACTGACATTCACCTACAAGCTTGAAAAATAGTCCTGTGTATGTTTTCTGAGATGGTGGCTAAATTGAGAGAGGGGGAACTTCCGGATCCCGCTCTTTTGCGCGGACGATGTCATGCTGCTGTCACCAAGAGACTGGCTTTTCTTCGTCTTCCGCCGGTCTACTGGGAGAGCGATTCCAAACGTAATCCCGATTCCAGCCATCTCCTCTGGGCAGTTCTCCTGCTGCATGACCAGGAGATGCTTGACACTGTAAAGGGTATTATTCTCATGGAGCAGGCTGAAAGGGAACGTCTCTCTCTGGAGGCGTTCGTGCAGCAGAGTCTGGCTGAACTGTATAGTCTTGCTCCTACCCCAAAGTTTCGTACATTACTGGAAGAGCAGGTTGCCAGTTCCTCTTTAATGCAATAGGCCTCCTTCGGCTATCTCGCCTGGAAAAAGCAAAATATTTCC